>RCNB010000953.1_pt1 | contig 18603 bp, 16 predicted proteins | sample 2041321 | NCBI WGS metagenome assembly RCNB01 (sample SAMN09708232, study PRJNA481090) | Marine sediment metagenome, whole genome shotgun sequencing project. | reverse complement strand
TGTACGTTCGCCGGTCACATGTGCGGCACGATCCGCGTATAGGCCGGAGACAAGGATGGGGTCGTGATCATTCATTCGACCGACCAACCTTTCCGGCATATCTGCAGCGGGAGCGTTTGCAGGCCAATCGAAATCAGCCATCGCATCCCAAAGGTCCATATATTTCGGGCGCCTCGCGAAATCCCAACTCCAGGCATTTGTAGCTGAGAGTCCAAGATCACGCGCTTTGTGCAGAAAGCGTGTGACTTCATCCGCTGTTGGACACCAACCTCTATATGCATATGACGGCAGTGTAGGGACGATGGGTCTTGCCGGCTTTAACGCCATATACTGCTCGACGCAGCGTTCAAGCTGCTCCTCCGGATTGTGGCTCTGCTCAAAATAGACCTGGGGCATGCTGAAGTCACAATATTCAAGGAATTCCGGGAAGGGTAAAGCCATGTGCATTCGCGGGTAGCGATAGGTGCTGAGTGCGATGGGAAGATTAGGCATCCCCGCGCGAATCTCCTTCATAAACCGGGTTGCAGCAGCTCTCTTACTCGTTGTGCGATACTCCCCTTCGGCATCAATGACATATCCGTCGAGGTGGAGCGCGTTCATCCTGTCGACTGCCAGGCGGGCTTCATTCACCGGGTCATCACCCCGAACGTAGTGCCAACCCCAAACCTCTACACCTACATTCCTCAATGCATCACGCACGGGAGGAATCAGGTCGACGTTCCGATCAAAATCGAAGTTGTATGGCCATGTTGCCCCATCTGCCACTTTAATCAGAACATGCGAAAGACCAGCAGCAGAAGCTGTAGCCGCAATTGCCTCTGGATCACCCTCATCACACCAAGGGATTTTCCAGATGAAGTAACCTTTGCCGTAAAGGGTCATTTACATGTCTCCCTGAATACTCTCAATGGCTTGCCCATTTCAACTCCCGTACCATCTACATAACATCTTCCTCGGGCTGCTCATCATTCTCCGCTGCTGCTTGCTTTCTTAAGCCACCAGCCCGTCTTAAAGAATCAGGTCCATATTGGTTGCGGATGGAGTCTACGGCTTGCTGTAATCTCTCATCACGATCCCATTTCCGATCAAACAGGTCTAACTGGCGTATAGGCTCATGTAAATCTGAAACCCCCACCCCCAAGAGCCGGACTGCTTGACCTTTCTTCCATAATCCCTGAAACAGCTTGCAGGATTCATCGAAAATAATCCGCTCTCGATCCGTTGGCTGCTCCAGGCGAACCTGCCTTGTTATGGTCGTGAAATCCGGCCAACGGACCTTAACCCTGATCGTATACCCTGCCAGATTCGCTTTACGCAGCCTTCGGCCAACAGTTTCACTCAGTCTAAGAATAACGGTCCGTAGTTCGGGCCAATTAGATATATCGGCGCTAAAAGTCCTCTCTGCCGACATTGACTTAGGATCTCGCCCCTCCACAACCGGGCGATCATCCTCCCCACGCGCTCTTGATGCAAGTTCCAGACCAAGATCGCCGAGAGATTCAATAATTAAGCGCGAGGGCATGCTTGCCATGTCTCCAATCGTATGGACGTCTCTTGCAGCCAGGCGATCCGCTGTTTTCGGGCCCACACCCCACAGCATTCTCACCGGCAAAGGTGCAAGAAACGCAGCCTCTTGTCCCGGAGGCACCACGATTAACCCTCTCGGTTTCCCCACCTCCGTTGCGATCTTGGCAACCAATTTATTGCTAGCAACACCCCAAGAAGTGGGAAGTTTTAAATGCTCAAGAATCTCCCCCTGTAAGGACTGTGCCACCTCAAGCCCGGTACGTGGATCATCGCTAACATCGAGAAAGGCTTCATCAATCGACAACTGCTCGACAACCGGTGCAGAATCGCGGAGGAAACTCATGATCTCCTGAGAGTGCTTGCTGTATTGTGTATGTTGAGGAGAAATCACGATCAGGTCCGGGGCTTTTCGCAGCGCTTGCGCAGTGGGCATAGCCGAACGGATACCGAACTCGCGGGCAGCATAAGACGCCGAGGAGACGACCCCCCGTCCACCCGCTGCACCACCGACAACGAACGCCCTCCCTTCCAAACCAGGGTTGAGCAGGCTCTCAACCGAGCAGAAAAATGCATCAAGATCGCAATGCAATATCGTTCTCGTAAAACGTGACATCAGATGCCCTCTGCAAAAGCCACAAACATTCGGTTAATCATGCTGTTAACAATAATCACGGTTCACAATTCTGCAAACAATTGTTCAAGGATGATTCCAAATTAGGTTCGCGAGTTTGTTATCGGGCGTATTGACACACACGATCTCTTCAATAGAATCTAGGTGGACCCAATCAGAGGAGGTATTACGTGCGAACCTGTACACAATGCAATAAACAATCCCCCGATACCGCAGGTGAATGCATCCAGTGTGGAGCAGACCTTTCCCTTCATTCTGCGACCGCTAAAGCCCTGAAAGATATGCAATCAAACCCTCGTGTAAGCCAAGTCCGCCTTATCGTCAACCATGATGCGTGCCCCGCATGTCGGCAAATTGAGGGCACCTATCCTAAAGATGCGGTTCCTGAATTACCTGTTAATGGGTGCTCGAACAGTACGGGGTGTCGCTGTTTCTATGAGCCCGTACTCAACGTGATCTTTCCTTGAAGAACTAGATTTGAATTAAATTATCAACACCAGAACGTAGGCTTGTCGCAGGAAACTTTCCACCCACTCACCAGGAATGACCTTCTCGATTAATTTCCCGGGGAATTCTTTGGATACCCAAGCAATTTCTGTCTTCGGCTATTCACCATGACCACGATTGGCTATGCGCAGAGCAGACAGTCTCCCAGTATGCTAAAGTAAATCACCGCCTGTATTGGATCCGTTAATAAGAATAGTCCTCACCGCATCCAAGGCTTGATCTCGTGTATTAAGCTTTTCTGCAATCTGAATCTCAACCAAGCGCTGAAGAAGTTCCCCAATCATTGGTCCTGGCTTGAGGTGAAATTCTGAGATGATTTCTTCCCCACTCAGCAAGGATTCCACATCGATGATCGCATCTCGTCGGTTGAAGTATGCATCAAGCAACTGACGGGCAATGTTTACACGACTTTCCCAGTCATCCTCAGCTGGCGCCCCATCTATTCCTGCCAGGAAGCTGGCCAGATCATCGAAAACAATCCCAACGCCGGCGCCCTCTGTTCGCTGATAGAAGTGATGGATTTGGAGATCTTTCTTTCCGCCAGCATCCTCTGATAATTGAGGGACATCCCCAACAAGAAATCGTTCAAGCCAATCCTTTTCTTTGCGGCTCATGTGATAGCGGTCAGACCATGCCGAAGCTGCAAACGTCTTACTCCCCCGATCTACTCCTGCAGGAGATCCATCGTGATCACCAGAAAGGTCACGATTAACGCTAGTCGAAAAAAGACTCCCCAGGAGAACCCAGGTCCGTTGAGTTCGTCCAGAGCTCAGTTCTTCGCCAAGATAGTCTGACAACGATTCACGAAATCGCCCCAGGCGAATGGCGATCAATCCCAACGTCGAGTTTGCGGCGGCATCAGGATCATGCCTGGTCGCCAAGACCTGGAATAATTCACTGAGTGTTGAGATTACCGTGAATGCCTGCCGGGCCAAGTCACGTTTATCTCCGATATGTGATTGATCATAAAGCTCATAGAAGAGCGGATCGAAGAGACCTAGATGGTCCAGCAATCGCAGCGATCGTGCTGGTTGTTGATGATCAAGCATACGAAAGAGCTCGTCCCGCAACCTCTCGACCGAGACATGAGGGAGCAATGAACCAGCTGCCTTGACCTGCTGAATAGTATTCGGTTCGATGCGGAACTCAAGCTCCGAGGCGATGCGTACGGCCCGCAAGGCACGCACGGGGTCATTTTGTATTGCCTCAGGTTTGCATGCCCTCAGAAGCGCATCGTTTAAATCTTTCAGACCGCCTGTCGGGTCAATAAGAATATCGAGATTATGTGGATCAAACGCCAGCGCGTTGATCGTAAAATCACGATACCAGAGATCATCATGAAGACTGGAGCCTCTCATTCGTGTGAAATCAAAGACCCATTCCTCTTCATTAGATCCAGGCGCTAATACTCGCCCCGCTCCCCGTTCCGCATCAAGGGCGTAGTATTTACCACCCAACGCATCGGCAATCCGCCGGGCAAGGCGAAGAGCATCGCCAGCAACAACAAAATCAAGATCGAAGGATTGACGTTGTAGGAAATGATCACGAACTGCACCTCCCACCAACCATACTTGCGGACCTTCAACTGGTGAGGGTAAAAGCTCGAGGAGCGCGGGGGTGAGGAATTTCTGCAGGGTCATCCGAAATAAGGAAACCTAATCCGGGGGGATATACTTATCTGGTTTCACAACACCGATGAAAGGGAGATTCCGATAGTATTCATCAAGATCGAGTCCGTAGCCAAAGACGAACTTGTTGGGAATTTTAAATCCACTGTAATGGATCGGGACCTCCGCCTCTCTGCGCTCATGCTTGTCTAGTAACGTACACACACGCACGGACGATGGCTGACGGGTTTTGAGCAACTCGATCACGGATGCGATTGTATGTCCGCTGTCGATGATATCTTCAACGAGGATAACTTCCTCTCCCTCGATCGAGCTCTGAAGATCAAGCGTGATTCTAACCTGCCCACTCGATTGCCGTGCTCCGGTTCCATAAGAGGATACAGCCATGAAATCGATGGCGTGTGGGATCGTGAGCGTGCGCATCAAATCGGTGAGGAACATTACCCCACCGCGCAAGATGCAAACTAGCAGAACGCTCTTGCCCTCATAATCCCGGCTGATCTCCTCCCCAAGCTCTGCAATTCTCGCTTGAAGAACATCTCTGGGGATTAGAATTTCCTCTAGGAACTCCTCATACGGCAGCATCTTCAATCCCTTGGAACCACGTGATGCTCGCGGCAGCGAGCTTCATACATCTCACTAGCGCCAACCACAACAATAGGATCATCGTAATGCGCGGGTTCTTCGTTGATTAACCGTTGTGTACGTGATGCCGCTCCTCCACAGACCATGCAAATTGCGTGCAGCTTATCCACACGTTCCGCCTGTGCCATCAATTTCGGCATGCAACCGAAAGGTTCCGCCCGAAAGTCGGTATCCAAACCGCCGACGATCACGCGCAGACCGGAAGCCGCTAATTCTTGGATAATTTCGCATAAACTCTCGGAAAAGAACTGTGCTTCATCGATCGCAACTACGGTTGTGTCCTCTTCAACAAGGTCGCTGATTTGCTCCGGATCTTGAACGGGTGTGGCTTCAAATTCTGTTCCAGCGTGAGATGCGAGTTTCTCGGTAGAGTAACGCGTATCAATACTAGGCTTAAAGACTTGGACTTTCTGCCGGGCGATAACCGCACGCCTTAACCTTCTAATCATCTCGTCAGTCTTGCCGCAGAACATGGATCCGGTGATAACTTCCACGCTTCCTGTTTGATGGCGCATATGATTCATAAACTCCTTAACCAAAGATAACGGGCAGGTGTTATTACACCTGCCCTGAGTTTACACCAGCCTAATATTTGAGCAAGCTTGGAAGTTCTAAACCTGCGGTTCTAGTGCAGCCTCTGGCAATTCAAAACCGCGCCTCTTTAAGGCTCGCTTCAGATCCGCAAGACTCTTTCGCCCAAAGCCATCGATATCAAGTAATGCTTGATCGCCTTCTGCCATCATCTCAAGCGCTTTGCCGACATCCAGGATGCCCGCTTTTGCAAGTGACGACTCTGCACGAGCGCTAAGTTCCAATTCAGCGATGAGAAGGTCTGGTGATGTTTTCGAAGCTTCACGGGATACTGTATCCTCAATGTGCTGCTGCCGCGCTTCGAGCTTCTTGTAGAAGCGATCAACCTGCCCTTCCGTATCAACAATGCGCTGCTCACCCGTGTAAAAAGGGTGACAGTTTGAGCATACATCGGTGTGAATCGATTCAACCGTAGATCCTGTCTGCCATGTGTTGCCACATACACAAACAACCGTCGTGTTGGGGAAATACTTCGGATGGATATTTTCTTTCATCAGATTACAACCTCACCAATTAGGAGCCAATACCTCATCACCTGATAATCGACATCCGGCGGTAACTGCACCGATCTGTTCCTACCACGTGATATGGAGTATTTATTCTGAGACTACGTTAACGCGCTTGCGTCCTTTGCGAACGAAGTCGAAGTGGACAAACCCTTCTGCAACAGCATATAGTGTGTCATCTTTGCCACGTTTTACGTTCAGCCCAGGGTGAATGCGGGTTCCGCGTTGGCGCACCAGAATATTGCCGGATCGCACACGCTCACCGCCAAATTTTTTCACTCCCAATCGCTTGGAGTGACTGTCACGTCCGTTGCGGACTGAGCCGCCGCCTTTTTTATGTGCCATTGTCTTATCCCTACACTATTTTTTTGCCGTAGATTTTTTCCCTGTAGAAGAAGTTTTAGAACCAGCCTTTTTCGATGTTGACTTAGCTTTGGTTACCTTTTATTCCTTGCTGGTTCCGGTTTCCTTTTTGGAAACCTTTGCTGTGCTTTTCTTCGCTGTCGAAGCAGCCTTCTTCGTGGCCGTCTTCGCGGGGGGCTTTTCCGCTTTGCCAGCTTCTTTTTTGCTCGTCGCTTTCTTTTCAGCCGAAGGAAGCATTATTTTATCAATGGACACGCGCGTATATTGCTGCCGGTGACCCTTCTTGCGACGATAACGTTCCTTCGGGATATATTTGAAGACGATGATCTTCTTGGCTTTTACCTGGTCGAGCACTTTGCCTTTAACTGAAGCCCCTTTGATCAACGGCGTGCCGACTTTGATAGTAGAGCCATCTACTGCAAGGAGTACTTCCTTAAACTCAATCGGTTTGCCTATATCCAGCTGCAGCCGATCGACTTCTATGGGCTCCCCTTCCCGGGCGATATATTGCTTACCGCCGGAACTTACGATTGCGTACTTCATTCACTTCCTCCAGCTTCGCTTCACCACCGCACCCGCAGTAATTGTTACGGCAACTGCCAGCCGGCGGGGAAGTTGGGGATTCATACACCCGCCCCAACGTCTATGCGCTGGGGCAGACGTAGCATTATAACGAGTGTGTTATCAACCTGTCAACGATTAGTTTAAAGACAACCGTTCCAATTAATCGGCTGCGGCTACCTCTGCTTCTACGACTTCATCCTCAGGCTGTGAATCAGAGGTGGCTTTGACCTCCCCATCTAATCTCTCATCGTGTAGAGCGACTTCTTTGCCAGGGAAGCCGGTGCCCGCTGGGATTAGCTTGCCGATGATTACGTTTTCTTTTAAACCACGCAAGTAGTCGATTTTTCCCTCGATTGCTGCGCCTGCCAGCACTTTGATCGTATGCTGGAAGGATGAAGCCGAGAGGAAGGATTCAGTGCTCAACGAAGCCTTAGTTACTCCAAGCAGAACTTGCATGGCTTGCGCAGGCTGTCCCCCATCTTTCAACGCTTGCTCATTCATCCTCTGCAAGTAATATCGATCGATGAGATCGCCCGGAAGCAGTTCCGTACCGCCTTGTTGCGTGATCTGAACCTTAGAAAGCATCTTGCGAGTGATGACCTCGAAGTGCTTGTCATTGATATTCTGTCCCTGAGAGCGGTAGACCTTCTGAACTTCGGTCAGCAAGTAAAGCTCGCATGCCTCCCGTCCAAGAATGGTTAAGATGCGGTGAGGATTCAATGATCCTTCCGTCATCGGGAAGCCTGCTTCGACCTTGTCCCCCTCTTTCACAAGCAGGCGTGCGCTTGCGGGGATGTCATAGTCTTCCTCTTCCAGGAGGTCGTAAGAGACGGTGACTTTTCGATCCTTGATGTGTACTCGTCCCGCGTGACTGGCGATGATTTCCGATTCGCCACGTTTTGCGATAAGCGCTCCTGCCTCGATCTCGTCCGCATCTTCTACGCGCAACGCCCAATTGCCGGGGACGTTGTATTCATCCTTGATCAATTCACTATTGACGACATGAACCACCCGGGGACCATCGGGAACCTCGGGGCTAAGAACTTGGATCGTTCCTGCAATCTCAGCGATCACAGCTTCACCCTTAGGTTTCTTCCGCGCTTCAAACAACTCCTCAACACGCGGTAGACCCGTTGTGATGTCTCCCCCCGCAGCAACACCGCCAGTGTGGAACGTTCGCAACGTAAGCTGCGTACCCGGCTCACCGATCGACTGCGCCGCTACGATGCCGACGGCTGATCCAAGCTCAACCACGTTGCCTCGGCCAAGATCCATACCATAACACTGCTGGCACATCCCGAATTGCAGCTCACAGGTCAAAGGTGAGCGAACGAAGGCTTCTTGAACACCCGACGCCGCTATTGTTTTAATAGACTCCAGCTCGATCAGGGCGCCTTTTTTGATAAGCACTTCGCCGGTATCAGGATCTACTATTTTGCTCCCTGCAAATCGTCCATAGAGGCGTGGGGCGAACTCCTGGCCGGCAACATCATCCGACCGCCGTATCCAGATCCCTTTCTCCGTCTCACAATCCTCGGCGTTGATGATCATATCCTGGGCTACATCCACCAAACGGCGGGTCAGATATCCAGCATCCGCAGTTCTGAGGGCAGTATCCGTTAGACCCTTTCGGGCGCCGTGAGTCGAGATGAAATATTCCAACGTAGTTAATCCATCTCGGAAACTGGAACGGATAGGTAAGGGGATAATTCGGCCTGCTGGATCCGCCATCAAACCGCGCATCCCGGCGAGCTGCGTAATCGCACCGAACCCGCCTTTCGTGGCGCCAGAAATCGCCATCATGCTTAGGTTCCCCGCCGGATCCATAGATTCTTCAACCGCTTCGGCGACAGCCGAGGTGGTTTTCTGCCACAGATCGATAATCCTCTCAGTCTGTTCCTGCTCTGTTAGGAGTCCACGGCGGTAATCCACTCGAACCGCTTCAGTTTGTTCGAGAGTTGCCTCAATGATATCCTGCTTCGATGATGGAACTGTGATATCCGAAATAGCGATCGTCGTCCCAGATCTGGTTGCATAGGCAAACCCAATGTCTTTGATTGCGTCAACAACCTCTGGAGTACCCTCCTCGTGTAAGAACCTGTAGACGTCTCCTACAAGATCTTGAATAGCCCCTTTGTCAAGAACCCGGTTGACGAATTGAAGTTCTTCAGGGAGTATCCGGTTGAAGATTACGCGCCCAACCGTGGTGTCGATGATACGCTCCTCTTGCTTTTCTAAGCGCTCGTCGTTCTCGTCGTACCATGTCGCTGCGGAGAGTTTAATTGGGGCATGGATACTGACCTTGTCGAGGGCATACGCCATTTCCACCTCATCCATGTCAGAGAAGGCTTTGCCTGTGCCTACGTGCTCTTTGCCCTCATTAATCATCGTCAGATAATAAACACCGAGGACCATGTCTTTCGTTGGGCCGACAACCGGTTCGCCATCTGCGGGTTTAAGAAGATTGACCGAGGAAAGCATCAATTCTCGAGCTTCAGTAACCGCCCGTTGAGACAAAGGTAGGTGAACTGACATCTGGTCACCGTCGAAGTCCGCGTTGAAAGCAGCACAGACAAGTGGGTGCAAATGGATTGCCTTCCCCTCAACGAGAACCGGCTCAAAAGCTTGAATCCCCAGTCTATGGAGCGTTGGCGCCCGGTTGAGTAGAACGGGGCGATCCTTAATTACTTCCTCTAAGACACCCCAAACCTCGGGACGTTCTCGTTCGATGATTCGCTTAGCGCCCTTCACATTCGCGGCGAAGTCATAAGCCACCAGCTTGGATATCACGAAGGGTCGATAAAGTTCGAGAGCCATTGTTTTTGGTAAACCACACTGAAATAGCTTGAGATCTGGTCCGACCACAATGACTGAGCGGCCTGAATAATCTACACGTTTACCAAGCAGATTGCGGCGGAAGCGACCTTTCTTTCCTTTTAGCATATCGCTCAAGGACTTTAATTCCCGCCTGCCTCGACGTGACAGCGCTTTACCGCGTTGTGAATTATCGATCAGAGAGTCAACCGCTTCTTGAAGCATTCGCTTCTCATTGCGGACAATAACATCTGGAGCACCCAGCTCAACAAGACGCTTTAAGCGATTGTTTCGGTTAATCACCCTTCGGTAGAGGTCGTTGAGATCAGAGGTTGCAAACCGACCACCATCCAACTGAACCATGGGCCGAAGATCTGGGGGAATGACGGGCAATATCGTCATTACCATCCATTCGGGTTGATTACCAGATCGCCGAAAGGCTTCGACGACCTTGAGGCGCTTGGTCGCTTTCTTCTTGCGCTGCTTACTTCGCGTGGTGCGCACTTCCGTCCACAGGTCTTCAGAAAGTTGAGCCAAATCAATGTGCTGGAGAATCTCAAAGAAAGATTCCGCGCCCATATCCGCCCGGAAGACCTGGCCCCACTTCGACTTCAGTTCTCGGTAACGCGTCTCACCCAGGAAAAGCATCTGGTGGATGCTTTGCAACTCTTCACGATCTTGTTCGAGTTGCTCAAGTGTCTCGACCCCTTCATCAATGAGGGTGTCTTCGATTTGAGAGAGCGCAAGATCTGTGTCTGCCTTTACCGTTTCCACATCCATCTTGAGGGTTGCGAGTTTTTGATCACGCTGTTCCTTCAAAGCCGATTCAACCTTGTCCAGTTGGGATCTCACCGCCTTTTGGACCTTCTTAAGGTGGTTCTTGTTTATCTCATCCCCTTTCTCGGCTATAGCTACATCAAGAGCCTGGAAGTGGATCGGACTGCGAATGGTCTTTCCTTGCTTGTCGGACAGACTGCTCTCTAGGCGCTGCCCTTCGCGCATTACCGGGGCAATTTCCTCCGCGACCTCTTCATCATAGGCAGCCTGTATCGCTTTCTTCGCATCGCTGAGTTCTGCAAGTCTTTCTTTCTTTTCAGCTCTGACTTCTGCCCGGCGCTGTTTAAGCGCTTCCTTCTCTTCTTTCGCCCGTTGATCAAGCTCATCCTCAATACGCTTTAACGCCTTACTCCTCGCATCTTCGTCGACATAAGTGACGATATACTGAGCGAAGTACAAAACGCGGTCAAGATTGCGCCGGGAGATGTCCAGGAGTAATCCAAGGTAGGATGGAACCCGCCGCGTATACCAAACGTGTGCTACCGGGGCGGCAAGAGTAATATGCCCCATCCGTTCTCGGCGCACAGACGAGCGAGTAACCTCAACATTACACTTCTCACATGTAATCCCTTTGAAGCGGATGTTCTTGTATTTCCCGCAATAGCACTGCCAATCCTTCTGCGGTCCAAATATCGCCTCGCAGAAGAGACCGTCTTTCTCCGGTCGTAGTCTGCGATAGTTAATCGTTTCCGGCTTTAATACCTCACCATGTGACCAATTACGGATGGTCTCCGGTGACGCCAGACTGATTCGGAGCGCTCGAAATCCCTTAGAATCCACCAAATCTACTCCCTCGCGCGTGGCGATGGTTGAGCTGTATCGGCGATCTTATTCGAACATTCGTGCTACTGTGAGTACGAACGAAAACAAGCGCATGAGGCGTCTTTTAACCTCAAGCGCTTCCTGCGCCGACCAACAATTCGGTTATCACGACGATTACGAGTGGAATTATATCGTTTAACTTATGTGTGTCAAGAGAAATCTAGTTGAATGTGTGGTCACGCTCCCATGTCGGGCGTATTCTTCTGGCCAGGGAACTCTCCATTCCATCGTTCTGGAAATAATTCTAATGCTCGCTCTGCAGCCTTAACGATATGGGGGTCACGGTCGAATTTCAATTTCTGAAGTGTAATCTGAGCTTCTGCAGTATGCCACTCAACCAGTTTCAATAAGGCTACCATTCGTGACCGATTATTATCAGCTTGCTTGGCCTCGCCGCCCTCCTGGATGTATCCCACCCGGGGCTGCTCAACGATCTCTATCAGCACCGGAACTATTGCCGGATGTGGTATCTGCGTTAATTGTTGGACGGCGGTATGTGCCTGCTCCAAATCTGCTAGACGCAACGCACGGAATCGGAATAGCTGAATGGTTGTGAATATCGCTATTTCGCGCACAAGCGGGTCAGGATCATCCATCGCCGCGACAATCTCAGCAATGCTGTCCTCATCTTGAGCCATACCCGCGCGGTTGGCGAAGGCGATTGCCTCCTTCATCCGAATCGCTGGGTCGCTTACACGCAGGTCATACTCAGTTCTTGCACGCTCAAGCAAGCGGCCAACAGGAGTTTGTTGAGTTAATATTGGTTGTTCGTCAGGAAAGCCTCGCTCATCAGGTGGGGTATCCAACAGGGTTAATGCATTTTGGACAGCCGGGGTTACCAACTCTTCATTAAATTCAAGCAAGTCATTCAAGTAAGATCTTAGGCTGGTTGTTCCAGGCTGTCGAGTCACTTCGCTAGCACGCCTTCGCCAGAGATTCACGTCCTCAGCTATCTGCTGCTGTTCAACCCGCAGGGCTTGCTGCTGCTCACGAATCGTTTTCTTCCCCTCTTCATCAGCATCCGGTATCTCCCGCGCAAGTTCATCCAACTGTCCGCTCAGCTGAATGAACTCCTGCTGAACTGCATTGGCTTTGCGCTCCAATGCTGCCTTCACATGTCGCAGCCCAATTCCTATGGCCACGGAATGCCTCCATCCAATCTACTTTAAGGGTCGGACAACAATTGTCTACTGCATAGCGTTGACCAACGTCACTCTACACTCGCTCTTGATGTTAAATTATAGAACCCATCAAGAGGTGCTTCAAAGAAAACGAGCACACTAGTCAGTATAGATAAGGACCTATACGGCGTCAACCAGTTCCCAAGTTCTACTTCTCCAACCTTTTACTGGCAATGTATAGGTTGAATTAGAGCCAGAGAGACATTGACCTATATCCGATACGCTTTTAGAATGCATCTGGATATTAGATAGAAAACCAGGAGGAGTATTGCATGGCGAAGATCGCTGACATCGAAGGCATTGGGCCAAAGTTCGCTAAGAAACTACAAGCGGTAGGGGTTCGATCTACTGGTCGGCTCCTCCAAATTGGTGCCGATAAACGAGGGCGAAAGGATTTAGCTGAGGAAACCGGAATCTCGGAGAAGCTTGTCCTTGAGTGGGTAAACCTCGCTGACCTTATGCGTGTAAAAGGGATTGGAGAGGAATATAGCGATCTCCTCGAAGAAGCCGGTGTGGATACAGTGAAAGAGCTCCGTCATCGCGCTCCAGAGAACCTTTTCGATGCACTCGTTGAGATTAATGAGAAGAAAGCCCTCGTTCGCAGGCTTCCTTCGTCTAGACAAGTTAAATCTTGGGTCACCCAAGCAAAAAAACTCCCTCCTGTCGTGAAATACTAACTACGCTATTGGGCTTGCTGTAGAGGAAATCAGACCATTTTTCTCACCGAATATCACCAAGAGATGAATCGGGTTCTTAAACCAAATCCTGATATCGCTTCTTTAATCGGTTCCCAGGTTAACGCCCCCCTAGACCAGCATTAACCCTCGTCGCCTATGATCATGGCATCATACGCGTTCTTCGAGGGATTTTGTCAGGAGGGCCGGCAGCGGTAAGATTCCCAACATGGAGCTAAGTGAGATGCGTGCATATTTCCTCGCTGAGGACGGCAGAGAAATTCCATCCGTTACAGAAGACGAAATGCGAGAAGTCGATCGAATTGCTGTCCAGGATTTCCGGCTTGGCATTCTCCAAATGATGGAAAACGCGGGAAGAAACCTGGCCTCCCACATTATTGATGTGCTCGGTGGGTCAACAGGAAAGATCACCATCCTCGCCGGATCTGGTGGAAATGGAGGTGGCGGTCTGTGCTGCGCTCGACATCTTCATAATCGAGGCTTCAGCATCCAACTCCTTATGACGAGACCTGCAGAGGCCTTGGAAGGAGCGGCGGGAGCGCAGTTCGCGATCCTCTCGTCAGCTGGGATTATCGCAGCAGGACTAGAAGACTCAGAAAAGCTGATTGCCGAAGCAACCGTTGTCGTCGACGCATTGATCGGCTACAGCCTACAAGGCGCGCCGCGCGGCAACACCGCACTGTTAATCGAAGCAAGTAACCAATGGGCAAAGAATGTAGTCGCACTCGATATCCCCTCTGGCGTTGATGCAACGACAGGTGAAAGCCCGGGCATATCGATACGAGCCGACAGAACGGTCACACTGGCGTTACCAAAACGCGGCCTTGATCCTTCTATGTACGACCTCTACCTGACAGATATTGGCATTCCACCAGAGGTCTACCTTCCAATTGGGATCACCCTTGACCCATTCTTCACGGAACACTTCTTGGTGAAGCTCATAACTCGGGAAGATAACTAGCATATCCATCACTGTTGAGTTGATTACGCGCAAACCAAGCATCCTGTATAATCGAGATCGTGAGTGAAAAAGAGGATCGAATAGTGTCCCCTGACAACCAGGGGGAAGATAATAACGAAGTCCCTATCCGACCGCGTTACTTGCACGAAATGATCGGGCAAGACCGGGTTAAGCAAAACCTCTCAATTCTGATCGAGGCGGCAAAGGGTCGTAACGAGGCGCTTGATCATGTCCTTTTCTACGGACCTCCGGGTCTGGGGAAGACGACGCTCGCTCATATCCTCTGCGTAGAGATGGGGGTCAATTTGAAGATCACCTCCGGTCCAGCGATTGAACGAGCCGGAGATCTCGCCGCAATCCTCACCAACCTGCAAGCGGGGGATATCCTCTTCATCGATGAGATCCACCGCCTCGGGCGTGCGGTCGAAGAGATCCTTTACCCTGCTATGGAAGATTTCGCACTAGATCTGACAATTGGCAAGGGACCAAGTGCACGTTCAATACGCCTGAAGCTTCCCCGTTTTACAACCGTAGGCGCAACAACTCGCCTTGCGCTTCTGACCGCCCCTCTTCGAGCCCGCTTTGGAGCCATTCACCGGTTGGTTTTCTATGATGAGAAATCGATGGTGGGGATCGTACGCAGAGCTTCTGAAGTGTTCCATGTAAGCATGGACGAACCAGGGGTCAGAGAAATCGCCTGCCGTGCACGAGGGACTCCACGTGTCGCTCTGCGTTTGCTTCGCCGGGTCCGCGACTTCGCCGAAGTTCGAGCCGATGGTCGAATTACTCAAGAAATCGCCAGACAGGCCTTGGCCCTAATGGAAATCGACGACCTCGGCCTGGACGATTCGGACCGCCGAGTTCTAGACACAATTATTCGGAAGTTCAATGGCGGACCCGTAGGCCTGCAAACGATATCTGCATCGATCAGCGAAGAGCCAGACACGATAATGGATGTCGTCGAGCCCTACCTGCTCCAACTCGGATTTATCGACCGGACCCCGCAGGGCCGCGTTGCCACGCCAAAAGCATACGAACATCTCGGATTGCCGTATCAAGGCTCATCGCAGACACGTCTTCCGGAACTATGAGCCGCACCGAAAGAAAATGGATCTCTCTACCATCGCACGTTGGGTAATTCTCGCCGGGTTTGTAATTATCATCATCGGCATCGGTTTGTGGCTGGCCGGTCGTTTTGATCTACCTCTTGGCCGTCTTCCAGGGGACATTCACATCGAAAGAGATGGTTTCTCTTGCTTCATCCCTCTGGCAACCTCAATCATCCTGAGCCTGCTGCTAACATTAGCGCTCAATATCTTGCTCCGTTTCCTTAACCGGTAACCCGTGCGAACAACGGATTTTGATTACTTCCTTCCTGAAGAATGCATAGCCCAGAGGCCCGCGAAACCACGGGATAGCTCTCGCTTACTCGTGTTTAATCGAGACGATGATCATGTTGAACATCGGATTTTCCACCAGCTTCCCGACTATCTCAACACGAATGATGTCCTGGTGCTCAACGAGACTCGGGTCATCCCCGCTCGTCTGAAGGCCCAGAAAATCCCCGGGGGTGGGCGCGCCGAGATTTTACTGCTGCACCGATTGGGAGACATGACCTGGGAGGTAATGGTAGGAGGCGGGGGTCTAAAACCCGGCAGGAAACTTCAGGTCCTTAATGGTCCACAAGCACAAATCCGAGATGATCTCGGGGGACCACGGCGGGTTGTTGTTTTCTCCGAAGCGATCTCTCCCCTCCTGGATCGATTGGGCGAAATGCCCTTACCCCCTTATATCCACACGCCATTAGAGGAAAATCGCGAATACCAAACAACATTCGCAAAACACCCTGGCTCTGCCGCGGCACCAACGGCAGGATTGCACTTCACACCAAACACTATTACATCTATTGAGGATAAAGGCGTTCGAATAGTCAAGATCACCCTCCATGTCGGTCTGGATACCTTTGTCCCTGTCCGCGAGGATGATCCAAATAAGCATCCAATTCATAGTGAATGGTGCCATGTGCCAGTGGACGTTGTTCAAGCGGTTAAAGCCGCGAAGAAAGCGGGGGGAAAGGTTGTCGCCGTTGGGACGACGACCGTACGGGCGCTGGAAACCGCTGCGCGCACATCCGCACCTCAGGACATTTCCGAATATGTGGGGCCGACTTCGCTATATATCTTGCCAGGGTTTGAATTTCGCGTCGTGGACGCAATGCTCACAAACTTCCACCTTCCTCGCTCTACTCTGCTGATGATGGTCTCTGCATTCGCCAGCAAGGAACAAATTCTTCATCTATACAAAATGGCCACGGTTGAAGGTTACCGCTTCTATTCTTTCGGAGATGCCATGCTTATCCTGTAATTGACTTTATATTATCCCTATGTAATACTTTCTTAAGTGTTTTGAACACCTTTCCTTCGCTATTTTTGAAAGGAGGAGGTGATGCCAATGATAGAACTTTATGCTGAACGTGCTGCGGCATCCCTCCTCCCTTGTGGATAAGGATGCCGCAGCACAACCAAGAGCCGCCCACCTGGGCGGTTCTTTGGTTTCCTTCCTGCTAGCAAGTATTCCTCTTTATATAATGAATCCTGGAGTTGCCGTGCGATACTTCTCCTGATCTTGATTTCCACGTCGGGAAGCTTCAAGCGATGAACGTCTTCATAAATCCAAGTCCAGCAAACAGCGCGGCTAAAGCGAGGAACATCCCAAGAAAGGCGATAATCCCCCTTCGTCCGAAGACCTGCGCGCTAATCCCGCCCAAGACAGCATAAATCAAGCTCATTACAAGCCAGCCTAAGATAGGAGCCGACTCCGGGTTGAAGGCCCACACCACACCTCTTGACATCGCCCTTAAGCCATAATACTTCCATTCCGGCAAGCAAACTGTAAAAGGATCTGGCGCCAATCTCACCGACGCCACTGAGTCTCGGCACTCTTGATCTATGGCGATCGCCATTTCGACAATTCCAGCCGCAATGAAAAAGAACGCCATCGCAAGCAAGGCTCCTATTAAGAATGTCTTCTGAGTTTGATCCAGTTTTAATTGCGATATTGTCTGCAAAGTAAATGCTCTCCTTCAACCGAATAATCAAGAAAACAATCGATCGATCTCCTTCACTGAACCTCGGACTACAAGTTATCCTTCCCTCGATTGTTTCATGCCAAGTCTATTCAAGATCCCAGTAGAGGAATTCTTCTACATTGGTTGTAAAATTGGGAGTCTGAGCTGCGCTTACGAATAAACCGAAAAGACCTTCACCATGAGTAGTATCCGTGAGAGTCGTAAGCAGCTCACCCTGGGCATAGAGCTTAAACTCATTCCCTTGGGTTAAAACACCAATTCGGTGGGTTTGTTCCGATCCGGCTGCGAGATGGGTGCTTGGCGTCCAATCGAGAATATGGGTCATCACCTCCCCATCCCAGGAACGCAGGGAATAACGACCGTCACAGGATATGCCATATAGATACCCGATGTACCCTTTGTCAGACGCGGGGGCGCGAAACATCAACCCATAAGAATCTCTACCCGAACAGGTCTCTACGGTTCCAGTCGCTTCGATGTAGAAATTTAAATCCTTTCGCCAGCTGAGCAACCACCCGTTGTAAAAATCAGCATTGAAAGCCGTCATGGCTAGCTTGTTTTCAACAATTTCGAAACGGGTGTGGTCATCCTCATAGATCGCCCAATCGCTCGCATCCGCCTGCCATGTCGGATCACCCAAAGACGCACGCGGATCGGAAGTGCCCAGCGTTGGGGAGGCGGTAGGCGTCTGTGTGCTCGTCGCCGCCGGGGTTGCCGATGGCTCGAGTGTTGCCGTTGCACGGGCGGTTGATTCAACAACCGGGGTGTTTGTGGGCATCGCCACGAAAGGCGGGAGAAGTAGATAGTCCCAGCCAAAATAGATATCAGACCTCACTTCATCAACCCCCAAGGTTACTGTTTTTCCAATCACACCAGACCCAGACCCTGATACAGGGTATGTCCAAGCACCTAGCGCCAAGACGCTGGCATTTACTTCACTCTCGGGGTCGATCGAAACGCAGTAATCCCCTGCCTCCAACCCACCGAAGAGGAAGAGCCCATCCGCAGCAGTGATTGTTGTTTTTCTACCTGAAGAAGGACATGCTCCATCACCCAACTGGACCTCCACACCGTGGAGCCCAATCTCAGCAGTGTCCAATTTCCCATTCGCAACCCAATTCATTCCCCCGGGTCCGCTAACACATCCTTCCGGAGCCGTATCCATTTGGGTTCCTTCAGGTGGGGATGCACACAGGTCATGCCAAACACGCCCGGCAATGGCGCCACTACCCCCTCCATCATC
>RCNB010002404.1_pt1 | contig 18653 bp, 18 predicted proteins | sample 2041321 | NCBI WGS metagenome assembly RCNB01 (sample SAMN09708232, study PRJNA481090) | Marine sediment metagenome, whole genome shotgun sequencing project. | reverse complement strand
TAGTAAAAACATTCCAATTCTATGAAAAACACAAGTTACTAAAAATAGACGAAAAAAAATAAAAAATTAGGACGCAAGTGCGTCCAAATTTTTTATTTTTTTTCGTCTATTTTTAGTAACTTGTGTTTTTCATAGAATTGGAATGTTTTTACTAAGTAAGCTATAGACGTTTTTCCAAGATCATTGTTAACTAATGCCGCTATTTCACTTATTGTTCGTTTACCATCGATCCAGAATAAGGATGAACTAATAACAGCTCTTAATCCTGGAAATTCATCGTTGATAGCTTTCAGTTCCTTAGAATCTTCATCGGTTAAATCATTCATACTAAGACCTGTAACCATTCCTCTGTAGACTCGTTTTGGAATTATTTTTTCTCCCATCAAATCGAGTTCAGATTTCTCTTTTTTTTCTATGGTTTCTTTCTTCACCCCGAGATTTTTAGCGATTTTCTCAATTGTTTTTGTTGTATGTTGTATTTCGTTTTCAGAAAAGTCACTTATCTCCTTCTTTAGATCAACAATGAATTCATCGAGGGATTTATCATTTGAGTTATTAAGTTTCAAAATCGATTCAAGTGCCTGTAATTCAATATCTTGTCTAAAATTAAACAAGGGGTCAATTCTCTTAAGAGTGGCATTCAATTTTTTGTAATCTTTTTCTTGTGCTTGCTTTGAGAAATTATTAACCAATTGTCGTGAGAACGAGGAAAGTCTTTCTTTGCCTTTTGCAAATACTTCTTGAGCCATCCAGAGAATGTCAGCATTTTCAGCATTTGCTATGAAATAGCAATAAGCAGCAGTCATTGAACCGACCAATTGTAATATTTTCGGACAAACTTTCTCTAGAGAATCTTCACCAGTGTGATAATATTTGTCTGGCCATTGAATAAACATAGGAGTTCCAATTCCAACTCCTGGTTCTCCTAGTACAACATGATCAGAACCTCCAGAAAATGGTTGATCATTGGCATACTTGAATGTGGCATATCCTTCGGAACCTAAAAAGTTTGGAACTTCTTTGGATACTTCATTGAGTAAAGCACTTAGAACATCATTTACATAAGATGGATTAGAATTATGTGTTCGTTCCAGAACTAAGGTTCTTCCTCCGCCTACTTCTTGATCTGCACCAACCATGTCTAGATTTATTCCAGCTACAAATTGATCTATCTTCTTTTCATTGGTTGCTAAATAGCAAAATGTTCCTGTAAATTCTGCCATTAATAAGAACCTAATACCTCTTTTTGGTTGTTCTATTGTTCCATCAGCGATTAGTTTTTCTAATGATCTTGCTACTTCTATTAGGGTTCCACAACCTGATGCATTATCAACAGCACCTGGTTTTGGATGGCATAAATGAGCTACCGCTAAAACTTCTTGTCCTTTTTCTTTTCCTGGAATAAAGAAGTCAACAACTTCCATTTCACCATCGTAGAATTTTGCATCTACTTTTGCTCGTAAAACAACTTTTTCATTTCCTTCTTTCCCTTTTTCCTTGAGTTTCTTGTTTTTCTTTTCAGTATTTTCAATTAACTTTCTAAGGTCATTCCCTTCTGTAGCTGAGAGGACAAATCCTAAGGCATCACCTTCTCCTCCGTTCTTTCCGTACCAAAATGAAGTATACCTTCTTGCAGTTGGGAAATTTGCTCTTGTTCTAAAAGGAGGTAATTCAGACACTAGGTCATAGATAATTCCTACGGCACCTAATTTATTTACAGCAAGTAGTCTGAGTTTTGTTAAATCAGTATCATCTGTTAAAATGAACTTTCCTTTAATACCATGTTTTTTCATTTCTTCCTCAGTTAATCCTCTTGGGAGAATGACAACCTCTGCTTCTATACCCTCTTTTGGTGTTGCTTTTGATCTTTGTATAACTGAACAATTGTCAACAAAAAACCGACTGATAATTTTTGCTTGTTTTTTTGGTTCTACAAGTTCAAGTGAGGAACTTTCTATACTCCATTCTTTTGGTACAGGATTACCCCAGTAATGATTGCTGCCTATAGCAGGGTATGTATGAGTTTTCACATCTGCTACCCCATAGCTTTCAACTTTATTGTGACAAAACTTGGCAGCAGCCCTAAAACCAGGAGAAGATTGAATTCTATGATATTGTGCAATTCCGCCTATTATTTCTTTAGCGTTTACACCAGAAAATTCTTTGTTAATAATCTTTAATTCTTTGTGAAACATAATTTTTCCATCCTAAATAAATATGATTCATTCTCTTGAAATCATTAATATTCTTAAAGTTTATACAGTTTAAAACATTAAATTGTTGTGCTAAATTAAAGAAATCGGAGCGATAAAATTGACAGAGGATTCAACTTTACAATTAAAACCAATAGCAAAGAGAAGTGACTTATTTTATCCAGATTTGAATAAAAATATCTCGAGAATAACCCCAACAGCTTTATCCTTACTCGGTTTACATTGCCCAGAACAGAAATCACTCAGTAGTTTCCTACAAAATAATAGTGGTTGGCAGATTCTACAGGACTCAGAAATTGATAATGTTTTAGTGTATGTAATCGACGCTCTTGGTTATCATCAATTCATGAAGTATTCCCAGATAATGAAGAAGAAATTCCCAACAAACGGTATTGAATTATCTTCTGTTTATCCTACGATCACTAGCACAGCTATGGTTTCTATTCACTTAGGTGGGATGCCTATTGATCATGGTATTGTTGGTCAAAGAATTAGATTTGAAGAGATTGACAATGTTGTAGATACCTTAACCCTTAGAACTGCACAACTTACCGCTGGTGATCTAGAGCAATATGGTATTAAAGCTAAAAAATGGTTATGGTGTAAGAATCCAATACCCGAAGATAGTAATATTGATCGAATCCATCTAATTGAAAGTCATATAACGAAATCGGGATTATCTCATTTTATCAATGAAAATGTGCGTACTATTGGTTATTCAAGTCATATTGATAATTTTGCTGCTGCTAAGAAAATTCTCGAAACGCCATCAAATAACCGTCGATTTCTTGTTCTCTATTCTGCTGCAGTAGACAGTATAACTCATCGTTATACAACTAGTAGTTCTGTACTAAAAAATGAAATCCAGAACATTGAATCCCATTTCTTTAGGATGCTAAAGGAATTAGATCCAAAAGTAGCCAAAAAAACGGCAATTTTCATAACTGCTGATCATGGTCAAGAAAACCTACACCAGAAAAACAAGATTACTATAACACGTGAAGAAGAAGATGAGTTAAGAGATTTATTGAAAACTCGTGGGAGAAGCGGTCGGGTTATGCATTTATTCTCTAAAGAAGACAAGCGCGAAGAAACTATTGATTGGTTCGAAGAAAAACTTGGTAATAAAGGAATAATCGTCACACCAAAGGACTACCACAAATTCATGGGGAAAGGTGCTGATTCTCAAAGAGTAATAGAACGAATTGGTGATATTCAAATCATTCTTGGAAAGAACGCAGCAATATTCTTTGGTCATTCTGGAGAATATGATCCTGATTATCATTTAGGTTTGAATGCTACACATGGTTCTCTAAGTGCAGATGAACTCTCTGTACCATTGCTTCTTGGAAGAGTGGATGACCTCTTAAGCTAGTAAGAATTAATAGAAAAAGAATTGAACAAACGGTCGAATAGTTTGTCAACCGCGTTCAGACGATAGAGTACTATTTTCATTTCTATTTGCTAATGGTAATTTCAATAGCAGAAACGTTAGCTGTACCGCCTTCGCTTCGCTGAATTTGTTCTGTGCTAATTATTATTTCTTTGATAGTAGCATCAGTTACAAATCTGTGGCGAATGATTTCAGCAGTATCTACGGCACGGCTTATTGCCCTGCCTCGAGCTTTCAATATTAGATCTTGGTTGCCTTCGTTCAATTGTGTAATACAAGCGAGAACGTAGGACATTACTGGCTTAGAGCCAATAAAGACAACATTGCTTTCTTGTTTTTTGGACATGTAAAGATCACCTTTGTAGTCAATGTACATTTGTGGTTGAAATTTATCTTACATATTGCAATATATCTTTTTCTGTTTTTTTCACATATTTTTGATAAAATAAACAGATTCCTTCCCAAAATGAGTTAAAAATAGTAAAATAAAGAAGAAAGAACAATTCGAAAATTATGATTTTTCATTTTTTTCGAATGCTTTTAGTAAATCGGAATCTCGAATCATTCCTACAACATTTCCCTTGGCATCAACCACTGGAAGTTGGAATATCGAATTACGATGCATTTTTTTGGCTACATCACTAATAGTTGCTTTCTTAAATGTCGTAATGACATCTTTAGCCATGATTTCTTTTACTGGTTCACGTGGGAGTACTAAATCTTTTGTGCGCACAATTATTGTCGAAACTGCATCCCAGCTTCCTTCTTTTCCTTCGCCAGCGGTCATTTCATCTCGTTTCTCGCTGTCTTTAGATTCGAAGGTTTTTACGAAATCAATATTTGTGATGATACCAACCATATTCATATCGTTGTCAAAAACAATTGCTGCTTCTGCCTCAGCATATGAAATTATCTTTTGACAAACATTAATTGGGGTTTCTTGCCATAATGCTAAAACAGTAGAAGTCATAAAATTCTCTATAGTATTTTCAGAAGCGGATATTGCTATCACCTTAGAAATGATATCTCCGATTGTGATCATCCCAATGACTTTTTTCTTAACAATAACAGGTAATTGTCTGAAATTATTTTCGATTAATATTTTTATAATATCACTAATTAATGCTTTAGGAGTTGTTGTCATTGGCTCTTTAGTCATGAGCAAAGCAGTTTGTGTTTCAGATGGTTTGTTGACAATATCAGTCTCAGTTACAATACCAATTAGCTCACCAGTTTCAGTTTTAATTACTGGAAAACTTGTTTGATTTGAATTACTTATTAGTTCAAATAAATCCGATCTTGTGCCAGGTACACTTACACACAACGGGTCTTTTGTCATTACATCTGCAACTTTCAAGTTACACAGCCTCCTAATGTATATGGTATTCTCTATTACATCTGTAAATTAATGAGAACCATTAATAATACAAAATGAGTTTATTATTAGTCTTAAAAAGAGTTTTCATTAGAATCTTTCTATAATAAAGCCCTAACATACTCTTGGTATTTGTTCGCCGATTGGTTTTTCTATTATTCTGTGTCCACCGACTATCGTTTCAGAAACAACAAAACCAGGACGTTCTGTTTTTACTTCACCAACAATAACAGCGTTTTTGCCATTTGGCAGTTTCTTTATTGCTTCTAGTACTTTGTCTGCCTTCTCAGGACGAACACCAATAATCACTCTTCCTTCACAAGTGACTCCTAATGGTTCTAGACCTAGCATTTCACTTGCAGCTTTTACAGCAGGAGCTATTGGGATTAATACATCTTCCAACCAAATGCTTACTTTTGATTTTTCAGCTAATTCATTTAATGCTGAAGCTAAACCACCTCTAGTTGGATCTTTCATTGTAACAACACCACCAACATCTAATGCTGCTTTTACAACATCATAAACCGATGCAACATCAGAAACGAGTTCAGTCTCAAAAGAGATTCCTTCTCTGCCAGCCATCAATGCAATACCATGATCACCAACAGTTCCAGAAACAATGATTTTATCTCCCTCTTTTAGATTACAATCTTGAACGTCAATCTCATCTGATTCGATTATTCCTAATCCTGAAGTAACAACAATAATTTCATCTAATGTTCCTCTTGGCATTACTTTTGTATCACCAGCAATAACTGCAACATTGTTTTCTTTTGCGGTATTTGCTATAGAATCAACGACCATTTGTAATTTTTTAATTGGAAAACCTTCTTCGATGATGACACTTGAGAGAATAGCTATTGGTTTTGCACCCATCACTGCTATGTCATTTATAGTACCGGTAACTGCCAATTTGCCTATATCTCCACCGGGAAAAAATATCGGATGAACTGTGTGACCATCAATGGAAACAACAATTCGACTATCACCTATTCTTACGGTTGCTCCATCATCTTTTTCATCTAAACCTATCCCATCTCCGACATTACGAATTACTATATTTTTCATAACAAGTTCAAGTAATTCATCCATTTTTTTCCCACCTGCACCGTGGGCTAATTCTACGAATTCGGTTTTCATATTCATCAACTCAACAAAGTAGTATAACCAAATGAACTTTAGGGTTTACAATTTGAGATTTTTTGACTGGTCTTGCTTTGAAATAGCTATATCAATATTTGCGATGTTTTGAGTCTTCTCTCCTTTTGTTCGTAAGATTAATTAGGTTTTTTAACTTGTAATATTTACTACAACATACCCTTATTGTAAAAGGTGACTAAAATATGAGCAAAGTTAAAGCTTCACATATCCTAATAGAAAAACACTCTCAAGCAGAGCAAATATATAATCAATTAAAATCCGTTAGCCCAAATCAATTACCAAACGCTTTCAAAAAACAAGCAAGCGAAAATTCAACCTGTCCATCTAAGAAAAAAGGTGGAAATCTTGGATCATTTGGTAGAGGTTCAATGGTGAAAGAATTCGAAAAAGCAGCATTCGCACTAGAAGTAGGAAAAATGTCTGGAATAGTTAAAACAAAGTTTGGCTATCACATTATTCTTCGTACAGGTTAACTCAAGTTAATTGAGCTGCTTTCACACGTAACAACTTTCGATACTTTTTCTGAAGAGTAAGAATTCTTTGAAATTCTTCTTCAGATACATTATTTGTAAGATCAACGTATTCTTCGTTTTTCGCAGCTAACTCTTTATCTTCTTTTGTTGTTTGTGCTACACATTCAATCGTTTCTGGAAAGACCTTTAGTAATCTTCTTAGTGGAAATATCGACTTTCCCGAATAGGCAATATTTGATGGTCGTAACGAATGTTCATTTCCATTAAAGGAGATAGCTGTTCCCCCATTTTGATTTATATAATCAAGCATCTGAATATCGGTAATACTATCACCAACAGCAAAAGCATCTTTTGGAGTTAGATCATGTTGTTCTAATAATTCAATGACAGCTTCACGTTTCCTTCCTCCACCACAAACAATAGTTGAATCAAAGACAGGACTAAAGACAGACTTGGGGATTTCATTGAAGAAGTATTCATCTAAATCATCTTTTACCTCGGTCAATCCAGATTCCAAATATCTCGGAAAATATCATCAAACAATTTTCCGAGAATCTCTGCTGAATTGGGTTTTAGTGAGAAATCAAGTGTTGTGCATCTAACGTTTTCAATTGGATGATTTAATTTTCGAGTTATCGTATGTGCATGCTGAGTATAACTTGTAGAAATTACGTATGTTGGAATGCTTTTCTTGTGCAAGTATTCAAACAATTCAACTGCACCAGGTGTTGGTTCTGCTTTTTCCGAGATAGCAATAAGCTCTTTTTCTTCTGCGTAATAAACAACAATTGGGGCAATTAATTTCAGAGTGTCTCCTGGCCAGTAATTTTCTTTTTTATCTACCAAGAATAACTCATCATCATAGACACTTATCATTTGAAATAACTTGTAAAAATCATCTTCTTTTCCAAGTTTTTTACCGATTATTTCAATTACATCTGCTGCATGATCAATGGGACATAATGGTCCTTCTAAATCGAAAAAGGCAATCATAAAATTTTCAACTCTTTCAAATGATCTATTCTTTTCTGGATTAATTTTGCTGTTCCTACATCTTTCCTATGGAATAATGGTCCTTGAACAAAGCCAACACATTTTTCAGCTATTTCTTCTGCTTTCTTGAGATCCTCTGCTATCCCAACTATCGCTACCGCTCGTGATGTTGTTGTAATTATTTCATTTGGAGCGATTTCATTTACAGATGAATAGAACAAGTCAGCTCCTTCTGCTTGGATTTTTTCAACGTCAACTGAAATTGGTTCGTCTTTCTTTGGTGATACAGGATACCCTTCTGGAACAAGATATTTACAGACAGTAGCTTTCTTTTCAAAAATAATTTCTTTATCTGCTAATTTTCCATCTATCATTGCTTGAAATATCTCGAGTAAGGGAGTTTTCAATAATGGTAAAACATTCATTTCTTCCGGATCACCGAATCTTGCATTATATTCTATTAGCTTTAATCCGTTTGCTGTAAGCATGAATCCGCCATAAAGAATTCCAATATAATCTGCACCAGTTTCCTTCTTCAAAGCAACTGCGGTTTGTTGGACTATCTCTTTTGCTTCAATAACATACTTTGCTGGAATAAATGGCAGTAAATGGTTTTCAGCACTGTATGAACCCATTCCACCAGTATTTGGTCCTTTATCTCCTTCATAGGCTCTTTTATGATCTTGAGCAATAGGTGTTATGACTACATCTTCTCCTGATACAAAGCATTGTAATGAAAATTCTTCCCCTTCTAATAGTTCTTCTAAAACAATTGATTCGTTCTTATCAAAAATTTCTTTGCAATAATCAAGAACATCATCTATTGTCTCGAGATGTTCACCCATTAATTTCACACCTTTTCCACCAGCTAGACCATCTCGTTTAGCAGCTACTTTTCCAAGTTTTTCAATATAGTTTCTAACATCTTCTATATTATCGTTTTTTGTGAAAATCTTGAAATCGGGTTGACCTGGTATGTTGTATTTTATCATTAATTCTCGAGTGAAGCTCTTTGAGGATTCGATTCTTGCAGCTGATTTAGCTGGTCCAATTGATGAAACACCTAAACCTGTAAGAAAATCAACTATACCATCAGCTAATGGATTCTCCGGTCCAACAACAACAAAGTTTGGTTTCACTTCTGAAACAAATTTCTTGAGTGCATCGAAATCATCTAATTTTGCTAAAACAAATTTTGTGGATAGCTGAGCTATTCCAGGATTCTTTGATTTCATAAAAGCATATAATTCAATTTCACTCTTTTTTAGCGCTTTAGCGATTACATGTTCTCTAGCGCCTTGACCAATTAACATTACTTTATTTTGAGCCATATTCTTTCACCAATTAAGCTAATTTATGTAATTAACAAATTAATAATTTTCCTAAAATTAAGATTCACGTTCACATAATGCTTGTGATGGTTCGGAATGTATAGGATACTCACCTGTTAGACAAGCTAAGCAGAGACGATTATTTTCCGGCCATTTATCAAAGCCTATAGCGTCGACTAGTAGTGGAACAGTATTGTAAATTACTGCATCTACACCGAGGATTTCAGCAATATCTTCATCTGAGCGTCCACAAGCAATTAATTCTCGTTCAGTAGGAAAGTCTGTACCCATGAAACATGGATTAATGAGTTTAGGACAACTAATAGCAAAATAGACTTTCTTTGCTCCAGCATCTCTGACCATTTTAATAATCTTTTTCGAGGTGGTTCCTCTTACTATAGAATCATCAACTAAGACAACTACTTTATCTTTCACTAGACTTGACATTATATTCAATTTTAATTTTACAGCTTCTTCTCGTGCTGCTTGTTTTGGCATGATAAATGTTCTACCAATGTATCTGTTTCTGATTAGTGCTTCTGAATACTCAATACCAGTTTCCTTGGAAAAACCAATAGCAGATATTCTACCGGAATCAGGAATAGGTACGACAATATCAGCGGTAAATCCACGTTCTTTGAACAATTTACCAAGAGCTTTACCAATTTCTTCTCTTGCAGTGTAAGCAGTTATGCCATCCATAACAGCATCTGGTCTAGCAAAATACACATATTCGAACATACAATGAGCTGTTTTTTCTGATTTTACTAATTGTTTGTGTTTTACTTGTTTTTCAGTGACAATTAGCATTTCACCAGGTTTAACATCGCCTACTAATTTTGCTCCTAAAATTTCTAATCCTATAGTTTCAGAAGCAATGACGATCTCGCCTTCTTTGGTTTTACCATAAACTAGTGGTTTGAATCCTAATGGATCTCTTAAAGCGATTATTTCACCCTCATTCGTTGTAATTAAAATGGAAAAAGCACCATCTAATTTCTCCATTATTAATTTACATGCTTTAACTCTATCACCGTTCTCAGACTCTAAACCGTAATCTAGTAATTTACCAATAACTTCCGTATCAGTGCCATGACTAAAACGATATCCTTTCTCCATTAAGAAATCTCTAACATCCTCAAAATTTGCAATTGTGCCATTAAATGCTATTGCTAATTTGTTTTGCTTAGTTTGCATAACAAATGGTTGAACGCCAATACTAAGATCAGTCCCTGCTGTTGGATACCTAACATGACCTATACCAAATTTTCCTTTGAGTGAAGCGAGTGTATTTTTATCAAAAATATCTTTAACATATCCTAAATCGGAAATGGTTTTCATATGTTTTTTATTGACAACAGTGATTCCTGCACTAGACTGTCCTCTATGCTGCAGTGTAAGTAATCCTTGATATAGAAGAAATCCTAAGTGGTGAATTCGTTTAGTTGTTCGAATTCCAATGATGCCACAATGATCTCTTATCTTGTCGTCATTCAAATTATTTCACACTCAATAGTTAATATAGGCTTCTTCACATAAATTTGAGGGGGAGAAAATTTGAAGATGAATGGTTATTTATTTCTTACCTTCCATCTCTTCTTCCATTCTCATTTTCCATGTATGTTTAATCTCATCAAGAGGTAAATCTACGAGAGTTTTCTCTTTACTCTTGACAATGATTTTCTTTTCTTCAGTCACTTCACCAATTAATGTAGCAGGAATTTCTACAGATGCGAATTTAGTGATAATCTTTTCCAGATTATCTTGTGTGCAAGTCATAAGAAATCTTCCAGTTGATTCAGAAAAGAGTTTAAGGTCCTCTCTATTACTTTCCGAAGGTATTCTTAATGTATTGATATCAAATCCTAAATCACCAGCCATTGCCATTTCTACTAAAGCTACAAATAATCCACCTTTAGAAATATCATGACAGGCAGTAGCTAATCCATCACTAATTGTATCCACAACTTTCGTAAGAATTGTTTTTGCTTTAACAAAATCTGTTTTAGGTACTTTTCCGTCATCAGATTTGTGCATGACTCTTGTGTATTCAGAACCACCAATTTCGGTCTTTGTTTCACCTATCAAAAGGATGTGTTCTTTTGGTTTCTTGAAACTAAAATTAATTGCATGACTTATATCCTCAAGTAATCCAGACACGAAAATAACTGGTGATGGTTTCACAGCTACATTGTTCACTTCATCATGATTATAGAAACTTACATTTCCACCTACACAAGGAATTCCTATAGCTTTTGCTAAATCTGCTAATCCTTCTACTACTTTCTCAAATGTCCAGAATACTTCTGGATGTTCGGGATTCCCGAAGTTTAAGCAATCAGTGAATGCTATTGGCATTGCTCCTACGGCAGCAACATTACTACAAGCTTCCATCATCAAACTTGCTGCTCCGTTGTAAGGATCAAGATAACATTGACTTGAGTTACCATCAAATGTAACGGCTATTCCTTTCTTTGAATTAAATTCATCTAATCGAAATACTCCGGCATCAGCTTGTCCGGATTTTAAAACAGAATATAATCCTACCTCTGTATCGTATTGTCTGTAAACCCATTCTCTGCTGATTATATTATCACTTGCCATTAGTGTTCTAGCGATTTTATTATACTCATCTGCTGCAGGTTCTTTAGGCAACCATTTTTGATCTAATTTATTCAAATACTTTGGATACTTTGACTTTCGATTAGCTGCTGGTGGGCTTGTAAGTAGCTTAGCAGGTAAGTCTACGATTTTTTCTCCTTTAAAATAAACAACACATTTACCCGATTCAGTAACTATACCAAGGTCTTCGTATGGCAGCTCATATTTTTCAAATATTTCTGCAACCTTTGGTGCGTTTTTAGGATTAACTACAAAGAACATTCTTTCTTGGGATTCACTGATTAGCACTTCCCAAGGTTCCATATCGTCTTCTCGTATGCGCATTTTTCCAAGATCTATTTCGGTTCCAGTACCACCTGCATCCGCAGTTTCAGATATAGAACAGGTTACTCCTGCAGCTCCTAGATCTTTAAGACCATCAATTAGACCGGCTTGAATTACTTCGAGAGTTGCTTCAATAATGAGCTTTTTCATGTAAGGATCGCCGATTTGTACTGCTCCTCTATCACTTTCTGATTCTTCAGTGATATTCTTTGAAGCAAAGGAAGCTCCACCAATGCCATCTCTACCTGTGGATCCACCCAATAGAATAAGCCGATCACCAGGAACAGTTGCTTTGCTTAATGCTAATTCTTCTTTTCGCATAATTCCAAAACAACCAACATTGATCAAGCAATTAACTTGGAATGAAGGATCAAATTCTATTTCTCCTCCGGCGTTTGAAATTCCCACACAATTACCATAACTTCCAACTCCTTTTGTAACCCACTTGAGGAGCCATTTTGTGTGTGGATCAGATAAATTACCAAATCTAAAACTATCTAATAACCCGATGGGTCTAGCACCCATACATAAAATATCACGAATAATACCACCAATACCAGTGGCAGCACCATTAAAAGGATCTAAGGCAGATGGATGATTATGTGATTCTAATTTGAACACTAAAGCGAGACCATCACCAATGTCAACGACACCTGCATCCTCACCTGGTCCACAAATAACTCGTGGTCCTTCTGTTGGAAATAATGGAAGAACAGGTCGTGAACTCTTATAGCTACAATGTTCAGAATTCATAACTTCAAGCATGGCTGCTTCTGGGACAGTTAAATCCCTCTGAATAATTTTGTATACAGCTTCTTTCTCTTCTTTTGTAAGGTTTAGTTCTTTTTGTTCTACAGATTCTTGAGCCATTTTATTTCCTCCTAAAGAAGTTCTCAATTGATTCAAAGTATAATTTCCCATGGTCTGTTCCCCACGGGCTAATTATTGGTTCAGCTGCTCTTTCAGGATGAGGCATTAATCCAACAACATTACCGTCTATATTACAAATACCAGCAATGTTCTCAATAGAACCATTTGGATTTGCTTCTTTAGTTAATTCACCTTCATCAGAAACATATCGCCAAACAACTTGGTCGTTATCATTTAGCTCTTTCAAGCCTTTTTCATCTAAATAGTAGCGTCCTTCGCCATGAGCGATAGGAACTTTCCAAGAGTCACCTTTCTTTGCAACATTCGTTGCTGCACTTCTAGTGGTTTCTATTCTTAGATTCGTCCATTTACAGCTAAATCGCAAAGTATCATTACCAATTAGTGCTCCTGGTAATAATCCTGATTCCACTAAAATTTGGAATCCATTACAAATTCCGAGCACAGGAATTCCTTCTTTTGCTACTTCTTTCACCCTATCCATTACTGGTGTGAATGCAGCAATAATTCCTGCTCGTAAATGATCACCATAGGTAAATCCACCTGGCAGAAAAATAGCGTCATATGTCTCGAGTTTATCTTTAGCGATTTCGTGCCACAAGAAATCAACTTCCCAACCCATGACATTTTTCATTGCACTGACAAGGTCTCGATCACAAGTCGATCCCGAGAACTGTATTACTACAACATGCATCGGCATTTATTCCTCACCAATTATCAAACCATTTACTTTACGATTTTAATTGTGCATAAATGAGCAACAGGGTTGTATACTCTTAGCTCATTGACCATCTTTAAGCAAATTTCTTCAGCATCGTTAGCATTTTTTGCTTCTAAAGAAACTTTCAAAATTTTCCCACTTCGGACGGAATCCACCATGTTATATCCTTGCTTGATCATAAGATCTCGCATAATGGTTTCCCCTTCAGGGTCTCTGGCATTTTTTTTCCCTTCAATAATAATTTCTGCTAGAAATTTGGGCATTGATTGCTTACCACCTGCTTTGAAACTTTTGGTTTCATGTTCTCAGAAGAAGGCAGTTAGTATTAAACCTTTTTTATCAAATAGTAATATTAGAAAGTGAAAATAAATTAGAAAAAAAAGTTGGGTGAAAGAGATTAACTCTCTTTCGGTGTGACAAAATTACCTGCGTCAGCCATTACGTAAATAATGCCTTCTGGTTTTTCTGCCAAAAATTCTTTTACATAATTTTTAATGGTTTCTTGTACTGATCCTTTGATTTCTACGCCGTTTATTCTGAAAACGTCTTTGAGTTCTTTATGATCCATTTCAGTGATCATATCAAGTTGTACATCCATTAAAATTCGTAAGAGATCTACTGGTTTTTGATTGCCTATCTTGAATGTTTCTTCACTGCATTTGTTTGCAACAACCCAGCCAAGAGCTTCATCTAGACCCATCTCTTTTACTGCAATCATAGTATCATGATAAGCTTGGTTTCCAACGCCATCTTGTGCTCTAGCGAGGAGTAAGATTTTTCCGCCTTTTTTAGCAGCATTCCAAGCAGCGTGAACACCTTTACCTGCTTGATAAAGATTCAAGCCTAAATCACCAGTAGTGATAATTACTAAATCTCCAGGTTTATCAACTGCAATAACACGTAAAGGAGCTAATAAATCTCTAGCTTTATTGTGCATTGATATGATATCACCAGCATTTACATGAACGATTTTCTTATTGTGGAGAATAGCATCAATACAGAAAACTGGTTTTGTTTTCTGAACAAATTGAGTCATTTCAATCATATCTTGAATTACTGGATTTCCTTCAGTATTTCCTAAGCGACATGCTTGCTTGAAGCCAGTTTCCTTGCTGAAAGCTTTAGGATGATTCATACTGATTGTTTTTCGTCCAGAAATTCCAGGGAAGAATTGTTTAACTGTACCTGCAACACCTGCAAAATAATGGTATTCAGAATCGGTCATAGCAATGACAATGCATGATTCTAATGCTAATTTGTTTAAGAAAATTGGTGTTCCTCGTGTAGAAGTACCGATTTGGTCTACTCCTTCATCACAGTTGTGACTAACTACATGATCCTTGTATTTTTCCCAGATTTCAGTTCCGAGGATTTTTCTCTCGACTTCTTCATCTGTTGGTGGTCGATGAGTGCCACTTGCAATTAGAATCTTTAAATCTTCAGGGGCTACACCAAACTCGATGATTTTTGGGAATAAAATTGGTAATAAAATCCTGGTGTGGATGTTTGGTCTTGTGTTGTCATCTGTTAAAATAATAACTGATTTTCCTTTAGAGTAATGCTTTTTGATCAATTCACTTAAAGCAGGACTATCAATAGGATTTTCAACAACTTCAATTAACTTCTCGTCGATATTTACGATTTCCGGAAAATCGCCAGATATCTCGAGATTACGAGCATTTGCTCCTTTTGGTATGAAGTGGTTAACTTCATCTTCCCCATAATCAATTGGGGTATCCATAAATTCGTCAGTCATTTTTGCTGTCCTTCTAACTAACTTAGTTAATTATGCAAAAAGCTTCTCGAGCTCGTTTTTTATTTCTTTGGTTCATTTCCTAAAGTAGGTGAAAAAACAGCTATTTTCTTTAAGAAGAACAATTAAAAGCTCAAGTATCTATTGTTTTAGTGAGACGATAAAACATGCCCTTACAAAAAATTTGTAGTGTAGCAGATCTTCCAGCAGATAGTGCTAAAGAAGTTAATATTGACAAATTGATCATTGCAGTGTTTAATCATGATGGAAAATATTATGCAATAAATAAGAAATGCACTCACCTTGGTGGCAACTTGGCAAAAGGCAAAGTTGTAAATAAAACCGTAAAATGTCCTTTGCATGGCACAGTCTTTAATTTAGAAACTGGCAAAGTAGTTACTCACCCTGGAGGATTATCTGGTTGGTTCAAAAAATCAAAGAATACAACTATCTATAAGGTAAAGAAAAAAGGTGAAGATTTATTCATTGAGTTACCATAAGTAACTGAAGAATAAAGCTTTCATTTTTGGGACCAGATTCCTAAAAGATTTCCCGAATTATCTTCGAATAAAGCATAGAATCCAAAATCATTTCCAATGTCTGTTTTTTCCTTTGTTACCTTTCCACCAGCTTTCTTTATTTTCTCCAATGTTTTTGGGATGTCATCAGTTTCGATATGAAGAATTATACCGTCTTTCACAGGTGCATCTTTCTTATCAAAAGCTCCTCCTACACCTGATTCCCCTGTCTTAAAGAAAGCATATCCAGGAAAACCAGTTTGCAATTGCACTTCCCAATTAAAGACACTTTCATAGAATTCTTTTGCTTTATCTATATCCGTTACAGGAATTTCAATATGACAAAATTTGTGTTCCAACATAAACACCTAAAGTAATTATACATATAGAGGTTGAAATAAAAAGATGCTTCTTTTTTTCCTAAGATTAGCTATCTAGTCCGGTGAAAGGGGGTTCACTAACCATACTGAAACCTATTCGAAACCGTTGCGAGAGATGCTTTATAGTCTATTTTATTCTATAATATCTTAGTAATTAATTGAGCGTAAGCTAACAACGAATTCATACCGACAATCGTTGAGTAAGACGCTACAAAAATGATGATTTAAAGATAAGAGGTAAATAAAATGAAAACAATAACTAAAATTGCAATCGGTCTTTCATTAATCGCAATATTTGTTCTTCCCGCAGCCACACAATTTGCTGCAGCACAAAGCGATGAAATTGGTGTGAAAGATGGCGTAGATGCAATTACTATCAGTACTAATTTCATTACCATGAAGATAAAGGCAGGAAAACCACACTTTGTTTGGTGGAATGGAAATCAAAGTACAGCAGATGAGATGTATAATGTTCAATTCACAACGTTGCAGGAATATTTTGGAGATGATGAAATCCTTGATTCGCGAAGCGAATTAATGGGAGGTTTAAGTTATAATTTGGTTACAAGTGAATGGTCTTATGAAATTGTAGAGGAAGATCATCACGTTCAAGTAACTTTAGTTCTCGAATTAGCAAATGAAGCCGAATTGCTATTCATTGTTCATATCTATACTGAAGATCAACCGATCAATGGTACAGATCAATTTGTGGAAGCACTCACTGAAGTAAAATTCGATATAATTATTGATAATTGGACTTTCACTCCAGGAGCACAAGGTATTGCCATAAAATCCCAAATACTTGAGTCACAAAAAAGAAATCGAGTACAAATAAGAAATGGGGAAGAATCTGAAAATGGCAATGCAACTCGAAGCATGCTCTTTGAAAGTAAAGAACACAAGAATGCAGTAGTGGCTTATTTAGAATGGGCAGAGTTCGCTGATGTCTATGACGGAGAGAACAAGATCGATGCCATCGATGTTGGTCAATCCTCCTTAGACGAAGGATATGCTGTCGTAGGTCCAGGTATGGAAGATCCAAGTATGATACATCTCTGGTTCACCTACCAAAATTATGGCGATTCTTACACTTTAGTACACGACCCCTCAATTGGCGTAAATCCAGAGGCATTTAATCTGCCGTTATACGTTGCACCAATTATTGGTGGTCTCGTCGCTACTGTAATAGTTGTCGGCATTGTAAGAAAACGAAAATAAATGCACAAAACGTGATCCTGGGTGTCGGTCCAGGGTCACCACTTTTATCTTCTTTAGTTCCCAAATAGGATATTATTTATAGATAAACTAATACAAATTCAATCAGTGTGTTGCGAAGTGAATACCTTGAACAAAAATGCTAAATCTACTTTGATTTCATTTATTTTCCTTCAACTGGTACTCATACTTCCTATGGTTATTCATTCTACTTCAGCTACTAATGATTTTACTAGTTTTCAGAAACCTGATTTTGGAAACACAAATTTAGTTGCAGAAGCAATTGAAAATCAAACGGTTATCACGCATAATATGGAAGTTAAAATAAGGGAAGATCATTCGCTAAAAGTAACTTCAACTTTCGTTGTTGTAAACAATGACACCCTTCCTATGAATTATTTTTATTATGAAATTAATAGAACAATAAGTTCTGTTTTCGTTTATGATCCACTTGGTTCTTTAGATTTTACTTGGCAGGTAAGTCAAGCTATTGGAAATGCAATCAATATTACCATGCGTTTTCCATTACTAGAAGATGAGATTTATGTTTTCTCAATTTCCTATGAAATAGTTGATTCTCTATACCATATTGGTAATCCTATAGCTTATCATGAATTGGATTATGAAATTACCCACAAAAGATACTCTAAGATATTTAATCTTGAAATTTCATTACCAATCTATAGCTCACTATTAGATGCCGATCAACCAGCATATTTTCCCACACCAAAACGAATCTATGAAGAAGATAGTACCGTCTATATAGTTTGGAATTATGAAGAAAAAGACATAGGTGATGTAGACTTATTCGTTGTTCGTTTTGTTGAGGATGGATTACTTAATAGGAAACCAAATCTACTCGCTCTTTATATCATTCTCGCTTTTCTTGGTGGAGCTGGAATTGCTGTTCTCGTAGGATTCTTATTTTATAAGAAACGTATGAAACCAGCAGAAACGGAATTAGTTAGCTCATTACTCACAGATACTGAACAAGAAGTAATTATTGCGATTAATCAAGATAGTGGAGTTTCTACTCAAAGACGTATTTGTGAAAAAACTGGTTACTCCAAATCTAAAGTTTCCCAAATACTTGCTAAACTCGAAGAAAAAGAAGTGCTTACTCGAGAGCGTTGGGGACGAACAAATAAGGTTACCATATCAAATCCATCATTTAAAACACTAGGACAAGCAAAAGAAGAAAAATTAGATACTACTAAAAAGTAAATGATAATTCGGTAATAATTTTTATAGGTAATAGTTTAGTTGTTTGTTTAATTGTAACATAACTGATGT
>RCNB010000950.1_pt1 | contig 18657 bp, 23 predicted proteins | sample 2041321 | NCBI WGS metagenome assembly RCNB01 (sample SAMN09708232, study PRJNA481090) | Marine sediment metagenome, whole genome shotgun sequencing project. | reverse complement strand
TGGAAAGAAGAGCCCAACAACGGGTACATCAGGCTCGACGGAAAGCCGTGAGGGAAACAAACAAGGAAACCGTCGCTGATCTGTACGAGAGGTTCGAGTACCTCAGCAAGCTATGGAAGGGACCGGACGACCCCACCCTAGTCGTCTACAGGGTGGAAGCAAGGAACTACGATTACATGAAGCCAGGCGAGTGGGCAAGCATCAAAATAGGGTGAGCGCGCCCCGACCTAATCCGTGGTCACCTGGACCAGGGTCTCAAGGCGGTCATAATAGCTGAGAACATCCCTGCCCTTACCAGTGATAGAGTACCGCTTCTTCCTCTGGTTCATAAGGGCCTCGTCAACGTAGCCCTTGGCCACGAGGAGGTCCAGAGTACCCCTGAGACTGTTCCAAGACAGGTTACTGGCATACATAATCCTAGTGGGTCTATCCTCTCCTTCACCGATCACCGTCAAGACGTCCACTGCTATCTGGAAACCTGATCTTCTGGTACTCAAGGTCAACGGTAAGTAGATTTTTCCTTATTATAGGATTACCTAACCCTGAGATGGAATAAAAAACCGTAAATTGAAAGTCATAAATTATTTTTTTTCCCTTATGACAGGTTACTTGATGCAAACAAGGGGTTTAGACCCCGATGCAGGGCGCCAGGTAGTACACCAGCCTGCCCTGGGGGATCTCGAAATCCATCTTGATGGGCATATCGGTGCTCAGCTCGATGGTAACCACCTCGCTGTTAGCCCCAGCCGCGTTGGCGATGTCCTGAAGGTAGCTAAGCGTAAACGTGGCGTTGCTATCCTCGTCCACCTTTAGCTCCAACACGTCATCGCTGTCCTTCTCCCACTCGCTAAAGCTGCTGCCCATATCGCCCTCGGCGTTAACCTTGAGCAGCCCCTCCTCCATCTCCACCTTGACGTGCTCGGACACCAGGTTCGCGTCCCTGATGGCCATCCTCAAAGCGTCGCTGGTGATGCGGACCTTGCCCTTGAAGAATATCTTGGGCTGCGGGACCTCCTCGTCCAGGGGCTCTAGGATGGGCATCTCGAAGCGCCTACTGTGGCCGCCCCTCTTGCAGTGGATTACAAGCCGCGCCTTCTCCTCGTTAAGAACGATACGCACCTGCTCGTCCCTGTCGACCCTGTCCAGGAAACGTAGGAACTCCTTGATGTTAATGCTAAGCTTGGGCTCTCCATCGCAATTGTACGCGTCAAAGAACTCGCTGGGAAGCTCAAAGTCAACCATGGCCACATGGCTGGGGTCCATGGCGAGGAGCTTAATCTGAGCCTCGTTCATCACGAAGGTACCCTCCTCAACTATAACGCTGAGGGCCTTCACGAGGCTTCTAAATGGATCGATTCTTGAAACTTCAACCTCAAACAATGTATTTTCCTCAAACGGATGCTGCTCAATAAAGGGTTTGACTAGTTAAAAAATACTCGTCTAATTGTAATTTCGCCAAGTGTGACCGCACTTGGTGCACCTGTAGAACTGTGTCATGCTTTCATCGATGCTCCTGGTCTGAACCATCCACCAAAAAGCCTCATCGTTGCTGCATTTCTCGCACAGTATCTTGGTCTTGGGCATGGTGCTGAGCTTCCGCTCCTTCTTGCCTACCACCACTATCTTCTCGACGTTTTTACTGTTTCCACGGGAAACCTTCAAGGTCTCCTCCAGAGGCTCCTCCCAGGCACACGTAGGGCATACATAACACTTCTTAACAATGTCTAGCTCGCAGAACGCACCGCACTCTGGACAAAATTTCAACATTTTAATTAACGCCCGAACCTTAACCCGAATGAATGGGATTTAAACGTTATGCATCAAATCTAGGTTCCTTGCGATTAAATGCGCCACACGGAGCATCCCCACACCCTTATCAAACACCAAGTTCAGTATCCTCTCGACGGTACCCTCCGTAAGCCCATACGGCTCTACGACGCGGTTCCTCCATCTCGTCATGAAACGTGGATCGAAGCCGTCTCCACGGTGAAGGTAAATTACAGGCAGCCCCAGTTCCTCGTAGATTAGCTGAATGTCAAGACATGAAGAACTTGGAAGAGTCTCATCGTCCAGAATAATGACCCTGACCTGCCCATAGTGTTTTGATTCCCTGACAAGTCCCACGACACCCTTCGTTATGCCATCCCGTGAGAAAACACCGCTAATTACCCCGTCCAAGGTCTTCCCACCGCGAAAAACGACGCAAACCACGAGAAAAAGATGATCTAGTTCACGAACATGAACTCCAAGAACCCTGATGTTCGGTTTGATGTAGGAAATATTGAGCCGTTTCAGGGGTAATCCCTGAAAGGTTTTACTCGTTCAGCTCTGATAGGCTTTTCTCAAACCCTTTGAGAAACTCATCGAGCTTGCCATCGGCGTTATCGACTGCCTTCTTCAAGGCGTCCACCATCTTGTTTCCCCTCTTGAGGGTGATGAAAAGCTTGCTCCTGTCCATTAAAGGGTGGGGCTTACTGTATCCCGCCAACTCCACTTTTGCGTCCTCGATCAGGCTACTCTGGAGCAGGTTCAGTAGTGTGTGGCTCTCGCCACCGAACTCCAGCTCCAAGTAACCCTTCTCCATCTTAGTGATGTTTATCTTCATACTAACTGCTCCTTTCCGTATGTGCTAGCCGTCTTCCGCCTCTCCATGCGTCCACAGTCTGGACAGATTAGCTTCCCTTCCTTCTTCTCTAGGAGGCCGCCGCACCTGCTGCAGAACCCGTAGACCACGCCGTACTCAGCACCCTTGAGTGAGGTCTGGTTAAGCCTATTCTTCGTGTTTATGAGCTTGCCCTTGACGATATCGCCGCTTCTTACGGCCATATCGATGTTCTTTAGGTAATCCCTGCTCAGGTCGCTGATGTGGATCACGCCGCTCTTTGTGGGGTGGACATGTGTCCCGTCCACGACGAAGATATCTATCCTCGCGTCCCTACGGGCCACTGAGCCTATCTCAGCTACAATATCCATGCCCTCATCAGGCACAATAATCATTGGAGTGGTCTTCTTTACGACGAGTTCACGTCTATTTTTGTCGATTGTGGTCGTCCCGATCGTGTTCGACCTGACATCCCCGTCTTCTTGGTATGTACCTGGACCGTCACTGTACTCCTCGATGACGGATAGTTTCTCACCTGGAAAAGTCTCTTTTTTTTCCAATTCCTTTGCTTTTGGCATTTTCTTTATTCCTTTGTGATAGCGTCCCCGGTTTTGCCCCCCGCGGACTCTTTTTTTTGAGTGTGAATAGACCCTACAGGGTCTTGGTGTAATCTGAACCCGTTTGTATTAAACTAAACGGTTGACTCCATGTAAGAGTCGCCCCACATGTCCTCCCATCTCCGTGACCCCAAGACGACCTCTAGCTCGTTTACTGTGAGCATCGGCCTTTTAATGCCTCTTATACCGTCTATGGCAATCCTCGGGCAGGCAGTGTTCACCAGCACCTCGGGCTCAGTGTAGTTGTTGATGTGCTCGGGCCGAATCTCGTCCATATAGATGATCACGGGAATCTTTCCAGCCTCGGTGAGCTTGCCCACCAGCGCCTCTGCCATGGCCAGCCTGTTCTGCCCTGGCTTGCTGGATACAAGAATCCCGAAAACCGTTGCATTCTTGGAAATAGTGATGGCAGCCATCCTCCTTTTAGCGATATCCATTAGATCATCCTCGCTGATTCTGGACACCTCACCGTTGTAGGGGTTGGCAACAATCACCGGTTTGCCCGTGCTCATGACTATTCCCGTAGGGTGGAACTTGCCTCCCCCCACGTACAGGTAAGCGTCCACCTCACCCTTGATAGCGATAACGGTCCCATAACTACAGCCCAGGATTTGACCGTCTAGAGGAGTTACGCCCGTGCCGCCCCCTACCAGCCCTTCGAACCCCTTCACCGCCAGTTTCTCCTTGACCTCATCAACCTGATGGATGTGCTGAACCGTGGTGGCTATCCCAATCCTGTCATAACCCTCCAGTTCGGGCAGAATGGCCTCCACCAGCTTATCCACGTCCGCATCAATGCTCGCATGGAGGTACAAGATGGGGACATCTAGGTCCCCGACATACTGGGTGTGACCGTAGTGGACGATTAGGCCCACTTTAAGCGCCCTCGCCTGGTCGATATCGATATCGCAGGCACCGTAACAGGAGTCCCCTGACAGGAAGACGCTGGCGCCTGTGGCCTTGTTTATTGCGGACACCAGTTGTACGGCGAAGGGCCTCATCCCGTCCGGTAACTGGAGTAGAACCCTTGATGCACCCAATTCGGATACCTTAGATAATACCACGTCAAGCTCTAGATCGTACAATCTGGTCACATCGTGATACTGGATAGTTGATTAAAATGGTTCCCGTTTAAACCCGTGATGATTAGAGCTCGTTGACGACGATGCGGCACTTGCTCGGGAACTTTGCGCTTGCACGCTTGAGGGCTTCCTTGGCGTGGACGATGCCCTCTTTGTTTACCTCGGCGATGATGATGGGCTTTAGCGCCATAATCCTCGCAGCGACGTATGTAGGCTTGCCCCAGGCCCTCTTCATTCCCTCCTGGAAACGGTCCGCCTGTGCAACATTGACTCTCTTATGTTCCCTAATTACCTGGTGTGGGTACGGGATTATCTTGAGCATAAAGTCCTCTCTGCCAACGTTCTTCTCTAGAACCCTGTTGGCTGCGATACGGGCTGCCTCCAGTGCGTTGTGTCGGATCTGAACATACTTAATGTTGATCAGCTCGACCCTGTGTGTGAACTCCTTGCTGGTGTTGCCCATGGTGAACTTTACGATCTTGGAACCGGGGATACCGCCCATGTACTTTTTCCTTGTGTAGGCGTGGTTTCTCTTGTACTTGTAGTCAGAGGCCTTCATCGTTGTTCCATCTCCTTACCCGAAAAGATTCTTAAAAAGATACTGTATGTTAGACCGAGAAACGGGGTTTTACTGCTGAGACTCGGCTACTGTTTCCTCTTCTTCCTGTTTCCTACGCCTTTTTCTCAGTAACGCCGTGTTTTCCTTTGGTTGGACCTTTTCCCCGAAGTTCCACATCTTCAGCCAAGTCTCCTTGTCCAGTGCAGCTCCCCAGAAACCCGGGTCTTCCCTGATTAGCCGGCTAATGTAATACAGCATTACTATGCAGAGAAAGACCATAATGGTCATCATCACGGCGTTCAAGGGAGACATGATTAGTTTCTGTGGTCATTAAAACTTGAGTGTTTCTATCCTCACATGGGTCGGGAGAAGATGTAGTACTTCTGCTCCTCGCTGAGCTCCTTGATGACCCTGCGGGCAATTAACTTCACTGGGTCAGGTAGGTTCGCCCTTTCCTTGAGGTCAGCGTAGCTTTCGAAGGGGAATCGCTCCCTGAGGTCAAGTATCTGGAACATGAGCCGCTTGCCGATCCCTGGGATGAGTTCAAGGCTGTGCATCCTTGGCGTCAGGCTCTGGCTCTCGTTTATAAAATCGATGAAACGGGTGTCGTTGTTCTGGACTACAAGCTCGATAGCCGCCTGCAACTCGGCTTTGCCTGCGGAGTACAGTTCCTCGTAGCTTATCCTACCGAGGATGTGGCCTACCTTTGCCCTGTCTCCCTTGCCGACGAAGATCCTGTCCCGGATATTGTACTCCACTTCTGGAAGGGGAGATGCCTCAAGCAAAGTGAAGTACTCCTCGCCTAAAAGCTGGACGACGCCCGATGCGCTGTGACTTGTACGAGGGGCCCCGGGTCTGCCATGTGGAAGAAACTCCAAGACGTAGGCGTATTCTTCGTACTTCTTAGGCTCTCTGTACAACCTGCTCACCTTGAAAGGGTATCTAGGGTAGTTATTCTTCTACCCGGTATTTGTCAATTATCCCTAAAATCTTGTTCATCGTATCTTCAGCGATGATACGCTGTCGACCGAGGAACGTGCGAATCTCCGGTACACTCGCCGGCATTGCGTTTGTTATCTGGACTGCCAGTCCCCTGTCGATGTCTGCCTCTTTCATGAGCTCCTCGACGATTTCCTTGGCTGACTCGCTGTCCAGTTTCGCGAATCGGATGGTGTACTCCAGTACCCTGCGCTGAAGGGGGTCAAGCTCCTCGGCCTTGTCCATGAGCAGTCTTCTGGCCTCAGCTACCGTGATCTCCTTCTTTTCAGATACTGACATGTCTACGCATCCTTGTGCATTCTGATGTGTTCAGCTGTGGTGATGATGGTCTTTACGGTCTTGCGCTGGGGGATCTCCATGATGAATGCTTTTCCCCTTGTGCCAACGATGTTAGCGACCTTGCCCTGGAATCTCTTGTGAGGCATTGCCTTGTGGACTCCAGAATCGATGTTGATGACCACTTTGTCGCCTTCCGCGTACTTTGTGAGCAGCCTGCTTAGGGGAATCCTTCCCTTTTCCCTTACCTTCTTTCTTAAGGCACTTCGGCTTTTTCTTCGTGTTCCGTGACTTTTTGCCATTTTTCTATCTCCTCTACATCTTGAAGGGCATCTGTCGCCGCATCTTTCGGCTGCCCTTCATCTGTTTGAGCATTTTCCTCATAGTGTTATACTGTTTTATAAGTTCTCTTACTTCGCGCTCGTCTGTGCCGCTTCCGCGGGCCACGCGCTGAATCCTACTCCGGTTGAGCTTCTTGGGGTCGTCTTTCTCGTCCTGGGTCATGCTCTGTATCATGACCTTCCACCGGACAAGGCGCTCCTCGGCGTTCTCCACCTCGTCGGTGGGCATCTGGTAGCTGAATCCTGGGATCATGCCCAGCACCTTCTGGAGTGGCCCCATGTTCTGCATTGCCTCGAACTGGTTGTACATGTCCTGTAGGCTGAACTTGCCGCTCATCATGGCCATGACATCCTTCTCGCTGACCGGGGCCTCGGCCTCCTTGACTTTGGCTATCAGCCCCTCGATGTCTCCCATGCCGAGAAGCCGGCCGATGAACCTGCTTGGAATGAAGGCCTCAAGGTCGTCCACTTTTTCTCCTGTTCCTATGAACTTGATGGGCGCCCCCGTTGCGGCTACGCCGCTGAGGGCTCCTCCGCCTCTGGCGGTCCCGTCCAGCTTGCTGACTATGATGCTGCCTATGTCTGTGGCGTCCTTGAACGCCGATGCCTGGGCGGTTGCCTGCTGGCCGATGGTTCCGTCGAGGACGAGTATTACCTCGTGGGGGTTGACCGCTGCCTCGATCTGCTGCATCTCCTTTATGAGGGCCTCTTCCTCCTTGTGGCGCCCGCTGGTGTCCAGGATGACGACCTCTGTGTCCTTGAAGTGCTCTACGCCGCGTTTGCTGAGGGCCACGGGGTCCTTTGTGTCTGGTTCACCGTAGAACGGGACCTTGATGGACTCGGCTAGCTGTTTGAGTTGGCTGTAGGCTCCCGGTCTGAATGTGTCGGCGCAGATCAGGGCCACCTTGAGGCCCCGCTTCTGGAAGTACCGGGCCAGCTTTGAGCTGTGGGTTGTCTTTCCGCTTCCCTGGATGCCGATGAGCATGAGGACGTTCTGTTTGCCCGGGATGATCTTTAGTTCCTGGGGTGTCTCGCCTACAAAGTTGGTGAGCTCGTCGTTTATGACCTTGATTATGTGCTCCCTTCGGCTGATGCCCGGGGGGAGTTTCATGTCGAGGGCTTTTCTCTGTATGTTCTGACTTAGCTCCATTACCAGGGCTACGTTTACGTCTGCCTGGAGTAGGGCTCTCTGGAAGTCCTTTACTAGCTCCTTTACAGTGGCCTCGTCCACGATGGGGGCCTTGATGATCTTCTGTATTGCGTTGTACAGGTTGCTTCCTAGTTTGTCCAGTACCATCTTGCTCACGGGTTGGTTGTGGTTAGTCTACGACTATACCTAATAAATATCAGCTTATCAGGGCAGGTTTGGCTCCAGCCACTGGTCATAAGCGAAAAAAAATATTTTTCCTGTTCTCTGGAATCTTGAAAGAAACAAGGATTTGAAACAATTAATATCGCCCTCGTTGTATTTCATCGGGGGACCCGATGAAGGCAAGCGAGAGACATCTACGATCCTATGCACCATATGACTTGCTTGTGTTTCGGGGTCCGAAGGAGGAGTATGGGAAGGGGTCCCACTGGGTGGTGGGCGATCGGCACGGGTACGCCGAGGTTATTTTGATGCAGGACTCGGATGCAATCCACCCCGATACGTTCTACATCGAGCACATAGTCATCAAGGAGCCGGAGCGGGGCAATGGTTACGGCTGGGCCCTCTACTTGAAGGTGGAGGAGTTCGCGAGAAACGTGGGCGCCGGGTGGATGCAGATAGACTCCGAGCAGGAGGCTGTGGGTTTCTGGAGGAAGATGGGGTACACGGAGCTGGACAGGGTCTTCTACAAGGACAAGACTGCCATGGTGAAGCGGTTATAGACCGAGGGTCTCCTTGATCTTCCGGGCTGTCTCCTCAGGTAGCGCCGTCAACGGTTTTCTGGGGTGTCCGGCGGGTAGCCCCATCTGGTTGATGGCTGCCTTGATGGCCGGTATCTGCGGGTAATCCCTGACCACCACCTTGTTTACGAAGCTTGCCCTGAGCTGGTTGTCCCCCGCCGCCTTGACATCGGATTTACCGTAGGCGTCAAAGATGTTGACGCACGTCCTAGGCGCGACGTTACCGATTGCCACGATGGCGCCTTTCCCGCCCAACATCAACGTGGGCAGGATCATGTCGGCTGCTCCGCTTAACGCGTTGATCTTGTCGCCGCAGAGGCTGATGACATCGGCCATGTTGCCCGGGTTGTTGCTGCTGTCTTTCATGGCCACCAGGTTGCTGCACTCATCGGCTACCTTTGCTACCACCTTGGGGGCAACGCTGTAACCGGTGAACTTGGGGACGTTATACAGGATGACGGGAATGTCAACGGCGTCCATGAGCTCGATGAAGTACTGGGCGATCTCGTCTCCCGTTGGCTTAAAGAAGAACGGCGTCGTAACCAACGCTGCCTGGACCCCAGCATTAAGGGCGTCCCTCGTCAGCTCGATGGACTGCCATAGGCTGGTGGCGCCCGTGCCGGCGAACACGTTGATCCTGCCGTCCGCCTTCTCTATGAGGTACTCTATGATCTTTACCCGTTCATCCCTGCTCAGGTAAGGGGCTTCACCGGTGCTGGCATTGGCTATCACCCCTGAGATTCCGCCATCTATCCAGAATTCAAGGAGCTCCCCGAGCTTGTCGTACATTATCTCGCCCTTCGCGTTGAAAGGTGTAACATTTGGCACATAGATTCCCGTAGGCTTCAAATCGATCACATCAAGGGAAGCCCTCTACGATAAAACAGCTACGCCCCACAGTTTTTATAGGATGTATCTTCACCCCTGATACATGGCGGAGAGACCCAGCTACCCTCGGGGAGTCCCTATTTCGATCAATTATCCAGTGATGCCCGTAACAGAGTTCTGGAGGAACAGCGCACGCAAGTTCCCTGACAGGGACGCAGTGATCTACTTGGACGCCAAGCACTCATACGGCAAGCTCTGGGATCAGATGGAGGCCTTCGCCGCCAACCTCATGGGGATGGGCGTCAGGAAAGGGAACAGGGTAGCCCTCGTACTGCCCAACTGTCCCCAGTTTCTGGTGGCTTACAACGCGGTTCAGCTGTGTGGGGCAACCGTGGTCGCCATCAACCCGTTGATGTCAAACTCCGAGATAGAGAGGGAGATACAGGTCACAGGGTCCAAATTCCTCATCATCCTCGACAGGCTGCTGGAGAAGCTGCCCGAGGAGTACCCGGAACTGATAGTGGCGGAGGCAGCGTACTACGCCCCTACTCGCCTACGCATACTCAGCAGCATCAAGTATAGGATCAAGTACCCCAGAGGGGCCCACAGGTTCGAAGACCTTCTTGTCGGTTCAAAGATAGATGACTACCCGGTGATCGACCCGAGGGAAGATGTGGCGGTGATCATGTTCACTTCAGGCACCACAGGCGAGCCTAAGGGAGTACAGTTGACCCATTACAGCCAAATTGTCAACGCCCTGCAGTCATACCACTGGTTAAGGGGGTGGGGCTATAGCGCGAAGCCCCAGGCGGCGGGCTGGCCCATCATCCTATGTGCCATGCCGTTCTTCCACAGCTACGGGCTGGTGGTGATGAACGAGGCCGTGAGCTTCGGATGCACCATGATGCTTCTTCCCAACCCGACGGCTGAGACCATAATCAAGGCGGTTCACACCCACAAGGTTACGCACTTCCCATTAATCCCTAATCTCATCAGACAGGTCTTGGAGTACCCGAGTCTGGACAGGTACGATCTCACGAGCTTGACCACGTGCTCCTCGGGTGGAGCATCGATCCCAACTGACCTCATGAAGTCTTTCGAGGAGGTCTCAGGGGCAAGGATGTATCAGGGATACGGGCTTACCGAGGCGGGGCCCATAATATCAGCTACCCCCGTCGAGGGAGCCCCCAATTACGAGAGCACAGGGCTACCATACCCTGACACAGAAGTCAAGATAGTTGATCTCCAACTGGGGGAGATCGAGATGACGCCGGGAAAGGATGGAGAGATCATAGTAAAGGGCCCCCAGTTGATGAAGGAGTATCTGGATAACGAGGAAGCGACAAATGAAGCGCTCCGAGACAACTGGCTGTACACGGGAGACATCGGACGAAAGGATGAGAACGGTTACCTCTACATCGTGGGAAGGAAAAACGACAGGATAGTGGCCAACGGGCGGACCGTGTGGCCAACAAAGGTCGAGGAGACCCTGACTGGTCACCCAGATGTCGAGCACGCGGTGGCTTTTGGTGTTCCAGACCCGTTAAGGTGCTCCACTGACATCAGGGCGATGGTTGTCCCACGAGAAGGAGTAACGGGATCAGAGAAACTCGAGAAAGAGGTACTAGACCTTTGCAGAGACCAGTTAGAGGAGTTCATGGTGCCCACCAGAATAATGTTCAGGGAATCAGTCCCGCTGACCATCATGGGTAAGGTGGATAGAAAGAAGATTATGACGGAGATTGATGCACGAATCAACGAGATAATGCAGGGCGCAGAGATCCCGGAAGAGTACCGCTAATCTATGAGCGGGATCTCGATGGTGAAAATCGTTCCCTTGCCGAGAACCGAGTCCACCATTATGCTACCACCGTGGCTCTCTAGTGTCCTCTTACAATAGGACAAACCCAGCCCGAGACCGTGAGGTTTGGTGGTGTAGAACTTTCTCTCGAAAAGGTTTGGCAGGACCTCCGCCGGTATACCGATGCCGGTGTCGCTGATCTGTATGATGAACTTGCCCTCGACAAAATGTTTGGTTACCGAGATAACCCCTCCATCGGGCATGGCCTCGACCGCGTTAAGCAGGACGTTATCAAGCACGCGCCTGATCTGGGTGGAATCAATCCAGGCGTCCTCCACAGCGTCCATCTCCAATTGGACAGAGATATGGTCTGGCCGTGGAAGCTCATCAAGGGCGTCCTTGATCAATTGATTGAGGTTTGTCCTTACCAAGTGAGGCTCAGCCTTCCTAGTGCTAGACCGCATCTCATCAAGCATATCTATGGACCTCATCACAGATTTCTCGATGATCTCTAGCCCCACATCGATCCGTTCAGGGGCACGTTTGATCATGAAGGCAGCGTTGCGGATCGACTGCAATGGACTTTTCAGGTCGTGGGCGATCTCGCTAGCCAGCGTCCCTGACGCGGCCATCCTCTCGGCCTCTATCAATTCCTGAGTCCTGTTGGCGACCATCCTCCGGAGCTGGCTCGCGTAATTCTCGTATTCCTCCTCGCGGCTCTTCTGCTGGGTTATATCGGTGAAAATCCAGACCCTACCGTGATATCGTCCTTCCTTGTCATTCAGGCTGACTGTTTTACGTTCAAGGTGGGTACCATCGAGGAGCTCGATTAGGTCTGTTCCCTGATACTCTTGGTCGGAGTATGCATCGGAGAGGGTTTTCTGGAACTCGTCCACGTTCTTAATCCTGCTTATTACCTTCTCTATTACGACGTCTCGCTCATAATTGCGAAGGTCATCAGCGGTGAGGCCCCATATCTCAAGGAACCTCTTGTTCCAGAAGACAATCCGCTCGTTAACATCAATTACGGTGATACCTGAGGGGGATAACTCCAGTTGAGTCTCCAAAATGAGCTCCCTTAGAGTGCTGGGAGTGTCTTCCTCAGGCAACTTGTCCATTATCTAAGTATGTTGAGAACATGAAAATAAAAGAATGGTGTAGATTAGCCTGTTTTTAAACAAAATAACCTTAATCAGCGAACTGAACCAGCGCCCTCCATGGGTCATCCATCAGAAGCTTGACAACAAAGTTACCCAGGTTTTCAAGCTGGGCCGCCCTCTTGTCACGGATTGACCCGTAGCTAATGAGGTTTAGCTCTCGAAGTATACGCGCGTTCAGTTTCAGCGTGGATAAGGGGATTCCGTACTCCTCTGACAGCCGCTTCAGTAGGCTTGTAAGACTCTGCTCCTGATCTGCGACAGAGTTCAGGACAAGTAATTGGTTATCATTAAGGGTACGAAGAATCAGTTTGCGGAGATCGTCGACTCCGCTGGTAGATATTGGAGTTGATGCACATCCATCACTTGCAATTATGCAACGTCGGATGTTTTTAAAGGCTTTGGGCAGCGGCACCTATCCATTCAATGACAGGAAAACGTTATCCAGAGCCAAACAGGTTCTTTTTTGATACATTTTGGCCGAGTCATACTATGAGACAAGAGAGGCAGACATTCAGGAATACAAGTCCTGCCGGTTCCACTGGGACTGCGAAAACTGCTCCAAGAACCTTTGCATCAACCTTGTGGCAGTCGCTGACCTGCCCAGCCTATACGGAGACTTCAAAATTCTGGGGTTCGCTAACAACAAGGACCACAGGGATCACATAGCCGTTGTGAAAGGTGATGTCTTTGGTGAAGAAAAGGTCCTCACCAGGCTTCACAGCAGCTGTCTCACTGGGGACGCCCTCGGCTCAATGCGGTGCGACTGCGGGCCACAGCTCCACACGGCCCTTTCACTGATTGAAGAGGAGGGTCTGGCGGTTCTCCTGTACATGCAGCAGGAGGGAAGGGGAATCGGTTTGGTCAACAAGATAAAGGCATACCAGCTTCAGGACGCAGGCTACGACACATATGATGCAAACCTACACCTGGGATTTGAGCCTGATGAGAGGGACTACGAGGTCTCGGCGGCCATGCTCAGGAAACTGGGGGTGAAAAGCGTCAGGCTGCTGACAAACAATCCAGACAAGATGAAGCAGCTGAGCTCGTTCGGAGTTGAGATAGCTGAGAGGGTTCCGCTGGAACTGCCAACCCATGAGCATGACAGGGATTACATGGAGACCAAGAAGAAGAGGTTCGGACACCAGCTGGACCTTGACCCAGATGCCTGATTACATCCCCTATTGTAGTTATTTTTTTATTCCAAACTATTGCTGATAACAGGTTGGTGACTGCGATGGGAAAGCAAAACAGGACAGTAGTTCTCACGGGAACCGCGATAATGGCGGCCCTGGTAATCGTGTTTGATTACACTCTAAAGTACTCGGGCCTGAAGATCCCTTTCCCGTGGTACCCCAACCTCAAGTTCGATTTCACGGGAGTACCCATCGTAATGAGCCTGTTCATGTACGGGTTCTCACCCGCCATCACAACAAGTCTCGTTGCGGGACTGGGCATCATCATGAGGAGCGGCAACTGGATATCGGCATCGATGAAGTTCTTCGCCGAGCTATCAACGGTCTTGGGTTTACATATGGGTGAATCCGTCTTTTTCAAGGACCGTATTGGTACCAATTATCACGCGTGGGCACTTGGAATCGCTTCAAGGGTGCTGATCATGACCGCTGTCAACCTGTACGTACTGCCAAACTTCTGGCACGTCCCTTGGGATGCCACCATTGGCTTACTCCCCCTGATTGCCGCCTTCAACATCATCCAGGGACTGGTGACCATAGGATTAGGACACTTCTTGTTTGGCGCCGTGAAGACCAGGCTACCTAACTGGTCCGACGGGTAGCACCGTGGATGGTTTTAAAACGTTCATAGACGGTACATTTTACTGATCAAATTGAAAGATACCGCTTATCAATGGATAGACGAGAACGAGAAGAAGATAATCGAGTGGAGCGACAAGGTCTGGGACTTCGCCGAGCTCGGTCTCCTTGAGTTCAAGACGGCTGAATACCTTTCAAACATCTCCGAGAAAGCAGGCTTCAAGGTCGACAGGGGCGTAGCAGAGATGCCCACGGCATTCATGGGTACATGGAGCAATGGAGAGGGAGGACCCACCATCGGCATCCTCGGCGAGCTGGACGCCCTGACTGGCATCAGCCAAAAACCAGTCCCCTACAAGGACCCTGTGAAGGAGGGAGCGCCGGGACACGGTTGCGGACACAACATCTACGGAGCGGGCGCGGTCGCCGCCGGAATCGCCCTCAAGGTAGCCATGGAGGAGCACAAGATACCAGGCACCATCAAGGTCTACGGCTGCCCAGCAGAGGAGACTCTGGTAGGCAAGATCTGGATGGTCAAGCATGGGCTATTTGACGGCGTAGACGCCGTGCTGGCCCACCATCCGAGCAGCGCCAACACAGCTGGAACCGGCTCAAGCAACGCCATGAACAGCTTCAAGGTCCACTTCTACGGCAGAACCGCACACAGCGCCGGTGACCCCGAGAACGGCATCAGCGCCCTGGACGCTGTTGAGCTCATGAGCACCGGCGTCAACTTCATGAGGGAGCACGTCATCGAGAAAGCCCGTGTCCACTACATCCACGAGGAGGCAGGAGGACAGCCCAACGTGGTACCCGCATACGCCAGGACATGGTACTACAACAGAGCGCCGCAGAGGGCCCAGGTTGAGGAGATCTACGGCTGGATCATGGACATCGTCAAGGGGGCCAACCTCATGGCCAGGACCACCAGCAAAGTAGAGTTCCTCACGGGATGCTACGACAAGCTGCCCAACGGGGTGCTGGCAAGCCTGATAGTGGACAAGATGAGGGACATCGGGGCACCCAAGTTCACCGAGGAGGACGAGGCCTTCGCCACGAAGATGGGGGAATTCGTCAACATCGACAAGAAGATGAACAGCCTCCAGAAATCAAACAGGCCTGACTGGCAGAAGCTCAGGGACGTGAACTTTGATGACAGGATCCTGGACGACTACAGGGCGGGAATGGTCGGCGCCGGAAGCACCGACGTCAGCGACGTAAGCTGGGTGACACCCACAATCGAGTTCGGCACAACATGCTGCATGCTGGGCACACCTGGTCACAGCTGGCAGTTCACTGCCCAGAACGGCATGAGCATAGGCCACAAGGGACTTATCTTCAGCACAAAAGTCCACGCATCCGCCGGGTTGGAGCTGCTCACCAAGCCCGATCTGCTCCAGAAGGTCAAGGATGAGTGGGTAGAGAGGCTGGCCGGCAGGGTCTACAAGCCACCGATCCCCATGGACCTGAAACCCCCGCTGGACCAGCTGAAGGACGCCTAAAACCCCCCTTTTTTCTTTTAATTTTTATAGCCCGTACGCCAGATATCACCATAGATTGACCGAGCCATACATCCTCATCCTACTAGCGCTGTTACTGTCAGGGGGCAACTACGCCATGTGGTGGCTACTCTTCGACGACGAGTTTGATACAAGGCTGAGGACATTCCAGAGCACCCAGAGGAACAGGATGATGACAGAGAACGAGGAGTTCGGCTCACAGATGAAGGGCATCATTGAACTGGACCCCGAGGCAATGGAGGTCGTAGGGTTCGGGGAGAAAGGGCAGGAGAAGATAGACGGCGTCGACAGGCTCAGGCACGAGTCCGAGACCCTGAAGACCAGGATAGTCTGGGTCTACTACGTCGCCATCTTATCCATTGGGCTCGCCTCGCTTGGGGTCACGATGCCAGCGGGTATCCAGATAACACAGACGTTCACACTCTACTTCACCGCGCTGAGCTGGTGGACCGTGATGGTCGACCTGGTGCTCATGCTGGGCCTCCTAACCCATTACCAGCTCATCGAGTTGAGGACCGTACCGAAGACCGAGGGCACAGCGATAAGCGGCGACTCCGGTTTCCAGAAGATAATCACCGGTCTAAGGAAAAGGGGAAAGGACTAGAGCCGATCCTTGTGCTCAAACTGCTTCTCGTAAAGCTCATGCACACGCTGATGCGTATCAGCCTCATCGGCGCTCTTATCCGTCCTGATGCGCTTGACCCTGGCGAACCGCAGAGCGTAACCCGACTTGTAGTGGGGGCTCTTCTGGATCTCGTTGAAAGCCACCTCCACCACCAGCCCAGGCCTGACGTGGACGGTGTGCCCCGTCTCACGCTCCCTGAGTGATTGCAGGCGCTCCGTCATCCACCTGAACTCCTCGTCCGTGAGACCCTTGAAGGTCTTACCTATGACCAGGTACTCGTCGCCGTCCCAGACACCCAGGTGGTAGTTGCTCAGCCAGCCACGCCTCCTCCCCGAGCCCCAGTCAGCCGCCACCACCACGACGTCCAGGGTCTCAACGGATTTTAGCTTGTACCACAGTTTGCCCCGCTTGCTTGGACTGTACGGGCTGTCGAGGCGCTTGGCCATCAGCCCCTCGTGGCCATCCTCTAGGGCTTGCTCCATGAACTCGGCGGCATCGGATGGGTTATCGGTGATAATCCTCTTCACCAGGTACTCGTGTGGGACCAGTTTCTCTAGTTCGGACCACCTCTTCTGGTAGGGCTCATCGATGAGAAGCCCGTTGCCGAGATATAGCACATCGAACAGGTGGAGCCGGAGTGGGATCTTTCTGACCATCTCCTCGACGTCCTTGACGCGGCCGAACCGCCGCATCAGGTCCTGAAATGGTAATGGTTTCCCCCTGCTTCCGATTGCCACGACCTCACCCTCCAGGATGAAATCCCTCTTGATACCGAATGAGCTTACGATAGATGTTACATCGGGGAGGCTAGCGGTCACGTCAGTGAGCCTCCTGCTGAAGACGCGTACCTCGCCTGCCTTTCCATGTATCTGGATCCTCGCGCCGTCGTACTTGTACTCAAACGCTGTTTTCCCCCCATAGTCCTGGATGACCGCCTCCGGGGTCTCAGCTGTGTTAGCCTGCATGGGCTTTAAAGGGACGAAGAGGGTCGCCTCAAGGCCCATGAGGCCACCTTCGCCCCTCACGACGGCCTCCTCCGCCACCTTGCCGATGTCACCTGTCATCATGAGTGCCCTCCGGATCAAGCCGCCCTGGACGCCCACGGTCTCGGCAAGAGCCTCCATCATCATGCCCTCGTTGACCCCGATGCGCATCTCCCGGAAGATTATCCTGACCAGTATCTCGGCCTCAACGGGGTCGGCATCTGAGAACAGCCGCTCTATTAGCCTGACCTTGTTATTCCTGCTGCCCGGACCCTCCGAGTCGGCTACCTCGATGAGGGTATCGTAGACATCGTGGATGCTCAGGTCACGCCTGAAGAGAGTGGTCTGGCCCTTCCGGTCAATGACCCGCTTGATGGTCCTCCAGCCGACGTCAAGCGAACGGTTATCGGTCTCTGGTAGTACGCTTCCGATGATGAGAAGGATGGCGGGCTTGATCTCAGACTCGTTCAGTTTGTGGAGGAACTCGGAGATCAGCTTCGTCTTCTCCTTCCTCTTGGTGGTCACCTCAAGCTTCTTACAGAGGGTCGCCAGCTCTTTGAACAGGGTCATCCTCTGCCTCCGAAGAACTCGTTGAGGGATTTCTGTGCAGCCCTGCTCCTCATCCTATTGATGAGTGTCTGAACACGTTTAACGGAGAAATTCTTCTCGCCCACTAGGAAGGCTTCCAACTCCTCTTCCCGTAAGACCCCCTGTTGGACGCTGTAATCGTCGGTTACATCAGGCTTAAGGTACAGCTCACGTATCTGGTCCACGGTATCAGGGAGCCTATCACGGATATCCGAGGGCATGTCCTCTAATCTCTCGTGCTCACGGACAAGTTTCAAGGCCGTCTTTGGCCCGACGCCCTTTATCCCATCGTTGAAATCGGTTCCCACCATGATGCCGAGGTCGATGAGCTCGGGGTAGACCCGCCTGGCCTTGCCCTTGCTGGGAAGCCACTCACGACCGTTGATGGAGAGAAACCTGACCAGTCGCGGGGCCCCGAAGAGAAGGGAGTCATAGTCCTTGCTGTTTGATGCCCAGACGTGGCCCTGTCTCGCCATGTACGCCGCCTGGGCTTCGCCCTCGCTGGGCGCCTGAACCCAGGGGATGCCCAGAAGGTCAAGGAGACGTTTGGCGTCGTCCACGAGGCCCCTCGTCAACCCGCCCGTCATGACGGCCTTCGAAAATGCGGTGGGAAGATCACCCAGCTCAACAGCCTCACGGTACTCTTCCTCGGCCTTCCTCCTCCCCTTGCGCCTCCTCTCGATCTCCCTCATCTTCAAGGAGGGCGGCTTCCCGTCGAAAACGAAGACAAGGCTCATCCCGTATTCCGAGATCAGCCTAGTGGTCCTGAAGGCCAGCCCCACGAGGTGGTTGGTTACGTTCCCGTCCCTATCCTTAAGGGGGGTCCCGGTCCTGTCCCTGATCAACGCCAGGAACTCGTGTAGCACGATGTACCCGTCCACCGCGAAGCTCTTGCCCCGGAGGTCATCGAGCTCCAGCTCCTTCCTGAGTATGATAGGTGTTAGGAGGACCCCCAATGTTATCAACCAAGATAACGGGGCAGGGGTAAATGAATACTATCAGGGAATCCAGACC
>RCNB010000949.1_pt1 | contig 18667 bp, 19 predicted proteins | sample 2041321 | NCBI WGS metagenome assembly RCNB01 (sample SAMN09708232, study PRJNA481090) | Marine sediment metagenome, whole genome shotgun sequencing project. | reverse complement strand
GGTGCGTATTCCGGAGTATCCGGACGGCAATTCCGAAGGCATCCGGACACTAAACCGGTAACATCCGGACACCTTATCGATCCATTTTTTATTAACATTATTCTTAATCAATAACTATCATTTAGTTTATATTAAATTGAAAGACCTGAAAGAATTTAATCTAAAGGCTTTAGTCTTTTTTCCAATAAGGTTTTATATTATTGTATACTCATAGTGACTGTTCGGCAATACCTTTTTAACCTATCACTTATTAGATTGCCTGAATAATCTTTTTTGCCATCACCTCCCGCATAGATCTTTTTGAGTCCAGAGGCAGAATATAGGCATTGTGGATTATCCGGTCCATTATGGCATCTGCTGTGGCAGGATCAGGGAATAGGTCATGCCAATGCGTATGGGGAATCTGTCCGGAAAGTATGGTGGATGATTTGTTATACCTGCTTTCTACAATCTCAAGGATATCCCTACTTTCCTCCAGGGTGTATGATTTAAGGCCTAGGTCATCTAATATCAGAAGCCTTACTTTTTTCAACTTATCCATAAATTGAATATAGCAATTATCGTTTTTTGCGGACTGAATTTCAAGTAGAAGTTCAGGTATCCTGTAGTATCTGACAGTATAACCATAACGACAGGCATTATTCCCCAATGCACAGGCCAAAAAGGATTTACCACAACCCGTTTTACCCGAAATAATGATATTAAGTCTCTGTTCGATAAAGGTACAGCTGGAAAGTGTCCGGATGGTCTTTTTATCTATCTTTCGCTCTTGAATATAGTCAATGTCCTCGATACAGGCATTTATGGCCAGAGAGGCCTTATAGAGGAGTCGCTTAATTCTGTTATTTTTTCGCTGCAACCACTCTTTTTCCACCATAATAGCCAGTCTTTCCTCAAAGGAGAGATCTCTTAAAGCAGGGTCAACAAACACCTGAGCCATGACCTTAAGTTTCATACCTCTAAGTTTTTCTACTGTAGGATTATTAAGCATAGATACCACCTCCCACATAAGCCCTGCTTCCCCTAACATTTTCATGTTGGATGATTTTATCATCCTCTTTCTTTGGTAATCTGGAAACAACCTGTTTTAAGATGAGGTTAAAGTATTTGTAAGAGCAGATATTTTTATCCAGAGCTTCTCGACTGCTAGTTTCCATTATTTCAAGAGGATAGGCTTTGGCAAGGCGCATGATACCCATGCAGGCCCTATAGTTCTGGACCGGGTATTCCCGACTCTCGAGGATCTTTTTTATGAATTCCCGGGTGTTCGGGCCGGTTTTATCTGCCCATGAGAGAAAGCGGTCGGAGCTCCACCCGTAAACAGCCTTGTGTTCATCAGGCATATGTTATTCCAGGGTTTCGTACCTTTTAGAGGTGTTGTAGTTTCTGGGATAGGCGGCTACCCGTTTGTGACCTACATACACCTCTATGGTTTTAGAGGTTGCCCGTATCGAACAGGGGCGGTTGACGTAGGAATAATGGACACTGTAAAAGAAATTGTCATAATCCACATGGTAATTAAAGGCAACTTTTGTCTCCTTCCATTGGGCGTATTCATATTTGGTTAAAGGTAAGGGCTGTAAGCAGGGTTTGTCAATCTTTAAAAAGGCAGCCTTTCTATTGCCTTCCATCTTTTGAAAAGGCCTATGAATAAATTTCTCAAGTTCTTCCGATATCGCCTGGTTAATTTCATAGAGGCTAAAAAATTGCTGGTTTCTTAAAGCAGCAATGATCCTCCGGGAAACATTTCCTACCATATTTTCATCAGCTGCCTTATCTTTGGGTTTTCCCGCCCTGGCAGGTATGATGGTCGTCCTGTAATGCCTGGCCATCTCCTGGTAGCTCTTGTTTAGTATCGGGTCTACCAGGTCGGATTTGATAACCGCAGTTTTGGTGTTGTCAGGGATGGTAATCTTAGGGGCCCCTCCAAACCAGGTATAAGCCCGCACATGGGCATCTATCCAGTTGGGCATTTTCATATTATCATAAGCATATATAAAAGGATATGCGCTCGCTGGTAAGACAGCGACAAACAGGGATGCTGCCATAACTTCACCCGTATCTGGTTTCACATAGGAGATATGGTCTCCGGCCCAATCAACTTCCATCTCCTCACCTGCTTTGTGCTCTTTATGCAAGGAAATTTTATTGTCTTTTTTAAATTTCCGATAGCGGTCACAGAACTGGGTATACATGATTCCACCGGGATGTTTCTCTTTATACTCTTCCCACAAAAGCATCAAGGTTACCTTCTTTTTCTTCATCTCCTGAAAAATGTATTTCATATCGGGTTCATGAACTGATGTCCTGGTCTCTGTAGGCGGATAAAGCCTGGACATCAACTGCTTATCACTAAGGTCAATCGGCCACACTATTTCGGCATCTTTAGCTCGCATGAGAATCTCTGATACCGTTGTTTTCCCACAGCTGCAGGCCTGGCCTATTTCTCTTAGCGATAATCCTAATTCGTGTCTTAATCTTAGTATTTCTCTCGTTTTTAGCATATCCATCCTCCTCATTATTTGGCCCCCTTTAATTATTGTAATTAAAGAGTACCTATTATTTAATGATTCGACAAGGTGTCCGGATATGCCGGAATGCTGTCCGGGTAATTCCGAAACGCTGTCCGGATGTTACCGGAAACAGTGTCCGGATGTTACCGAAATATGCAAATGAGTGGGATATGTACCAAAAAATGGTTTAATGAAGAATTCATTTTCCTTGAATTTTGCCAATCTTTACCTTCAATGACAATAAGTCCTTCTTGATCCTCATATATAACTGGTAGAGAATATTCTATTCAACTATAAAATGTAATTCCGAAACAAAAAACTAGATTTTCATTAGTTCGTTTTGCCTTACATTAAATATGTTATTTGACTTTCTTTTTGTATACCTTTGATGTCAGTTATATCAATAAAATAAATCAGAGTAATATCTCTATTTCTCTTAAAACATATCTTTTAATACTTTAATAGATTTTTTACAAGCATTATAAGGATCCATAATATATGAAGTTCCCAGTTCAACAGAAATATATCCCTTATAATCAATACTTTCCAGTGCTCTGTAGAAATCTTCAAAATCGATAGAACCTTCACCAGGGATTAAATGTAAATCTGCCTCTCCGAAATTGTCGTCAATATGAAAATGAAGAGGGAAATCTTTGCATTTCGGAAGAACTTCTTTAAATTCCTCGCCATTTATATAACAATGGCCAGTATCAATTAAAATTCCAAAAAATTCTGAATCTAATATTTCCAACATTTTGAGACAGTCTTCAATTGTTCTTATCAAGTTAGTTTCAAAACGATGTGCAGGCTCGATTAAAAGTAATATATTTTTGTCTTTCGCATATTCTTCAATCTCTTTGAAACTCCCAATTAAATTCTTCCAACCCGTATCCAAATCTTCATCGAAAAGCACCATTCCTGGACATAAACTAACGGAAGGAGAACCAATCTTTCTTGCATTATCAATAGCTGACTTAATGTAACTGATACTATCTTTTCTGACAACCTCATTTCGCGAGCATAAAATCGAAGGATAACGAAATTGGGCAGGAATAAAATTACATACATCCATATTAAATTTTTTTATTATCATTTTAAGTTGATCAAGGTCATAATCGAGATCATTCTTAAACATATGTGGTCTTCCACCCCAGATTTCTATACCATCATAACCAAGTTCGCCAAGATCTTTAATTGCGTATGATAGAGAATAATTGAAATAAACAGCGGAACTTTGAGCAAATTTCATTTGTTGGACTCCTTTGATTTCTTAGAATTTTTCTCCATAGATTTTCTGGAAATGGAGGTCCATAAAATCTCTTTTTCCAGCTTCTTTTGCAACCATACAATAGATATATGAAATTCTTCCTCCAGGACAGCAAACATTCGGGTGATATCCCTTAGGTACTGTAACAAGATCACCCTCTTTTATCATCTCTACTGCATATGGTTTATCTATATCATCATATACACATTGAACAGCAAAGGCTTTACCCATATTAAAATATAAATATACTTCTTCTTTTTCTTTTGCATGCTCGTGTGGTGGCCATACTGTCCATCCACCAATCTCGCCTTCACATAAACCCATCATTAATCTTGAACATTGAAATTCGGCATCAATAAAATGCCATACATGACGTTTTGTATTGTTAACTGATTTTCCAAAAATTTTGTGGGTTTCTTGTTTTTTGTCAATTTCAGAAAATTTAATATGGACAATAGATGAATCTTGATCTGAAGGAGCTCCATAATACATAAGTATGGCATCCTTTGAGGAAATTAGTATTTTTTTATTCTTAGGTATATAAAGCATATCCTTAAAATTCAGCGTTCCAGAGTTACATGAAGAAGAAAAGTTAACATTTCCTTGTATTACAGCTAAACAGACTTCTTCAGAACCTGTTTCAATTTTAAGACTTTTTTTTAATTCAATACGTTGAACACAGGTGTATTCAAGCCCGAGATCTGAGGGCATTTTTCTTTTTAATAGTTCATTTGGTTTATAATGATATTTCATACTTTATGCTCCTTATTTGGATCCATAACTATTTGGATTGGGATAGACAATTACTTTAATTTCTTTTATTATTGCTTCTAAATCACAAAACATCGGATACAATTGCTCTAAAGTAATTTTATCTGTGGTCATTTCGGTCAGATTAAGTTTGCCTAAGGCAATAATTTGTAAAGCCTTCTCTTAAGACTCAAAGCTTAAAACCATTCAAACTGCTTGGCTATCGGATTCCATGCCTGCCCGACCCCTCCACCTCTAACAGTGAGACTATGATAGGGAATCATTTTAAGATTATACTAACGGTGTAACTCTATAACTTTTTTATCCCAGCTCGCCTTTTCTTTCTTTTTCCCAATGATCAACGATCGTTGCAGGAGAATAGACAAATATCATTTCAAGTGTTTCAGCAGTATTATTCTCAAGATAATGTTCTTGATTTGGTGGGATATATACAACACTTTCCCTTTCTATCACCTTACTCTCTTTCCCAATCACCATTCTCCCTTTGCCCCTTAATATGATGTAAATTTCCTCATTAGGATGATGGTGCTTGGGTATTAAGCCATTTGGATCAATTTTTACTGAACCCATAACAAAATTATTTGCCTTTAAATTACTTTTCGGACCTACTAACACTTTGGTCAATCTTCCAGAAGGAAAATATTCTCCTTTAATTCCATCAAATCTCTGAATTAAAATAATAAACACCTCCTTGTATTTTCTAATTTATACTTTTAAAAAACCAAAAGATTTTTACAGGGATTTATAGTACCCTATTATATATTTCTTTACATGCTGAAATCTTATAAAATAATAATTTTAAGAAAGTCAAATATCCCTCTTAGACTTATTTAATTGAACTGCTATATAACTGATATGTACTTTGATCCACTCAATTATACAAAATTTTTATCTTTAACTTAACCAAATGATTAACAAAACTATTAATCTTTATTTTTCTTTAGTATTATGTTGTCTTTTTTGGATGAATGCTAAAATTCTTTCTTTCGCTTCCTTCGTTTTTAAACAATTACTAAGGGCTAAAGCGTCCCTTAAGGGATCTATTCCACTTTTTATTATTTTTTTATCAAAATATATAGGTAGTGGTGATTTATTGGCAATCTCTTTAGCCAAATCCAAAGCACCTTCCCTTAGTTTTTCAACACTTTCAAAAATTTCTGTAACTAATCCATAATTTAAAGCTTCTTCTGCACTAATAAATTTACCCCTAAAAATCATATCTTTTGATCTCCCTTCTCCAACTATCTTAGTTAATCTGTAGGGACCACCCCATCCTGGTATCCATCCTAATTTTATTTCTGGAAAACCAAATTTTGCATTTTTTGAACATACTCTAATATCACAACTTAAAATAAGCTCCAATCCGCCTCCCAAAGCATATCCATTAATTGCTGCAATAACAGGAATTTTAAATTCTTCAATTCGGAACAAGATTTTATGACCTATTTCTATAAGATACTTACATTCTTGTTCGCTCATATTAGAGATTTCCTTTATATCGGACCCCGATATAAATGATTTCTCTCCAGAACTACTAATAATTAACACTCTGATATCCTTAGAATTTTCAATTTCTGAAAGCAAAAGATCCATCTCTTCTAGCAATTTTATATTTAGAGCATTCATATATTTTGGCCTATTCAAAATTAACAATGCAATATTATCTTGATAGTCTAAATTCCACCCTTCCTCCAAAACATGCCTCCTTTCAATGAATATTTATATTTTAGACTGTTTTAAAAAGTATTCTTAATTCTAGTAAACTGAAAACCTCGATCTTGAAAAATTTTTGAACTATTTTCCATTCGATCTATACAAATTTTTTAATGCTTCTTTTGCTTGACCTGTTAAAGGTGGACACCCTGCAATATATAGACCTGATTCAGAATATTCTTTTGCGCAATTCCCAAAAATTAGATTTAAAACCTTTTCAATATTTCCTTTATAACTCTTTCCAGTAATTATGTTCAATTTTTTCATTTTATTATGATCAACATCATGATTTTCATTATAAAAACAATAAACAGCATTAGCAAGAGAACGCCTGCATTTTTCACAAGCATTATCACAATATATATTTAATTTATCTTTGTATTTATATATATCTTCTCCTGGCCTGGGAAGAAGGAATGTCTGGGATGTAGGCTTTTTAAAATCACCTTTTAGATGTATTTTCTTTAAATCGGAAATACCTAATCCTACGGCACTACCAATTCTAATTGTTTCTATTTCATTTGGAGTTTAACCTATAATATTGGCTGCTATCGCATCTATGGCTACTGAATCAGTAGATGCCATTAAAAAATTAGTCTGTATGGGTTTCCCTAAGTCTGTAGGAAATATCCAAAAAGTGAGAATATGCCATCAGTTATTGTAAGGTCAATCTTTATTAATTGATTTAAATCAACAATTGCATCATCGAGCCCTGCCAGGTGAATTATTTTTGTAGTAAATCTTGGCAAAAAACCCATTAAATTCTTCATTGAATTAGAAAGCTTAGTTAAAACATGTGTTCTTAAAGCCGGTACATTTATGATTACATCAGCTTCTTCCACTAATTTTGTTATTGGTAAAGGAAAATCAATAACACGGCTATTGTTGCAAGGCCCTTTTAGAATGACTGTTTCAACATCAAAATTTACCACTTCTGCATAATGGTGTATTTCAAGATAATCTTCAATATTTTTATGAATATTGCCATTCCTTTCTCCCACAATGACATGACATCCTAATGCTCTACACATTTTAGCTAAGGCAATGATTAATTTTGGATGAGTAATTAAACCACTTTCAGGTGATGCCGCTAAAAACATATTTGGTTTAATCAATACTCTTTTACCCTTAGAAACAAACTTCTCCAGTCCACCAAGCTGCAAAAGTAATAATTGAAGTGCTTCTTCAATCTTATTATTTTCAACTATTTTAGTAAAAACATAAGTATCCATTTTATTACACTCCCATAAATTATTTTATAAATACTTTGAGATAACATTTATTTAGATAAACTTATTTTTAATCGTCAAGAAATTATTCCTCAGAGTAAATATTTGCCAAAAGACTACTTCAAATTAATCAAAAAAATGTAAATTTCTGTAAATTTCTATTAATTTGCATTAAGAAGGCTTGATATTTCTTTTTTTATGACGATTAATGGAAAATCTTCTTTGGTCCATAAATTGAAAGCAATTGATGCTTGATATACCAATAAATTTATACCGCTTACAACTCTAAGATTCAATTCTTTTGATTTTTTTACTAATTTTGTTTCTAAAGGCTCATAAATGGTGTCATAAATAATTGTATTTCTATTAATTATTCTCCATGGAATCATCGCGGATAGATCTCCAATATCTCTCATTCCCAAAGATGTAGCATTTATTAGTAAATCACAATTATTTATTACCTTACTCCATTCTTCATAATTCCATTCAATAATATTAATCCTTGAGGAGCTGATATTTCTATATTTCTCTTCTAATACTTTTGCCCTACGAATATGCCTATCAGTAATATAGATGTTTCTGATATTCTCTAACATTAGTTGCACTATAATAGCTTTCGCAACACCCCCTGCTCCAAATATAAAGACATTTTCTATATCACACATACCCATAGCCCTTAATGATAAACTAAATCCTTTCCCATCTGTATTATGACCTATTAAAGCACCTTCATTATTTATAATACAGTTCACAGCTCCAATTATCTGTGCATCAGTTGACAAGTCATCAAGATAATCAACAATTATTTCTTTTAAAGGCATTGTTATGCTTAAGCCTCTCAAATTTAAACTACGGGTTGCTTCTATCGCAAGTTTTAGATTTTCTTCATTAGTTTTTAGAGCAATAAAAACTTTATCTAAATCTTTAATTCTAAAAGCTTCATTATGAATAATTGGAGATAAAGAATGATATATGGGATCTCCTAGAATTGCATATATTTGTGTCTTTCCAGAGATAATTCTTTTTGGAATCATAAAAGGATATTCTCCTCGGAATCGAGACTTTAAGACGTAATAAAGGACAGATCATTGTCAGTATTTTAAACAATAGTAAAGTCTGTTTTAAAATGCAAGAACACTATCAAGATTATTTTAACCACCTCAAAAAATCTTCTGTTAAAGTTATTAAGATCATTATAATAGCATTAAAAACATTTAAATACTGGACACAAACTGAACCAAAAATATAAACCAATCTTTGTTATAAATCTTTCCCAAGAAAATTATTAAAACTATAAACGAATATAAGTAATCTATTATGATTATCAACTATAAACTTTACTCAGAAACAAATGTACACATATAGTCTAATTGATTGAGAGCACCTAAAACAAGTTAAATTTTTCATGTTTGATATATTCTTCAAATTCTTTTAAAAAATTTAATGGTATAACCAAAGGCCAAGTCTTTATCAATTCCATCTTTAAGGAAATAAACTTTTCATCACATCATCAAACCAATTATTACTTTAGAATTTCTTTTTAAGGCTAAATTGATTTGATCTTTGACTATCAGCAGTGTTACTAATTTCTTTATCTACCGAATTAATACAGAACTTGTTATCGACATACTGACATACTATTGTAAAAAGCAATATTATAAATAAAACTTTGATAACCTGATTATATTTTTCAACAAAAATCTCATAGTAAAATAATAAATTATTGTATGGTAAAAAAGAATACATATCCTATAGCTCGAGAATACAGATATTGTTAAAACTCATCTTATTCTCAAAAGTTGGACAGTTTCTCCATCCAGGACTAATTCACCTTTTTGATTTGTACAAGTCGTTCTGATTTTCACAATCTTCTTACTATAAATGACTTCTGTAATTTCAGCCTTGGCATTAATTGTGTCACCGAATTTTACTGGCTTTAAATACTTAAATGAGTTACTTAGTGCCAATCCTCCCGGTGCTACAATTTGCGAAGTACAGCTTGATGTGATGTAAATGTCAAGCTCTTTTATATCAATAGATCTTCCCCTAATAAAATACTAAAAAAATCAATAAACTCTAGTTTATGACCATAATATTTGCATCTAAAATACCTATAAATTAAAGCAAATATAATATTGTAAAACTTATATCATAATTAACTTCGTTTTCTATGCCCTCTTTATTTGGCAAATAGTACATCCCCCGAAGCAGATACCTACGGGTAAGCCCGTGGGTATCTGCCTTACGGGTTAATAAACATAACGAACTACAACACAATTTTTAGTCAATTTTTTATTACTATTTCTCATTATGGAAATTCCTTAATAAAAAACTTTTTAAGTTCATTTTATTGTGACCAAAAATACTTTCTTCCATTATTTTAACTTCTTTAATTATAGGCTTAAACTCCATGCATCCCAAAATGTCTTTCTTTAAATCTACTCCAGGGGCTATTTCAATCAATTCCAATCCATCTATTGTTAAAATAAATACTGCACGTTCAGTAACATAATATACTTTTTGTCCATGATCTTGCGCAAATCCTCCGCTAAAAGTAATTTGATCAACCTTGTTTAATAATTTTCTATATTTTCCTTCTTTCTCTATGATGATCTTGCCATCTTTGATTTGAATATTCCCACCACCGGCAGTAAATGTACCACAAAACACTAATTTTTTTGTATTTTGTGAAATATCAATAAAACCACCACAACCAGCAATAATATCACCAAATTTACTGACATTAACATTCCCATGTTTGTCCAACTGTGCCATTCCTAAAAAAGTAATATCTAATCCACCTCCATGATAAAAATCAAATTCATAAGGTTGGTCAATTATAGATTCTGGGTTATAACTTGTACCAAATATAATTCCTTTAGCTGGTAATCCTCCAATAACTCCTTGTTCAATTGTGAATTTAACATCATTATATAAACCTTCTTCTAAACAAATATTTGCTACACCGTCCGCCATCCCAAAACCAACATTGATAACTGGCTTTTTATTTTTATTTAATTCAATTTCCATAGCTGCTCTTCTAGCAATAATTTTTCTTTCGTTTAATTCTAGATTCTGAAAATCTATTGGTACTTTAACTTCACCTGAAATGGATGGATTATATTCTTCTTCATATGATTGCCATTGTTCTTTATTAACAACTACAGCATTGACCAAAAAACCAGGCACCTTAATTTTGCTTGGATCAAGAGTTCCTCTTTGAGCAATTCTCTTTACTTGAGCAATAACAATCCCCCCACTATTGTAAGCGGCTTGTGCAGCCGACAAAACTTCAAAAGTAACTCCTTCATATTCCATAGTAATATTGCCTTCTTCATCTGCAGTCGTTCCACGAATTATTGCTACATTAATTGGGAAGGCTGCATAAAACAATTGTTCTTCTCCGTCAATTGAAATTACCTTTACTAAATCTTCCGATGTAATTTTATTTAATTTTCCACCCTCTAATCTTGGATCAATAAAAGTTTTTAATCCAATTGAAGTAATTAACCCTTTTCTTCTAGAAGCTATTTCGCGAGTTAACAATGAAAGCACTCCTTGGGGAAGATTGTATGCTTCGATTTCATCGTTCATAGCCATATTGGCCATTATAGGAGACCACCCCCAATGACCTCCTATTACTCTTTTTATCATCCCTTTATGGGCAAAACGACTAATTCCTTTCTCATGCTTATTGCCTATGCCTGATATATGAACAACTGTTAAATCTCTCGGTGTACCAGTATCTAGAAATCTACTTTCAATTGCCTCAAGTATAAAATTTGGTTCCATCACACCACCGCCAGAACCAACAATTAGAACAGTATCTTTATCTTTAATTAACATACTTGCATCTCTTGAATTTACAATTTTGTTATTCATACTTATAATTACTCCTTAATATCGAATTTAGTTATGAATAATTTTCTAAAGAAGCTTACTCTATCAATCGTCTACCATAAACTATTGCTATTTCATATATATGGGATTTCTTTAATGATTAAAAATTGATAAAAATACTTTGCAAATTTATCTAAATAATAAATTAGGAATGAACATTGATGTTATAGGCCAATAAGTAACTAACAGTAATATAATAATCATCGGAATAATAAAATAAACTAAATGTTTTATTAATTTATCCATAGTTGTATCTGCTATACCCATTGCAACATATAAAACTGTACCGACTGGAGGGGTATTTAACCCTACGCAAAGGTTTACTAGCATAATAATTCCAAATTGGATTGGATCAACACCCAATTCTTTCACAACAGGAAGGAATATAGGTGTAAATATCAGGATAGCAGGGGACATATCCATAAATGTACCGACAAATAATAATACGAGATTTATGATTACTAATATTACAATTTTATTTTCACTAATATTCAAAAGTATATTACAGACTAATTCTGGAATTTTTTCATAAGATAAAATATAAGAAAATGCAGTTGAAGTAGATATCAAAACCAAAACAACCGCAGATGTTTTTATTGTTTTTTTTATAATATATGGAATATCTTTAAGTTTTATTTCTTTATAAATAAAAAAAGTAATAATGAATGAGTAAACAACTCCAAATACAGCGGCTTCTGTAGCTGTAAATACACCCCCTAAAATACCCCCCACAATAATTAATACAAGCACTAAGCTCAATGAGGTCTCTTTGATAATTTTGATCGCTTCTTTTATTGAAGGCGTAGGATGAGAGGGGTAATTTTCCTTAACTGATATTATATACCCAACTACCATAAGCCCTACTCCTACCAGAATTCCAGGAATAATACCTGCTGCAAAAAGCTTAGCAACCGAGATACCTCCTGCTGCAAAGGAATATACTATCATTGCATTGCTTGGGGGAATAATCAGACCGATTGTTGATGAAGTAGCAGTGATTGCTGCAGAGAAATTTTTATCATAACCTTCTTCATTCATCATTGGAATCAACATCGACCCAATAGATGAAGTATCAGCAACGGCTGAACCAGAAATACCTGCAAAAAACATACTGGCCAAAACGTTTACACCAGCTAGACCACCTTTTATCCTTCCAATGATAATATTTGCAAAATTTACAACTCTTCTTGCCATACCTCCTTGTTCCATAATATTCCCCATGAAAATAAAGAATGGAATTGCTAAAAGGACAAAATTATCAATTCCTGCAAACAACCTTTGAAAAATTATGGAAATAGGAATTTCAGCATAAAGGGCAGAACATATTGCTGAAAGTAGGAGACAAAAAGCTACTGGCATTCCAGATACCAGTAAAATAATAAATACTGCAAACAGAATAAAGATTATCATAAATACCTCTTCTATTATTACAATTTAATTTTATTCATCGAAATCGAATAGGAAGTATATAATAATTTATTTGCCACCCCTCACACAACTGTACCTGCAATTCGGTATATCGCGCTTCACAAAACTCCATAAATTTCATAGTAATGATTTATTAGATTTATAACCCAAAGATTAACCAACTAAAATATTAGTACACTCTTTAGGAAATCACTTGAAATTACCAGTAAACTTTTTCAGCAACTTTGTATACGTTATATTTTTGGTAAATACCATGTACTCACAGCCAAGATAGTTTTTTTCTAATTCTTGAAGTCTTATCTTCATATGGCTCCATACAATTTTGTGAATAATATTTTTCTCCGGTATCAGTTAATCTAAACAATATAAAATAACTAAAAAAACTTTTTCTCTTTATCCTCATACAACAATAAACCTAATATAAGCAAAATATATAGAAACGCAGTAATGGGGAAAATATAGTACATATAACCTCTACTTATTACTACAGGTAAGAGAGCGGGAATGGTTGTATTATAACCTTTTGAAATTAAGTCTATAGTACTAGTGTACATAGCAATACCAACAAAAAGAATTAAGAGAAAATGAATTTTCTGAATTATTTTTCTGATATTGTAAGACAATAAATTTAAAAAATATTCTAATCTTATATGCGATCCCTCATATAAAGCAATTGCCCCACCTATAAAAGATATATAAACCATTGAATAACGTGAAAAAGCATCTATCCAACTAAAAGAGTATGAAAATATATACCTACTTAAAACCGCAAAAAATAATAATAAAGTCATTAAAATTAACAGAATGCTCAGAATAAAATTACAAATATTTTTAATAATGTCTATAAACTTATATAAAATATTATTATACCTCGCTAATTAAAACCAGAGAAGTATTTTATTAGAATCAATACTTCTCTGGTTTAATGTTTATTTAGCCAACTAACACTGAACTATCAATTTATAATAATTAATTGATAGTTTGAATCTAATCCACAGATTGAATTCTTTCAATATATCCACCAAAAGTCCCCTTTAATTCTTTATGTAAGGGAGCAACTTTTTCAATGAACAAAGCCTTGTTTTCACCTGTAATTGTATTCACTTTTGTTTTTCCAGATTCTTTGATTTTTTCTAGAGATTTTTCTTCCCTGGCCATCCATTCTTCTAGAATATATTGCTGTGTTTCTTCACTCACTCTTAAAAAAATAGCTTTATGCAAGGGTTCCAATTTATTCCAGTCTTCTAAATTCATAACTATGACATCAGGAATCATCATATGTTCATCCAATGAATAGTATTTAACTACTTCATAAAATGACTTATCATCAACACTTATTGGACTATTTTCGGCACCATCGATTACACCCGTTTGAAGAGCACCATATACTTCTGAATATGTCATAGCTGTGGGAGAACCACCTAATGTACTAATGGTTTTAAGCATTATATCAGAAGCCATAACTCTGATCTTTAATCCTTCAAGATCATCAGGTGTATTTATTGGTCGAACATTATTGAAAAAACTTCTAGCACCAGCGTAAATCCAAACCAAGAATTTCATTCCACTATTTTCACAAGTTGCAGCTAATTCCCGACCAACCCCGCCAAAGATAACATTTAAATAATGCTCTTGGTCCCTAAATAAATAAGGGATACTGAATATATCCATCAATGGGTTAAACGCAGATAAATGGGCTGTACAAACACGATTCAATTCTAAAGCACCTGCAGTTAATTGTTCCATCGTTTCTACTTCAGTGCCTAGAACTCCTCCTGTATGTACACTTATCTTTATTTCACCATCAGTCAATTCCTCTATTCTGTCAGCAAAATAGTATAGACCTTTAGTAGCCGGAGTATTTCCAGCATGATTAGTAGCCACTTTAAATTCCATCTCAGCAAAGCATGTCATTGACAACAATAACAACATTATAATAATTAGAAAAAATGTTAGCCTAAAACTTTTAAATTTAAACATCAAAAAACCTCCTTTTGAATCTTCTTAATTAATTACTAATGCTTACTCACAAAAATTTTTTAAATATTATCACCTCCTCTGAATTTTGATGTGTTCCTTCAAGAAAGTCTAGCAAGTATATTTGTCACTGGAAATAACCGTAACAAATTGTTAATACTTTTTAGGATTATCAAATATTCTGTTAAATATCTAAAAATAATTTCTGAATTAATTTCAAAATAACATCAATAATAATTCGGCATCAATCTGTAAAATTTATAATCTATAGTATCTCTCGACACTCTTATTATTATTTGTTAAATTTCGAAATTGATATTTTATTCTGAAGTTTTTCATAAAATAAATCTTCATCTATCGGAATCTTTACCCAATCATTAATCCAAGTAGATAGTAACATCGCATTTGAAATCATAAGACCGTTAATACCTTCTTCACCAGGTGATAACAATTCAGTCCCATCTAAAATAGCATCTATCCAATTATTTATTATTTCCATACGTTCTTCGGTATCTTTACTCTTAATAGGTACCTCACACTTCCAACATTCTGGTGCTTCAAAACCACCAGCTTTGTATTCTTTATTAAACAGTCGCTCTGATTGCCTCAAACGCCAAAAGGTCAATTTCTCATTTTCTACGACTATTTTTCCTCTATCACCAGATATTTCAAGCCTATTTGTTCCTGGTGCGTCAGCTGTTGAAGTTATATAAACTCCCGTGGAACCATTCTCGTATTCAACAAAAGCTGTCACATCATCTTCTACTTCGATATCATGATATTTACCAAAATAGCAGAAAGCACGTATACGAGTTGGCATACCACATATCCATTGCCAAATATCTAGATTGTGTGGATTCTGATTCAATAATGTTCCACCACCCTCGCCTTTCCATGTTGCACGCCAACTTCCTGAATCGTAATAGCTCTGAGAACGATACCAATCTGTAATAATCCAATTAGTACGTTTTATTTCTCCTAACTCATTTGATTTAACTAAGTCTCTTAATTTTTGGTAAATGGGTTTTGTACGAAATTGATACATAATACTAAAAATTTTATTACTCTTGCTAGCTACTTCATTCATCTCTCTAACTTGTTTTGTATATACACCCGCTGGCTTATCAATTAATACATGTAAATTTTTTCCAAACGCTTTAATTGCCAAAGAGGGATGTTCATAATGTGGAACTGCAATTATAACTGCTGTAAGATCTTTATCATTAAGTATATCCTCATAATTCTCATATCTTTTTATATCTTTACCCAAATTCTCTTCAGCCCATTTTAATCTTTTAATATCTTTATCAGAGACAGCTATTAGCTTACCCCTAGGAATTAATCCGTCTTTTAAAATTTTTGCGTAATAACTACCCATAAAACCAATACCTATGACTCCAACACCTACTTCATTCATCAATACTCTACTCCTCATCTATAATCAACTTTTTATATCTTCAACCATATTCATCGTCTTCTTACCATATTCAATATATGTATTAAATTTATATTCGTCTAACGATTCATCCTTATTATTACAAGATTTTGTATGGTAAACGTCTCCCATATGGGGTTCTATAGAAATTCCTCCATCATAACCATTTAGAATTAAATCTTTTAAAACTTTTTTTACCTGGCCATTTCCTTCTCCTGGAAAAGCATATTTTACTTCTGGAAAATAATTTCCAGTCTCTTTGATAAATATGCCGTCCTTTATATGAACATAATGTATTTTATGTTTTAATATCTGATATACTTCCCAGGTATTCTGTTTTTTATAGGGAGGATCACCAACTCTATTATCTGTAAAAACAGGATTACCTGTATCAAAAACAATTTTAAAATATGGAGAATCTATACTTTCAATCAATTTTTCCATGTGTTTATAAGATTGAGAAAAGTAGTTCATGCAATTTTCATGTAAATAAATAATATCCTCTTGTTCACATAAACTAATTAATACTTTTAATTTTTTGAGTATTGATTTTTCTAATTCAGGATTATGTGGATACTCATTCTTGGGTATAAAAAAACTCATGCCTCGAATCATTTTAGTCCCTAGCTTTTTCATCCTTGGGATAGCTCTTTCTAATTCACTAATACTTTGCTTATAGTCTTCTTCCTTATAGGGACTTTTACCCCAATTGGCAACTTTACTACCAAAACAACTAATTTTAATATCTGCTTTTAGTAATTTATTATATAATTCTTCAAATTTTTCATCAGTTATATCTGTAATATTTTCTCCCTCAATGTTTCTTGCTTCAATAAACTTCCAACCGAGCTCTTTAGTTGCCTTAATCTGAACATCAATATTACCACTAACTTCATCAGCAAATCCAGTAAAAAACACTCTTGTTCCTCCTCCAATTAAAAACTAATATATTAACTAAGATACATATTTAGAAAATTTTAGTTCGCTAAATTTTAAAAATCGTTCAAAAATTAAGGTACCAGCACCTATTGCTACTCCATCTTTACCGAGCATACCAGGCATGATCTTGACATGTTTTAAAGGATAGGATAGGGCTTTATTTTTTACAGTTTCTCTAATACTTTGAAAAACAAATTCCCCAGCCTCAATAATTTTACCCTCTATAATAACAGCTTCGGGATTTAAAACATTAATAATATTAGCTATAGCAATGCCAAGATACCTACCAGTATCACGCAAAACTTGCAAAGCTATAGAATCGTCTTTTTTAGCAGCTTCAAATATAATGTCTTCATTAATTTCATCCAATTTTCCATTAACCATATTGTATATTTTACTTTCTGCGCCCTGTCTAATTATCTTTTTAGTTCTATTAATTAATGCTGATATACTTGCCAAACTATCGAGACATCCATAATTACCACAAACACACAGAGGACCATTTTCATCAACTACAATATGACCAATCTCACCAGCAGACATGCTACCACCACGATATAGACTACCATTCGTAAAAATACCGGAACCAATTCCAGCGTCAACCTTCAAGCAAATAAAATTCTGCATTTTTTTAGCAACTCCAAACCACTTTTCTCCCTGCGCAAGAGCTCTAACATTATTATCTAGAATAACAGGCAAGTTAAATTCTTTATTTATTATCTCTGCAACAGGCACATTTGACCATCTAAAAGCAGGTGGATAAATGGAAATACCTTTGTAATAATCAACTAATCCATGTATGCCAATACCAATACCAATAATTTTTTCTTTATTATTACTAATCACTATTAACTCATTAACAATATCTATAATTTTTTTTAATATTCTATCCTGTTTTACTTCTTTGTTTTTAATAGTTTTTCTCTCAATAATATTAGCCTTTAAATCCATTAAAACACCGTTAATTTCATCTATTTCAACATCGATTCCGATAACTATTATCGCTCTAGGATTTAGTTTCATTAAGATGGGTTTTCTTCCACCATTTGATTCGCCATATCCAATCTCTCGTACAAATCCATTTTTATTTAATTTACTAACAATTCTTGATACCGTAGCAGCAGTTAAATTAGTCCTATCTACAATATCAGACCTTGATATAGAAGAATGTTCCCAAATAGTTTTTAGAATTAAGGTAGTATTGATTCTAGATAAAAAATCAGAATTAGCTTTTAGTTTATTATTCATATATTTATTTATATATAACCAGCACTTTTTTTCATTATGTAATAATGTCTAAACTATTATTACAATTTATTATTAATTTTAGGTTATTTTTTATTATATACCATCATATTTACAATGTTCTTAATAAATGCATCTAAACTTTTTTACATTAAGTAATTATGTTTTATCTAATACTACCATATTGATAAGATTCCGTCAATAATTAAAATTTACTGTTTTGTATCAACTCTTTGGAGGTAGTTTTTTT
>RCNB010000948.1_pt1 | contig 18678 bp, 30 predicted proteins | sample 2041321 | NCBI WGS metagenome assembly RCNB01 (sample SAMN09708232, study PRJNA481090) | Marine sediment metagenome, whole genome shotgun sequencing project. | reverse complement strand
GTGAAATTCGAAGATATTATTCCCGGTACCACACTCCGTGAGGAGATCAATGAGGATACCGGAAATATAGAAAAGAAGATTACCGATACTTCCGCTGATACATTGCAGCCCCGTATCTCTATTGTGGATGAAGACGGTGTAAGCCTCCAGGACTACTACGTTCCGGCGAACTCTTATCTCAATATCGAGGATGGAACGTCGGTTAAAGCCGGCCAGACACTGGCAAAGATGCTCAAGGAGTCCCAGAAGACTCAGGACATCACCGGTGGTCTTCCTCGTGTCGGTGAATTGTTTGAGGCCCGAAGGCCGAAAGACTCCGCCATCCTGTCCCGCATCGGGGGAATTGTAGAGTTCGAAGGTATCAGTAAAGGTAAGCGAATTATCACGGTGAACGATCCCTTCGGAAATCAGCTTAAACATCAGGTTCCCATGGGACGGCATCTGCTGGTGAGAAACGGTGACCCCGTTGATGTTGCGGAACCTCTTTGTGACGGCCCTAAAGATCCTCATGATGTCCTGGAAATCCAGGGTGAGAACGCCTTGCAGCAGTTCCTCGTAGACGAGGTGCAGGAAGTTTATCGTATGCAGGGAGTACACATTAACGACAAGCATATCGGCGTCATCATCAGGCAGATGATGCGTAAGGTGGAGATAATTGACGTTGGTGATACGAACTTCATTTTCGGTCAGCAGGTAGACAAATATCAGTTCAGGACTCAGAACGACAAGGTGATGAGAGAAGGCGGGCAGCCGTCAATGGCCAAGCCCCTGCTCCTCGGTATCACCAGAGCTTCTCTGAACATCGACAGCTGGATTTCTGCCGCAAGTTTCCAGGAAACTACCCGGGTTCTGACAAACGCCGCCATTGCCGGTGACGTGGACCAGCTCAGGGGCCTGAAAGAAAATGTGGTTATCGGGCATATCATTCCTGCCGGTACCGGTATGCGCAAATATCGTGATCTGAAACTGTTTACAAAAGATACGGAAGACCTGGATGCTCACGTAGCGAATATCCTGGAACAGAGGCGTCGGGAAGCGGAGCTTCTGGGTGGTGAAAACGGCGCAGAACCAGTTGCCGCTGACCAGTCCCGGAAAGCCGGTTCAGGCGAATAATAAGGTACTTAAGGGAGGGTGTTTTACACTCTCCCGATGGCGGCCTCCCCGGTATTGACCTTTAGGGAGCAAACCGCTAATATCTGCGTGCTTCGGGGACTTGAGCCGATAGCACTATGAGGAGTTGACGCATAATATGCCAACCATTAATCAATTAGTGAGAAGTGGCCGAAAGAGTTCGGTCAAGAAGACAAACTCACCGGCTCTGCAGTCCTGCCCCCAGAAGAGGGGTGTGTGCACTCGCGTTATGACTATTACGCCCAAGAAGCCCAATTCCGCATTGCGGAAAGTTGCTCGTGTGCGCCTGTCCAACGGTATTGAGGTTACGGCCTATATTCCGGGTGTTGGACATAATTTGCAGGAACATTCCGTGGTTTGTATCCGGGGTGGCAGAGTTAAGGATCTTCCCGGTGTTCGTTATCATATCGTTCGCGGCTTGAAAGATACTCTGGGAGTTGACGGTCGCAAACAGGGTCGGTCCAAGTATGGGACCAAGAAACCAAAGGCGTAGAGGGACTTATGTCTAGAAGAAGAGAAACCCCCGTACGGCCCGTTATTACGGATCCCAGGTACGGTAGCAAAGTTGTTACTAAATTCGTTAACCGTATGATGCTTCAGGGCAAGAAATCGATAAGTTATCGAAACGTTTACGGCGCAATGACCATTATCGGTGAAAAGTCCGATAACGAACCCCTTGAGGTTTTTCTCAAGGCTGTCGACAACGTAAAACCTATGGTTGAGGTTAAGTCTCGGCGCGTGGGTGGTTCTACTTACCAGGTTCCCATCGAAGTTCGTGATTCCCGGCGTGAGGCTTTGGCCATGCGTTGGATTATCAATGCAGCACGGGGCCGCAGCGGTAGAAGTATGAGAGAGAAATTGAGCGCCGAGTTACTCGATGCGTTTAATTCTACGGGTGTTGCTTTCAAGAAGAAAGAAGACACCCATAGAATGGCGGAAGCCAATAAAGCGTTCAGCACCTACAAGTGGTAGTTGTTGATCGGCATCCAGTTCAGCCTAAGCGCTGATTGAATGCCGTTCCGGGTGGTGAGTTGATCCATTCGGAAAATTAATCGGTCAGCTGATTTTCGGATTTGCTGACCGGACCCCTCGCGGAATGCCCCGCAGTTTAACTGTCGGGCCTCTTTCGGGCGAGGATGATCTTTCCGGACGATTCTTTGTCGGACGAACCAGGGCGAAGCCCCAGGCGAATGATGGATGATGTCGGCGGTAAGTCTTCTTCTTATTCAGGATGCACGGATTCTCTGTGCACCTGAGCCCGTCTGAATAATTCCGTGAATATAGGTCGCTCTGATTTTGCTGTTGAGACGGTATTGGCGTTATCGCCGGTATCTTCTGGATCGTGCCGTCAGGCAGATATTGGCAGTTTTAATATTGCCAATACATTTTCCCGTGTAGCCTTAGGAGGACTTTCATGGCTAAGGAAAAATTCAAAAGGACGAAACCGCATATCAATGTCGGTACAATCGGCCACGTTGATCACGGTAAGACCACTCTGACTGCTGCTATTACAATGTATAGTGCAGGCAAGAACGGTGGTAAGGTGATGAGCTACGAGGATATCGACAACGCTCCTGAAGAAAAGGAACGCGGTATCACCATTAACACTCGACACGTTGAATATGAGACTGATGCACGTCATTACGCTCACGTTGACTGCCCGGGGCATGCTGACTACATCAAGAACATGATTACTGGTGCGGCTCAGATGGATGGCGCTGTGCTTCTTGTCGCTGCAGACTCCGGTCCGGAACCCCAGACCCGTGAGCACATCCTGCTCGCACGTCAGGTTGGCGTTCCCAGGCTGATTGTGTACATGAACAAGATGGATCTTGCTGATCCTGAATTGGTAGAATTAGTGGAGATGGAAGTTCGGGAACTGCTCACTGAGTATAAATTCCCCGGTGAGGAAATCCCCATTATCAAGGGCAGCGCTTTCCAGGCGATGACTAATATTGATGATGCCGAAAAAACCGCCAGTGTTGTTGAGCTTCTTGAAGCCATGGACACCTACTTCCCCATCCCTGAACGCGCCGTTGATAAGCCGTTCCTGATGCCTATTGAGGATGTATTTTCCATCTCCGGGCGCGGAACTGTTGTTACTGGCCGTATAGAGGCCGGTATTCTGCACGTCGGCGACGAAGTGGCCATTATCGGTATCAAGGAAACACAGAAGTCTGTTTGTACCGGTGTTGAGATGTTCAATAAGCTGCTGGACGAAGGTCAGGCTGGTGATAACATCGGTGCTCTTCTTCGTGGTGTCGACAAAAAAGCAGTTGAACGCGGTCAGGTCCTGGCTAAGCCGGGTACTATCAGTCCCCACGCCAAGTTCCAGGCTGCTGTTTATGTATTAACCAAGGAAGAAGGTGGACGTCATAATCCGTTCTTCAGTGGTTATCGTCCCCAGTTCTATTTCAGAACTACTGACATTACCGGTACTGTTACTCTTCCTGAAGACAAGCAGATGGTAATGCCTGGTGACAACACCACAATAATCGTTGAATTGATTCACCCCATCGCAATGGATCCGGGTCTCCGGTTTGCTATTCGCGAAGGTGGCCGTACCGTTGCTTCTGGTCAAGTGACCGAAGTAGTCGAGTAAAAATACAAACCGCAGGAGTAAGACCTCGCCACCGGACAGGTGGCGGGGTCACTTTTAGAGGAGCAAGGACAATGGAGAAAATACGCGTACGGCTCAGAGGCTTTGACGTAGAATTGATCGAGCAGAGCGCGCGGGCCATTGTGGATACTGTGCAGAAGCAAGGCACTAAGGTGTCTGGGCCTGTACCTCTGCCTACGAAAATCAACAAGTATACCGTTCTCAAGTCGCCCTTCGTTAACAAGAAGTCGCGCGAACAGTTCGAAATGCGAACACATAAGAGACTGATCGATATCCTTGAGCCCACCTCTGCTGTCATGGATGCCCTAATGAAGCTCGAGCTTCCCGCTGGTGTTGATGTAGAGATCAAGCAGTAGGGTCAGGGAACGGAGCAAAACATGATCGGATTGATCGGAAAGAAAGTGGGGATGACCCAGATCTTTGATGAAAATGGCACTTTGACGCCGGTTACGGTGATCGAGATTGAACCCAATGTGGTAATCGATCAGCGTAACGAGGGAACACATGGCTATAACGCCGTTGTTCTTGGTGCGTTGGATAAAAAAGCGTCACGGGTAAGCAAGCCTGTGGCCGGTCAGTTCAAAGACGGCGTCAGCCCGAAAAAACATATCGTTGAGATTCGCGACTTCAGTAAGGAGTGCGCGGTTGGCGATTCCCTGGGCCTGGAAATATTTGACGACTTCCGCTTTGTGGATGTTGTCGGTACTTCTAAAGGTAAGGGTTATCAGGGCGTCATGAAGCGCTACAATTTCGGCGGTGGACGAGCCACGCACGGTTCGAAATTTCACCGGGCACCCGGTTCCACTGGTATGGCTGCATGGCCATCTAGAGTAATAAAGGGCACCAAGATGCCCGGCCGCATGGGTGGAGAACGAAGCACCGTTCAGAATCTGAAGATCGTAAAGATTGATCAGGAGAAGAACGTATTGCTTGTTAAGGGTGCCGTTCCTGGCAGCCGAGACAGTATCGTCATCGTCCGCCAGGCTAAGAAGCGGAAGTAGGGAGAGGCGATTATGGACAAAAAGGTCTACTCTAAAGAAGGCAAAGAGTTGAGAAGCATCGCTCTTGAGGATGCCGTTTTCGCCCGAGACGTGAGTGAGGGATCCATCTGGCACGCCATTCGTAACGAACTGGCCAATATGCGTCAGGGCAATGCCAAGGTGAAAACCCGCCAAGAGGTGAAAGGTTCCACTGCCAAACCATGGCGACAGAAAGGAACCGGTCGAGCTCGCGCCGGCCGAAAGAAAAGTCCATTGTGGCGCAGCGGTGGTGTAGTATTCGGGCCGCAGCCTCGTGACTACTCTTATCATATGCCCAAAAAGCTGAAACGTCTTGCGATGAAAAGCATCTTGAGTCTCAAGGCTTCGGATGACGATTGTTTTCGGATAGTTGAGGATTTCTCTGTTGAAACCGGAAAGTCCCGGGATCTGGCAGCAATTCTCAAAAATTTCCCCTCCGGCGGCCGAACGGTCGTGATACTTGGAGAGGATGACGTCATGATCAAGAGGGCAGGCGGGAACATCAGAGACCTGCGGTTCCTCACATACAACCGGCTTCGTGCCCACGATCTTTATTACGGGAAGAATATTCTCGTTCTGGAAGGCGCGGCTAAGAAGCTCGGTGAGTTTTACGGGAGCTAGGCATGGACTCGAACGAGATTATTATCGAGCCGGTCCTTACCGAAAAAACGAACCTCCTTCGGGAAGGTGAAGCCAAAACCTATGTGTTCAAGGTCAGTAGAAGGGCCAACAAACTCATGGTTATGCGCGCGGTAAAGGACCTATTTAAAGTCCGGCCAGTTAGCTGCCGGATTATGAATGTCCACGGGAAAGTACGTCACAATCGTGCTATTTCCCGTGCGAGTTTTCGACGCGGCTCCGGCCGCACGGCTGCCTGGAAGAAAGCGATGGTTACCCTTGATAAGGGTCAGAGCATCGATGCCTTCGAAGGCGCATAAAAAGGAGGGAATAGAATCATGGGTATGAAAACCTATAATCCGACGACGCCCTCACAGCGCTTTCGGCAGAGCCTTGATAACAAGGAACTGGCCAAAAAGCGCCCGGAGAAATCACTTTCCAGCGGGAAAGCGTCGCAGGCCGGTCGTGGTGCCGGTGGTCGGATCAGTGTCAGGCGCCGAGGCGGCGGACACAAGCGTAAATACAGGGTTATCGATTTCAGGCGAACCAAGATCGGTATCCCCGGTCAGGTTGCCTTTATTGAATATGATCCGAATCGCAGTGCCAATATTGCTCTTATAAATTATGCCGACGGTGAAAAGAGATATATTCTCTGTCCCAAGGGCTTGCAGGTTGGCGCCACTGTTGTAAGCGGAGCGCAGTCGCCGATTGAAGTTGGTAACTGCCTGCCACTGGCGTCCATTCCTGTGGGTCGAACGGTTCACGCCGTTGAGTTGACCATGGGAAAGGGAGCCCAGCTGATTCGGAGCGCCGGTGGCGGTGCTCAGATTCAGGCAAAAGATGGTGATTACGTCACCCTGAAGCTGTCTTCCGGTGAAATGCGAATGGTACATAAAACTTGCATTGCCACCATTGGTGAAGTAGGTAATGGCGATCATATGAACGTCAAGATCGGTAAAGCCGGTCGAAGCCGCTGGATGGGTAAACGGCCCAAAGTGCGCGGTGTGGTAATGAATCCCGTAGACCATCCCCATGGTGGTGGTGAAGGCCGGACTTCAGGAGGGCGCCATCCGGTGACTCCCTGGGGAAAACCGACCAAGGGCGGAAAAACCCGAAAGAAGCACAAATCATCCAATAAGTTCATCGTCAAACGGCGCAAGTAGGGAGTTGAAGGATGTCCAGGTCGATCAAGAAAGGGCCCTTTGTGGCCAAGAGCCTGTATAAAAAGGTGATCGAACAGAACAAAAGCGGTGGCAAGGGTATGATAAAAACCTGGTCCCGCAGTTCAACGATCATTCCCGAAATGGTTGGTATGACTGTTTCGGTTTATAACGGCAAAACCTTCGTTCCTGTCTACGTGACTGAGAACCTGGTCGGGCATAAGCTCGGTGAGTTTTCTCCCACCCGGTTATTCCGGGGTCACGCCGGATCGGACAAAAAAGGTAAGCGGCGTTAGGGGGCTGGAGAAATATGGAAGCGAAGAAAGGTTTTCGGGCAGTTTCAAAGAACCTGCCCATGTCGCCATCAAAAATCCGGCCCATCGCGGATCACGTAAGACGTAAGCCTTACGCTGATGCAATTGCCATTCTTGACAGCCTGCCCAATAAGGGTGCGGGTTATCTGAAAAAGGTTATTGCGTCCGCCGCGGCTAATGCCATGTATCAGGACCAGAATCTCGATGAAGACAGTCTCTTTGTCGCAGAACTTTTGGTGGATGGCGGTCCCAGTCGAAAGACTATCTGGCCTCGCAGCCGGGGAAGGGCGGATCGGCAGATCAAGCGTTCGAGTCACATTTCTGTTGTGCTCGACCAGAAGGCGGTTAATTAATGGGACAGAAAGTCAACCCCTACGGATTCCGACTGGGAATCAACAAGGATTGGAAATCCCGCTGGTACGTCGGACCCAAGGACTATGCAAAAACTCTTCATGAGGATTTGCGACTCCGAAAGGCTCTGATGGACAGCCCGGAAGCAAAGGGTGCCGATATCGCCAATGTGGAAATAGTACGTCAGCCGACCAGGGTGACAATGACTATTGAAACTGCGCGTCCCGGCGTCATCATCGGTTCTAAAGGTGCCAATATTGAAAAGGTCACCAGCCGGTTGCAGAAACTTACTGATAAAAAGGTAAGCGTTAAGATCAAAGAGATCAAAAAGCCGGATGCTGATGCTCAAATCATTGCACATAACATCGCACGTCAGCTTAAGGGCCGTGCAGCTTTCAGGCGCACCCTGAAAATGGCTGTTCAGAATGCGATGCGAGCCGGCGTTCAAGGCGTCAAGATTAAAATTGCCGGTCGTCTCGGCGGTGCTGATATGAGCCGTGTTCTGGAGCTCAAAGATGGCCGGGTTCCTTTGCATACCCTTCGAGCCGATATCGATTACGGTTTTGCCGAATCGATCACTACTTTTGGTGTTATCGGTGTCAAAGTCTGGGTGTTCAATGGTGAGATTCTCGGTACAGATCAGAAAGAAGACGCCGGTCAGTTAGTGAGCGGACGACGCGAAGGACGCGGGAGGCCGAATGATGCTTAGCCCGAAGCGTGTCAAATATCGCAAGACCCATCGTGGCAGAGCGATACCCAACGCCAAGTTTGCTCAGAGGGGTAATACAATTTCTTTCGGAGACTTCGGTCTCGTATCGATGGAAAATATGCAGATTACCGCTCGCCAGATTGAAGCAGCACGTGTGGCCATGACCCGTCACATCAAACGTGGTGGTAAAGTCTGGATCCGAATATTCCCGGATATTCCTTATACCAAGAAACCTGCGGAAACTCGCATGGGTAAAGGTAAGGGAAACCCGGAAAGGTGGGTGGCGGCAGTGAAGCCCGGTACGGTGATGTTTGAAATCGCCGGTGTCGAGACTGATCTGGCAAAACGTGCTATGGAATTGGCCAGCAGTAAATTGCCGATCAAAACCAAGTTCGTCGCACGCCATCATGCGGGGTAGGTGAGTCATGAAACAGACATTCAATGAGTTAACCCTTGATGAGCTTCTTGTTAAAAGAGGAGAGCTGACAGGGAAAATGAGAAATCTGAGATTCGAAATGGTAATGGGCCATGTGGAGAATCCGATGGAGAAACGAAATCTCCGTCGGCAGGTTGCCAGGCTTAACACCATGATCAACGAATACGAAATCGGGATCCGGAAGGCTTAGGTTATGGAAGCGAAGAAAAGCAACAAACGAACCTTCACGGGTACCGTGGTGAGCGACAAGATGGACAAGACCGTTACGGTTGTTGTATCCACCCGACAGCTGCACCCGTTGTACAAAAAGTACATTACCCGTTCGAAGAAGTACAAAGCTCATGATGAGGCTAACGATGCTAAAGAAGGCGATACAGTTCGCATCATCGAAAGTCGTCCTGTGAGCAAAGACAAGCGATGGCGGCTGATTGAAGTCGTTGAGCGCGCAAAGTAGGAGATAGCGATGATTCAAATGCAGTCATACATGAATGTCGCCGATAACTCCGGTGCGAAGCGCGTTCAAACCATCAAAGTATTGGGCGGAAGTCACCGTCGATATGCCAGCATTGGCGATATCGTTGTGGTAACTGTCAAGGACGCCATTCCTAACGCACCCATAAAAAAGGGTGAGGTTAAGAGGGCGGTTATTGTACGTACTCATAAAGAATACCGCCGTAACGACGGAACCTATATCCGCTTCGACGATAATGCTTGTGTCATCATTGATGTTACCGGCAACCCCGTTGGAAAGCGAATATTCGGACCTGTTGCACGGGAGCTCCGGGACTACGATTATATGAAAATCGTTTCCCTGGCACCCGAGGTACTTTAGGAAGAGGCAGGATAGATCAGTGAAAACCAAGCTGAAAAAAGGCGATCAGGTTCAAATCATCGCCGGTAAGGACAAAGGCAAAAAAGGCCGTGTTCTCCGGATCGACCGTATGACCGAACGGGTTATCGTCGAAGGCCTCAATATGGTGAAAAAAACCCAGCGCCCGAAAAGTCAGAACGACAAAGGTGGAATCATCGAGATTGAAGCAGCAGTTGCCGCTTCAAATATCATGGTGATCTGCAAAAAATGCGGTCCTACCAGGATTGGCATTAATGTAGACGGAGATAGTAAATCCCGTGTCTGCCGCAAGTGCGGGGAGACGCTCTAATGGCTGAAACAAATAAGAAAGACGCCGTTGACGAGACAACTCCTGAAAAGAAGGTCGTTGCGGAGAAAGCAGCACCCGTGAAGAAAGAAACGGCTAAGAAAGCCGCTCCGGTGAAAAAAGAGGCGGCTAAAAAAGCAGCTCCTAAAAAACCGGCTGCAGCGAAGGTCGAAGAGGCTAAACCCTCTGCCAAGAAAGCCGAAGAGGCTAAACCCTCTGCCAAGAAAGCCGCCGGGAAGAAATACGACGCTCGACTCAAAGTCCGCTTTAACAGTGAGATTGCCGGAGAGTTGCATAAAGAGTTCAAATTCAAGAGCGTTATGCAGATTCCCAGAATTGAGAAAATCATTGTTTCTGCCGGCGTTGGCGATGCCATCACCAATAAAAAGTTCCTCGACTCCGTTGTCAGTGAGTTGGAACAGATTACCGGGCAGAAAGTTCTGAGAACCAAAGCACGGAAATCGATTGCCAACTTCAAGATTCGTGAAGGTCAGGAAATTGGTGCAAAAGTAACTCTCCGGGGTAACCGGATGTATGAGTTTCTCGACCGCCTGGTAAATGTTGCTCTTCCTCGTGTTAAGGACTTCCGGGGTATTAACCCTAAAGCATTCGATGGCCGCGGTAATTACAGCCTTGGTATCGATGAGCAGATAATTTTCCCGGAAATTGATTACGACAAGATTGAGCGTGTCAGGGGCCTGAATGTGGCCATAGTTACGACAGCCCCGACTGATGACCAGGCGCGCAGCCTTCTCAGCAGATTCGGCATGCCCTTTAGCAAGGAGTAGACGATATGGCTAAAAAGTCGATGATTATCAAGGCTCAGCGCAAGCCTAAGTTTATGACCCGTACCGTTCGGCGTTGTCGTTTATGCGGCCGCCCACGTGGTTATATGAGGAAGTTCGAGATGTGCCGGATCTGCTTCCGAAAGCTTGCCAATGAAGGCATGATCCCCGGCGTTACCAAGTCCAGCTGGTAGCGGGAGTAATTATATGAGTGTTAGCGATCCAGTTGCAGATATGCTTACCAAGATCAGAAATGGTGTTGCAGCAAAACACGAGAAAGTCGATATACGGCCCTCCAAGCTCAAGATGGAGATTATCAAAATCTTGAAGAATGAGGGATACGTTAAAAACTTCAAAAAGGTTACCCAGGATGAGATAGATCTGATTCGGGTTTTCCTGAAGTACGACGAGAAAGAGAATTCTATCATTCACGGTCTTAAGTCCGTGTCCACGCCAGGCCGCCGGGTTTATTTCGGCTACAAACACATGCCCCGCGTGTACAACGGTTTGGGTACCGTGATCGTCTCCACTTCTACTGGAGTTATTACCGGCAGAAAAGCCGTTGTCAACAAAGTTGGCGGCGAAATTATCTGTACGGTCTGGTAGGGAGGCAAGATATGTCACGTATTGGATTACAGCCGGTAGTCGTGCCCAAGGGCGTGACGGTTACCGTCAATGAAAATGTCCTCCATGTTAAAGGAAGCAAAGGCGAACTGACCCAGACTTTTGCGCCGATTGTCAGCTTTGCTGTAAATGAAGGCGAAGTTCAGGTGAGCCGTTCGAATGAGTCCAAGCAGGCGAAGTCCATGCATGGTCTTTATCGTTCCCTGCTCAATAACATGGTAACCGGTGTCAGCCAGGGTTTCACAAAGACTCTGGTTATTAATGGTGTCGGATACAGAGCAGAGGCCAACGGGAATGTGTTGACTCTTAACTTGGGTTATTCCAACCCGATAGAGTATGCCGTTCCTGAAGGTGCTCAGGTCAGCGTGGAAGGAAACAACAAGGTTGCCGTCAGCGGTATGGATAAGTCCATCGTTGGTCAGGTGGCCGCCGAAATCCGCAAGCTCCGACCCCCTGAACCGTATAAGGGCAAGGGGATCCGGTATGAAAACGAAAACGTCCGCCGGAAAGTCGGTAAGAGCGGCGTGAAGTAGGGATGCGAATATGGATAGGCTGAGTGAAAAATGGCACAAGCATGCCCAGCGTAAAAAAAGAGTCCGGAAAAAGATCGTCGGTACTGCTGAACGCCCGCGTCTGACGGTTTATAGAAGCCACAAGAACATTAGTGTCCAGGCTGTCGATGACTCGACCGGTACAACCCTGGCTTCGGTTTCCACTCTGGAAAAGGAGCTGGCGGGAGTAAAGCGGTCCGTTGACGGAGCTAAGGTTGTCGGTCAGAAAATTGCCGAGCGCCTGAAGGCTGCAAAAGTCAAAACGGTCATTTTCGACAGAAACGGCTTTTACTATCACGGAATCGTGAAAGCAATTGCCGATGGGGCCCGTGAATCGGGTCTTGAGTTCTAGGGGAGACGCATGGCAGGCAGAGATCGAGAACGAAACGAAGATAAAGAGTTCACCGAAAAACTCATCAGACTGAATCGTGTCTCCAAAGCTGTAAAAGGTGGCCGGAAGATGTCTTTCAGCGCCTTGATGGTTGTAGGTGACGGGAAAGGGAAAGTTGGTTTTGGTTTTGGCAAAGCCAATGATGTTTCTGAGGCGATCCGCAAAAGCGTGGATAGAGCCAAACGGAACATGATTGTCATTCCGCTTAAGAAAACCACCCTTCCTCATGAAATACTGGGTGTCTATAAAAGTGCTTCAGTACTCCTGAAACCTGCTGCACCTGGTACCGGTATTATTGCTGGTGGCCCAGTACGCGCTATTATGGAAGCGGCCGGTGTACATGACATTCTCGCCAAGAGTCTTGGTTCCAAGAACACTATGAATATTGTCAAAGGCGTATTCAATGGTTTTGAGAATCTGATGCAGGCACCTGTAATAGCTGCCGGTCGGGGCAAGACAATCAAGGATATGTGGGGCTGATAATGGCAAAGAAGAAAAACCCCATGATTCGAGTCACCCTGGTCCGGAGTCCTATTGGACGTAAACCCCAACAGCGGGCGACCGTCAAAGCATTGGGACTTGGTAAAATGAATTCCACCGTTGAGAAGGAAGCTAACGATGCCATTCTCGGTATGGTGAAGTCCATTTCTCACCTGGTAAAGGTGGAGGAGCTGTAATCGCATGAACGTTAGCCCACTCAGAGCACCCAAGGGTGCCAACAAGAAAAAAAATATAGTTGGACGGGGACGTTCTTCTGGTTCAGGTAAAACCTCCGGCAGGGGGCACAATGGCCAGAAGTCTCGTTCCGGCGGTGGTGTCAGGCTTGGATTTGAAGGTGGTCAGATGCCCTTATATCGGCGTGTTGCCGCAAAAGGGTTTTCCAATCACCCCTTCAAGACTGAATATGTTGTAATTAATTTATCTTCTCTTGAGAAAGTTTATTCAGATGGTGACACAGTCAATCTGGAAACTCTTGTACAGAAGGGACTTGTTAAAAAGAGCGAGAAGCTCGTAAAAATTCTTGGCGTTGGCGATCTGAAGATGAAGCTTGATGTTGCGGTTCCCGCAGTTTCAGCGTCGGCAAAAGAAAAGATCGAGAAGGCCGGCGGCAAGGTAACGAGTACCGGCGTAGCTCAAGAAGTAACGGAGTAGCAGGAAACCGATGGCGAACAATCCGATAGCAGACATCTTCAGGATCCGTGACCTCCGAAACCGCGTCCTTTTTACATTGGGCGTCCTGGTTGTTCACAGGATCGGCTCAATCATTCCCATTCCGGGAATTGATATGGGTGAGTTGAGCAAGTTTTTCGCTGGGAGCGGAGGAGATGGTCAGGGTATCGTAGATTACCTGGACTTCTTTTCCGGCGGTGCATTCAAAAATTTCTCAATATTTATGCTGGGCGTTATGCCCTACATTACCACCAGTATCATTATGCAGGTGCTGATGTTGGTTTTCCCTGCTCTTAAAAAGATCAGTGAGGAAGACGGCGGACGTAAAAAAGTGCAGCGATACACTCGGTATGCCACTGTTGCAGTTTGTCTGTTGCAAGGTGTCGCCCTGCTTCAGATGCCCTTGAATTATGGTGTTGTAGTGCCGGGCATTGTCAAATGGCAGTTCATGACACTTGGAATGCTGACTACTACAGCTGGAACAGTGTTTCTGATGTGGCTCGGCGAACAGATTAATGTGCGGGGTGTCGGAAACGGTATCTCACTGTTGATCTTTACCGGTATCGTGGCTCGAATGCCGAATGCTTTCATGGTTATGATCCGGGAAATCCGGGCTCAGAACCTGAACGCAGTATTTGTTATTCTCACCTTTGTCATGTTTGTGGCAGTGGTGGTTGTGGTTATCTACGAACAGCAGGGATTGAGGAAAATACCCGTCAACTATGCCAGCCGTATTGTCGGTCGGAAACAGTATAGAGGACAGAGTTCGTACATTCCGTTCAAAATCAATCCGTCGGGAGTTATCCCGGTCATCTTTGCTTCCTCGATACTGACTATCCCGGTTCAGCTGGCAAGCAGTCTGGCTTCCGGAGGAAGTTCGTTCTGGAACAAGTTGGCAGCGGCTATGGATACGAGCGGACCCTTGTACCTCACCCTTTATACGCTGTTGATAATCTTTTTTGCATATTTTTATACACAGGTATCACTTAATCCTGTTGAGATTTCAAAACAAATCAGAGAGAATGGCGGTTCAATTCCCGGCATACGAAGCGAAAATATGGAAGCGTACCTCACACGCATCCTGAATCGCATAGTATTGCCTGGTTCGTTGTTCCTCGCTATGATCGCTTTGATTCCGTCCCTGCTGATAATAGTCATACCCGGGTTTCCCCGGCAGATGGCTTACATCATGGGCGGTACATCATTGCTGATTATGGTTGGTGTCGACTTGGACACCATGAGCCAGATCGAGGGGCATCTGAAGATGCATCATCACGAAGGACTAACCAAGGGCGGCAAACTCCGCTCTCGGAATTTGTAAGAGGTAGAACGCGATGAAAGTGAGAGCGAGCGTCAAGCCAATTTGCGAGAAGTGCAAAGTTATTCGCCGCCGTGGTGTGGTGCGTATTATTTGCGATAATCCCAAGCACAAGCAACGACAGAAATAGGAGGCTTCGATGGCGCGAATCGCGGGTATCGACCTGCCAAACAAACATGCGGATATTGCACTGACCTATATTTTCGGAATCGGACGGACTTCGGCCCGGAAGATTTGTGAAAAAACCGGTGTGAATCCAGAAAAACGGATTAACGATCTTTCCGCCGAAGAGGTGAATGACCTCAGGAAAGTAATTGAAAATGACTTCAAGGTTGAAGGACGGCTCCGATCGGAGACTGCCCTGAACATCAAGAGATTGATGGACATCGGTTGCTACCGGGGCCTTCGGCACCGGAAGGGCCTTCCCTTGCGCGGACAGAGGACTAAAACCAATGCCCGAACCCGCAAAGGCAAGGCGAAAACCGTCGCCAAGAAGAAGAAGTAGGTCGGAGCATACATAGATGGCAAAGAGAAAAAAAGAAAAAAAGACAGTCGTTGAAGGTAATGTCTACATTCAGGCAACATTCAACAACACGATTGTTACCATCACTGATCTGAAGGGCAACGCGTTGTCCTGGTGCAGTGCCGGGTCTCTCGGATTCCGTGGAGCAAAAAAATCCACGCCTTACGCTGCGCAAACTACAGCCGAAACCGCGACTAATCGCGCTAAGGACTATGGTTTACAGACCGTAAATGTGTATGTCAAAGGACCTGGAGTAGGCCGGGAATCGGCTATCCGATCCCTGGGCAATCTTGGCCTTAAAGTTAAGACTATAAAAGATATCACACCGATCCCCCACAATGGCTGCCGTCCCAGAAAGAGCCGGCGGGTCTAAGGGAATTTCGTTCTCCGGGGAAACCGGATCCGGTTTGTAGGAACAGGAAGTTCGAGATCCGAGTTGCGCAGCATAGCCGAGCTGCGGGAACAACTCGAGTCTCTGGCGACACCGAATATGAACTGAATCCAAAGAGTTGGTTGTCGGGCAATGTCCCGGAACCTTCCGATAGTTTTTCTGAAGAACTTGTGTAAGGAGTACACATGGCTAGAAAGAACCTCCTGAAGGGTTTCAAACGACCGAAGGGCATTACCTTCGAACATAGCGAAGAGACCCGGGATTACGGTAAGTTCGTAGCTTATCCCTTTGAACGGGGTTATGGTACGACGATCGGAAACACTCTTCGACGTATCCTTCTTTCTTCGATACAGGGATACGCAGTATCAGCGGTTAGGATCACCACTTTTAATGAAGAAGGTAATTCTCACGTTGTTACCAGTGAATTCGAGGCGATCCCTCACGTAGTTGAGGATACCCCTGTTATCATCAGCAATCTCAAATCCCTGCGCCTCAGTCTTCCCGTTGATGTTGAAGAGCAGACCATTCATATTGAGTGGAAGGGACCGGGAACAATGACCGGTGCCGATCTTGAAAAAGGCGGGATTGAAGTGGCTAATAAGGATCAGCTGATCTGTACAGTCATGGACGAAGGAAATCTGGATTTCGAAATTCAGGTAAACCTTGGCCGCGGATATGTCCCTGCTGAATTGAATGAAAAATATATCGAGCACATCGGCACCATACCGGTCGACTCCATCTTCAGTCCCATCACCAAGGTGAAATATGCTGTTGAGGATACACGGGTAGGTCAGCGCTCGGACTATGACAAACTCAATCTTGAGGTGTGGACCGACGGGACAATTGCCCCGGAAAATGCCCTGGCAGAAGCTGCAAAAATCGCGAAAGACCATTTCACTATCTTTATCAATTTTGATGAAGACGATGTGGTTGGTGATGATGATGTTGACGAGGAAGAGGAACGCATCCGTGCATTGCTCGAAACCCCTGTTGAAGAACTCGAACTTTCTGTTCGTTCCAGCAACTGTCTCAAGAATGCGAATATCAAAACCATCGGTGACCTCACAAGGCGAACCGAGGATGATATCGCGAAAACCCGAAACTTCGGGAAAAAATCCCTCCAGGAAATCAAGGAGAAACTCAAAGAGTGGAACCTAAGCCTGGGTATGACGGATTACAGCGTACTCAAGAATTCCATCAAGCTCGGCAAGCAGAGCTCGGGTACGGGTGAAGCGGATGAGTCAGCAGAATCCCAAACTGTTAATGATTTCGCTGGTGTAGATGAGGACTAGAAAGAATGCATAACCGAAAAGGATTCAACAGGCTTGGACGGAAGTCCAGTCATCGCAAAGCCCTTCACCGGAACATGGTTACCTCCCTGATTAAATATGAGAGGATTGAAACCACCCAGGCTAAAGCCAAGGAAATTCGGCGGACCGCTGAAAAAATGGTTACCCGGGCAAAAGTGGACTCAGTTCACAACCGGCGCATTGTTGCAAAAATGCTTTATGAAAAAGATGTTTTGAATAAACTCTTCACCGAAGTGGGACCCCGTTTCGCTGAGAGGCCTGGTGGATACACCCGGATTCTCAAACTCGGTAAGAGAGCTGGTGATGCCGCCGATATGGTAATCCTGGAGTTTCTTGCTGAAGAAGTGAAAACGGCTCCGAAAAAGAAGGCAGCTCCGAAGAAAAAAGCGGCCCCTAAGGCTTCCGATTCCAAAAAGGAATCCATTAAAGCCGAAGAAGCTGTGGTTGAAGAAACTCCCGTTGAGGAACCTAAGGTAGAAGAGCCGAAGGCCGAGGAAATTCCTTCTCAGGATGCAGACCAGCCTGAGGCCGAGGAAGAGGCTTCCAAAGAGTAGCTTCATATCCGTACTGAAGATTCAGTTTCCGGAGAATAATAACCGATTATAGAGGGGAGGACGTTTGGCTTAGGCCGCAACGCCTCCCCTTTTTATATAAAAGGGCCGGAATAAGACTGGACGGATTGTCGGAATAAAGAGGTAAGCTGCATTTGATTCAACGATTTCCGATAATTTTCGATAGGGAGGGGCGATCCCGGTTTTTATGAGAACTTCGAATAAAGTTGCACTCACCATACTTATCTCTGTTCTCGTCACCGGTGGATTTGCCGCGCTGGCATATACCGGGCTTTTCAACGTTCTCGAAACCGGTTTTTTCAGTGAACGTGTTAAAACCGATCAGCTGGTTAAGCTGGAAAATATTTCCGAATCAATAACGTTCTGGAACCAGGATAATATTTCTCGTTTTGACGCCCTTTCCAGAGATCGAAATTACCAGTCGGTGTTTTCCCTGACACAACGTGAAGAAGAAATTCTATATCGGACCCAAAGCTCCGATTCCCTGGAAGACAAGCTCATGGGATACCGCGGTATCCGCATTGTAGATAACGATTCGAACGATCCGAAAGTGCAATACTCCACATTCGCCGGTGATATCAGCGGTGAAGAGGCTGGTGATGATGGTCGAAGACTTTACAAAAACTGGTCGCAATTAGCGGATACATTTGAATTGGACCCTACCGATCAGAACTCGGTTGCTAAAACCATTTTTGACGGCGAAAGTCAGCAGATCAAGTATCTTCTGCCCATTCAGGATTCTGGATTTGTAAGCAGAGGCTGGATGATCGTTTACATGAATTCCGAGGGAATTGCAGATCGTCTTACAGGCGACGGGTTGATTGCCGGAGCCGGCGGTGTTCAAGTTATTGATAGCCGGGGAGTCATCGTCGATATCAGACCTGAACAGGTAGAGGCCGTTAACAACGATATCGATACACTTTGGCCGATAGATGAAGTCCCCGTTGACTTTGCCCTCCTTGCACAGGGTGTCAATGATAAGTTCTGGCTGGCCGGTACGATTGCCAAAGACGGAACCTGGGTCGGAAAGCTGGTTCCCGGACGATTGTTGAGTTTCACTACCGGGATTCAGGTGTTGTTACTCGCAACTGTTTTTGTTTCCATTGCACTTCTTCTTTTCCTGTTACTTAACATCAGACCGGACCGAATGGAAGTCCTCAGGGGGCGAATAAACAAGCTCCAGGTAAGTCTGCTCAGGGACTGGCTTGAAAATCATGAAGATCGAAAACTCAGGTTGGCCGATCTTGAGTCGCGTCGGGATGAAGTTCGGCAGGAGCTTCACGGCGGTTTGGGCTTGCATCGCACCAAGCAGCTGGAGAAAGCCGATACACTTATTGATGAAGGCTGGACCCGGATAATTGAGATTCTTGCAGAAAAAGATATAGAGCGCGGCGAAGAGTCAGCAGGAAAGGCCGGAGCAACAGGACCGGCAGCGCCGCCAATTGGATCAAAACAAAGAATACTCATAAAAATACTTTATCTACTGTAGATTTTTTCACGTAGGTTATAAAATACTAAAGAAAGTAAT
>RCNB010000947.1_pt1 | contig 18711 bp, 17 predicted proteins | sample 2041321 | NCBI WGS metagenome assembly RCNB01 (sample SAMN09708232, study PRJNA481090) | Marine sediment metagenome, whole genome shotgun sequencing project. | reverse complement strand
AACCAGCGTCGATTACTTTTTTTGTTCTTGCTGAAGGACTTAGATCTTCCACTCCCCACGCTCGAGCGTCTCCCATTTTGGTGTCATTAATGATATTCCAATCAGTGCATATTACACCATCAAAGCCATATTTTTCTCTAAGCATAGTGGTAATGATGGTTTTATTAAAGGCGAAGGCCACGTTCTCATCTGTCTGATCCATGGGAATACCATAATAAGGCATTATTTGGGCGGTCTTTGCAGGAAATGCTCCTTTCTCAAAAGGAATCAAATGATAATCAAAATTGTTGCCGGGATAAACCTGATTTTTTCCATAAGGAAAGTGCGCATCTTCTCCATTTTCTTGAGGGCCACCTCCTGAAAAATGTTTTGTCATACAAGCAACACTTTGGGAACCTAAAGAATCTCCTTGAAAACCCAAAACATATGCTTTGGTCATCATCGCAGATAATTCAGCATCCTCTCCAAAAGTACCATTTGCTCTTCCCCATCTAGGCTCGGTCGCTAAATCAGCCATTGGATGAAGTGCTAATCGTATTCCTGATGCCAAATATTCTTGTCTGGCAATATTTCCGAACTCACGCACCAATATGGTGTCTCTCGTAGCTGCCAGGCCCAAAAAAGTAGGCCATTGTGAAAAGGCCGCAGTCGCTATAGAAGCGCCTGGGTTATGATCGGCACTATGTCTAGGATCTGTACCTATAGTTATCGGAATACCTAATCTTGTTTTTTCAGCAATCGATTGTAAATTATTATTATATCGAGCCAAAATTTTAGCTTCATAAGCGTGAACAATATTAAAACTATTCATTTTTTTCTCAACTAACATTTCTGAACCTGGAAACATGAATACCATCACATTATCCATTGGATTCGTTGAGAAAAACGGTTTATCAATCGGATCACCCTCTGGAGTCATCCCAATCATCGTGATAAACATAGTACCGGCCTTTTCTTCCAATGTCATTTGAGAAACTAAATCATCTACCCTGTCTTCGAGTAAACGTCTCGTATCTTCATACACATCAAGCTTTCCATTTTTGTTTAAATCTCTAAATTTGAATCCATCTATGGTTAATTCTGGTGCTTTTTCTCCCAATTTCGCATAATTGTCATCAACCTTATTTGACATACGCGTATAACCAATAAAACCTATAATGAGTACAAGAAGTAGAATTGATCCTAAAACTATACCTGTAATTTTTAGTATTTTTTTCATATTTGTAGTTCTAATTATACTGCAATATTACATTTTTTATTTATTGTGTACAAATGACACAATATTTTTTTCATATATTTGAACCATGAAAAATATAGACCTTTCTAAAAATCTAAATTTTGATCTGGATCAATTAGTTCCAGGGCAGTCCATAGACTGTGTCATCATGGGTTTTGACCAAAATGAGTTAAAAATTTTAGTGCTCAAATGGAAGGCAGAAGGTGAAATTTGGGCCTTGCCAGGGGGCTTTGTTTTCAAAGAGGAAAATATGGACAAAGCGGCCATACGGGTATTAAAAGAAAGAACAGGCATTGAATTGCCTTTTCTTGAACAATTCAAGACCTTTGGAAATATAAATCGGCGTGACACTGATATTCTGTTAAAAAACATGAAATCAATGGGCATTGGTTCAAAAATGGTCGACTGGTTTAAGCAACGTTTTATAACTACAGGGTACTTATCTTTGGTTGACATTCAGAAGTGTGATCCCAAACCAGATTTTTCAAGTGAAATGATCAAATGGGCTTCTTTAGAAGAATTACCTCATCTTATTTTTGACCATAATGAAATCGTAAAAATTGCGCTTGATTTTATAAAAAATCGTGTCAATTATTTACCCATAGGTATCACTTTACTCCCTGAGAAATTTACCATGAAAAGTCTTCAGAACTTGTATGAATCAATTCTACAAAAAAAATTAGATCGAGGAAATTTTCAAAGAAAAATGCTAAAACTGAATATTTTTATCAGGCATGAAAAGCAGTTAGAAGGTGGTGCTCATAAGGCTCCATATTTGTATTCTTTTGATGAAGAAAAATATAAGAAACTTTTGGAGCAGGGTTATGGATTTTATTCCTGATTCGAAAATCTTTTATATTTCCCTTAGTTTCTAATTAGGTCAATGTATTGAACGAATGCTTATTCAAATACTTGGATTACTCGCTCAACCGAATTCAGAACTTTTACTCAGTACGACAATTAATTTACAAAAAAAAGGGGTCAGGCACACTATTGTTTCCAAACCCCTTATCTAATCTACTATATCTATATTCTGTCTACTTCACAATAAACGAAGCTTCAATCAAATTTTCCTTATTTGAACTACTACCTACAAATAATTCATATTCCATTTCTTCAATTTTCCATTCCTTTATTTCTGGATCATACCAGGCCAAATCCTCGATGACTACTTCAAGCGCAACTGTTTTTAATTCTCCTGGCATTAATAAGACTTTGTCAAAAGCGCGAAGCAATTTAACAGGTCGGTCAACACTTGAGTTTTTGAATCCTATATACAATTGAACTATTTCTTCTCCAGCTACTTCTCCTTGATTACCAAGATCTACACTAGCCTTAAGTACTCCTTCCTTAGACAAGGAAACCTCTTCAACCTGAAGATTATCATATGAATAAGTTGTATAACTCAATCCATATCCAAATGGGTAGGCCACGTCTATATTTTTTTTGTCAAAAAGTGTGTATCCATGATAATAGCCATACTCAATCTTAAAGGTATATGGATTAAAAAATGGATAATCATCATCATTTCTAGCGATGGAAAATGGTAGTTTACCACTTGGGTTTACATCACCATATAACACATTTGCTAATGCATTTCCTCCTTGCATTCCGCTATACCAGGCGAATAATATACCTGATACCTGATCTTCCCAGGCATTCATATTGATGGCACTACCACCAACATAAACAACTACTACATTGTTATTCTTCTCACTAACTGCCTTAATTAAAGCTTCGTCTTCTGGCAATAAACGCAAGTCTTCACGATCTCCTCCAACTCCTTTCTTACCTACAAGCTTGCCTGCCTCAGCTGATTTTTTCATATCACCTTCACCAGCTAAATACTCACCTTCATCGAGTTGGGTATACCCAACAATAACAATTACCTTATCGGCGTCAACAGCCTTATTACTTGCAACAGCTTCATCTGGGCCATCATATAACTCCACTTGGTTTCCTAAGGCTTTGTTGTAAGTTTCAATGCCTTCAAAAGGCGTAACAATATTTCGAGATGTTGAATTGCTACTACCAAAATCACCAGTATTTTCCATATTGGCCAGTCTACCTAAAACCAAGACCTTCTGACCAGTTTCTGATCCGTAGGGCAGGATATTTTCATTTTTAATCAATACCATGCTCTTCTCAGCTGCTTCTCTTGCCAGATCAACATGTTGAGGGGTTTCAATTCTATCATGTCCATATGAATCCTCATCACCTGAAAAAGCATACTTCAATCTAGTTCCCAAAGTCCTCTTTACAATTTTGTCAATGTCTGATTCTGTAATTTCACCATCTTCGATACCTTTTTCCAAGACATCATATTTATACACTTGTTGAAAAGGCATTTCTACATCTAATCCAGCCTTTACACTTCCCAAACCATCTCTAGTGCCAAAAAACCAATCAGAAGTTACAAATCCTTCAAAGCCCCATTCTTCTCTTAAAATATCCGTCAATAAGTACTTGTTGTTTGCTGCATACTCTCCTAAAACTTTATTATAAGCGCTCATAATAGAAGCTGGCTTCCCCTTCTGGATTGTCTTTTTAAAATGTGGCAGATAAACCTCTCTTAAGGTTCTCTCATCTAAATCAACATCAATAACAAATCGTGAATTTTCAATACTATTTAAGGCAAAGTGTTTTGGACAGGCCATTACATTATGCTTTTCTATTCCTTTAACTGCTGCTACTCCAAATTCTCCTAAATGCCAAGGATCCTCTCCATAAGTTTCCTGAGCCCTACCCCATCCCGGATGACGTAAAAGATTGATGCATGGTGTGGCCGCATAATTTACTTTATTGGCCCGCATTTCAATAGCAATCACCTCATTAATTCTTTCCTCCAGGTCAATATCCCAACTAGCTCCTCTGGCCATTCCCACAGGAAAAGTTGTCACACTGAACACATCTTTATCTAACACCCTTGCTCCTCTTGGCCCATCTGAAAGCACCCATGGAGGGATATGTAATCTTTCATTTTCACCGGCATAAACATGAGGAAATCTATTCCTTAGTAGAAACCCAATACCCAGTTTCGGGGCTTTATACATCTTCTCGCCATACATTTGATCTATTTTTTCCTCAAGTGTCATTTGCGCCACCAAGTCTTCGGCCAATTTAGCATAACCATCTTCACTTAATGGTTCAGTCAACAGCTTTTTATTGGCCTGCAAATCATACATATTATAATTAACACTCTTATAATAAACACCCCCGGCTAGTATCATTAGCAATAGCAGTACTATACCAAATCCTTTTAAAATCTTAACCGCAATTTTCTTCATTTTAATCTTATTGTGTTAATTATACACAATAATACAAAAAATGTAGGAACCTCAAAAGAAAACCTTCATAAAAATCAACAAAAAAAGCACTAGTATAATATGAAGTAAATTGCCCTCGTAACTCTTTAATATTCAATCAACCCGTTTTTTTATAACTAATAACTGCCCAGGAATAAAAGAAAACGGCAAAAGACACCAAAGCTAGCAAAGGCCTAGTAAGGTCACTAATGCCACTACCCTTCAAATAGACCATTCTCAATACCTGAATGATATACTTTAGAGGACTAAAATCACTTATTCTTTGTGCCCAAATTGGCATATTCTCAACAGGAGTGTATAAGCCACTGAGAAAAATAAAAGTTAGCACAAAGAAAAACATCATAAACATGGCCTGCTGCATGTTCACTGCGTAATTAGAAATGACCAATCCAAAGCCAGAAAAAGCAACAATAAATAGCGTAGCAAAAAAATAAATAGTTAAGACGCTACCCTGAGGAATCAATTTCCAAAAAAACATGGCTATTAACATGCCTATGCTCAGCACGAAATAACCAATTAACCAATAAGGAATTAATTTAGAAAGTATAAAAGTATATTTCTTTACCGGCGTAACATTGATCTGTTCAATAGTTCCGCTTTCTTTTTCTCCAACAATGTTCAAGGCTGGTAAAAATCCACAAATCATGGCAAGTATCATCACCATTAAAGCTGGAACCATATAAACCTCATATTTTAGGGTAGGATTATACCTGTATAAGGGGACTATTTCTAAACCTTGCTTCAAATTCTTTAATTGCCCCCCTGCTAACTCAGTTCTAATATCTGAATTAAAATCGTTAATGACACCGCTTAGATAAGCACTACCCAGACCTCCCTTATTACCGTTAACAGCATTGGCAGATATCATTAATGATGCTTGTTTCTCGCGAATAAAATTACTTTGAAAATTGGCAGGAATTTCTAAAATAATATCAGATTCATCAAGCTCAATACTTCTCAACGCCTCATCATAACTAGAAGACACATCAGTTATTTTAAAATAGCCAGAAGCCTGTATTTTTTGAATTAATTCTTGCGAATAGCTACTTTTGTCATGATCTAGCAGACTAAGTGCTATATTCTTAACCTCAAAGTTTGCTGCAAAAGGATATATGATTAATACTACAATAGGCATCATCACAATCATCCGTGGCAGAAAACTATTTCTGATGATTTGTTTAAATTCTTTCTCTATCAAATATTTCAACATCATTACTCCAATCTGATTTTAAATTTTTTCAGGCTCAGCCCTATAAAAAAAACAGCCATAAGGCTTAAGACGATCAATTCATTCGCAATTGACGAAATCCCTACTCCTTTAATCATAATATTTCTAGCGGCGCTGATATACCATTTGGCCGGTATTATTTGCGCAATCCATTGCAAGATCATAGGCATATTTTCTATTGGAAACATCAAGCCCGACAACATGATAACCGGGAATATCAAGCCCATTACCGAAAATAGCAGGGCAGCAATCTGAGAATCAACTATAGATGAAATGAGCAGACCTAAGGCCAGTGAAACAAAAATGAATATTACAGATACCAAAATCAGTAATAACAGACTTCCCTGTATTGGAACGTCTAATACAAATACCGCTAAACACAATACCGTAGCGAAATTAATTAGAGACAGCGCAAAATAAGGGACGACTTTGGCTAAAATGATCAATAAAGGGGGCATGGGAGATACCAAAATAACCTCCATAGTACCCAATTCCTTTTCTCTTGCAATCGAAACAGAGCTCATCATCGCACAAATCAACATTAATATCATCCCCATAACGCCAGGCACTGTGCTGTAAGCTCCTTTCAGAGTGGGATTATACAAAAGATTAACTTCTGTATGTATCTTATATGGAATTTCATTTCCATCATTCAGCTCTAGTAAATATTCCCGAATGATTCCGGAGGCATAACTAGTAAGGGTTGATGCCGTATTTGGATCCGTCCCATCTGCTATCAGTAAAATCTGAGCTTCACCCGTATGGAGTAAATTCTGATAAAACTTTTCACTAAAAACAAGAACAAAACCAATACTGCCTTGCTTAAATATAGTCTCAATGTCTTCTGGGTCAGACAGGTTCTTTACAAAACTAAAATATTCACTTGCCTGAAACTTGTTTATGATTTCTTGAGAACTCAAGTCCTTAGACGGGTCATAAACCGCAAATTTTGTATTTTTTATTTCGGTAGAAATTCCAAATCCAAACAATAATGTCATCAAAACAGGAAGCAATAATAGCACAATAGACGACCATCTATCTCTATAAATATGATAGAATTCTTTTTGTGTAAATACCAGGAATTGTTTCATTTTATGGTTTATTGATCCTTCTTTTTTCTGGCCAGTCTCTTGAATACCTCATCCATATTTTTAGCCTTGAATTGATTTTTTAAATTTTTTGGCGTGTCTAGTGCTTCTATCCTTCCGTCTACCATTATGGATACTCTATCACAATATTCAGCCTCATCCATATAATGAGTTGTAACAAATATAGTTATCCCTGATGCCGCCGCTTCGTAAATCATCTCCCAGAACTGTCTTCTTGCTATTGGATCAACGCCTCCGGTTGGTTCATCAAGAAATACAATTTTAGGTCGATGGAAAATCGCTGCTGAAAACGCTAGTTTTTGTTTCCATCCCAAAGGAAGCGAACTCACCATAGTATTTTTTTCTTTTTCAAATCCTAATCGTGCGAGAAGGGCGTCAATATTCTTGTTAATTTCAGCATCTTTCATTCCATAAATCCCGGCATAAAGTCTTAAATTTTCCCAAACTTTTAGATCATCATATAAAGCAAATTTCTGACTCATATAACCAATATTCTTTTTGATCATCTCAGAATCTTTATGAATATCATATCCCGCTACCTGCCCGGATCCGCTGCTAGGATGAATTAATCCGCACAACATTCTCATAGCCGTTGTTTTACCGGCTCCATTTGCGCCTAAGAATCCAAATATTTCGCCTTTTTCTACGTCAAAGTTAATCCTGTCAACAGCTGTAAAACTGCCAAATTTCTTAGTCAAATTTGTGGTTTCAATTACTTTCATACTCAGGCTATCAACTGCATAAAACAATCTTCTATACTTGCTTTAATAGGAGAAATTTCTATTTTTTCATGATTCTTTTCGATTAAATAAGATTCAAGATCCGTCTGACTAAATGCTTTCTCAAGCTTCGTTACCGAAGGATCTATTGTAACATGATGCACATCTCCAAAAGCATACGAGGATGATACAAATTTATTTGCTCTTAAATCTTTTAGCAACCTATACATCTCCTTACTTTTAACTGACCACAAAATTTGATCATAATCACTTATGATTTGATCAGGCGTGTCAATTTTCATAAAAGAACCGTCCTGGATTAAGGCAATTCGATCACATAAATTTGCCTCGTCCATATAGGGAGTAGAAACAAGAATGGTAACTCCGTGATGTTTTAAATCTTTTAATACATCCCATAGTTCTTTCCTCGATACCGGATCAACACCAGTAGTGGGTTCGTCTAAAAACAAAACCACCGGTTCATGAATTAAGGCACAGCTCAAGGCCAACTTTTGCTTCATTCCACCGGATAAAGCACCTGCTTTTCTGTCCTTAAATGGTTCTATCTGGCTATAAATGGCTTTGACGAGGTGGTAATTCTCTTTTATTGTAGTTCCAAAAAGTGTGGCGAAAATTTTTAAATTTTCTTCTACTGTTAAATCCTGATACAACGAGAATTTTCCAGGCATATAGCCTACTTTTTGTCTAATTTGTTTGTAATCTTTAACCACGTCACTTCCATCTACAATTGCAGTACCTGAATCAGCCAGCAGCAAGGTCGTTAGAATTCTAAAAAGTGAAGTTTTACCCGCTCCATCAGGCCCTATAATACCAAAAATTTCTCCCTTATCCACTTCAAAACTCACTCCTTTTAAAGCTTGGACACCTTGATAGGTCTTTTTTATATTACTGACAGAAACCACCTTCATTCTGCAGTCCATTTAAGGCCTCCATACATACCGATTTTTAAGAAGCCATCATTTTTGACACTCACTTTAAGGGCATAAACAAGATTGGCTCTTTCATCCTGTGTCTGAATTGTTTTAGGAGTAAATTCTGATTTATTAGAAATCCAAGTAATTTTACCTTCGTATTGTTTAGACTGATCAGCCCCTGATTCAGCTAACACCTTTAAATTCTGACCTAATTGCAGGTCTTTTAATTGTTCAGCGGTAACGTAAGCCTTCAATATCATTTGCTCCATATTAGCAACTTTGAAGAGCGGCTTTCCGGTATTCACAAACTCACCTTGTTCAGTATATTTGACTAAAACCGTTCCATCTATTGGGCTTTGTATTTTACAGCGAGAAATTTGATCGCTTAGTTGTTCTAGTTGTACGTCAACGGCATTGTATTGTGCATCAATAGCATCCGAACTTGAATTCAAACTTTTTTTCTGTGCTTTTAACCTTGCTTTCAATACGTCTATTTGAGCTACGATGTCATCCAACTGTTTTTGGGTAGCCACATCACCTTCCAATAATTTTATAGTTCTTTTCTTTTCAAATTCAAGCTTCTCTATCTCTCTTTCTGTAGCACTTATCTGAGATGAAACATCTGGCTTACTTGCTTGCAACACCAATTGATTGGCTCGGAGTTGCATTTTTTTCAAGGACAATTGAATCGTATCTATCTGACCGATTATAAGTTCCGTTTTCAATTGCTGACCTTCATAAGCATCAAATTCTAAAAGCTTCCCTGTAGCTTCGGCAGAAACAATGATTTCTGTGGCCTCAAAAACACCAGTTGCATCCTTCCCATTATCGTCATTATTACATGACATCAGCAATAGTAGCGTGCACAAGGTTAATACATCTATTTTTTTCATTTCTTTAAAAGATTAATTTCCGGATTTGTATTTATATTGATACACTTTTTGTAGGTATTGAATCTCTTGAAGAATCAATTTTTGGCTCGCAAGATTTTCTTCATTTGTCTTATCCAATAACTCAGTCATCGTACTAATTCCATTTTCATATTTCACTTCATAGGCTTTTTTAATACGCACCTTAATTTCTAAAGCTTCTGAACTTTTCTCAATCAACGCCTGATATTTTTGAATTTCCATTTGAGTTTGATCAATTTGAAGATTCGTATTGAATAAAAAAGTTTCTTCTTGATTCTGAATCTTCATCAAGCTGAGCGCTTCTAGTTTTTTATTATTGCCGTTTCTGTAAAGACCAGCGATTTCCCAAGAGACACTCAATCCGGCAACCAATATTCTATTAATATCTGAGGCGCCAAAATTAATCCCTGGACTAAAGAAAGTACCAAACCCTAATAGGCCTATCCTTGGATACAAACTAGACCTATTTAATCCTGCTTTTGCATCAATCATCGCCTTTTGATTTGCAAACAATGAAAGTTCAGGTCTGTTTATGGTGCTATTCAAATCAATAAATTCGGCTTCAGGCTTTACCAAAGCCTGGGGATTCGGTAATGGCTCTCCAATCATAGCTGCTAACACTTCTGAATAAGCCTGCTTGTTATAATCCAACTCTAGGATTCGCTCTTCTGCATTTAACAATTCTACTTTCATTTCATCAAGATCAGATTTGTAAGCAGTTCCATTTTCTACAGCTATTTCTATGCCTTTAGCATTTCGTTCGAGGCTCGCTAAATATATTCTTTGTCGCTCTATTTGGGCATCAATTAGCAATATCCCAAAAAACAAATTATCGACACGATCTCGAATTTGATATAGTGCTACTTCAACATCAGCCCTCTCAATTTCTGCATTGGCTTTTATCAATTCTTTATTTGCTTTAGTAATTCCACCATCCCATATGGCTTGGTTAAGCTGTACCACACTAATAAGTTGCATACTTGATGACGAGCTCTCGCTAGAACCAGGTGCTTCAAAGCTAGGAAGCCCATCTACAACGCCACCTATTATATTAAAGCTAAGTTGTGGTAAGAATGCTTTGTTGGCATTTGAAATTGTAAATTCTGAAGTCTGATCTATCAGACTAAATTGCTGAATCATAGGATAGTTTCTTCTTGCTTTAGCTTGACAAGAATCAATACTAAGCTGTCCGTAACTGATCCAAGAATTAAAAAGAATAAAAACGAAGATGAATACGCTAAAATAAATTTGTTTCATAAACTGATTTTGAAAGCTAGATACGACCCATAAATATATGAAATATGTAGGTTCTCTAAAAATGAACTGGGTACAACTTTTACTTAATTCAAACTGATTTTTCCATCAAATAATCATCCATCACAAAACCACCGCCGATGTCTTGTACCAAAGCATCTATGTTAATAAAACCAATTTTCTCATATGCCTTGATTGAGTTGTGATTAAATTTATTAACCGTGAGGCTCACTTTTTCACAAGCTAAACCCCGGGCAACATCCATGACAAAATTCATAGCTTTTTTTCCTATTCCATTTCCTCTTGACGTCTTCAAAACATAAACTTTGCTCAAAAATAACTCCTCGTTTCTCTTATTAAAAGACAAATAACCAATTGGTTCATCCTCACTATTGATCATAAAGTAGTGATAGCCCGAATCAATTTGCTCCTTCATAGTTTTCACAGATTGGAATTTATCCAGCATATATTCAACTTGTTCAACTCCAATGATTGGTGTGTAATGCTCATGCCAAATAATTCTTGCCATAGATTCTATCTTTTGCAATTCTATATCAGAAAAAACTTCTTGAAAATTGATCAACATTTATCGATTGCGATTCAAATTAAACATTCCTTTAAGCATGTGTCAAAGATGTGAGTTATTTCAATGTCCATCCCCCATCAATCATGACTATCTCGCCTGTAATCAATGAAGCAGCATCTGAAGCTAAAAACAGTACCGTACCTGCAACTTCCATTGGCTTCCCGATTCTTCCAAGTGGGATCCTATCTAAAACACTTTGTTTAAATTCTGGGTCTTTTAACCATGGTTCGGTTCCTGGTGTTTCTATAAAAGTAGGAGCAACTGCATTCACTCGGATATTAAATTTTACCCACTCTGAGGCTAGATTCTTCGTCATATGATTAACGGCAGCTTTACTTATACAGTAAACGGATTCATCATCTAGTGCAATAGAACCAGCCTGAGAACTCATATTTATGATGCGTCCGCCTCCATGAATAATCATATATTTAGCCACAGCTTGAGAAGTAAAAAACATGGCTTTTACATTCAAGTTCATTGTTTTATCAAAATCCTCTTCAGTAACAAGTTCTGCAGGATTGGCAGGTGCTACACCAACATTGTTAACCAGTATGTCTATTTTTCCAAAACTTTTTATAGCAGATTCAACCGCAGAATTAATCTCGGAGACTGTTGAAACATCCATTTGGATTCTGATGACTTTTCTTCCCATCTCCTTTATTTCATCTTCGAGATCCTTTGATGAATTAATATCTCTTAAACCTAATGCTACGTCTGCACCCGCATTAGCCAGTGCCAAGGCACAGGCTCTTCCGAGTCCTTTTCCTGCACCAGTAACCAATGCCACTTTATTATTTAAATTAAAGTCTGGAAAGTCTGTTCTGAAATTACTCATAAAATAAAATTAAGATACCCAAATATAATATAGTTAAAAGCAAATTCAAACTTATACCAACTCCTTATTTTCAATGATAGTTCTAAAGGTAAGATTGATACGAGAGTCAATTATTTTTTTTGTTTTTGGCAATTGATGCATCCAGTGATTTTGAATCTCCCCTTTCATTAATAAGAGGCTTCCATTATGAAGTGTAAGTGAAACCGTCTCTTTGGTTTGTATATGCTTAAATGAGAATTTTCTATTACCCCCTAGGCTTACTGATGCTATTGTCGCCATGGGTTCTAATTCTTTTTCGTTGTCACTATGCCATCCCATACCATCTGACCCCTCAGGGTATTGATTTAACAAACAACTATTAAAGAAATCCTTTGATTCAAGTTCAAGCAAATTCTTTATGATTAAAAGTTCCTCAGTCCAAGGTTTGGCCTTCCTTGTATTTTTAGAATAAGTGTATGCAAAAGCTTTAGATCCATACCAGGCTACTTTTCTTTTTGTAATAATTTTTTTGCCATACATAAGAAATTCATCCTGTTCCCAAGAAATGTTATTATAAAGTTTTTGAAAAAAATGAGAAGCCAGCTGCGTGTCTAAAAAGTTCTCAATATAATAAAGCTCCCCATCGTAAGGAATCAAATTCTTAGAGCGTTCAATTTCCTTAGAACTAGCTGCCATAATAATAATAATAATACTTAAAAAATAAATTGATTGAAGCTGTTGATTAAAACTGAAGACACTTACTACTTTGTAAAGATCAATAAACACCTCTCTAATAGCATAAAAAAAACCTCAAGTATCCTGTCTTAACCTTAAGACACTTGAGGTTTGGTAATTTAAACAATCACTTCACTTATCTGAACAACTGGCTCAATATTGGTGTAATTCGGAACGTCTGCCAAAATCGTTTGCGCATTAGGGCCAAAAGATTTTTCAAATGATTCCATCGATTCAAAATATAAATTTCCCATCGCCACAAAGGGAGCACTATCACCTGGAGCTGCTCCTCCTAAACCATTTTCAACTGAAGCTCCTATGATTGCATCTCCTAATAATTTCACTAACAATGCCACATGATTATTGCTATAATAGTTCATATCAAAATGCTTACCCTCTCCTGAAGGATATAAAACACTCATTTTAATTGTACCTTTTTTCATATTCTTAGTTTTTTTTAGATTATTCATATCAGATGAAGCTCTAGGTTACCTATTATTTAGCTGACATTAAAGCTTTGCTATAGTAGGCATTCTCTCCTGTTATTTTACCTTCATCATTAAAGTCATGTAACAAAAATAATGGCATTACTATCTTCTTATTGTCAGATTTTCGGGTCATTCTTAATTTCCACCAAGATTGAACCACCTTTGCATCTCCCATACTATAATTTAAATAATCAGGATAGCCTTGAACATCTATTCCAGTGATATCAAATGCTTCCATCATCTGCTTCATCCCCTCCTTGTCTTCATCGAGAGTCCTTGAATCTGTTCCTGGGGCCATATGAATATTTCTAAAAGTAGCTTTTTCATCAAAAAATGAGTAAAACTTATCCATATCATTGTGTTCAAGAGCGGCCATCAACCTTCTTACATGATTGATATAATCGTGATGATTATAAACTGTTCCATTCTCCCTGGCTGCGAAACTTTGTCTGAGTTCACCCCAAACTGTGCGATCACTGTAATCAATAATCGTTTCGATTTTATTATCTGCATTGACAACATACAAACGGTGAACTGGCATATCTACCTTTACACCCGTTTCATCATGCACACCTTTTAAATTATCCCAGGTTTGTACCCATACAACATCCTTCTGATCTTCATCTTTATACTCTATCGCGTCAGGATAGGCGTCAGGAGATCTTTCAATGCTTAAATAAGATATATTTTCCTTCCACCATGTTGTATTCTTTCCTGCGCCCTCTTTTGTGCCCGGCTCAGCATCTTTGTCACCATTGGTGCCATTCCACCATTTATAATCATCTGCAAGGAAACTCATGACCTTATCTGCGTCTCCGGCAACAAATGATTTTTGAAATTCTTCAACAACATCTATGGCTGGATGCTCTGAGTAAATTGTTCCGTTCTTCTTTTTTTGTGAATAGGTTATGATGGTAAATACCATCATCATGATCAGTGTTAATTTTTTCATTTTAATAAGTTTTTGGTTAATGTTTTTGAAATAACAATATAAATAAACGTCATTCCAAATTCAGAAGCAATCAAATATGGACGAATGTATGGTAATAGTGTCCGAAAGTACCCTATTAATTTTCAAAAGAGAATCAGATCAAACAATAACGAATCCCTTTATGCTTTGACTTTCATTAGATATTCACCCTCCATCTTTTTTCTTTTTGGGATGGGCCACTTTCCCATAATACAACGTGTCGCATTTGGCCATACCTATATTCCTGAAGAAATTCGTGACAGGGCCCAAAAAGGTCTTGAGTAATTTTACTTTTCCATATTTAGGCTCTAGCGCTTGTCCATAAATTCTTTGCCCTACTAATTCACAGCCTCGCTGATCTAAAATATTAATTTTAAAATCTAAGCTATCATTCTGAACATTATACCAACCAGAAGTAGATATTAAATTATTTTTGGTGCTTAAAGCCACATCCTCAGCTGTTAAAAGACCATTATTCAATCTCCAATTTGCTAAAAAATGATTCACTTCTGAAGAATCTCCAGCCTTGGTAAAAGCAAGGCGCGCAAAATCCGTTCCTTTGGTCACTGCCAATCCAGCAGGGCCTATAAACATGACAGCACTCACATCTGCAAGATTAAACTCCTGACTTCTTTTAAATTTTTCAATCACATTATCGAGATCAATTCCATAGATTTTTAAATCCTTTCCTTCAAGTACAAAACCAGCTTCTATAGCTTCGAAGAAGGGTCTTGTTGAATCTGGCTTCCAATAAATATCCGTTCTGACCTGACCTTGACCCATAAGGTCAATTTTTTGATTATCATTAATTGTATCCATTTGTTCAACAAATAGTGTCGACAGATCAACTCCTGCATCAAGAGAAGTCATTTGAAAGTCCATATAAGGTTGATCTGTAAAATTATAATGATAATTCATGCTGTAATGCTCATCTCCTATATGTAATTCCTTCCCTTTTACCATGACCAGTTCCTTGTCAATATCTACAGAATAATTTGTCAATATATTAATCGAAAGTTCGTTAAGGAAAAAAGCTTCTGTCTGTTCAAAATTCAGGGGCTGGAAATCAATATTGGCCATTCCTTCAATTAAGTTTTCACTTAATTTAAAAGTTCCTTGCACTCTATCTAATATAAAAGGAAGTTCAATGTTCGTAGGGCGATCAATAATCACTACTTCGGATTCCTCTATAACAATATTGCTTATAGCTATTATAAGTTTTGTCGAATCTGCTGCCTTGGTTTCAGGATGTGAAGGCCTAAATCCTTCCGCAATCACCATTTGCTCTAAACTATCACGTTCAATAAACAGTCTGGCTCCATAAATTTGCACATTTTGGATTTGAATATGTTTAGACAAAACATCGCTCAGGTCAGTCTTAAATTTTAAATTCTTAACCTCTAAAATCAGCTCTCCGTGTGTAACTGGACCAGAAGGAGCATGAAATTTTAATCCCTTTACTGAAACCTCCAGATTAGGATATGAAAACAAAGATCCCAAGGAAATTCTGTTAACTGAAAAATTGCCCTTTAATTCTTCATTCACAGATCTTAATAGATCTTCGCTGATATCATTCTTTTTGACATTCAAATAAACAAAAAACGAAGAAGCTACTATTAGAAGCAAAGCCAAAAGACCCATAATTCCTCGTAGAAGGAATCGAATCAGTTTTGAATTTTTAATCGGTTTCTCAGACATCATCTAGACAAAAAATAACTAATTATATACAGCGAAAAGCGTTGATCAAAGTTAATCAAAAAGAGAGCTTTAAACTAGTTTTTTCACGTTAGTAACAAAGAGTGAATTTCAATAAAAAGGGGGCAGCGCGTTTGGCAAAAGGTTTGGTAAACGTTTTTAGCGAATGAGCAAGGTGGCGCTTTGCGAGTAACTCATTTTATAATTTATAAGACTATTAGATAATTATACTGACTTTCTCTTTCATATATGAAGGTTGTTAGGTGAAGTTTTTAGACCAATTAAATTAATGGAAAAGCAATTAATCCTATCAGCCCCAGGTTTAAGTTGTATCTTGATACCCAAACTAACACAAAACTATTATGATAAAAAACATTAAATTATTTGGATTTTTAGCATTTACGGCTTTAATTCTTTCCGCCTGCACAACTACTGTAAAAGAGGAAGCTCTTGATATGGAAAAGGTTAGAGGCGAAATTCAAGCGATGGAAGATGCCTATGCAGCAGGTGAAAAAGCGAAAGATGCTGATGCGGTGGCTGCGTATTATAGCCAGGACGCCATAAGTTATGGCCCAAACAAACAACCTCTTTCAGGTAAGGCAGCCATCAGAGACAATATTGCAAATAATATTGCAAAAGATACAACTGAAAATTATAATGTATATAAGGTTGTAGACCTATTTGCTGAAGGTAATATTGCGGTTGAGATTGGTTCCTGGACTGAATTTGATTCTTCTGGTAAGGAAAAGGACAATGGAAATTACATGTCTTATTTCCAGAAACGAGATGGAAAATATATATGTGTACGAGATATGAGTACGACTACATCTCCTATTAAGTCAGGTATGTAAGCTAAAAAATAATTCATTTTATTTACAACGGAAAAAAGGAGTTACTTAATTGTAACTCCTTTTTTTATTTATAAGACTTTCGTTAAACTAACCCTGAAATATTGTTTTAACCCTTATTCACAGCCTCCACAAACAAACCTTCATCGGTTTTACTTTTCATTGCCTATAACGGTTTTGAGCATGAGCAGTAGCTCCCTCACTTTTGTTGATTTATTACCTGCCGGTTTATCCGCCGGAGGAGGGCAGGCAGGTTCAGTTTGTTTGTAAGTTTAATTTTCATTTCGGAGAATGATCAGAGCTATTACTTATACCTGTTGCTATAGCCAATTTATTTTTCCTCAATTTCTTTAAGCATTTCTTTGGCATTGGAATTATTTGGATTTAATTCCAAGGATTTTTTATAGTTATTTAATGCCCGATTATAATTCTTATTATGATAATAGGCTTCACCCATGCTGTCAAACGCATTTGATGAATTTGGGAATTCTGAAATAAGTAATGTAAAGATGCTAATTGCTTCTTCGATTTGATCTTTCTCAATTAAATCATAGCCAAGTTGGTTTAGTTCATTTTCATTCGAAAAATTATATTCAGAATAATGCTGCTTTTTCAAATTTTTATAAAGCTGTATTCCCTCATTAGTTGGAAGGTTACGATTTTATAATTGGCTATAAAGTCTTTTGTATATTTAGTTGTGCTGGCCAGCTCTAAATTAGTAAAAGAAAACGCTCCATGAATAAATCCATAGGTTTTTCCGAGCAGGCAAAACCAAGCAATTAATTTTATACGGTGCTACCTGCTGGCTTTTTTCCGATGATGTATAAATAATCTCCAAAATCATTTTCGTGATTTTTTATAATATCTTTTATCATTCCGCTATCAATATCTTTTCTCAATTCGGATAATCCTTGCTTAACTTCTGTTCGATTCGCTAATGAAGAAAACGAAGAAATTCCGTGTCTAACTTGTTCATCAAAATACAATTCGGGATTCTGTTTACCACAATATAGAAACTGGTCTTGTAAATCTGGTTTGATAAAATACTTATCTATACCTAAAAGTTCAATTCCGCTATCTTTCATTGCTGTTCCCACACTTTCCAAAGTCGGCATTTGAATTATTGAATCGGATAACATTTTTGGAAAATAGTGATTGAGCCAATAGCCTTTCATTTGTTTTGGTGTGGATGTGAAAATTACAATTCTACCATTTGGTTTCAAGACTTTATGGAGTTCTAAAAATCCGTTTTTCAAATTAGCCCAGTGGTGTATTGTTAAAGAAGCAATTATTCCATCTACAAAATTTTGTGGCAGTCCAATATTTTCAGCAGAACCAATTTTCCATTCAATTTCGTTGTTTTTAAGTTTCGCCTTTCCCAACATCTGTTTTGAAGGGTCGATACCAATAAATTGAAATCCGTTTTTCTGAAGTTTGTTGGTATAATTTCCCGTCCCGCAGCCAATGTCTAAATATTTTTTCCCTTTGGTTGGTTTTAGATGATGAAGTAATTGTTCGGTTAGATATTTGTCTGCTTTTCGAGTCAGGTTGTAGTCAGTTCCTATTTTGTCATATTTCACTTCCATTCCAGTAGTTTTTTAGCTTGCAGATAACGGTTAGTATACGAAAAGCAGGGCAAGTGCTAAGCGATGTCCTTTCCGTTTAGTCACAAGCCAAATGTTTTGCATTTTATTTTAACTTATTTTTTTTAAAAGCCTACCGAACGACTACTACTACCAAATTATTTCATTCTTTTACGTTTAAAGCAGTTCTAAGCCTGATATCATTTGAAGAGGCTCCAATCATTATTCTAAATTCACCCGGTTCTACTATCCTATTTAAATCAATATCAAGCA
>RCNB010000946.1_pt1 | contig 18718 bp, 29 predicted proteins | sample 2041321 | NCBI WGS metagenome assembly RCNB01 (sample SAMN09708232, study PRJNA481090) | Marine sediment metagenome, whole genome shotgun sequencing project. | reverse complement strand
ACCGAAATGGTAATGCCTGGTGATAACGTTCAGATGGTTGTTGAATTGATTGCACCGATTGCTATGGAAGAAGGTCTGCGTTTCGCGATTCGCGAAGGCGGCCGAACTGTAGGCGCCGGTGTTGTTGCAAAAATTGTTGAGTAATTTTAAAAGTATTTAAGTATTAGCAAGTCCTTGGCGTGAGCCCATATGGATCTGAAGCAGCACTGGTCAGGTAGTTCATGGGTAAGTATTCAGGGCTGGCATAGTGAGGTAGAAAGTGGCACAGAACCAAAATATTCGTATCCGTCTAAAGGCATTCGATCATCGCTTGATCGATAGTTCAGCGCGTGAGATTGTTGAAACAGCCAAGCGGACCGGTGCGCAGGTAAAAGGCCCTATACCACTGCCTACGAAGATGGAGCGGTTTACTGTTCTTATCTCTCCACATGTCAATAAAGACGCTCGGGACCAGTATGAACTGCGTACCCATAAGCGTTTGATGGATATCCTTGAGCCTACCGACAAGACTGTTGATGCGCTTATGAAGCTGGAATTACCAGCTGGTGTGGATGTTCAGATTAAGTTGAACTAATTATTTTTGCAGAACTTACAAAAGTTCAGCAAATTTACTAGTAGTTAAGGAAAATCCCAGTTATACTTGCCGGCTCTTTAGGGGCCTGCATGGCGGCGCTATTCGCTTTCGGGTCCTTTGTGATGCCAAAGCGGATCACGTTAAGAAGTCCGCCGGGCAAGGGATTTACCGGGTTAGACAAATCTTATCTGGGCAGTTAACTGCTTAGAGGGAACGTTTGACCCTCCTTGAAGTACACGGTTTTTTTATTGCGCATCCCGCGTAGATTTTTGGCGGGTTGCGAACTCGATTTTTAAGGGTAGGACTATGACCATTGGTCTTGTAGGACGGAAATGCGGTATGACCCGCGTGTTTACTGAGGATGGTGTATCTATCCCGGTAACCGTTATTGAAGCGCTGCCGAATCGTGTTACACGCATTCGCACTGCCGATACAGACGGATACACCGCGTTGCAGGTCACCGCTGGTACGAAGAAGCCGTCACGTGTAATTAAGCCAATTGCCGGGCAGTACGCCGCAGTTGGTGCAGAGTTAGGCGAGGGGCTCTGGGAGTTCCGTGCTAACGCTGATGAGCTTGCTGAGATAGAAGCTGGTGCAGAGTTGACCGTTGAGCGTTTCGAGGCTGGCCAGAAAGTTGATGTTTCCGGCACTAGTCTTGGTAAAGGTTTCGCAGGTGTGATTAAACGTCATAACTTTGCAATGCAGGATGCTACTCACGGTAACTCGTTGTCGCATCGTGCTCCGGGTTCGATTGGTCAGAACCAGTCTCCTGGTCGCGTTTTCAAGGGTAAGAAAATGGCTGGTCATATGGGTGCTGTTAAGCGCACTGTCCAGAACCTTGAAGTTGTTCGCGTTGATGCAGAGCGCAATTTGATTTTGGTGAAAGGCGCTGTACCTGGTCACAAAGGTGGTCGTCTTTTCGTAAAGCCAGCAGTTAAGGCAAAAAGCTAAGGGTTCCTGGGCTTAGATATGAAACTTACAGTTCAAACAGACGGTAGTGATATAGAAGTTGCAGATGCAACTTTCGCTGTCGACTTTAATGAGGGTCTGGTTCACCAGGTCGTTACCGCATTTCTCGCGAAGGCTCGTCAGGGCACTAAGCGTCAGAAGAATCGTTCTGATGTTCGCGGCGGCGGAGCTAAACCTTGGGCTCAGAAAGGCACCGGTCGTGCTCGTGCTGGTACCAGCCGTAGTCCAATTTGGACTGGTGGTGGTCAGACATTTGCGGCTCGTCCACGCGACTACTCGCAGAAAGTAAATAAGAAAATGTATCGCGCTGCGATGCGTTCGGTGTTGTCAGAGTTGGTGCGTCAGGATCGGTTGATTCTGGTTGATAACCTTAATCTCGAAACGCCTAAGACCAAAGACTTGATCGCAAAGTTGAAAGATTTGAATGTCGGTGACAACGTTTTGCTGCTGGTGAAGGGTTACAAAGAGAACATTTGTCTCGCGTCTCGTAATTTGCCAAAAGTAGACGTGCTTGATCTGCGTGAGATCAATCCCGTTAGCCTTATTCGTTTCGACAAGGTAGTCGCAACGGTTAAAGCGGTTAAAGAACTTGAGGAGCGCCTGTCATGAGTAATGCGCTGAACCAGGAAAGATTAATTAACGTGCTGCTTGGGCCGCATGTTTCTGAGAAGACCAGCAACGTAGCCGAACAGAGCAATCAAATTACGTTCAAAGTTCGCGTTGATTCAACTAAGGCTCAGATTAAGCAAGCCGTTGAAATGATGTTCGACGTAAGTGTCGAAGGCGTTCAGGTTGTAAATACAAAAGGTAAATCGAAGCGCTTTGGTCAGACAAAGGGTAGACGTAAAGACTGGAAGAAGGCTTACGTTACTTTGGCTGAAGGTCAGGACATCGACTTTATCGGTGCTGAGTAAGGTTAACGAGATCTAGAACGATGGCATTACAACAGTTAAAACCAACATCTCCCGGGCGTCGCTTTGTAGTTAAAGTGAATACGCCTGATTTGTACAAGGGCGAGCCGCATGCGCCACTCTTGTCAAAGCTGACTAAGTCAGGTGGACGTAATAATAAGGGCCGTATCACTACGCGTCATATTGGTGGTGGCCATAAGCGTCGCTATCGCATGGTTGATTTTAAGCGTGATAAAGACGGTATCGTAGGTCGCGTTGAGCGGATCGAATATGATCCGAATCGCAGTGCGCATTTGGCTTTGGTTCTGTACCCCGATGGTGAGCGTCGCTACATTATTGCTGCTAAGGGCATGAAGCAGGACGACAAGGTTGTTTCTGGTTCCGATGCGCCGATCAAGCCTGGTAACTCCCTGCCTATCCGGAATATTCCGGTTGGTACATTGGTTCACTGTGTTGAGCTTAAGGCTGCCAAGGGTGCTCAACTGGTTCGCTCGGCTGGCGGTAGCGCTCAGATTGCAGCGCGCGAAGGCGCATACGCCACTTTGCGTTTGCGTTCTGGTGAGATGCGTAAAATTCACATCGATTGTCGTGCGACAGTCGGTGAAGTTGGTCACGGTGAGCACAGTCTTCGTAAGCTTGGTAAAGCTGGCGCGACTCGCTGGAGAGGTGTTCGTCCAACCGTTCGTGGTGTTGCCATGAACCCGGTTGATCACCCGCACGGTGGTGGTGAAGGTCGCACCTCTGGTGGTCGTCACCCTGTTTCACCTTGGGGTACACCAACTAAGGGTAAGAAGACCCGTAGTAACAAACGTACTGACGGCATGATTGTTCGCCGTCGTGGCAAGAAGTAATCGCCTTTAGGCGGAGAGCATAGACGTGCCAAGATCAATTAAAAAAGGTCCATTTATCGATGGTTCGCTACTTAAGAAAGTTAAAGTAGCGGCTGAAGCTAACAATCGTCGTCCAATTAAGACTTGGTCGCGACGTTCAATGATTATTCCAGACATGATCGGTCTTACATTGGCTGTTCATAATGGGCGCGATCATATTCCAGTGCTTGTTTCCGAAGATATGATCGGCCACAAGCTTGGCGAGTTTTCGCAGACCAGGACCTTCAAAGGTCACACTGGCGACCGAAAGGCTAAATAGAGAATATAAGCATGCGAGTTTCAGCAACATTACGTTACGCAGGTATGTCTGCGCAGAAGTGTCGCCTTGTGGCTGACCTGGTTCGTGGCAAGCCTGTCGCGAGAGCTCTGCAAGAGTTGGCATTCATGCCGAAGAAAAGTGCGGCAATCGTGAAGAAAGTATTGGAGTCTGCAGTAGCAAACGCCGAGCACAATCACGGTGCTGACATTGATGAATTGAAGATCGCCAGCATTTATGTTGACGAGGGTCCGGGTTTACGACGTTTCCGCGCACGCGCGAAAGGCCGTGGTACCCGCATTATCAAACGCAACAGTCATATTACTGTTCAAGTAGCTGACGAGTAGGGATTCGGAATGGGTCAGAAAGTACATCCAACTGGTATTCGTTTAGGTATTACCAAAGACTGGAACTCACGCTGGTATGCAAATAGCCAGCAGTACCCTGAGTTCCTTTATTCGGATTTCCAGATTCGCGAGTTCTTGAAGAAGAAACTCAAGGAAGCCTCTGTTTCAAAGATTCAGATTGAGCGTCCTGTAAATAAGATTCAGGTAACGATTCATACCGCACGCCCCGGTGTCGTTATTGGTAAGAAGGGTGAGGATATTGAGAAGCTTCGCGCAGCAGTTTCAGAACTGACTGGCACCCGGATGGGTGATGTGCGCATTAATATCTCTGAAATACGCAAGCCTGAGCTTGATGCTCAGTTGGTTGCTGAAGGTATTGCTCAGCAGTTGGAACGCCGCGTGATGTTTCGTCGTGCAATGAAGCGTTCTGTAACAAATGCAATGCGCCTGGGTGCTGGTGGCATCAAGGTTAAGGTCGGTGGTCGTTTGAATGGTGCAGAAATTGCTCGTTCAGAGTGGTATCGCGAAGGTCGCGTACCTTTGCACACTCTTCGTGCCGATATCGATTATGGGTTTGCCGAAGCGTCAACAACCTACGGCATTATCGGTGTGAAAGTGTGGATCTTTAAGGGTGAGCGGCTGGAACATTATTCAGTGACTGCTGCAGCACCCGAAGCCGCTGAAAAACAGCGCGCGCGCTAAAGATCAATAAGGACTAAGTAAGATGCTCCAGCCGAAAAGAACTAAATTTAGAAAGCAGTTTAAGGGCCGTAATCGCGGGCTTGCCATTCGTGGTAGTTCAGTGTCATTTGGCGAGTATGGTTTGAAAGCAACCGGACGTGGTCGTATTACGGCTCGTCAGATTGAAGCCGCTCGTCGCGCGATGACTCGCTCGATCAAACGTGGCGGTAAGATCTGGATTCGGATCTTTCCTGACAAGCCTATTACCAAGAAGCCTCTTGAGGTTCGACAGGGTAAAGGTAAGGGCAATGTTGAGTACTGGGTAGCCCAGATTCAGCCCGGTCGCATGCTTTATGAAATGGAAGGCGTTGAGGAATCAGAGGCACGCGAGGCGTTTCGTCTGGCTGCTGCCAAGCTTCCGATTGCTACAACCTTTGTTAGCCGGCAGGTGCTCTCATGAACGCAGCTGAGTTAAAAGATAAGACTAAGGATGAGTTGCTCGAGCAGTTGATTGTTCTTCGCAAGGAACAGTTCAGCCTCCGCATGCAGATGGCCACTGGCCAGAATGCTCGTCCAGATCAGATTCGCAACGTTCGCAAGAATGTTGCTCGTGTAAAGACAGTGCTGCGAGCTCAGGAAATTGCAGCAGAGACAGAGAGCGCGTGATGACTGAAAATACAGGATCTGCAGAAAAGCAGCGCACGATAACTGGAAAGGTTGTTAGCACAGGCATGGATAAAACTATTGCGGTGACCGTTGAGCGCAAAGTTAAGCATCCTCTTTACGGAAAATATCTGCGTCGTACAACCAAGTTGCTTGCTCATGATGAGTCGAATGAATGCAACCCTGGCGACACCGTTGCTATTGCAGAGTGTCGCCCTTACTCCAAGCGTAAGTCTTGGCGTTTAGTTGAAATTGTTGAACGTGCCATAGGCTAAGCCTCGGGTATTAACGGAAGTTACTCATGATTCAAATGCAGTCAATGCTCAGCGCAGCGGACAACAGTGGTGCCCGACGCGTTATGTGTATCAAGGTTCTCGGTGGTTCAAAGCGCCGTTATGCCCGCATCGGTGATGTGATCAAGGTTAGTATTAAAGATGCTATTCCCCGTGGTCGCGTTAAGAAAGGTGAGGTTTATAACGCTGTAGTCGTTCGTACCCGTAAAGGTGTGCGTCGCGCAGATGGTTCTTTGATTCGTTTCGACGGTAATGCAGCAGTTTTGTTGAATGCCCGTTTGGAGCCAATCGGAACGCGTATTTTTGGCCCGGTGACACGCGAACTTCGCACCGGCAGCTTCATGAAAATTATTTCATTGGCACCGGAGGTGCTTTGAGTAATTCAAAGCGCTAATCGGGAATTAGAGATATGAATAAGATAAAAAAAGGCGATGAAGTCATCGTAACTGCAGGCAAAGACAAAGGCCGCAGAGGTACTGTGCTTCGCGTGATCGATGAAGATCGAATTTTGGTTGAAAACGTAAATGTTGCCAAGAAACACACAAAAGGCAATCCGAACGCTGGCATCCAGGGTGGAATCGTTGAGCAGGATATGCCGATTCATCGTTCAAACGTGATGTTGTTTAATCCGATTGCCAATAAAGGTGATCGTGTAGTAATCAAGACGCTGGAAGACGGCAAAAAAGTCCGCGTTTTTAAATCAAACGGCGAGACGGTTGACGTCTAAGACGTGGCAGGCTGAGACAGGAATTATGGCTAGGTTACAGGATCTATATCGCGACACGATTGCAGCACAACTTAAAGAAGAGTTGGGCTTGAGCAATGTTTCAGAAGTGCCGCGTATTACAAAAATCACCTTGAATATGGGTGTGGGCGAAGCTGTTGCAGACAAAAAACTTGTCGACAAGGCAATGGCAGACATGGAGCTTATCGCTGGGCAGAAAGCAAACAAGACACTGGCGCGTAAGTCAGTAGCTGCTTTCAAAATCCGCGATGGTCAGGCGATTGGTTGTAAGGTGACTCTGCGTCGTGAACGCATGTACGAGTTTCTTGATCGTCTTATTAATGTCGCTGTCCCACGTATTCGTGACTTTCGTGGTTTGAACGGCAAATCTTTTGATGGCCGTGGCAACTACAGCATGGGTATTCAAGAGCAGATAATGTTCGCAGAAGTTGATTACGACAATATCGATTCGATTCGTGGCATGGATATTAATATCACCACGACTGCGAAGACAGATGAGCAAGGCAGAGCGTTGTTAAATGCCTTTAACTTTCCGTTCAAGAAATAGGCGATCGGGTAAATGGCTAAGAAATCAATGTTGGCGCGTGACGTCAAACGGGAAAAGCTGGTAAAGCGCTACGCTGCGAAGCGTGCTGAGTTGAAGAAGATCATCTCATGTCACACCAGTACCGATGACGAACGTCGTGAAGCGGTCGCTAAGCTCGCAAAACAACCGCGTGATGCAAGTCCTAGTCGTATGACTAGTCGTTGCGCAATAACCGGTCGCCCACACGGCTACTATCGTAAATTTGGCCTGGGCCGCAACAAGTTGCGTGAACAGACCATGCAGGGAAATGTCCCTGGTTTAGGCAAGGCAAGTTGGTAGTCAGTTAATTCTGATACTTACTGAGGATTACTCAATATGAGCATGACAGATCCCATAGCAGACATGCTGACTCGGATTCGCAACGGCCAAAGAGTTGCTTTGCAGTCCGTACGCATGCCGTCTTCCAAATTGAAGGAAGGCATTGCTGGCGTATTGAAAGACGAGGGTTACATCAACGATTTTGCCGTGGCTGAAACAGCCCCGGGCAAGAAAGAATTGACCGTCGATCTTAGGTACTTTGAAGGCAAACCGGTTATTGACGAGATTCACAAAGTCAGTCGCCCAGGTCTGCGTATCTACAAAGGTAAAGAAGAGCTGCCAAAAGTTATGGGCGGTCTCGGAATTGCGATTGTATCTACCTCTAGAGGTTTGATGACTGACCGTGCGGCACGTAAGGCCGGTCAGGGTGGGGAGGTAATCTGCGTCGTCGCTTAGGCGACCGTGGAGAAATAGTGATGATTGCTTTATCTCGAGTAGCTAAACAGCCGGTTGAATTACCCAAAGGCGTAGAACTAAAAGAAGCCAAGGGTGTTTTGACCGTTAAAGGTCCTAAGGGCGAGTTGTCTTTGGAGATCCGTGAAGAAATTGGCGTTTCTTTTGAAGAGGGCAACGCCAGCGTATCTGCAAAGGTTGATTCCCGTTTCGCTTATGCGATGGCTGGAACTACCCGCTCTTTGATTAACAACATGGTGACAGGCGTAACGACTGGATATGAGCGTAAGCTCACTTTGGTTGGTGTTGGTTATCGTGCGAAGTCTCAGGGTAAAAGTCTAAATCTGACTCTTGGTTTCTCGCACCCTGTTGATTATGCAGTGCCTGAAGGTATTAAGATTGAAACACCAAGCCAGACCGAAATTATAGTTACGGGTATCGACAAGCAGAAAGTCGGCCAGGTGGCAGCTGAAATTCGCCGCTTCCGTCCGCCAGAACCTTATAAAGGTAAGGGCGTTCGCTATGCTGATGAGCTTGTTCGGATTAAGGAAGCCAAGAAGAAATAGCCACCTATAGTGGTCATTTTGGAAAAGTTATGAATAAGAAACAAACCAGAATTCGTCGTTCTCGCCGTACCCGCGCAAAAATTCGCGAGCTATGTGTGCCACGTCTAACTGTCCATCGCACTCCGCGTCATATTTATGCGCAGGTTATTGCGGCTGACGGCAACTCTGTTGTTGTTGCAGCTTCAACAGTGCAGGCCGACGTGAGTAAATCGCTGAAAGGCACGGGCAACGTTGATGCAGCAATTGCTGTAGGTAAGGCGATCGCCGATAAGGCCAAAGCTGCCGGTATCGATAAGGTTGCATTTGATCGCTCAGGGTTCCGTTATCACGGACGTATTAAAGCTTTAGCTGACGCTGCTCGCGAGCAGGGTTTGACTTTCTAATAGGCGCTAACCGATGGCAAAGAACGAATATCAGCAGAGCGGCGATGATTTCATCGAAAAGCTTGTAACCATTAACAGGGTAGCCAAGGTGGTCAAAGGTGGCCGTCAATTTGGTTTCACTGCGCTTACTGTAGTTGGCGACGGCAATGGCCGGGTCGGCTTCGGTTATGGCAAGGCTCGCGAAGTACCTCTGGCAATCCAGAAGGCTATGCAGGCTGCTCGTAACAACATGAATACCGTTGCTCTAAAAGACGACACATTGCATTACTCAATGGTCGGCAATCATGGTGCGACTAAGGTCTACATGCAGCCAGCATCAGAAGGTACTGGCGTAATTGCCGGTGGTGCGATGCGCGCCGTGTTTGAAGCGGTTGGCATTCGTAATGTGTTGGCCAAGAGTTTTGGCTCACGTAATCCGATTAACGTTGTTCGCGCGACAATTAAAGCTCTCGATGGTGCTCGTTCACCACAACGTGTAGCTGCTCGCCGCGGCAAGTCAGTCGAAGATATTACAACTTAGAATCAGGTTAAGACGATGGCATCTGACAACAAAGTAAAAGTTACCCTGATCAAGAGTAAATTTGGTCGACTTAAGAACCATAGAGCCTGCGTTGCTGGCCTGGGTTTGCGTCGTATCAATCACTCTGTGGTTGTAGAGGATACTCCGGAAAATCGCGGGATGATTAACAAGATCTCGTATCTTCTCCGGGTTGAGGAAGCGTAAATGAAACTCAATTCAATTAGTTCTGCTGACGGCAGCAGAAAAGTAGGCAAACGCGTTGGCCGCGGTCATTCCGCTGGTCAGGGTAAAACCTGTGGTACTGGTCATAAAGGTCAGAAATCACGCTCCGGTGGCTACCATAAAGTCGGGTTTGAAGGCGGTCAGATGCCGATTCATCGCCGTCTTCCGAAAGTTGGCTTTTCGTCCCGCAGTGGAGCATTCAGCGAAGAAGTTCGTCTAAGTGAAATCAACAAGCTTACTGATGACCTAATCGATGTAGATGCTCTGAAGCGAGCTGGTTTTGTTTCTCCACGTGTTCTGAAAGTGAAAATTATTCTTTCGGGTACTGTTGAGAAAGCATTAAAGATCAAAGGTCTGTCTGTAACTAAGGGTGCCAAGGCTGCTATTGAAGCTGCCGGCGGCTCTATAGAGGACTAACGGTTAAAACCGTTTTCAGATAAATGGCAAAAAATAAACTAGTCAATCCGGCAGCAGCATTAGGCGAAGCGTCACGCTTTGCCAATTTGCGGTCTCGCCTGGCATTTTTGGCTGGCGCATTGATCGTTTATCGAATCGGAACGTTTATTCCTGTGCCGGGTATTGACCCAGTTGCACTTGAGCAAATGTTCTCGCAGCAGTCCGGCACTATCCTGAGTATGTTTAACATGTTCTCTGGTGGTGCTCTGCAGCGTCTTAGTATCATGGCACTGGGTATCATGCCGTATATTTCAGCCTCTATTATTATGCAGATGGCTGGCGTAGTTGTTCCAACTCTTGCCCAGTTGAAGAAAGAGGGTGAGGCAGGTCGTCGCAAGATTACGCAGTACACTCGATATGGAACAGTTGTGTTGGCTTCGTTCCAGTCAGTTGGTGCAGCGGTAGCTTTACAAAATCAGGGTGTTGTATTGGCCCCCGGTCCGAGCTTTGTATTTACAGCATCTATTACTCTGGTCACCGGAACCTTGTTTCTAATGTGGCTGGGTGAGCAGATTACAGAACGTGGTATCGGCAACGGTATTTCGATGATTATTTTGTCGAGTATTATCGCTGGTTTGCCGTCGGCTGTCGGCGGAACGCTGGAGCTTGTGAATACCGGTGAACTATCAGCAGCTATTGCGATAATTCTCTTTGCACTTGTGGTCGCTGTTACTTATGGTGTCGTGTTTGTCGAGCGTGGTCAGCGTCGTATTACCGTTAACTATGCGAAGCGTCAGCAGGGCCGCAAGATGTATGCGGGCCAAACAACGCATTTACCATTTAAGCTGAATATGGCAGGTGTTATACCGCCGATTTTTGCTTCTAGTTTGATTCTGTTTCCGGCAACCATCGCAAGTTGGTTCGGAACCAGTGAAGGTATGGGCTGGTTACAGACTTTGGCGGCAAGATTGTCCCCGGGTCAGCCGATCTATATTTTGATGTATGCATCACTGATCATGTTTTTCTGCTTTTTCTACACAGCGTTGGTGTTTGACTCACGTGAAACAGCAGACAACCTGAAGAAATCAGGTGCATTCGTTCCGGGTATCCGTCCTGGTGTTCAGACAGCTGAGTACATTGATAAAGTACTGACCCGTTTGACCTTCTGGGGTGGTATGTACATCACTTTGGTGTGTTTGTTACCCGAGTTCATGATTCTTTACTGGCAAGTGCCGTTCTACTTCGGTGGTACGTCATTGCTTATTATCGTTGTGGTTACCATGGATTTCATGGCCCAGCTTCAGGCTCATATGATGTCTCATCAATATGATGGCATGCTGAAGAAAGCAAATTTAAAAGGCTACGGCCGCACAGGGCAGGCCTGATAATCAGGTCTATCTAGGAGTACTGAGATGAAAGTTAGAGCTTCTGTAAAACGTATGTGCAGAAACTGCAAAGTAGTTCGCAGGAACGGTGTTGTGCGCGTCATTTGTTCATCAGATCCACGTCATAAACAACGTCAGGGTTGATTCGGAGATTAAGTAATGGCCCGTATTGCTGGCATAAATATTCCCCTTAACAAGCATATCAATATTGCTTTGACAGACATTTTTGGTATCGGCCGTACTCGTGCTGACCAGGTTTGTGCTGCTGCAAATGTAGCGCTTGATGTGCGCGTTAAGGATTTGAGTGAAGGTGAGGTTGAAAACCTTCGTACTGAGGTGGCACGTTTCACCGTTGAAGGCGATCTTCGACGTGAAAACTCACTCGCAATTAAACGTCTGATGGATTTAGGCTGTTACCGGGGCATTCGTCATCGCCGTGGTTTACCGCTTCGTGGTCAGCGTACAAAAACGAACGCACGCACTCGTAAAGGGCCGCGTCGTCCGATCCGACGATAGTCTTAAGAATTTAAGTCTATAGATACGGCACTGGTTTTAAGCTGCAATTAGTTACTGGATTACGGTATGGCAACGGAAAAAGCAAAGAAAAAGGTGAAGAAGAGTGTGGTTGATGGTATCGCCCATATTCACGCATCTTTCAATAACACAATTATTACGATCACCGATCGTCAGGGTAATGCTCTGACTTGGGCGACTGCCGGGGGCTGTGGCTTCCGTGGTTCTCGTAAGAGCACGCCTTTCGCAGCCCAGGTTGCGGCTGAAAAGGCAGGTATTGCTGCTCTGGAGTATGGCCTTAAGAACCTCGAAGTAAGAGTTCGTGGTCCCGGTCCTGGTCGTGAATCAGCGGTTCGTGCATTGAATGCAGCTGGCTACAAAATCACTAATATTGAGGATGTAACTCCTATTCCTCACAACGGATGTCGACCGCCTAAAAGACGGCGTGTGTAAGGTACAGAATAATGGCTAGATATCTCGGACCAAAATGTAAGCTTTCGCGTCGCGAAGGTACGGATCTTTTCCTGAAGAGTGGCGTTAGGCCGCTTGAAGCGAAATGTAAACTCGAAGTTCTACCCGGCGGCAATGCTTCACAGCGTCGTGGTCGTTTGTCGGATTACGGTTTGCAGTTGCGTGAAAAGCAGAAACTACGCCGTATGTATGGTGTTCTGGAGAAGCAGTTCCGTGGCTACTATAAAAAGTCGGCCCGCACCAAGGGTTCTACCGGTGGCAATTTGATTAAATTGCTCGAAGGTCGTTTGGATAACGTTGTTTATCGTATGGGCTTTGCCTCAACTCGTGCTGAAGCACGTCAGTTGGTCAGCCATAAATCGATTTTGGTAGATGATGTAGTGGTGAATATTCCTTCTTTCCAGGTTGTCGGTGGCTCAACTGTTTCTATTCGGGAAAAATCGAAGAAACAGGGCCGCATCGAGAACGCTCTTGAGATCGCCCGTCAGGTCGGTTTTCCGGAGTGGGTCGAAGTGGACGAGAAAGCACTCGTTGGGGTGTTCAAGGCTGTGCCTGAACGCGAAGATGTATTGCCTGATATCAACGAAAACCTTGTTGTTGAGCTTTACTCTAAGTAAGTAAGCAGGAGACCGCAGTAATGCAAGATTCAAATGATTTTTTGAAGCCCCGTACAGTTAGGGTTGAGCAAAAGAGCGATGATGACCGTCGCGCTAGAGTTATTTTAGAGCCGTTTGAGCGTGGCTATGGCCATACTCTGGGTAATGCTCTTCGCCGTATTCTGCTTTCAAGCATGCCTGGTGCTGCTGTAGTCGAAGCTGATATTGAAGGCGTGCTTCATGAGTACACTAGTATTGAAGGTGTTCAGGAAGACGTAGTTGAGATTCTCCTTAACCTGAAAGCAGTAGCAATCACCATGCATTCACGTGACAGGGTTGAACTTACTCTTCACAAGAAAGGCCCTGGTCCTGTTACTGCTGGTGACATTCAGATTGATCACGACATTGAGGTCGTTAACCCAGACCTCGTTATCGCAAATCTGACGAGCAATGGCGAACTAAAAATGGTTCTGACTGTAGAAGCCGGACGCGGTTATCGTCCTGCTACTCAGGTTGTTAATCTGGAAGGTCAGACTGGCCAGATTGGTAAGCTGCAGCTTGATGCATCTTTCAGCCCTGTTCGTAAGGTTACTTACAGCGTTGAAGCAGCTCGCGTTGAGCAGCGTACCAACCTTGATAAGCTAATTATCGATATCGAAACCAACGGTACTATCGATCCTGAGGAAGCTATCCGCCGTGCTGGTAGTATTCTTAAAGATCAGTTAGACGTATTCGTTGACCTTCAGGGACAGGATGAAGCTGCAGCAGCTGCCGCAGAGTCTCAGATTGATCCAATTCTACTTCGCCCGGTTGATGAGCTGGAACTTACTGTTCGTTCAGCTAACTGCTTGAAGGCCGAAAACATTAATTACATCGGTGATCTTATTCAGCGCACCGAAGTCGAACTGCTTCGCACACCTAACCTTGGCAAAAAGTCTCTGACCGAGATCAAGGAAGTTCTTGCGAGTCACGGTTTGGCTTTGGGTATGCATGTTGAGAACTGGCCACCCGCCAGCCTTGCACAAGACGAAGTAGCTGCATAAGCACCTTTTAAGTTTAGGAAAGAACAATGCGACATAAGAAATCCGGCCGTCAGTTAGGGCGCAACAGTAGCCACCGTAAGGCGATGTATCGCAACATGGCATCTTCATTGATCATGCATGAAACGATTCGTACTACCGTGCCTAAAGCGAAAGAACTTCGCCGTGTTATCGAGCCTATGATTACCTTGGCTAAAGAAGATAGCGTCTCAAATCGTCGTTTGGCTTTTAGTCGTCTGCGCGATAAAGCATCTGTCGGTAAGTTGTTCCGTGAGCTTGGTCCTCGCTTTAAAACACGCCCGGGTGGTTACCTGCGTATTTTGAAAATGGGTCATCGTCCAGGTGACGCAGCTCCAATGGCTTTGGTTCAGTTGATGGATCAGCCTGTTGAAGCGGAGTTGGTAGAAGACGCTGCAAAATAGATCGTTCTAAGTTTATTTGAACGAAAAGAAACCCTCGCTTTGCCGAGGGTTTTTTCGTTTATACAGTTTGCCTTTAGTTGTGATGTGCGAAAGCAGCGCGGGTCAGGTTGTCTGAGCCGTCCACTGTAACGGTGATATTGTCTTCTATCCGGATTCCACCATTGGTTCGCAGTTGTTCGACACGAGTCCAGTCGACGTGAGCGCCGGCAGGGGTCTTCCGCAGCTGCTCAAGCAGCACTGGTATAAAGTAAATTCCGGGTTCGATTGTGAGTACCATTCCGACCTGGAGAATGCGGGTCATACGTAAATTGGACTGATTTTCCGGCGGCATCGCTCTTTTCCCCGAAACGTCTGCCATATGACCACCCATATCATGAACCTGGAGGCCCAGCATATGACCCAAGCCGTGCGGGAAGAAAGCGTTGGTCACGTTTTCCTCAATCATGGTTTCGGGCGTCAGATTAACTACACCATGCCTATTTAGGATATCTGCGATACCCAGATGAGCAGCATGTTGTGCATCGCCGAACGACACGCCGGGCACTATCTGCTCACAGAGCTGGAGCTGTAGGCTTTCAAGTGACTCGATCAGCTCGTTAAATGCAGAGTCCTTTGAGTAGGTTCGGGTTATGTCAGAGGCATAACCATTCATCGCGGTGCCGGCATCTATTAAGAGGCTCTGAGGGTTCCTATCGTGAGTTCGCCGCTCGTAATGCAGTGTCGCAGCATTTTCGTTACAGGCGACGATGTCCGGGTAGGGTAGTTCATGTTCGCTGCAGCCGGCTGCACGCATAAATTCCATATGGATTTCGAAGCCGCTGGCACCGGATTCAAAGGCGGCTTTCGCGGCCATATGTGCCGGTATAGCTATATGCGTGGCTGCTTTGATGCAATCAACCTCATAGGCCGTTTTTATACTGCGATGGAAGTGCAGGAAGTTGAGAAGCTTTTCCTGGTTCACGTTCTTGCCGGAATCTGCCGGGTCAATAACGCCGGTTTTCCGAGGTAGTTTTTCAATAACCCGCTCAGCTTGTTTAAGCCCGCTATGTATTTCTATTTCAAAATGCTGGAGGTATGACTCGTCCGGTAGCTCAGGCGCGGCATGCCAGAAGTCGTCGGGCACAAGCAAAATAAGTTTCGGCTTTCTCCCGGTTTCAAAAACAAGCCAGCTGTCTGCAATACCAAATAATGGCAACCACTGCAGGAGATGCGGGTTAGGCTTGTGTGGATAGTGTTGATCATCAAGAAATACGGGTAGCTGTTCGCCATTGGCCAGAAGGATGGCCTTAAAGCCGCAGTGCTGGAGTGCTGCTTCGTAGCGCCGTGTGAGTTCCTGAATATGGTCAGCATAACTGGCAGGCGCTTTTTGCAGGATTATATTTGGGTTCATGTACGGCACTATAGCAATCTGCAGAATCAATGTTGCCGGCAATAATGTCATTCGCCGAGATGCAGTCGCCAATATGATTTATGATTACGGTTGGCTTAACAGATTAAAGACGTCACGATGACAGATACAGTCCTTACAGGCATCACAACGACGGGCACACCTCATTTAGGCAACTATGTAGGTGCTATACGTCCCGCCATCACTGCCAGCCAAGATGCGGCAACAAATTCATTCTATTTCCTAGCTGACTATCATGCTTTGGTTAAGAACCAGGATCCTGAGCGCCTGCGTCAGTCTAGTTTGGAAGGAGCTGCTACCTGGCTGGCTCTTGGCCTTAATACGGATGAGGCAACATTTTATAGGCAGTCCGATATCCCCGAGATACCGGAGTTGATGTGGATTATTAGTAGTCTTACCGCGAAGGGCTTGATGAATCGTGCCCATGCTTATAAAGCAGCGGTCGCGTCTAATGATGATGCCGGAGACCGTGATCCCGATGCGGGTATTACCATGGGGCTATTCAGCTATCCGGTATTGATGGCAGCCGATATTCTGATGTTTAGCGCTAATAAAGTACCGGTCGGCAAAGACCAGATTCAACATGTCGAAATGGCTCGTGATATTGCGCAACGCTTCAATCATATATATGGCGATACCTTTGTTTTGCCCGAGGCCGTGGTGGGAGAAGATGCCGCTACTTTGCTTGGCCTGGATGGTCGTAAGATGAGCAAGAGTTACAACAACACTATTCCTCTGTTTGTACCATCAAAGAAATTACGTAAATTGGTAATGAAGATTAAGACCAATTCTTTGGAGCCAGGCGAGCCTAAAGATCCAGCTGACGATTGCACTGTGTTCGATATATATAAAGCTTTTGCGACTGAGGCTGAGGTTGGTCTATTCCGCAAGCAGTTGGAAGAGGGGATGGCATGGGGAGCCGCAAAACAGGAGTTGTTCGAGTATTTAGACGCGCATCTTGGTTCGGCACGAGAAGAATACGATAGGCTAATAGCTGACCCGTCTCATATTGAAGCAAAGCTGTTGCAAGGTGCCGAAAAAGCACGAGAGCACTCAGTAGCACTGATCTCTAAGGTGCGTCAGGCCGTAGGTATAGCTCCACTTGGTTAGTTGGATTGCACCTAGCCTTTAGCCGGTGTTCTTCCGGGCAGGCTTTAGCATCGATTTCAGGTATTTTCCGGTATAGGATTCTTTTACCTTACAGATTTCTTCCGGGGTACCTTCAGCAACGATGGCGCCGCCGCCATCACCACCCTCAGGTCCGAGGTCTACGATCCAGTCAGCCGTTTTGATCACATCGAGGTTGTGCTCAATAACCACTACTGTATTTCCCTGATCACGAAGTTGCTGCAAGACTTCCATCAGCTTGGCTATATCATGGAAATGCAGGCCTGTAGTTGGCTCATCCAGAATATAGAGGGTGCTGCCGGTTGAGCGTTTAGAAAGTTCTTTCGCTAGTTTCACTCGCTGGGCTTCGCCACCTGACAGGGTTGTGGCACTTTGTCCGAGTCGGATATAGGAAAGGCCTACTTCCATCAATGTTTGCAGTTTTCTAGAAATTTTAGGAATACTTTTGAACTGCTCGCAGGCATCTTCTATGGTCATTTCCAGAACTTCAGAGATATTGAAACCACGATAGCGAATTTCCAAGGTTTCCCGGTTGTAACGTTTGCCTTTGCATTCATCGCAGGGCACATAGACATCGGGAAGGAAGTGCATCTCCACTTTTATCATGCCGTCGCCCTGACAGGCTTCACAGCGGCCCCCCTTTACGTTGAAGCTAAACCGACCGGGCTTGTATCCACGTGAGCGGGCTTCCTGTGTTCCCGCGAACAGTTCGCGCAGGGGGGTAAAAAGCCCTGTGTAAGTCGCCGGGTTTGAGCGCGGGGTTCTGCCGATGGGGCTTTGACTGATATCAATGACCGAGTCGAGGTGCTCCAGACCACTAATGTCTTTGTATGGTGCCGCAGCTGTCGTAGCCCGATTAATTCGTTCAGCAACCAAGCGGTAGAGCGTGTCATTAATCAGGGTCGACTTGCCGGACCCGGATACCCCTGTAACGCAAGTCATTAGTCCTATAGGGAAATTTGCTGTTACCGACTTAAGATTGTTGCCATGGGCACCCTCCAGAGTAAGAAACTCATCCGGGTTTGGCCGCAGGCGTTTTTTCGGCAGCGGAATCTCCATTTCGCCGGAAAGGTACTTTCCTGTCAGCGACGCGGGATTGCGCATGATCTCGGCAGGGGAGCCTTCGGCCACGATCATTCCGCCATGTACGCCGGCGCCCGGCCCTAAGTCGAGAACATGATCGCTGGCAAGGATGGCGTCTGTATCGTGTTCTACAACAATCACGGTATTGCCAAGGTCGCGCAGCCTGACAAGTGTGCTAAGTAGGCGTTCGTTATCCCGTTGATGTAGCCCGATGGAAGGCTCATCAAGTATGTACATTACGCCAACAAGTCCGGAGCCAATCTGACTGGCAAGCCTGATCCGCTGTGCCTCGCCTCCTGAAAGTGTGTCGGCACTGCGATTTAGTGTCAGGTATTCAAGCCCGACATCAGCAAGAAATCTCAGCCGGTCAAGAATTTCTTTAACAATTTTTTCAGCAACTTGACCGCGCGCACCAGCAAGATTTAGATTGCCGAAGAACTCGAGGGCGGCTGATACAGACATGCCAGAAACTACAGGAACACTGATCTTATTAATGAACACATTACGGGCAGCCGTGTTAAGGCGGGTGCCTTTACAATCGGGGCAGGGTTGTACGCTTAGATATTTTGCGAGCTCTTCTCTGACCTTGCCGGAGTCTGTTTCCCTATAGCGTCTTTCCAGATTCGGTATGACGCCTTCAAACGGATGCGTGCGACTGAAGTTCGCACCTCGCGCGGTTTTGTAGACAAAATCAATTTCGTCATCACCGCTTCCCCACAATAGGATCTGGCGAATGTCGTCGCTTAGTTCATCGTAGGGTATTTCGACATCAAACTTGTAGTGCTCTGAAAGACAAACGATGAGCTGCGAATAGTATGAGTTTCGCCGGTCCCAGCCACGAACGGCGCCACCTGCCAGGCTGATAGCGGTGTTCTTAATGACTCGCTCTGGGTCAAAAAACTGGTGTACGCCCAGTCCATCGCAAGTGCCACATGCACCAACGGGGTTGTTGAACGAAA
>RCNB010000944.1_pt1 | contig 18767 bp, 20 predicted proteins | sample 2041321 | NCBI WGS metagenome assembly RCNB01 (sample SAMN09708232, study PRJNA481090) | Marine sediment metagenome, whole genome shotgun sequencing project. | reverse complement strand
TCTTCTTCCTCAAATTAAACCTCATAATTATACTATGTTAATAAAACTAGTGTTTATTACTTATAATTTATTTCAATATACCATTAGTATCATTATTACTTGATGATTAATCAAAGGTTTTTTATATGATAAACAACTTAGTTAACAATTGTTAATCATGATAGAGAATATAGTTGCAGATTGTTGTGGTTTTTACCAAATGATGGATGGAGAATATATGAATTGGTGGGGATTTCCCTTTTTTGGCTTATTGATTATAGGTATTTTGATTGCAACAGTAGTGATTGTTTATATTATAATTCATAGCGAAAAAACAAATGAAATTGAAATTATGAGTGATGCTCAGAAAATCCTTGATGAACGATATGCAAAAGGTGAAATGACTCGTAAGGAATATATTCAGGCAAAAGAAGATCTAAAGAATTTTAAGCCAAAATAAAATTCTCAATTCTATTTTTAATCTGAAATTCAAATTTTGTAGCATTATTACTTGCTGATAAAGATGGAGATGGTATCTATTTTTTGATGATTTTATATTTAAATTAATGATGTCGGACTACACAGATTTTCATCATTATTAGCAGTTCTTCCACAGCACTTACAGATATATCTACAACGCTGAAATATGACCGAATCTCTGACAAAGATATGAAAAGGGATATGGACACATTTGAATATCAAACAAAAAATATCAAAATAAAACGGCAAATAAGGGATGATAAATACCTTTAATAAGTAAGCTATTTATTACCCTGGCCTGAGAGTGTAATACCATGACAGAGGAAGAAATACCTAAACAATTACAAGATCAAGTAAATAGATTACAACAATTAAAAATGCAACTTCAAATGGTGATGCAACAACGTCAGCAGGTCGAATTAAGATTAAAAGAAATTGAAGAGGCGTTGGAAGAATTGGACAAAGCGGATTCGAAAACTCACGTATATAAAAGTGTAGGATCAATTCTTATAAAGACAAAAGGAAAAAGCGAAGTCATAAAAGAATTAAAATCTAATAAAGAATCCATGGGTATAAGAAAAATCACACTAGACAAGCAGGAAGGAAGAACTAAAGAAAAACTCAATGAACTTCAAAGCAAGGTTCAGAATGCCATTAATTTATCTGGTGGGAATGTATAACATTTGTTTGATATTTGAGACATATGTTTGAAGAGAAGTGTTTTTCAACTCATAATGATTTTCGGACGGGATTTTTCGGCAAATTATCTTTACTTTTAGGGATAATTCTATTAATTATTTATGTTTTATTAAGGATAATTTCTCTAATTATAGATCAAAATAACACTGGCTTTTTTCAATTCTTGTATGATCTTTCTCAATACAAAACTACTGACACCATTATTGCTTTTTCCATCGTGTTTTTAGGATTTGGTTTCATTTTATATTTTTTCCATCTTCAGTTTGCAAAATTATCAAAAATATCAGATGAGATTGAAAATGAAGAAGAAATAATAGATTCTGACTGAAAAACCTATTTTCACACATATTATTATATTATTTTCCAAATCTTCTCTTTCTCTGCTGCCATGTTCTTATAGCTTTAAGAAAATCCCTTTTACTAAATGCAGGCCAGAAAACATCAGAAAAATAAAGTTCCGAATATGCCAACTGCCAAAGTAGAAAGTTAGAAATCCTTTCTTCTCCAGAAGTCCTAAGGATTAAATCTGGATCAGGTAACCCTTTAGTATACATATATTTTGATACTGTTGATTCTGTTATTTCATTTATTTTTAGATTGTCTTTCTTGACATCGTTTGCAATATTTTGAATCGCTCGTAATATCTCCTCCCTTCCACCATAAGCAAGTGCAATATTAAGAGAATATTTATCGTAATTTTTTGTTTCATTAAGAAGATCTTTGGCTGATTCTCTTATGTCCTCAGGCAACGCTTCAATATGCCCTATTATTCTTACTTTTACTTGGTTTTTGTGTATACGAGAATCTTTAGCAGCCTTGTTCATTTCTTCTTTGCAGAGTTTCATTAGTGTTTTTACTTGACTGCTATCTCTCTTAAAATTTTCTGTTGAAAAAGCATATAACGTGAGATTTTTGATTCCTAGTTCAAAACACCACCCCAGAACCTCTTCGATTTTATCTCTTCCAAAAAGATGCCCTGCGTCAGGTGCTAGACCTAATCCTGTTGCAAAACGTCGATTTCCATCCATGATTATTGCAACATGTCCGGGTACTGAATTCCGTTTTATTTCTTCGACGAGTTTGAAGTTTCGAAATTCGTTTATTTTTTTTGATATATAGTTGTAAATATCGGATTTGTAAACCATCATAGCAAGTTTTTTTGCAACATCACTATGTATTGCATATTCTTCCAAATTATCAAGTTTTTTTCCTGCAATTTTTTTCAGAGATGATTTTTTAGAAGAAATATGGCTTACCCCATTTTGCTTAAATACCATTTATAGTTTAAATATCTATACATTTTGCTTAAATATCTTCTGGAATTCATTTACATTATAATGATAAAAAAATTTGTTTCAAAGTGTATAGATATACTTTTATAACAAGAAGCTATTCCCGCATCCTACAATTTAAAGGGTGATAACCTGGGAAACATAAGACCTACTTACATAAAAACCGTTGCAAAGGATCTTGTAGAGATATATCCAGATCAGTTTGTCGCTGATGATTTTCAGCATAATAAGAGAAAGGTTGCAGAGTTATGCGACGTTGGAAGTATATTAATGAGGAATCGTATAGCAGGATATGTTACAAGAATTCTAGCTAATAAGATTAAAGGAAAAACAACTCAACCCATTATTGAGTAATAACCAATATTTATTTTAATGGACGTAAAATTGCATTTTGGTGAATTTATAGAAAATATAAACAAAGCTATATCTGACTTGCAAGACGGAAAATTTATCCTAATCTATGACGATGACAATAGAGAGGGTGAAGCAGACATAGTAATGGCTTCAGAATTTGTTACCCCTAATTCTATAAGAACGATGCGAAAAGATGGTGGTGGACTTATATTCCTCATGGCTTCAAGCGAGATTGCAGATAAACTGAATCTCCCTTTTCTAGCTGATTTGTTTTCAGATGTAGGTGATAAATATCCTGTTCTAAGAGAACTTACCCCTGATGATATTCTTTATGATGCAAAATCTTCTTTTTCATTATACATTAATCACCGAGAGACCTTCACAGGCATAACTGATATTGACCGTAGTTTAACAATGATTAAATTTGCTGAACTTGCAAAAAAGATAGATAATATTGATGATGGTGGAGCAATTAAGTTATTTGGAAAAGAATTCAGATCACCTGGACATATTCCAATATGTGTAGCTTCAAAGAATCTACTAAATGAAAGAGCGGGACATACAGAGTTGGTAGTCTCGTTATTAAAGATGGCGAATATTACACCTGTTGGAAGTGGCTGTGAGATTATGAGCGACAATGGAAAAGCCTTATCTAAAACTAAATCAAAACAATATGCCAATGAAAATGGATTTGTTTTTTTAGAAGGCAAGGAAATAATAAAAACGTGGAAAAAATGGTCAAAGTAATGGCAACCGGAACATTTGATCTTCTTCACATAGGACATATTTATTATTTGAAAGAAGCGAAGAAATTAGGTGACAAATTAGTTATAGTTATTGCAAGAGATTCCACTGTAAGAAAACTAAAACATGAACCAGTTACACCTGAAGATATGAGACTGAATATCATCAAAGAATTAAGAATAGTAGATGAAGCTGTACTTGGTCATAAGGATGATATTTATGCAACTGTCGAAGATATCAAACCAGATATAATTGCCCTTGGATTTGACCAAATTCATGATGAAAAAAAAATTAAGCTAGAATTAAAAAATAGAAATATTGATGTAAAAGTATCAAGATTGTCGAAATACAGCGGGATGGAAGATATAAATGGCACTCGTAGGATAATCCAGAAGATAATATCTGCCTATGAGTTTCAGAAAAATATGGAAAAAATCGAGGAAGAATGAAAAAAATTGGTATTGTTGATACTACATTTGCAAGATACAACATGGGAAAAGCAGCCATTGATGCATTAGAATCAAACAATGATGGTTTTAAGATAATAAGATATACTGTACCAGGAATAAAAGATATACCTGTAGCATGTAAGAAATTGTTTGAAGAGCAAAATTGTGACATTATTATGGCTCTTGGTATGCCTGGTCCAAAATCCATTGATAAACAATGTGCCCATGAAGCAAGCACTGGTATTATACAAACCCAACTAATGTGCAATAAACATATTTTAGAAGTCTTTGTTCATGAAGACGAGGGAAGGGATGAAAAAGAACTAGCATGGCTTGCAGATAATCGTGCTAGAGAACATGCTTTAAACACATTGGATTTATTGTTCAAACCAGAAAAACTTATTAAAAAAGCAGGAAAAGGTCTGCGAGAAGGATTTGAAGATGCAGGATCCTTAAGAAATTAAAAGGATGGATAAGATATGACAAAGGAAGAAAATATTAGAATAGGTGCCGTTGTTTCTGAGTTTAACTATGATATCACTATGATGATGTTAGAACGGGCTAAAGAACATGCACAGTTTCTAGGAGCAGAAATAACACAAATAGTTAAAGTACCCGGTGTGTTTGATATGGGGTTAGCTATTAAGAAACTCTTGGAGAAAAAAGATGTTGATGGAGTGGTAGCAATTGGAGCAGTAATTGAAGGTGAAACAGAACATGATGATATTGTTATTCAACATGCTGCTCGTAAAATAGCTGATTTATCTATTGAATTTAGTAAACCTGTTGGCTTGGGTATCTCTGGACCTGGCATGACGCGGCTGCAGGCAGAAGCAAGAATTGAAAGAGCAAAAACTGCTGTCGAAGCCGTGGTAAAACTACATAGAAGATTGAGATTGTGAAGAAAAATACCTTTACTCTTCATTCTATGATAAGTTCAGTTATGGAAAACACTCCCCTCTACTCTTACTTAAAACATATCATATCAATATTGACATGCAATACGAATTAATCTAGAGTTATCATATTTTCTTTTTTTCTTTATCAACCATTTTAAAGAGAGAAGGTAAATGTATTGTATATGAACCATCTTTTTGTATGATAATTGGTTCCTCTTCAAGAAGACCTTTAACATCAATTTTGTATTTACCTGGTCGTTCAATATCGATTGTCCCAGGATTATCTGACCCCTCTGTTTCAGATTTAAGTTTCTCTATTGTCTTTATTCGATATTCGTCGTCTGTAATACGAGCTATATCATCTTTTTTATCTGAATATTTCCTTTTATTTCTTGTCGTTTCCGGCAGATGTTGTTCAAGTGCCTTCCGAACGTCTTTAGGTTTAATCTTGAGCCAGTTACCAGATTTATCAATAACATTATTATCTTGTCCATCAATTAAATCCATAATAACAGAGTTAATGTCTTGACCTACCTCTTCAATTATTGAATTTCTCTCTTTCTCATCTAATGGTTTTTTTGTGAAGAAAAAACGATTACCGCCACAATCAGAACATCCTTTCAAAAGTTGAGAAGATCCTTCTTCAAATATACGTCCACATTTCAGACACTGATGAGGCATTATTAATTCCCTTTTCCAGGTATTATTTTTGTTTGAATCATGTTGTTGTCCTTACATATTGTTTTTAATAAATCTGCAGGTCCAATCACAGTCATACGTGGTTTTTTCATCTTTCCTAAAAACTTCTGAAGAAAGGTTGGTTTATCCTCACTATATCCCTCCATCTCAATTCCAATAAAAGTATCCTGTTCGATTTCTTTCATAGTATTTTCAATCAGACTTGTCTGCTCTATTGGAGTGAGACCTTGTTCCAATACTAACACCTTTCCATTTTGAACTTCCTTAAGTATAAAATTCAATTTTTCATTGGAGGATAATTTTTCTAATTTCTGACGAGATACAAGGTTAACTGATATTCCTTTATCTTTTTTTATCATTAAATTACCTCCTCTTTTTCTTTCTTTTTTTCCCGAATTGTTTTATCATCGTAGTGTAAAGATTTTCTGAATTATACCCCGTCAACGCACTTATTGGTATAACGGGATGTTGAGGAAAAGCAGATTTTAGAGTAGCTGGGCTTGAATCTTCCATATCTATCTTATTTGCAGCAACTAAAACAGGGAGATTTCTTGCTTCAAGATTTCCAAGAATGGTTACATTTACTTGGGTAAAAGGATCTAGTGTGGAATCCATAACCAGCAATACACCATCAACATCCTCAAGCCATCTAATTGATTCTATTACTCCTTCTGTAGCTTCCTTTGCCCTTCTCTTTGCCTCATCTCTACTCAATCCATATGTATTCATAAACTCCTTAAAATCCACCTTGGTAGCAATACCTGGAGTATCGATAATGTCCATAAAAAGAGAGGATTTTCCGTTTTCCACTTTTACATTTTTTTTGCATTTTGCCACTCTGGTCTCATGAGGAATTTCAGATGCACTACCCATAATATCTCCAGTCCAATCACGAAGTATACGATTGGCTAGGGTAGTCTTTCCAACATTTGGAGGGCCGTAAATTCCGATCCGGGCATGTTTCTTACCAAAAATCTTTTGAATTATAACTGAAAAACTGCCCCTTCTAAATAATCCCATCCAATTTTTCCTCCTAGTAATTAGGTTGATCACCCAAGAAAGGTATGTTCAAAGTGGTTTATTAGCTTAATGGTAAAACATCTCAATCGCGGTTTCTTGAATTAAATTTATGACAATCCTTAAATAGCAACAAATTCATTCTTAGAAAGTTTAAGGTAGCTGGGAGGCATGATATATTATGAGTGAGGAACACATATTGGAAAAAAACATGGGGCAATTAGGTTCCCTTGAAGAGAGATTGCGTCAGGCAACAGATGAAATTGATAGCATAAAAAGTTTGTTTTCTAAAAGTACAGAAGATTTATCTAGAATTCAGAGTATGCTAGATGTAGGGGATTTAGGGGAAATCAGCACCATTATCGAAAAAATTGAAGGACGAGCAACTGAAGCAGAGAGAAAAAGAGATGAAGCGTCTCACGGAGCGAAAAAATACAGTGAAGAGCTTGAAAAAGAAAAGGAACGACTTATCAAACTATGGGATGCCTACAAAAACCAGGAGGAGGAACTTTCTACTGTCGAAACGAAACTTGCCAATTTTGAAGAACAATCAAGGGCCGCTGAGGCTACAAAAAAACAATTGGAAGATGATTTCAATGCTAGGATAATAACGCTTACACAAAAACTAGAGGAAAATGAAGGTAAGGTCAATCAGTTTGACGAATACAAACAAAGATTTGAAGAATTCGGCAATATGCGAAATCAACTAGAAGAGGAAGTTTATTCTTTAAAAGGAGAAATTAACAAAAAGGATGACATAATAAATTCACTACAAGGGGAGATTAGCAAGGCAAAAGAATATGAAAAATATGCAGAATATAAAGATAAATTCAACGATCTATCAACTCAATATGAAAAAGAAAAGGAGCGACTTACAAAATTATATCACCTATATGAAGAAACTGAGACTGAAAGTAAGAGACTTAGAGAGGAAACAAAGGGCTGGCAGAATTGGTTCGATTCAAATAAAGCAATATTTGATAAATTGTTTTCTTCAACACCACCAGCAGAATCAATAAATGTAAAAGCCAATGAGAAACCGAAAGAAGTTTTTTCAGAAACTTCCCCTCAAGCAAGCAATATAAAAAATAACGAAGACTCACAGTCAACAATAAAAACCAAGAAAAAGAGACTGAGATTTAAAAAATAAAAAATCTCTCTTTCTTTTAATTTTTTATTCTATTTTTATCGTACTAATTCCATCTTCATTTTCATCTACAAGAATAACATTTTCCATATAATTCTTAATATCCTCAATATGAGTTATAAGAAATATTTGTCTGAATTTTGAGGATAAGTTATTTAGTGATTTCATAATATTCTGACGTCTTACCATATCCTGCGATCCAAATATCTCATCCAGAATTATAAAGTTGAATAATCCACCTGCACGTTCCGTGATGATTTCAGAAATTGCAAGTCTAAGACAAAGATTTGCCAAATCCCCTTCACCTCCAGAAAATCGCTCTATACCATAAAGATTTCCACCATCATAAACCATGATTTCATAATTATCATCAAGCTCAATCTCTTGATATTTGCCATCAGTTAAACGTCCGAAATAATCAGATGCATAAGAAGATAATGCCGGCCGTATTCTAGATATTAAATGCAATCTGAAAGATGACATAACATCTTCAAGCATTTTGATATATTGAACGCTTATTCTCTCCTCTTTAATTCGTTTTTCAAACTCCCTCAATTCAGATATCTTCTCATTCAGGTTTTTTATCTCATGAATGATAAGTTTTTTCTCACCCACATTTTTCTCAAGTTCCAATTTTATATTTCCAAGTTTATCCTTTTTCTCACCTAATAAATCCAACAAAGATTGATATTTACTGTAAAATTCTTTGACTTCTTTTTTAACAAAATCAAATTCCTTCAAGTCAAATTTTACTTCGCCAAGTTTCTTTAGTCGTTTCTCTTTTTCTTCAATCTCTTTTCTTTCTCCTTTGACCTCTACAAAAACATTTCTTATTGTTGTATCAATCCTCTCTTTCTCCCTCAGTTGATTCTGTAAATATTTCCTCTTTTTTTCAAGAGCTTGTTTCTCACGGCACGCCTTTTCATAAATTACCTGCTCTGTATTGATATCCTTTAAAAAAGATTGTATCTCATTATCCTTCTCAAACTTCTCTTTATCTAATTTTTTTAATAGTTTGCTGTATTGATCGCCAAGTTTCTTCTCACATGTAGGGCAATTTGAATCTGGACCTGTTTTTTCTATCTTTTTTCTCTTATACTCAATCCTTTTAATGCTTATCTTAATACTCTCAATAAATGTCTTTTTTTGCTCAATTTTTTTAACGATTGTATATGTCGTCTCATCTGTTTTATCTAACCTACTTTCAACATTCTTTATTTTTTGTTCAAGATTTTCAAATTCCAAAATTTTTTTCCGATGTTTTCCAACATTTTTCTCCCTCACCACTATCTTATCTCGTAAATTATTAATTTCCTCTATCAATTTTTTCTTATTCTCAAAAATAGTTTTTTTTTCCTCGAATTTTTCCTTTAAAAGATTTATTCTTTCATATTCAATTTTTTTGCTGAGATAATCTTTTTCTAATGCTTTTAATTCTTTATTGTAAAACTTAATTTTTTCTTTAATTTCCCTTAATAATAGATTTGTTTTTTCACTTTCATTTTCCAACTTTTCTATCTCGTTTCTATATTTCTCAATCTTATTTCCTCCAGTTTCATCAACAAGATCAAGACTTAATTTTTCAACTAATGCACCCTTATGTCTCTTATCAGATTTGATTTCTTTTATAACCTCATCTAATGAATCTATTCCCAACATCCTTAGGATAAGTGGTCTTCTTTCACTAGCATTCATAGACGAGAGTGCATTCAGCTCTTTTTGCTTAGCAAAAATTGAAGTAAAAAATGATTTATAATCCATACCAAGTTTCTTCTGAACATACTTATTTACAGTTTCTGCACCACTTGCAGCCAATTTACCATTAACAAGAGCAGAAGCAGATGTAGACAAGCTTTTTCCTGACATCTCTCGGACTATTCTGTATTCATCATCTTCAAAGACAAACTCCAATTCTACTCTACAAGGATCTAAAGTCTCTGAACCCTCGCGTTTTATCTCATCTGCTGATGTTCTTGCGGCAACAGGTCCATAAAGCACCCAAGCTACAGCTTCAAAAATTGTAGACTTTCCCACACCGTTTAGTCCAATTACACCAGTTACACCATCTGGAAACTCAATTACAGTGTCTCTAAATTTTCTGTAATTTTTGAGTGTGAGAGTTTTTATTATCATTTTTCCTTTTCCCTAGTTTCAACCTTTCCAATATATTTCATTCCAAGTTTCAAAAGATTTTCTTTTTCTTTGATATCTTGATCATCAAGAAATGTTTCAAACTCAAGTGTTAATGCATCTATTTTTGAATTTACCCCTGATTTTGAATCTCCCCCCCTTAACATGTCTGCCTTAATTTCATAATGAACTGCTTTACTGCTAAGTTCTCGAATTGCATTAAAATCAATTCCTCTATATATGTGTGATGGGACATCCTCAAGAATTATACGGAATACTTTGTCCTTTGGATTTATTTTATCAACATTTTCGTTGATTTTTTTCATTACTTCATCCAATTTAAGATTTGAACAACTAATTGGGATAGAATTTATCATTGACCTGTTTTTCAACTCAATAAATCTATGATTGATTTCCCCACGGATTAATTCTAGTTCTATAAAACCCTTCTTTTCGCCTGCATCTGCAAAGCTAAAGCATTCAGTAGAACCAGCATAAAAAGTGTTTTTGGAAACTTCAGTGTATTTATGATAATGTCCCAGAGCCACATAATCAAAACCAGATATTAGACATCGTTTTGGTATCATAAGTTCGTTGAATTCATTCATACTGAATTCCTTTATACCCTTGATACATCCATGTGTCATCAAAATATTATAGTCAGAAGAAGAGTCTTTTTCGAGTTTGTCAAAATTATTGTTAAATTCATCTTTTGATGAAGAATGAGGAATTGAATGAATGTTTATTTTTTCCCTATTAATAGTAAGAGATACAATTTCATATTTAGTGCTGTATACAGGATATACATTTTCTATATGATCAAATATACTGAAAATGTGTCCCGTCTCCTTTAATTTTGGATGTTCATGATTACCAGCAATAACTACAAAAGGAATATCATGTTTCGAGAGACGCAATATCTGTTTTAAGGCAAATGTAATTGCCCTATTATTTGGCCTTACTGAATCAAATAGATCACCAGCATGAATAACTAAGTTAGTTTTTGATTTAATAGCATAATCAACAAACTGTTTGAAGGCGTCATAGACATCAATTTCACGCTGATTTATTCCATCATCAGTTACTTTTCGGTAAGCAGAATAGCCTAAGTGTGTGTCAGCAACATGTAAAACCTTCATATTATCGTCGTTTTCGGTTCATTTTCATAGAAACAATGTCACATACAAGCGTAATTACATCCAAAGTCGGGGCTATCGATGGAGCATATGCCGTTTCAAGTCTTCTAAAAGTTTCAACGTTCATACCGCCAAGAATTGCACATGCAAACGTATTTATCCTTTGTGCTGCACTATTTCCAACTGCCTGAGCTGCCAATATTCTCCCTGTTTGACAATCCACAAAGACTTTCACAGTGATAGATTTTCCACCTGGGAAATATTCAGGAAGTGAAAAACCATTAAATTTACCTGAAACAATAGATGTGTCCTCTATAAAATTTACAGATGGTCCAACTGATGCTATTTCAAGGCCGAATATATCTGAGGTGCATGTTTGTAAAACACCATCTGGTAGTTTGTAATTTCCACCAGCTGAATTCACTCCTGCTGCAATAGCTTGTCTTAAAACAATACTGCCAAGACCAATAGGTAGTGGTTTTTTTGTGACAAAATCCTTATATTCTGTACAATCACCTACTGAATAAATGTTTTTAAATGAAGTCTCAGTTTTTTCATTTACAATAATATGACCATTTTTACCTATTTTACATTTTGCGTTTTTGGCCAAAGTTGAATCTGGTTTGCATCCTACAGCAATAATCAAAAGATCGGTTTCAATTTTTATATCTTCACCAGTTTCCCCATTTTTTATGAAAACTGAACATATTTTTCCATTTTTACTTTCAATTTTCGTAGCAAGATGATTGGTAAAAAGTGAAATATTCTTCGAAACCGTTTTACAAATTTGACTGGACATATCCTCATCAAGAATACTGGCTAGTATACTAGGTAACACCTCCACAACAGTTACATTCATATCTTTTTTATGAAAATTATCTGCCATTTCAAGTCCGATAAGCCCTGCCCCAATTATTGTTATATTTTTTTTACTCTTTACAAAAGAATTAATCTTTTCACCATCTTCAATAGTACGAACGACATTAACACCATCAACCAAAATACCATTTTTATAGATATTTTTTATCGGAAGAATTGATGGTTTTGCCCCTGTAGCAATTATTAAGGAACTGTATGGTTTTTCAATTATTTCTTTTCCTTTTTTTGCTACAATAACCTGTTTTTTAACATCTATTTGCTCAACAGTTGTTTCCATTAAAAGATCAATATTGGATTTCTTAAACCATTCTTCTGAAAACTCAATCAGATCTTTGAATTCTGGAATTCTACCAGAGATAACATAAGGCAAACCACATTTGGAATATTGAGGATATTGTCCTTTTTCAAAAACAGTAATACTGGCTTTTCTATCTGTTTTACGTGCAAATTGTGCAGCAGTACCACCTCCAGCACCACAACCAATTATCACTATTTTTTTATCTTGATTCACATAAATCCCCAATTTAGTCTAATAGCATTGTTTTTTTAATGTTTTTGTTTAATTCTTGAAAAAATTAATTTCAGATACCGTTGTAAAAAATACTATCAGAATATTTGGAGAAAGATTGATAATTTCATTCCCTTCTAGTTCTACAATACTCAAATCTGTTTTAAGTTGTCGATCCAAAAAACATTGCTATACCTGAACGCTTCCAATTTAGTTGATATACTATCAATCTTGTATTCATATTCAATATCTACTGAATGATTCTGTGTCTCAGTAATTTCCATTGTATTGTCTCTCAATTCACAAATGCTTAGTACAATGCTCTCTATTTTATTTATAAAATAATCTGATTCTGATACATTAGTAAGACTATGTATTGCAATTTCCATATATTCTAGAGAAGATAAGTAATTATTTATCCATATATTGCTAATTATTTCCATGATTTTCTGTTTTTTATTCTGATTACATATCTTACTTGCCTCCATCCACATCTGTTCTGTAAGCCATGCTTGTTCTTGCATTCTATTGTCAATATATGTCAAAAATTCAGATATATTTTGATTATTTTCTATCATATCTTTTGCATTATCTTCTGCAACCATAGTTTCGTAAAGAAACACCTCTTCAACCTTACTGAAATTATCTGTTAAAATATCATGCCCATATTCATTCAACAAATTCATGGATAACTCTGCCGCTTCTCCCGTTTCATATGGGTCAAAGATATCATTATCACAAATGTGAAATGGGATATAAATGGATGAACATGCATGGTTTGCTGCAAACCATCCAATACTTAACTTTTCATAGTTCTGCTTTGGAATCTTATATATTGCAGCAGCTTCATAGCTAAAGACATCTTCGCACATTGGCCTAAGACCATCAAGATCTTCTCTATGGAGACGCGACCAATTCATCATGTCGCCCACATTAATAGAACCGTATCTAAGTTTAATGTAATCCATCATTTTGTCTTCCCATGCTTTAAATTTATTACATAATTTAATTTTCGCTTTGTCACCGTTGATATCCAAAAGCTCTACACTAAAATCCCCTACTGTTCCTCTTTTACCAAGTTCTATCTCAACTTTCGTTCCCCTTTTTTGGATTTCCCAATTAATAATTTTAAAAAATGGGATTTGTCTCACAATAATCGAGTTTTCTCCAATATCAACAATTCTTACGAGATATAAAGAATCTAACGAAATAACTCCGCCTTTTTTGACATATTCTTCCTTTTCAAGGTCAAAAGAAGAGGAAATCGGAAGTTTCTTATGAATTTGAGTTCTCCATAGCTCTTTGGGATAATTAGACATTACTACAATACCATCATTTATCTCCTTTACATCATAATTTAATACATCTGCCTCAATAACAAATCCGCTGTTGTGACCTACAACAAAAAGATTTTCAGATACTCCTGTGGCGTGCATCTTGTCTACAGCATTTATAGTCATTAAAGAAACAGCCTCTTCTTCATCATTAGCTGATTCGCAAGCATATCTAATCCAGTCAAAATCATCCCAAGCATATCTCGTTGGATTTTTCCAATTTGAATCTGTATCGGCATCTCCAAATGAAATACCAGAATCACTAAGAGTCATTCCTGCTTTAATTATATTTGGAATTGTATCATTTTTGGTAGCTACTCCAATAAATTTATGTTTAGTTTCAAAAACTATGGGGCTGCCAGTCCATGGGTGGTGATATGTATATTCATATCCCTCTGGAACAATACACAATACTTGAAGACCTGGTCTACTTGGATCCCTTACTTTCAAAAGAAGATTATAATCACCTGCATTTGAATTTCCACAGGAAACAATATCTTTACATCCTTTTGTTGGACAAGACATAACAACATTTAATAAAATTAACACAGTAAATATTACAACAATTACATTGAATTTTTTCATACAATCTCATATTAGTATGAATTTAGATATATAAAAAGATTATTTGATAAATGACTTTAACAAGTATTTATTCAGTTGTTTTTTGAGTTTTCTTTGTTGTTGTCTTTTTTGTATTCTTTTTATTTTTTTCTTTCCCTTTGATATCTTTCTTCTCTGGTTCTTCTGGTTTATCTCCCTCTGATTCTTCGAAATATTCTTCCTCTTGAGGTGTTTTCTCCTTTGGTTCGACTTGTTCAACTGGCTCTACTTCTACGATTTCTTTCTCAATTTTTACTGGGGTTTTTGACTCTTTTGGTGGCAGTTCTTCCTCTGGTTCTTTGGACGATTCTTTTTCTATGATTACAGGTTTTTTCTCTTTTTTCTTGGTAGCTTTCTTTTCTTCTGTTTCCTTAACCTCTGGTTGTTCTACTATTTCCGTAGGTTTTTCTTCTTCAATTTCTATTGTTGGAGGTGAGAGAACTTGAGTCTTATTTACATCCACTCTCTTCACAGGATACAGTTTCTTACAATTCCTATATATATCACTACCCACCTTTCCATCAATAACAATTTTTATAAATTCAGATAATGTACTAGTTTTTGCAAGATTATAAATTGTTTTTTTCATAGTTTCGCGGACAATTTTTCTCTGGGAATTTTGTATACGTTTGTCAGTTGTAGCAAAAGGTTTTACCCTAACAATGGCACCATCTCGTGTAGTAACATCATATACTCCATCAATCTTCGATCTTTTTCTCCTTATCATTCTTCTAAGATAATCTGATGTAAGAGTATGACCTATGAATTGAGTATGTGCATTTGTCTCCTCTACCTCATATATTTTGAAAAAAAGTTTAATATGAGATTTTCTGAAATCATTAGTCAAATCTTGGAGAGAAACTTCTGTTACTCTATTTATCAAATTAGCAGGTTTATCTGCCAGAGTATCAGCTATGGTGACATTTTCAAATGATGGTGGTGCAAGAATATTATACCAGACCTTTGCTTTCCACTTATCTTTCACCTTTCGTGCTGCTGTTCTTGATCGTGCTTTTGCCATAGATATCACTTTATTATTTTCTATAAATTATCGCAATGATTTTTTCGGTAACACACTCCATATACTTAAAATTATGCTGATAGAAATACGTTCCGTAAGTGGAAAAACATAATCAATTAACGCAGCAACAATTTACTATTTTAAAACATTTTCTTAATAAAACTTGAGAACAAATCGCAAAAATAGACTTTAAAAATAATTCAAATCAGAAAAAAAGAAGATGAAACAATTCAACATTAATACAAATCCCGTAAAAACAGATAAAAAAATCAACATACATCAATCTCTTTCATCTATTGTCATGATACATTTATTCATCTCTCAATCATTTCCATATCACGTGATGCAATAATATTTACTCCAGTTCCTAATATATTTTTAAAAATTAAATCTCCACACTTTATTGGAGCATTTACCTTTATTTTAGATAGTTCAATAACACCTGACTTAACAAGATGTTTTGGGATTTCTCTCTCGCTTCTTACAGGCAACAAACATTTCTTTCCTTTCTCTACAAAAACTGTTGTTGTAAGTACTCTCTGTGGGTTTCTATACTCTTGTATTGAATATTTCTCTCCCTTCTTACATTTATGACCAATTACTGTAAATTTTTCCTCTTCTGTACTTATTAAAATATGACAGCCAAGTGGGCAGCATATACATGTTACACCATCACTCATTTTCCATCCCTTACATCTACTCTTAATTCATTTGAAATGAGTATATTATATAACTTACCCGGCAATGTAATTTTCACAATTTCAGATGGTTTTACTATTTTCTCTTTTTTTTCAAAAATAATATTTTTTCCATCGGAAATAATAATAATTACATTTCTTCCCTCTTTCAATACTCTGAAATATAGAGTAATAGATTCTAAATCTATTCCCCTTAAAATCTGTGGAACAACACACCGCACATTTTCCCCAGATACTAATCGGATAGGTTCATTTTTAATCAGTTTTCTATGTGCAAATCGTGCAGCATTTTCACCTGCTATCTCCGCAGTAATTGTAACATCGTCAACCAAATCATGAACATGTACTACATTTCCACAGGCAAATATTCCGGGAATAGATGTTTCCATATGTTCATCAATAACAGGCCCATTAGTTCTTTCATCCATGTTTATTCCAATCTTTTTTGATAATTCATTTTCTGGAATTAAACCAACTGACAGAACGAGACAGTCACAAGGTATGAATCGCTCAGTTTCTTTTATGGGTTTCATTGATTCATCAACTTTTGTCACCATTACACCTTCAACTCGTCTTTTTCCTTTGACATCTGTTACAGTATGAGATAAAAAAAGAGGAATATTATAGTCCTCAAGACACTGAACGATGTTTCTTGTGAGTCCTCCTGGTTGTGGCATAATTTCATAAACTCCTTCAACCTTGGCTCCTTCCAAAACAAAACGTCTTGCCATTATCAAACCGACGTCGCCAGAACCAAGAATTACAAATTTCTTTCCTGGCATTATGCCATTGATGTTAACAATTCGTTGTGCAGTACCAGCAGTGTAAATTCCAGCTGGGCGCATGCCAGGTACCAAAATCTGTGAGCGTGTTCTCTCTCTGCACCCCATCGATAGAACGACAGCCTCCGATTGTATCTCCAACACACCTTCTTTAGAATTTGTCGCAATAATGTTTATATTTTCATCTATTTCCAAAACGGTTGTATCTATCATAACTTCAATATCTGATTCTTTTATTTTATTAATATAATACTGTGCATACTCTGGTCCAGTGAGCATTTTTTTAAAAATAAAATTACCAAATCCAAGGTGAATACATTGCGGTAGTATGCCCCCAAGTTCTCTGCCTCGTTCTAGCAACAATACCTTCGAGATTTCTGCCGCCTTCAAAGCAGCAGCCATTCCTGCTGGTCCGCCTCCCACTACAACAACATCAGTTTTTATCTTGTTTTTCATAACAAAATTCACATCTGTATTTATGATTTTTTATTTTTATAATTCATTTCTTGTTTCTACCGATTCATTATAATAATTTTGGTTAAATTATATACCTTGCTATCGTCTTTTTATCTTGTTTATGCTTTACATTATAAGATATATCCTAAAGTAAATAATATGTATTATAAAAAACATATTGCTTACGTTTTAGAATGCTTTTTCAAATTTTAACTTATAATTCTCACACTGTAGTTTTATCTCGTCAAATATTGCTGAATAATAATCTTTATTTTCAAACAAATTTTTTTGGAATGATGCAAAGATACTGGGATGTGAAGACAGATTTCTTTTTAGATTTTCCCAGACATCTACTTTCAGATTAAGAGAGTCTACAATAAGTTTATTTGTCCCTGTCTCACTTAACTGCTTCACAATATGCTTTATATCATCAAGTTTAATTGTTGGGTATATTGGACCGAAGAAAATAAATGTCTTTATTCCACAATCATTTAATTTTTTAACAGCATCCAAACGGTTTGATATAGAAGATGCCTTTGGTTCCAAGATTTTGCCCTCATAATCATATGGAGTTGTAACAGTAATTCCTACCTCAGCATTAGAGAACTGTGTTAATAGATCAATGTCTCTTAAAACTAAATGTGATTTCGTATGAATACTGACAGGAAAATCATATCTAAGAAGTTGTTCTAAACAATACAATGTTAGTTTGTATTTTTTTTCAACAGATTGATACGGATCCGTGACTGTTGAAATTGCAACAATACCAGGTTTTTTTCTTTTTAATTCTTTTGAAAGAATAAGAGGAATATTTACTTTAATATCCACAAATTCACCCCAGTTTTCCCTACTGATTTTCAACACGTTTGGAACATAACAGTAAGCACAATTATGCTCACAGCCACTATATGGATTTAAAGAATAATCAAGTCCAGGAAGTTTGCTGGATGATAAGGCGGTTTTACAATATATCGGCCGGGTCTTCATAAAATAATTCACCTAAAAATCTTCCAATCTTTTCTGATATAACTGACTTTTCAGAATAGCACTGTTTTTAATCCATCTCTGAATAGGGATATCCATTTTCCCAGAAATATGGACAAGTGCTTCATTTAAAGTATCAAATTTTCGATATGGTTCTTTCAATGCTTTTCTTACACTCTCGCGAACATTCCATACACCTATTGGCATAATGTATCCGGGATGTGACTCACGCATTATTATTGCTCCTGCCTGACGTCGCTCCTTATTTAACGATTCGTTTACTGCAAGGCGCGCAGCATAATAACAACCACCTATCTCAGCATATGTTGACCTGCCCTTGTGGAATTCATAACTGTTAAAAATTGAGATGGATGATCCATATGGGTTCCACGTTGTATTTGGATACCACGCCTCTATAAGTTCATATTGCCATTCACTTGGCATCATCAAAACAATCCACCTGTTGTCAAACTGATT
>RCNB010000943.1_pt1 | contig 18771 bp, 27 predicted proteins | sample 2041321 | NCBI WGS metagenome assembly RCNB01 (sample SAMN09708232, study PRJNA481090) | Marine sediment metagenome, whole genome shotgun sequencing project. | reverse complement strand
GAAATAGAGTATATTGGTGTTTTACCTTCTGTTCAATTAAAAGAGGGGGATGTCACGATAAGTTCTATTGTATCAGATCGATCTGGAGTGAAATATGTTCAAGTAACAATAACATACCCTGATGGTAGTTCAGAAACCAAAAACATGACAAACTCATCAGGTGATAAAAAATATTATTTCACTCAAAGTTATGAGATGTTAGGAAGATATGTCTTTTATATTACTACTGAAGACATGTTTGAAAATGAGGAAAAGACAGACGATGAATCTGTTGAATTTTGGATTACAACTGATCTTGAGGATACTGATAATGATGGTATGCCTGACTGGTGGGAGGAAAAATATGGTTTTGATCCTTTCAATCCAACAGATGCAGATGAGGATGATGATGATGATGGATATACTAATGTTGAGGAGTATGAGAATAATACAGACCCCTTGGATCCATCTTCGGATGAGGGAGTACTTGATAGAATACTAGATAACGGGTTGTATATAGCAGTTTCATTTATCTTATTTTTATTAATTTTAGCATTGTCTGTTTATGGCATCTGGGAGCGTAAAAAATGAAAATAACAAAAAACAGTCTAATACTTATGTATACTATTATGATTATTTTATCATTTATAGTATTTGTAATTTCTTTATGGGATGTAACAGATGAAAAACAATGGCTTGTCGGTGTTTCAATCTCATATGTTATTTTATTAATACTCACTATTTTTTTGCTTATCACAAGGAAAAAAACAAAACCAACTCAATCTAAAGACATGGTGGAAGAATTTGAAAAAACGCTAGAAGGCAAACTCTATCATTTTAAATGTCCAGAATGTCAGGGGATTTTTGCTGTAAAAAAATCAAGTTGTAACAATAAAAAACCGTTTACATTGACATGTCCTGATTGTGGAACTATTGGAAAAATTACTTCGTCTCCTCCTGTAGTTGTTGAGGAGATTCCTGATCAGAAATCTGAAAACATCAAATTTAAATGTAAAAACTGTGGAGAGCGAGTATCTATCTGGGCAGAAGGAACTGATTTAGTTCAGAAGGTAGAAATATATTCCTGTCCGTACTGTGGTGAAAGACAAACCATGAAAAACATCTAACACCGATGTCTGGTTTTTATTGCCTCTCCGTGGCGTAACTCTTTCATCTCTTTTCCATTCATCTGAGCTACACCAACTCCACATATTACCCCTTTTTTTAAAACAACTACTTCATCACCAATTCTAATTTTTTCATCTGCATCTTTTACACCTGGTGCAAAGACTGATCCTATAAGTTCAAAATCATCAGATATTTCCACCCAATATTTATTATCTGCAGCTATGATTCTTGCCCCATCTATAGTTAGGGAGATCATCCCTCGATCTTTTGTGATCATGCCTAGTTGTTTGTTATTTTGCATTATTTTTTGATATGGATATTTCCCTCTAATCTTACAGTTTTTTAGAAGTTTTTCAGCAGTTTTTCTGCCGAACTGATATGATGCAAGAGATTTCATGTTTTCAATTGTTCTTTTTGCTGGGTCTACTTTCTCATATTGATTTGTTTCTTTTAATAAGATGGTAGATAGCTCATTTAATGATTCTTTTGAAGTGGGTGTATCAATGCATGTGATAATTGGGTTATTAAACAGATCTATAACAAAATCTTGAATAGCTTTAGGGATATGAACAATTATTTTATCATAGTTATTGACTTTTAGATAATTTTTGAGTAGATTTCTGATCATCTTTTTTTCATCTTCATCCCATTCACCTGAAACAGCAATATCATATCTAGAAGCAGGATACATTAATTCAAGTTCTCTAGGTACAATTCCAAGAGGTGAAGTGATTATTACTTCATGGATAATAAAGGGATTTCGAAGATTATATTGTGCTTCTCTAAGTATTTTATGAGATTTTGAAAAAGAGTAAGGTTTTTTTGCAGAGCACGGTAAAAGAAGCAGTATTTTTGTACTATTTGGCTTACTATATCTTTTTAAAACCCGGTTTTGAAATCGTATTATTTCAGGTCGAAATAAAGAATGTTTTGTCGTAGAGATCAGCTGATTTTTCCGAATTATTGGTATTCTTTCTTCTAAGAATTTATAATGATTCTGATCAAGGATCTTTAACATTGCAGTTAGTGTCGGATGAGCGGTTACTCTTTTTTCAACAAGTTCACGAAGATTTCCTGATCTAATTGAGTTTCTTACATGCTTTATCTCATTAAACATTGCATAATAGTTATGTTTAAGTATATCTGAAAAACCTATTTCTGAAGGTTTATCTTTAATTTTTATACAGGATGGACAACTACAAGAAATTTCATACAAATCATTTTTATTACACTGTCCTGTTGGAAAAAATAAATTATTGTTTCTAGCAGCAATTATTGAAGAAGTTGAATCAAAAACATCAACCCCCAAATATGAAAGTAATGCAAAACTAGATGGATTGCCAATGCTGGGAAGATATATCATTTTTTGATACCCAATTTTCTCTCTAAGATCTGTAATAAATTCAACAAATTTTGACTGCTGAAAAAACAGTTGAAAGATATCTGAAACAATATAGATCTCTGCATTATTTTCTTTTATAAAATCGTCAATTACTTCTTTATTAGCCGGAATTATACAACAAGATACATCCTTGTTTTTATTGTATTTTATTGAGCTAATATGCAATTCTTTTGATACATCTTTTGGATATAATAGATAATGATCTATTGATAAGTCGGCCTTTATTTTACTATCCAAAATAGAAAATACGCTGTTACCTACTTGTAACGCTGGTTTTTTTAATTCAAAATTATTATTTGTAATTAAAAAATCAGCAAAACCCGGTGCTTTAAATCTTGACGTATCTATAAATGCAATAGTTGGGGTGGTTATTTTTTTATCTTTAACTTGAAGTTCTCCAATTCTTGCAGGTCCATCTCTGTATTTTATGTTAAACTGCATTATCTGTAGATATTAAGTTGCCTTTAAGAAAGTTTAGTTGCCTAATGTCTGAAATACCTTTGCCCTGAAAACACCATAGATATACCATGTTCATTAGCTGCTTTTATTACTTCTTTGTCTCTAATTGATCCACCAGGTTGAATAATTGCTTTCACGCCTGCCTTTGCAGCGACATCTACGGCATCACGAAATGGGAAAAAAGCATCGCTTGCCATAATTGAATCTTTGATGTTATCTTTACCTTTATGTGTTGCAATCCATGCAGCATCAACCCGGGATGTTTGCCCTCCACCAATAGCAACGGTACGCATGTCTTTTACAAAAAGAACTGAGTTGGATTTTACATGTTTGACACATTTTACTGCAAATTCCATAGAATCAATATCTGCCTTTGAGGGTTTTTTTTCTGTAACGATTTTCCAGCTTTTTCTTTCAGACAACCAAACGTCTCTTTCCTGGGCAAGAAATCCTCCGACAACACTTCGGTAGTTTACGCCTTTTCTCTTTATTTTTTTATCAAGACCTTTTAACTCAAGTAGTCGTAGGTTTTTCTTTTTCCCAAAGGTTTCCAAAGCATTTTTACTAAAAGATGGAGCAATAATTACTTCTAAAAAGAAATCTGAGAGCTCTTCAGCTACTTCTTTTGGTACTTCTCTATTAAATGCAACAATTCCTCCAAACGGAGAATAGATGTCTGTTGCAAACGCATCCCTCCATCCTTGCAGCATTGTCATTGCATTTGCAACACCACAAGGAGTGGCATGTTTTACAATAACACATGTGGGATCTGAAAATTCTTTAATGCATTCAATAGTACAGTCTGAATCAAGAATATTATTAAACGAAAGTTCTTTTCCTTGAAGTTGTTCTGCATTTGATATGCAGGGTTCAGAAACTAAGGGGAGCGCTTTATAGAATGCTCCTTTTTGATGAGGGTTTTCACCGTATCTCATATCTTGAATTTTTCTCATTGTAAACGTAGGATTTTTAGGTAATATCTTCTCAGTCCATCTATATCGTAGATATTGTGATATTATCGAGTCATATTGTGCGGTGTGAGAATATGCTTCAATTGCAAGTTTTTGTCTGAGTTCCAAACTTATTTCTTTTTTTGACTTCAGGACTTCTATTATTTCATTATATTGTTTAGGATTTGTAAGTACAATAACATCTTTGTAGTTTTTTGCAGCAGCACGTATTAGTGTTGGACCCCCAATATCAATATTTTCTATGACTTCTTCGATACTAACATTTGGTTTTTGTATCGTCTTCTCGAAAGGATAGAGATTACAGATGACAAAATCTATTGTCTGTATGTTATGTTGCAGTAGAGTATCCATATGGGTTTTCGTGTCTCTTCGTGCAAGAATTCCCGCATGAACAATAGGGTGAAGAGTTTTTACTCTACCATCAAGCATTTCAGGAAAACCGGTTAAATCAGATACTTCTTTAACAGCAAGTCCTGAATCCTCTAAAATTTTTGATGTCCCCCCACTAGAGATAATCTGTATATTAACCTTGGATAATTCTCTAGCAAAACCAACTATTCCTTCTTTATCAAAAACGCTAATCAGAGCACATTTGTTTTCCATTACTCTTACCGAGTTTGCATAGAAAAGCCGTTCATAAACGTTTGGGTTTTGATTTTTCTTTTTCAATTGCTTCGAGTAGGCTCAGTTCTCCTTTTAAAACCTGTTTTGCCGTCTTTTCTGAAATTGTATATCTACCCTCTGTAATTTCCCTGCTATGTTTTTGTACGTTTTTAATCGCACCTCTTGTCGGCTCAAGCGGTAGTGTTGTTTGAACTCTCCCTCCTGAGAGTAATGCTATTGCTGCAGCAGATTCTCTATCTCTCTCTGAGCGTCCTGCCTGTTGATTATGACTTGTACTTGTTTCATCAACGATTTCTATAGGCGTATTTAGGGAAATGAGTGAGTTGATTATTCGATTTCGTATAAGAATTGATCCATGTCCAATTCGAATACATGTTTCTTCAGATGGATAGAGTTTTAAAAACCGCTTTATCGTTTTGATAATGTCCTCTGGAGATTCCACTTGGGTCTTTTGTAATAGCATGTCGTTGCCGACAACAGCAATGCCTGGGCGCTCTCCTGGATCAATACCAATAAAAACCCGTTTATAGAGTTTCTTTCCAATTAATTTTTTTAAAGCCATGTCTACTGCGTGATCAATAGTATTAAATGTGTCAGCAGATACTATTTTTTGAGCTTTTATTTCATCACTTTCTGCTTTAGACGTTAATATAACTCCTATTTTTTTTGGAATGTTTTTAGGAGATGAAAGTAAAACATAGGCTAATTTACGTTTTTTTAATGTTTTTAAAATATCGTGATAAAGCGAAAAATCTTTGGTATAAACGCCTAATGTTTTCATCTGGAATAACTATCTGATATGAGTAATATATACGTTTGCATCAAATATTTTTTATAAGTAGTAATGGAGGTTTGGTTTCATTTTAAAAGAGGGGGGCAATTGGAAATATGAGAATCATCATAATTATTGCTATAATAAATAAAGCAGCCCACACAATTCCATTCCATCGTATTACTTTCATGCCATCAAATGGCCCAAGTGGAAGCATGTTAAATGTTCCCAGTAGTGCATTAATCAGGCAGATAAAACCTAGAATCTTCCCGAATGATGTTTCAAAGAAAAAAAATCGATACAACGGATATGTTGTTGCAGCAATCACTATATTTGCAAGAGGTCCTGCAGCAGCTATTCTTCCAATTTCAAAGGTTCTTGTTTCACCACGAAACATGACTGCTCCCGGTGCTGCAAAGACAAATCCTGTGAAAACAGAAACTAATAATGATAGGAGAAGCCCTCTTGGGTACATTCTGAATTCTGACCAGAGGCCATATTTTTGCGCCATAAACTTATGAGAGAGCTCATGAACAAAAAATGCGGTAATAATACCTAAAAATGCAATGGGGAGTGCCAATGGAAGTGCTTGTATATTATTAAAACCAGAACGGATGCTGTTTCCTGAAAAAGCAAAGGAAAATGCGAGTGTTAAAACACCTATTGCAATGAGAAGATGCTTTATTTCTATTTTACTAAATTTTCCTGGTTTTCCAGTTTCAACGGTACCTTTTGGAAAATACATGTATTCACTTGGCGAGAGGTCATGAAACGATGTATAAATTTTCCTTCTCTCCTGCATGCAACCCTCAATTGATATTATAGCTTATGAATGTTTTGAGTGTGATAAAATATCAGCCAAATACACGGCTGGTGATAATTGGTAACGCTACAAAGGTACCAATCATGCTCCCTACATTTGAAAGTGCTACAACCATGAGAAGTCGTATTACCTTGTTATTAAAGAAATCCTTTGTGCTCTCCATCTTACTAAGGTTTTGAAAATCTTTCACTACTGGTTTTCTCAACTTAAATTCTACATAACCAGCAACCCAACCAGCAGCAATTGCAGGATTTAAAGACGTGAGCGGAGCAGCAACAAAAGCAGTTAGCCATGTCAATGGATGCCCTCGAGCAATCATGGCTCCAATCATTGATAAAACTCCGTTTATCAAAAACCATATGATGAAGATATCAGCTATTTCAGTCCATGCATCTGGCCCCTTGGTAACTATCATCCAAATGATCACAGCTGCAAAAACAATAGGGACTGCATAGCCAACAGCTTTTAAAATGCTAAATCGTTTTTTAGGAACATATTCAAGCTTTTTTAAATCAACATCTAGTTTTTTCGTTTCCAGATATTTTTTGATTCCTTGGATATGTCCTGCGCCTACAACGGCGACAACTTTTCCTTTTTTGCTTTCATTAAGAATTTTTTGTGCAATATATTCGTCTCGTTCATAAATGAGAACCGTTGCAGCACTTGGTGCAATTGCGCCAAACTCTTCCATCATTGAAGAAATGACATCTTGTTTCATGAGTTCTTTGAGATCAAGTTCTTCTAATTCTTCTTCATCATACCCTAGTATTGCTTTGAGAAATTCCCATATTAACCTAAATTTTTCTCTGATGCCCATCTTTTTCCATGCGCGTTTTAATGTTATAGAAATATCTCTGTCGACAAGTGCAATTTTGAGATTATGCTTTTTTGCTTCTTCCATTGCTGCAATCATCTCAGAACCTGGTTCTACGCCATGGTCCTTTCCTAGTTTTCTCTGGATTGAGGCTAAAAACGTCTGCGCAAGCATAAAATAGGCGTTATTTGATTTTAAAAGTGAAGTGATTGGAGTGTTTTCCCATTGGTCTTTTTTTGTTATTGCCTTATGTCTTCTTTCACAAAGCTCAACTGCGACAATATCGGGTTTGTAATTCTCGATTGCTTTTCTTACTTCTTTTACACTGTCTTCAGATATATGTGCTGTACCAACAAGTATGATGTTGTCATTTACTTTAACTTCCAAAGTATCTCCTTTTCCACTCTTGTATGCATAATATATAAAAAAAATGTTTTATTTAGATTTCTGCTTCAAAATCTTCTACTTCTGTAGTAAACTCGTCGTCTGTTTTAATTTTCCCTTGTTCTTTGAGTATTTCCCTTGTAAGTAGCCAGTAAATGAGTGCAAGTGCTCGTCTTCCTTTATTGTTTGTTGGAATAACATAGTCAACGTATCTTGTTTCATTATTGGTATCGCAGAGTGCAACAACAGGAACTCCAATATTTTTTGCTTCTTTTAACGCCTGAATGTCTGCAAGCGGATCGGTGAGTAGTATTGCTTCAGGTTCGAAGAAATCTTTAGAATTTGGATTTGTAAGTATTCCTGGTCTGAAACGACCTTCGAGAACCTGCATCCCAGTGTGTTCACCGAGTTTTTGTACTGGTTGTTGTCCGTATTGTCGAACGGAAACAACTAACACTTTTGAAGGGTCGTATTTCACTAAAAATTTTGCAGCATGTTTTATCCTTTCATCTGTTTTCTTTACATCGATTATGTATAGGCCATCGTTTCGTACTTTGTATATGAACTCTTTGATGTCTGATGTTTTTTGTCTTGTGCCGATATGCACTCCTGATGTCATGTAGGTTTCTTCAGAGAGCATCATTTTATGTTCGTTTTCTGTTTTTTCTTTCTCTTTTTTTTCAGCCATAGAGTTTTCCTTCACTATTTTTCTTTTCTTTTCACCGTAATTGGTATTGCTCCTTCTTCAAACTCCAACATGGATATTTTGACAGGGTCAATTACCTCTTTTGGAATTTTTGCGAGTGTTGATGGTGCACCCATTGCAAGTTGCAATGCTCGTGCGCCTATGATGCGTGCTTTTTCAAATCGAGTATAGTCCAAGATATTCCTCCTGGTATATGGGTGGTAGAACCACCAAATATCAGATACATTTAAAAGTATTGCCCTTGAATGTATCTTTTTTTATTTACGTCATAATTATTTATTAAAAATTTGAATATTTTATTTTATTTCATCGATTCCTTCTGCAAAATCTGCAGAGCGATTAGAAAATTCATCTAATGCAAGTTGCATATCAAAGATAATATCTCGTAAAAGTCTGTCTATTCGGTCGTTTTTAAACTCTTTTACTCCATCGATATCCGAATATATCTTTCCTAAGAACTCGTCCACATTTTTGTGTATTTCAATATTGTACAGAATTTCCTCCATGTTTCATACCCTCAGCTTATACATAAAACATCTTATATATAATAATTTTTGGATGTTTTTATATCATTCTCCCAATCAGTTTATTTATCTCTTTTCCTCTGTATCCCAATGCTCCACCGTTCTCATAGGATCTTTTAATACCTTCATATCCTTTTTTTGGTGGGCTTAATCGAAATAACGGTTTGACATCAGGTATCTCCTTATATTTAAACTTATTGTCAAGTATTGCATCTGATAATTTTTCAATGCTATCATATGATGTTGCAGATTTTAAGTACTCCTCGGTAACTAGTTTATCGCCAACAAGCATCCCTCTAGTTTTAATAAGCTTTGGAAGAGTTTCTTTATCTAGCTCTCCCCAGGTTGCATAGTCTTTAACTATTTGTAACATTCCTTTATATACCTTATTTTCCTCAATCAATGCACAATGATTAACTTTAGTTAATCGAAGAAGCTCTAATGTACGTTTAATATCGGGGTTTACATTAACTATTCCTCTAACTCGTATAACGGCAAATACCATATTATGCTGTCTCCTTTTTGATCTCATCTGGTTTGGGGGCCTCTTTGGGTAGTTCAATGCTTCCTAAGACGATATTAATATTTTTAATCTCACTTTCAGTAATTCGCATTTCAGCATTCTGTTTTAATGCATCAAAAACAGCATTTGCATAATTTACAACTGTTTGTGTTTGCCCTCGGGTAAACGCCCAACAGTCATGTACTCCTGCAAGATTTAATATTTTTTTTGCCACGTCTCCTGTAGCAAGACCAATTCCATGCGGAGCAGGTTTAAATGTTACCTCCACAGAACCGCCTTTACCGGTGACTGCAAAGGGAACAGTATGAGGTTTTTTACAGCCACATTCCCAAGAACCACACCCTCTTCGAATCTCAATAATATTTAATTTCGCATTATCAATTGCTTTTTTAATGCTTGATCCTACTTCTTTTCCTTTTGCTTGACCAAGACCAACAAAACCATCTTTATTTCCAACAACAACAGTAATAACAAATTTTATTCTTCGACCAGAGTCTGTCATACGTTGGACCATTTTAACATCAATAACTTCATCTTCAACTTCTGGGAGTAATATATCAACAATTTCAGGTTCCCTGATCGGTAGCCCTGAAGTTAATGCGGCATTCATTGTAGATATTTCCTTTGATTTGACCATTTGTCCAAGCCGAGTTTTTGGTTCCCATGCTGCCTGATCTGGTTTATCTTTTCTACGGGGTGGTCTTTTACCGCTTCGTTTATTACGACCTCTTGGTGCCATTATTTGCCTCCTATAATCTTATTTTTTATTTCTCCCATTAATGGAGCAATTTTATCATCAAGATGCTTCCCGAGGATTCTATCTTCAGATGGCATTATTCCTTCATCATGGGGACATACTATCCCTGCATCGACAACACCTTTTAATGTCGCAAAAAGTTTATTGCCACGTGTTGGCCGATACCGCCCTATATCAAGCATTCCTTCTTTTACTCCTTTCTCTCTTGCTTTTTTCCCAGCAAGTAGACCGGTGAGATATGCTGCAGGTGTTGTAGAAACAGAATGTTTCCATTTATAGTCTTTAACAAGATCACTTGAGAGAACTGAAATAATAATCTTGTCTCCCTCTGGATTGTACTCAACGAATTGTACGCTAATATTTTTAAGAGATTTTCTCACAACGATACGAATCTTCCTGGATTTAAGAAGTCGTAATCTTCTCCGATAGTCTGTTCTTCCTTCTCGATGTCTTCTTGGCTTAACATGATAGCGAGGACCTGCTTTCATTGTTTTTCCTCCTTTAAAAAACCGTCAGATGTCATACGCGTTCTAAGATGGTGTTTACTGCGAAACTCGCCACCTTTTGCTTTACGATAATATTTACGATAAATGCTTTTTTCAATTGTTTTATCGTCTCGTAACTGACGCAGATATGTTCGTATCGGACGTATTGTTCTTATCCATCGTTCTTTTCTTGGTAAACGGGCATACTTTGCTCCCTTTCTTGAACCATGGCCTTTTCTTCTTCCTTTATCTTTCTGTTTTTGAATAAATTTCTTACGTCCTCTTGAAATACCTTGAACTTGTTTGCTTTTTATAGCTCCGCCATTGATAAGAATCTTTATGTCGCCTCTCGTGACTGCTTTCGCGATTTCATCTGTCCTATCTGAATCCATCCATACTCTGTTTTTACCGCATTTCAGAATAGTTGATGCTATTCTTCGTTGGTTTCGCAGATCAGTCATTTTTACGCCCTCATATTAAGCACTCTGATTTCTAACTTTTCTGCTTTTTTCGCAATTTCAAGTCGTTTTTTCGTTCCAACGGTGCCACCAATTCTTGCTGCCTGTTTTTCCGGATTAATGTTTTTGAGATCAGCTACATTATAGATCATAACTTCTTCAAAACCTGAGGGATGCAATCCACGAACTTCTTTTGGTCCTCGAAAACCAATTCGTACTTTACTAGGGCGGTATTTTAAATTTTTTCGCATTTTTGAGGTTATCCCATCTGGCCGTCTCCAATTCTTTGGAATTCGTTTATATCGAAACCATTCTTCTCTGAGAAATGTTGGCGTTCTCTTCTTTATCTGTTTTCTAATTTGTAGTTTTTCTTTTTGTTCTTCACTCAGCTTTGGCTTTTTCTTAGCTTTGTATGTTTCCTCTTCGTCCTCTCCAATTATTTCCACTGTTTCTTCTATCGTTCCAATTTGATCTTCATCTGATTTTTCTTCAGTAGGAGCAGGTGTTTTTTCTTTTTTTGTTTCTTTAGGTTTTGCCTGTGTTTTTGGTTTTGCTTTGGCTGTTTCTTTTTTCTCTGGTTTTTTAAGTTGATTTAGAATATCTTTTGCATTTTTTTCAGTAATTCCTTTGATATTTTTTAAATCGTCAACTGTAGCGTTTTTCAGTTTATCAATTGAATCAAATCCACTAGTGTAGAGGAGTTCTGCTTTTGCATTTCCAACGCCGTTAAGGGTGGTAAATTTTTTGGTAACGTTTTCTTTTGTCATATTTTTTATCCTCTTTTACTGATTAAATAGACACCGTCTTGGAATACACGTATGTCTCTTTTTTTCACTTTTGTTGCTCGTTCTATGTTTGCTGCAGTCTGTCCGACTTTTTCTTTATCTATCCCAGATACCGTTACATTTTCTCCTTTTGCCTCTACCGTTACGCCATCAAGAATTGTTGCATTTCTTGGAGCTCTCTCTCCAAGAAAGTTTTGAATAACAAATGTGTCTCCTTCGACACTCGTTTTTATTGGAAAATGGGCAAATACTGTTTTCATTTTATATTCAAATCCTTCAGTAACTCCCTTTATCATGTTACTAATATGTGCTTTAAATGTTCCAATTAATGCTTTTTCTTTTCTTTTTGGAAGATTCAAACAAGAAATTTCAACAATGTTGTTTTTAACTGTGATCTCGATTCTGGGGTTGGAAAGCATTTTTGAAAGAGAGCCTTTTTCTCCTTTCACGTGAACTGTTTTTTCATCAATTGTTATTTCCACGCCATTTGGAATCTCGATTTTTTCTCTTATCTCTGTTACCGCTGCCATTTTTCATTCTCCTTGTTAGTAGATATAGGCGAGTAATTTCCCTCCAATGCCTTTCTTTCTTGCCTCAGCGTTTGATAGAATGCCTTCTGTGGTTGTAAGTACCAGTAGACCAAAATCTCGTGCGGGCAGATACCTTGATTCCCATTTATCCAGATCATTCCTTTTTATTGGATATCTTGGTTTTATAACCCCGCAATTATTGATAGACCCAACAAGTTCCACTTGAAAAATACCAGCTTTGCCATCCTCGATCAATTCGAAGTTACCAATGTATCCTTTCTCTTTTAAAAGATTAAGAATTCCACCTATAAGCTTAGACGAAGGACGAATCATGCAAGTTGCTATTCCTTTTGTCTCTGCGTTTTTTATGGTAGATAATGCATTTGCTAACGGATCGTTTAACATTGTCTAATCAACTCCTAATCATATTTCTTAAACCCAATTTCTTCAGCTTTTTCTCTGAAACATTGCCTGCAGAGATGAAGTCCATATCTTCGTATAATGCCGCGTTTTCTGCCACATTGCTCACAGCCGACATTTCTGCCGTATATTTTTTTCCTCTCTTTTATCCTCATGATACAACCTCCACGTTGTATGTCTCTGCAATAAATTGAGCGGTTTCTTTGCTTTTCACTTGATGCCTTTGAGGTATCTTTCTTCGATCGACACGTCTATTTTTAATTCTATATCCTAACTTTTTCATAGTTACACAGACATCCATCCCAAAGATACCGATTTTCGGGTCGTATTTTTGCCCTTCAAATAACGTATGATCTGGTATTCCAAATGAAAAATTACCTTGATCGTCAAATGCATAATCAGCGATTTTATTTTCTCTGGTCTTTAATGCTTCAATTAAAAATTTATCAGCAGCTTTCTTTCGTAAGGTTACCTTGCATCCGATGGCCATCAATTTTCGAAGAGCCCAATCTTTATTTGTTGTTTTTGAAATGGTTTGTATTGGTTTTTGACCAGTGAGGTTTTCCAAGACTTGTTCTGCTTTACTGAGTTTTTCCCCTGCTTCACCCACACCGATATTTACCGTTATTTTTGCAATGCTTGGTTTTATGGGTTGTTTTTCTTTTTTGACAGGTTTTTTCTTGACAGTTTGTGTTTTTTCTTTTTTTATTATTTCTTTAGTAGTTTTTGGTGATTTTTTTGTAGTTACTGGTTTTTTTGCACTCATTGTATCTTCACCTCAGGAAATGAAACTACTGGTTTTGTTTTTCCAATTGGAAAAATATAATGGGTAAGTGTGGAAAATTCAGTATTTCCTTTCATTTTTGCAAGATTTGGTTTTGATGATGATGTCACTTGAATGTCTTCAATGTTTGCCATCTCGCCAATATGACTACCGCCAATTATCATGGAGACTGTTCCTTTCTCATATTTAAAAACATCACTGATTTTGTTGTCTTTAAAAGAGATTTTTAGAACATCACCTGTTTTATATCCATCTTTTTTCACAAGGATGTTTTTCCCGTCGTGAAAGTTAAGCTGAATTTTGTTTCCTTTTATAATTGTTTTATTTTCAATGCGTTGCAGTTTCCATTCTGCATCTTTACTTGAAATAGGAACGAGTGTTAACTTCCCGTTTTTGTCAAATAAGAGTCGATAATCCTTTTTTAGTTTCGGTATCGATATGACATCCATAAATCCACAGGGAAATTTATGGTTTTTTCTTTTGGATCCATCGACTAAAATATCTCCACTTGATATAACTCTCTTTACCTCTCGATATGAATCGCATAATTTAAGATAATCTCTTGTGATGATCCCAAGAGGTATTGATTTTCCCAATGGATGTGGACCTGGTGATTGTTTTATCGTCCATTTTTTTTCTTTTCTATGAAGCCGTACTGTTCTAGGGGCTGCAAGTCTTTTTAAATGTTTACTCATGCTTTACCCTCCTCTTTTTTTTCTTTTGGTTTTGAAGAAGTTTTTTTGGCTGTTTTATTCTTTGATGCCCCGGTCTTTTTTCCCGTTGTTTTTTCTTCTGTTTTTGGTTTTGTTTCTGTTTTTTTAGGCTTTGGTTGTTCTTTCTTTTCAGTTTTCTCTTCTGTCTTCTTTGGTTTTGGTTCTTCTGTTTCTTTTTTTGGTTTTGTTTCAGTTTTTTCAGTTGGAGTTTTTTCCTCTGAGACTTCTTCTTCAATGGTTTCTTCAGGTGTTTCCTGTTCTTCTTCTTTGAGAACTTCTTCAGCTATCTTTTGTTCTTCTTCGAGTTCTTTTATTTGTTCTTCTGCTTCTTTTTCAATTTCTTTTTTTGTTATGTCAGAGAGCCCTCGTTCAAGTTTTTGGCGTCTCCATCTATCGGTAAGATTTAATTTAGTAATAAGTAAATTACTTGCATGTATTGGTTTTGCAATTTTAGTCCCATCTGCTTTAACTGTTGTTATCCCTTCAACCTCTACAACTTGCTTTTTTACACGGATGAGGGATACCTTTTCTTTATGTCCTTTGAAACTTCCTCTCATAACCTTGACTTCATCCCCCGTAATCACAGGAACACTTCTCTTGTCGTATTTTAAAAGCAAGTTTTCTGCAAGATGTGAAGAAAGCCATCTTCTCTTTTTATGGAGAGGGGCGTTGTAGAGCATTTTTCTTTGCTTTCTTGGTTTTATTGATTTCATTTCTAATCCACTCATACAATTGTTGATGCTAATGAAGAAATCTTAGGCCATCTTTCTGCTGCTTCTATTGCGACAGGGCCTTTAATCATCGTCCCTTTTGTCTCCCCGGTATCGGTGACAAGAACAGCAGCATTATCTTCAAATTGAACCATAGTGCCATCTGGTCTGCGAAATGGTCTTCTTTGACGAACAATCACCGCTTTTAGGATCTGACGCTTCATATCTGCAGCTCCCTTTTTGACACTGACAATTACTAGGTCTCCAACACCTGCGGTTGGATATCTGCGATGCGTTCCTTTCAATTTTGGTGTCATGATTATCTGAACAATTTTTGCACCTGTATTATCAATACAGTTTACGCGAGCACCTGTAGGTAGTCCTCGCATCATTCTGCCAGCTATTCCTTTCATCTTTGTTTCACCATCATACTTTTTCTATTGCAACAAACGATATCGTTTTACTCAATGGTCTGCATTCTGCAATTCGGATATTATCTCCTACTTTCAACTTAATACAAGGCGGACAATGAGCTAGATATGTTGATGTCCTTTTCTCATATCTTTCATATTTTTTTACGTAATGCATAAATTTTCTTTCTACAGATATTGAATCTTGCATTTTATGAGAAATAACTGAACATTTTATTACCTGTCCTCGAACTGATAATGTCCCATGAAATGGACAGTTACGATCATTACAGCTTTCGCTAGGAGGTTTGACATTTAATCCTATGTTTCTTGCGTCATTTTTTTCAGCCAATTTTTTCACCTTGCTTTTTTCGTTCTATCTTCAGGTCGATATATTAATCGTGAACCTTTTATGGTTATTTTCTTCCCTTCATATTCAAATTCAAATATTGCAGTATTTTTTGCAATTCTTTTTTGTTTATCTTTGGTTTCTATGAGGAATGTATTTTTTGTCTCGTCGATTACTATCCCAGATGTGTTAACAAAGGCGGGGTCTGTGCACTCTTTGATTTTCACATGTCTACCGATGAGTTCATCTTTGACGATTCTGTTTTCATCCATGCAATCACCCTTTGGGATGCAGCATTTGTTGCTGTTAGGTTTATAGTACTTCAACGATGAATCCTAATTTTTCAAGTGCCTTTTTTACCTTTTTTCTATGGTCTCCCTGTAGTTCTATTCTGCCTTCTTTTATTGTCCCGCCGCAGGCACAGATTGATTTAAGATTGCTTATCAGAGAATCCAAATCCAAATCATGCGGGTTTAAACCTTCAACGACGGTCATCATTTTCCCGTATCTTCTTTTATCAACAGCAATAGTAATGTTTTGCTGCTCCCTGGCGATTTCTTCACAGACACAGATTTCTTTAGGTAAACCACATTTTGGGCAAATATCGCTCATTTGGTTTCTCCTTCCTCCTGCATGATAGTCAGTAATCGTGCAATAGTCATTCGTAACTGCCTGATTTTACCAGGAGATGGTGGAGAACCACCCATTGCAGATACCCCCCGTTCATGCATAAGTTCTTCTTTCAGTTCCGTGAGTTTCTCCATCCTTTCTTCAGGAGTAAACTCTCTGATTTCTTTAGCCTTAAGACCCATTTTAGTTACCTTCTTCAAGTAATTTCTTTAAATTTTTCCCTATTGTTTCCGCTGTTTTCTTACCAATGCCTTCAATGGACATGACGTCCTTGGCATCCATCTTGAAAAGTTCTTCCAAAGATCCAATCTTTGCTTTTTCCAATTTTTTGACAACAGATGCTCCTATCCCTGGGATTTCCGTAATCTTTTTAATCTCAGTTTTTTTCGTATCTTTGGTTTTTTCTTCTGTCTTCTTTTCCGTTGTTTTTTCTTCTTTTTTCTCAGGAATCTTTAATTTTACTTCATCAGGGAGTTTTGCATCTGGTTTCATAATCCTAACTTTTACACCAAGAACCCCTGCTTTTAGCTTTGCTGAGGAAAATCCATTATCCATGACTTCTTTTGCAACTTCACCGCAATATTTTACATGCCCTTCAGTGAATTTCTCGGTTCGATGCCTTGCCCCTGTAAGTTTTCCTGCGATAACAATCTGACATCCTTTTGCACCTGCATTCATAATTCTTCTTACTGTCGAATGCCCTGCTCTTCGGAAATGCCATCCGCGTTGAAGGGCTTCTGCAAGTTTTTCTGCCATGATTTGTGCATTTAATGCAGCAGATGCACCTGCTTCTTGGATTTCTATCTGGGGATTTTCGACATCAAATCTGGTATGTATGGTTGATGTTAATTCTTTTATTTTTGAACCGCCCTTACCAATTACCATGCCTGGTCTTTCAACGAGGATGTTTATTCTTGTACCGATAGGCGTTCTTTGGATGCTCATGCCGCCAAAGCCTGCGCCCTCTATCTCTTTAACTAAGAATTTCTTTATGAGTGACCTCTTCGTATTTTCCCTTATAAATTTCTGTTCACTTGCCATCATTCCGCCTCTTCAATGACAATTTCAATGTTTGTTGTAGTTTTATTTTTATCAGTTGCTCGTCCTTGTGCCCGTGGCATGATTCCTTTGATTATTCTTCCCGTATATGCTGAGATGTGAACAATTTTCATATTTTCCACGTCAAATCCTTTATATTCTGCATTATTTTCTGCGTTTTCGACTACTTTTAACATATGCTGAGCGGCTTTTTGTGGATAACTTCCAGGACCTATGCCTTTTTGATGTGCTCGTTTTCTTTTATGAAATACTGCAGGAAGTGGACGTTTCAGTTCAATTATTTCTTCAAGAAACGTTTTTGCTTTCTCGGTTTTCATTCCTCTAAGTGCATAGGCAAGATTCATAGAGTCCTTTTGTGAGCAGTGTAGCTCATATCCATATGCTTTTGCAGTTTTATCTGGATCCATTTCAGTTGAATATTTCGGCATTTTTCATCACTTCAACGGCATAAATTTAGAGGACCTCGTTGCTCCAACACCTGGTCCTGTATGTTTTACTTTTTTTCGAGTTAATGCAAATTCTCCAAGGTAATGCCCCACCATTTGAGGCTGGACATTTAATCTTTGAAACTCCTTACCACTGTGAACAAGTATGTTATGTCCTATAAATGCGGGTAATATCACCATATCTCTACAATGGGTTTTTATCATATCCCCATCTTTTGCATTTTTTACATCTTCTAGAAGCTTGTTTTGTTCTTTTGTGAGCCCTCGTTTGAGCGTTCTCCGCGATCTTGAAGGAAGCAACGGGAGTAATTCATCCATAGAGATGTTTTGTAGTTCCTCAACAGTAAGCCCACAGAATTTGAATTCTTTTTTCTTTACCCCTATCTTCTGCCTCTCTTTCTTCCTTCGGCTTCTTGCAGATGACTTAAACTTAATCTTTCTTGCCATACGTATCTACCTTCTCCCTGTACGTTTTGCAGCGATATTTCCAACCTTTCTTCCTGGAGGTGCACCACGGGGAACTGTACTTGGGCCACCAACATGCTGATGTCCACCACCGCCATGAGGGTGACTAACAGCATTCATTGCCACTCCTCGAACAACAGGATATTGCTTTCCTTTTTTCCTACGGGCATGAAATTTTTTCCCTGCCTTTAGAAACGGTTTATCCTTTCTTCCACCGCCTGCAGCAATCCCGATTGTTGCTCTACAAGAAGAATCAAATGTTTTGAATTGACCTGAGGGAAGTTTCACAACGGTTTTCTTTGAATCATGTGAGACAACATTTGCACCGCTTCCTCCTGCTCGAACAAGTTTTCCTCCATCTCCTGGAGTGATTTCTATATTGTAAATTGGGTATCCTTCAGGGATTGTTCCAACAGGGAGTATATTTCCCTTGGTACAGTCCCCTTTATTTTCAGTAAATTTAATTTCACGACCGACTTCTGTCCCCTCTGTTGCAAGAATAAGCATTGTTTTATCATTTTCCAGTCGTATCTTTGCAAGAGGTGAGGTTCTTCCAGGATCGTGAAGTATTTCTTCAACGACTCCTTTCAGCTTTTTTTCATTAGAGTATTTTATATCTCCTCTGAATTTATGAGAAGGGACCTTGAATCGTCCTTTTGTC
>RCNB010000942.1_pt1 | contig 18772 bp, 22 predicted proteins | sample 2041321 | NCBI WGS metagenome assembly RCNB01 (sample SAMN09708232, study PRJNA481090) | Marine sediment metagenome, whole genome shotgun sequencing project. | reverse complement strand
AATTCGGGCACAGGTTGGCCTAGTTTTTCACAGCCAATTAAAGAAAATGCTATAAAATATATAAGAGATAGTACTTTCGGGATGGTTCGTGTAGAAGTACAATGTAATACTTGCGATGCACATCAGGGGCATGTTTTTCCTGATGGTCCAGAACCAAGCGGATTAAGATATTGTATTAACTCAGCGTCTATGGTATTGCAAACAGAAGAAAAGGAGGTTATAAATGAAAAATAGAAATTTACACATAGCTACATTTGGAGGCGGTTGTTTTTGGTGTATTGAGGCGATGCTCAAGGAAATAAATGGCGTTGAAAAAGTTGTTTCAGGATATTCAGGAGGCATCGTACCCGGAACACCGACATACAGAGAAGTCTGCTCAGGTAAAACGGGTCATGCTGAAGTTGTACAAGCAACTTTCAATACTGAACTCATAAGTTATGAAGAATTGGTTTTAATATTCATGACCAATCACGATCCAACATCACCAAATCAACAAGGTGCAGATGTAGGTTCACAATATCGTTCTGTAATATATTATCATAATAGTGAACAAAAAGAAATTACAGAAGAAGTAGTAAAGCAATTAGCACCTTATTTTGATAAATCGATAGTCACGGAAATTAGCGCTGCCGAAAAATTTCATCAAGCAGAAGATGACCATCAAGATTATTATGCAAATAATAAATCTGAAGGTTATTGCATGGCAATTATTACTCCAAAGTTGGCCAAGCTGCGTAAAATGTATGCTGATAAATTAAAAACTGTGATTGTTTAAGAACGCGTAAAGTTTTACTCATGTGTGATAAATTATGGGGAAGGTAGATTTTCCTTAATCAAGTATAAAAGAACGAAAACGAAATGAATACTCAAATAAAAGAAAAACAGCTATTTAAAGCACCAGAGTTCGATGTAAAAGACTGGATTGATAGTAGTGGAAATAAAACAGACCAAATTAAATTAGCTGATTTTAATGGCAAATTTATGGTGGTATACTGTTTTCAAAGTTGGTGCCCAGGCTGTCATAGTAGAGGATTGCCAGCCATGCAAAAAATGGTAAATGCCTTAGAAGGAAACGATAAAGTAGCTTTTGTTGCCATTCAAACAGTTTTTGAAGGTCATCAAGAAAATACCTATGAAAAAATGGTAGAAACCCAAAAAAAGTATGATTTAGAAATACCTTTTGGGCACGATGCCGGAGACGATGGTAAATCACGCTCAAATATGATGACTAATTACCGAACTGGTGGTACACCATGGTTTATTTTAATTGACCAACATAATAATGTCGTCTTTGCAGATTTTCATTTAAATGTCGATGCAACAATAGAAGTATTAAAAAGTATAAAGTAAATTGAAATGATAGAAAATGTACCAAAAATAAAATTATACGGTGCAGATGGTTGCCATAAAACGCATTATTACCAGTTGATATTAGATAAAACTGGTTTGCCTTATGAGTTTTTGGATGTAGAAGCAAATAAAGACGATGCAGAAGAATTGCGTGGTCTTTACAGCAACCGGAAACTTAATTTCCCGACTATTACCATCGGTAAGAAAAAATTGAGAAATCCGTATAAAGAAGACATTGAAAAATGGTTAAACAAATTAATTCCTAGTAGATTGGACATTATACACGACAAAGAGAATCTGCGTTTTACGTTAGATATTAATGGAGAACTGGCAAAAGTTGATTATAGCATAAGAGGTGGTAAAATGCGCCTTACGCACTCTGAAGTGCCTTACAATTTAAGAAGCCAAGGTATAGGGAAGGTCTTGGTAGAAAAAACCTTCGAACAACTAACCAAAGAAGGGTACACTGCCGTGGCAATATGCTCTTATATTAGAGCCGTGGCAAAACGCAGCGAGCGTTGGAGCACAACAATACAATAATAATTTAGAAGAGATTTTAATTTAATTGAGAAGAATGTGTAATTTTTGAGGGATAATAAATATTTATTAAACGCTCTTAATATGATAACTTTGTACGAACAAAAAACTAGAGCATTGGGTATAAAACTAAACATTGTAGATAAATTTAATACCGGGTTACCAGCAGACCCAAATAAGAACAATACACGTAGGCAAGTTAGTGATGCTTGTTTCTCGTTTGTGACTCCTAAAAAGACGGAAAGGCCACAATTATTACATGTTTCTTCAGAAATGCTCCAAGAGGTTGGACTTTCTGATGAAGATGCTAAGAGTAGCGCATTTTTGAATGTTTTTACAGGAAATCAGATCTTGCCAAATACCAATCCATATGCTATGTGTTATGGTGGTCACCAATTTGGAAACTGGGCGGGACAATTAGGCGATGGTCGAGCGATCAATTTAGCTGAAATTGAACACAATAGTAACACTTGGACTTTACAACTTAAAGGAGCAGGGGAAACCCCATACTCACGCACAGCAGATGGACTCGCTGTTTTGCGCTCATCGATACGCGAATATTTATGTAGTGAGGCTATGTATCACTTGGGTGTACCTACCACGAGAGCGCTTTCACTGGCTTTAAGTGGTGACCAAGTTTTACGCGACGTGATGTATGATGGGAATCCAGATTATGAGAAGGGCGCAATTGTTTGTAGAGTATCAGAATCATTTATCAGATTTGGTAGTTTCGAGATTTTTGCATCAAGAGGTGATAAAAACACTCTTGAAGAATTAGTTAACTTCACTATAAAGCATCATTTCTCGCATCTAGGTAAACCGTCAAAAGAAGTATATCTACAATTTTTTAAAGAAGTAGCCGTCAAAAGTTTGGAAATGGTAATTCATTGGCAGCGCGTTGGCTTTGTTCATGGAGTGATGAATACAGATAATATGTCTATTCTTGGGTTGACAATTGACTATGGCCCTTACGGATGGTTAGAAGGCTATGACCATAATTGGACGCCTAATACGACAGATCGAACCCATAGTCGTTATCGCTATGGTAGCCAGTCTCAAATCGTTTTGTGGAACCTGTTACAATTGGCAAATGCTCTGTATCCTTTAATTGACGAAGCTAAACCTTTAGAAAGCATATTAAATGCATATCGTGAAGATGTTGAAATCGCATATTTAGATATGATGCGATCTAAATTAGGTTTGATTAAAAAGTCTGACTCAGACAAAGAATTGATTGAAGATTTAGAAAAAGTATTACAGTTATCTGAAACTGATATGACTGTCTTTTTTAGAAAGCTAGCTAATCTTCAAAAAAATCATCCAGAAAAGGGTATCGATATTGTAGCGGAAGCCTTTTATGAACCATATGTTTTAAAAGATTCACTAATTCAAAAAAAATGGAATAGTTGGTTTAAAAATTATGCTGACAAGTTACTAGTTGAAAATCTTAATGACAAGGAGCGAAAAATAGAAATGAACAAGGTAAATCCAAAATATGTACTTCGCAATTATATGGCTCAATTAGCGATAGACGACGCAGATAAAGGAGATTATAACTTAATAGATGCGCTTCATCAATTACTTAAAAGACCCTACGATGAACAGCCAGAAAATGAAAAATGGTTTGCAAAACGACCTGAATGGGCAAGAGATAAAGTTGGATGTTCAATGTTGTCTTGTAGTTCTTAGATCACAATAATACAAAATTAGAAAAATGAATAGTTCGACATTTAATCATATTGAAAAAATACCTGAAGGCTATTCTCAAGGAGTTTACAAGCGCAGAAAATACGGAATAACAAAAACCAGCTTCAATGATGGCGATTCTTTTAAAATCTACGGTGAAGAGCTTGGCGGTACTGATTTTATAAGCCTTAATTACTATATTACAAAGAAAAAGGAGCTGATAAAACCCTGCGAAATGCCTGAACAAAAAGTGAAGCACTTTCTCAAAAATGTTATCATAAGCAGTGGATTAAATTAATACTATAAATCATTTAAATAGATACATATAATGAGTAATTATAAAAAAGCATACATAGCAGGAGGTTGTTTTTGGGGAATGGAAGATTTGTTTAGAACGCGACCAGGAATTAAAGATACTGAAGTTGGATATCAAGGCGGTGAAAATGACAATCCAACATATAGAAATCATCCAGGACATGCGGAGGGTATTGAATTGACATACGACACTAATGAAACATCATTTAGTGAAATTCTAGATTTTTTCTTTAGAATTCATAACCCTACAACGGTAGATCAACAGGGTAATGATAGAGGGTCTAGTTACAGATCAGTAATCTTTTATCAAAATGAAGAAGAAAAAATTGCTGCTGAAGACATGATTAATATAGTAGATAAATCTAAAAAATGGGATGGAAAAGTGGTGACTACATTAGAACCATATGCTCCATTTTGGCAGGCAGAAGATGACCACCAAGATTATTTGGTGAAAAAGCCTAATGGCTACACATGTCATTATTTGAGATTTAAAGAAAGCTACATTAGTAAAGAAGTAAAATAATTGCTATAAAAATTCAAGCCCTTATGCCTTTTTTGCATAAGTTCTTTTAATAAATAAGAGGTATGAAAGAAAAGACAATAGAGATATTAAAGGTGGCTCCTACGTATGGAACAAAATGGGGTTAATTATCACTGCTGTATAAAATTTTGATCATAATTTCAGCAATAAACTTGCTTTTTGTATCGATTTTAATGATTCCAACTATTTAAATAGAACTATGAGTAACGTAAAATTTAAAAACACACGTTTTAATCCAGATAGCACACCATTTCATAACCTGGCTAAGCAAATGGCAAAAGCATTTGGTTACACAGCAGATTTGAAGACAGATAAAACGCTAGCACAATTGTTACGTTTACGTGTGTCGCAGAAAAATGAATGTGCCTATTGTGTGATTCTACATTCAAAAACAGCAAGAGAAATAGGAATTCGCGAAGAAAAAGTAGACAACATTTCATCTTGGTATAACGGAGAATTATTTACGAAAAAAGAAAAGACCGCTTTAGCATATTGCGATAATTTAACCGAAGGGGTTCATAAAAATTTTCACAAGTATCATGCAGAGATGACACATTATTTTTCTGAAGTAGAAATCGCAGAAATTGCAGCTATAGTGATTAATATGAATGTATGGACACGTCTTAAATTAGCACAAGGTGAAGCACCCTATTTTGAATAATTGAAATATATAAATAACATAGGATTAGGAACCGCAGCCATTGGTAGACCCTTATATATTAATGTCAAACAGGATGTAACTGTAGCATCATTTTCCTTACCAAAGTTCAAGAAAAACGGTTTGCAAGTATTAGAAGATGCTTACAATAATGGCGTGAGGTATTTTGATACATCACCGGGGTATGGGCTTGCAGAACGATTAGTGGTTGAATGGCTTGAGAGTAAAAAGGATCCAAGTATTCAGGTTTCTACTAAATGGGGCTATACATATGTGGCAAATTTCGACCCAAAGGCCAAACAGCACGAGGTAAAAGAGCATTCTGTTGATAAACTGAATATGCAATGGGAATACTCTAAAATGTTATTGCCGTATCTTAAAGTATATCAAATACATTCAGCTACTTTCGAATCTGGTGTGTTGGATAATTTAGAGGTTTTAAAACGGTTACATGACTTAAAGAATGAAAATAATATTACGATTGGCTTAACCACAACAGGAAATAACCAAACCGAAGTATTGGAAAAGGGACTATCTATTCAAGTTGAAAATGAAGCCTTGTTTCAATCATTTCAGTGCACCTTTAATATTCTAGATCAGAGCATTTTAAAATACGCTGAAGCCTTGCAAAGCCTATCAGGGCCTTTTATTATAAAAGAAACCTTGGCAAATGGAAGACTGATACCAAACGCTAATTATTTCGAATACCGTAACCTTTACGATTATATGATACGTCTAACAAAAAAATATGAAGTAGGCGCAGATGCAATTGCCTTACGTTATTGTATGGAAATTTTTCCTAAAGCAATTATTTTAAGCGGGGCAGATAATTGTATTCATTTAAAAGCGAACCTAAGAGCGAATCAATTTTCATTGACAGTATCGGAAATTGAACAATTGAGTACTTTTGGAATTTCGAGTTTTGAGTATTGGCAAGAAAGAAAAAAACTAACATGGAATTAAGGCAAAAAACCCCTAATTGGGAATTGCTTTCTGTTTTTGGCTCAGACCCAAACCCAAACAATTAAATGTTACGATTAGATTTCAAAATAAGTGAATGACTATCAAATAATCAAAAAGCAGCATTGAAAAGAACAAAAAAGATAGGATTTGGAGGTGGGTGTCATTGGTGTACAGAAGCAGTATTTCAATCCCTTAAAGGAGTGTATGACGTAAAGCAAGGTTGGATAGCTTCAGATGGAGAAGGTTTTGCTTTTTCAGAGGCTGTTATTGTTGCGTATGATGCTACTATTATACCACTAGAAATTTTGATTGAAGTGCATTTACGTACACATAAAAGTACATCAGAGCATAGTATGCGCAAGAAATACCGTTCGGCTATTTATGTCTATGATGAATCCGAAGCGGCTATTGTTTCCGAACTTCTTGAAGTATTTCAGTCAAAATTTAGTGATCAACTAATAACGCAAGTACTTTTGTTTTCAAAATTTAAGCCATCACGTCAGGAGATTGTTAATTACTATTATAAAAACCCACAAAAACCATTTTGTGAAACATTTATTAATCCAAAATTGAAATTATTGCTCAATCAATTTTCAAATTATACGAAAATTGATAATTTGCAGCATTTAAATCATGGAAACTATAAAAATAACGTATAAATTATTTGAAGTTTAGTAAATATCATAAGGCAGTAGAAACCACATTTTGATAGGTTACTTTATTATATAAATTCACTTTTAATTAGATAGATTATGAATATTTTACAAAACTTAAAGGATTATTTCAAAAAGAAAGAAAATGACCAAGAAACAGGGCTAGCACCAGAGGGTGTATGTCCAAATTGTTGGGGAAAACAAGAATGGGATGGTGAACATTATAAATTTATGAAAGGTCAAAATAAAAACCCGAGTAGCGAAACGTATAACAATTTTGTTCAAGACGTAGCAAGAAAATTAGATAAGATAACGATTAAAGAGAATTCGTATATTTGCGAAACGTGTCAAATAACATATAAAACTACTTAATATGAAACAATTTAAATTTCTTTTATTCATTTTTTCTTTTTCAATCGTAATGTCTAGTTGGGCACAGACTATAGAGATAACTCCATCTTATGGTTTTCAATTTGGCACAAAATTAGACTATGGTATTAATTATATCCAAATTGATGATAGTGATCAATATGGTTTGACCATAGGTTATGAATTGGATTCTGATTTAATGGCAGAATTAACCTATTTCCGTCATACGACACAACTAAATATCCGTGATGTAATTTTGAGTCCAATTGAAACCAAATTAACTGACCTTAATATAGATTGGTTCTTGCTTGGCGCTTCTAAATATTTTGGCGATAACAAATTAAAACCATTTATAGGAGGTGGACTAGGTTGGGTCTTTTTTACCCCTAAAAACGAAAATTTTGATTTGATCAACAGAGGGCTAGACAATCAGACGAGATTTACTTTTTCTTTTAAAACGGGTGTAAATGCTATGATCACCGATGTAGTGGGTGTTAACCTTCAATTCAATCTATTGCTCCCAATAGCATGGGGTGGTGTTTATGTCGGTGGCGGACCAGGTGGCGTTTCTGGCGGTGTAGCTGTTTCTAGTTCAACATTAATTGCTAGTTTTAGTGGTGGACTCGTTTTTAAATTAGGATCTTAAACAAATAGTTTCTAATTAGCGATAGTATAAAATAGGCAGAAAGTTATCTTTATAATATTCAAACTACAGATTAAAAAGATAATTAATGAATCTATTGCGATATTTTTATTGAATGTACGTGTATAATAATACATTTGTAGAATAAGAGTTTTAAAAAATATAAATCTAAAAATTACTATGTTTAAAATAAAAATAAAATTAATTGCATTTCTTGCCATTTTCGCTATGACTAGCTGCTCTAGTGTTAAAGTACTTAAAAGTTGGAAAGCTGATAATGTAGCATCCATAAAATCAAAGAATATTTTGGTTGTTGCACGAACGGCAAATGAGGCAAATCGTAAAGCTTTCGAAGACGAAATGGTAAAACAGTTAAGGGCAAAAGATTTAAATGCAACTGCAAGTTATAAAAAATACCCAAAGATTGATCCTGATAGTAAATTGACGAAAGAAAAGGTAGAGGAAATAAAAGAATTATTTAAATCAGACGGTTTCAATGCGGTTGTAGTTAGTGTTCTCAAAAGCACCGAGGTAGTTTCGGAAACTACAGTTGAAGGAGGTTATGAAACAGGTGGTTCAGTACCAACGTATTATGGATATTATGGGGTTGGTTTTTATGGTTATTATTCAAGTCCAGTTTCTTACTCAAATTTTGAGGGGGTCTATGTAGATCAATCGGTAACCACGAGAACGGCTAATATTTACGTTTTAGAAACGGCAGCTTATAATTTAGATCTTACAGAAAAAGAACAATTGGTTGTTGTGGTAACATCAAAGATTGAGGAACCTGAAAACGTTATTGATTTGGCAGATGATTATGCGAAGGCAGTTATGAACAGTCTGAAATAGTAATGACGCTTCGCTCTAATATGTTATAATTAGTAATTTAGGCTACATATATTTCCTAAACGAGGTTAAGTGGCTCTTATTTTAATTAACTGATAATGAGGTGCGTGTAATGAGAAAGAAAAAAGCATAGTTAATTTCTTTCAACATAAAATATTCGTCATAAATGAAAAAAAACATCAGTATAATAGTCATTATTTTAAGCCTAGTAGCTTGCAAAGAAAAAACATCGAAATTCATAGCTGAATTTGCTGTTGATAATACGGTCACTCCAAAAACTGAAATGGTTTGGATTGAAGGAGGTTCTTTTCAAATGGGGGCTCATTCTAAAGGGTATTATGGTAGAGAATATCCCGCTCATCAAGTAGAAATTGATGGATTTTGGATGGATACCCACGAAGTTACAAACGCCGAATACAAAGAATTTGTTGAAACTACCAATTATATTACTGTTGCAGAGCGAAAGGTTAATTGGGAACAATTAAAAAAGGAATTACCGCCAAATACAGTAAAACCACACGATAGTATATTGCGTCCAGGTTCTTTAGTGTTTATAGCATCTAAAGTCCCAGTAAGTTTAAATAATCCAGGGAACTGGTGGTTTTGGACAAGAGGTGCTAATTGGAAACACCCACAAGGTCCTGAGAGTACAATTGAAGATAAAATGGATCACCCAGTGGTTCATATGGCCTATGAAGATGCCGTTGCCTATTGTACATGGGCAGACAAACGATTGCCTACTGAAGCCGAATGGGAATTTGCTGCGAAAGGTGGTTTGGTTGGAAAAAAATATACATGGGGTGATGAAGATGCAACTACAAGAAGCGATTTGGCCAATATTTATCATGGAAATTTTCCATATGACAACACAGGTATCGATAATTATATTGGTACTGCACCTGTGATGCAATACAAAGTGAATGGATATGGCCTCTACGATATGTCTGGAAATGTATGGGAGTGGTGTTCAGATTTGTATAATGAAAATTATTATAAAGAAATTGCCGGTACGATTTGTAAGAACCCTACCGGAGCTCAAAAAAATTATAATCCGCGAGACCCATATGCTACTGAAAGAGTAACGAAGGGAGGCTCATTTTTATGCCATGTTTCTTATTGTTATAATTATCGGCCAAGTGCTAGGGAGGCATCTTCAATTGACAGCGGAATGTCACATATTGGTTTTAGAACCGTAAAAAGTAAATAAAAAAATAGTAATAAAACAAACTAATAGTAAAATGAAAGCAATCAAATTATTGAGCCTTGTAATTGTAGCATTTGTATTCACAAGTATCAACGTTTATAGCCAAGAAAATCAAGATCAACTACCGGCAAAGGAGAAATGGAGTTTAGTTACCATTGAAGGTACTATTACAGCGATCGTAAAAGATACTAGAGAGATTACCGTGAGAGGACCTGAAGGAAATCTTCTAACAATGACTGCAGGAGATGCAGTGGAAAGGTTTGATGAAATTGCAGTAGGTGATGTAATTGCATTTGACTATTGGAAATACATCATGGCAGAATTTCGTTCTCCAACTGCTGAGGAGTTAGCAGAACCTTTAGTCGTTTTGGCAGAAGGTGGAAAAGCTCCAGAGGGCATGGACCCTGCCGCAGTTGTTGGAGCATTGGTAAAAGCCGTTGTTACCGTAGAAGTACTAAATAGACCAGAGATGACAGCAACGGTCAAAGGGCCAAGAGGAAATTATATGACTTTCGATATGGAAGATCAATCTTTGTTACAAAAACTCAATGTTGGCCAAAGCGTTATTATGACTTATGCAGAGGCGATGGCATTATCCCTTAGAAAGATTACTGCTGATAAAGAGTAAAAATAAAATAGAAATATATTCAATTAATTATGACACCATTTGAAGCTATTACCCAATTAAAGACACAAATGTCTAGGTCTATTATTGGACAAGAAAACTTGATTAATCGCATCATATTAACTTTACTTGCGGATGGTAACATGTTATTGGAAAGTGTTCCTGGTTTAGCAAAAACTAGAGCAATAAAATCTTTGGCTAAAAATTTAGACTGCGGTTTAAGTCGTATTCAATTTACACCAGATTTATTACCTTCAGATGTGACAGGTACCGAAATATATCTTCCAGACGGAAAAGAAAAATTCGTTTTTCAAAAGGGCCCAATTTTTAGTAACCTAATTCTTGCTGATGAGATAAACAGAGCGCCGGCAAAAGTTCAATCATCGCTATTGGAAGCTATGGAAGAACGTCAAGTTACTGTTGCTGGAAAAACCTACCACATGGAAAATTTATTTATGGTAATGGCCACTCAAAATCCTATCGAACAAGAAGGTACATATCCGTTGCCTGAAGCACAGATGGATCGATTTCTTGTGCATACCATTATCGATTATCCAAACGATGATGCGGAGCTGGCGATCATGCGACTCAATAAAGCAGAGGCTTCACAATCAAAAGATAAAGTAGCAAAAAACACCATTTCCCAAGAATCTATTTTTGACGCTCGTAAAGAGATTGCAGATATTAAGGTAGCAGAAAATATCGAAAAGTATATTGTAAGTCTCATTTCTGCAACACGATATCCTGAAAAGTTTGATCCCGAATTGGCTCAGTTAATTGAATTTGGTGCGAGCCCTAGAGGAACTATTGCATTAGACCGTTGTAGTAGAGTGAATGCATGGATGCAAAGCAGAGATTTTGTAACTCCAGACGATGTTCAGGAAGTTATAAAAGATGTATTACGACACCGAATAGCCCTGAGCTACAAAGCGCGTGCTGAAGGTATAACAACAGATACGATCATAGATAAACTTATTCAAGTGGTTGCCGTTATCGGATAACCCGATGAATTTTAATAAATTGATGAAAACTGAAGCTCAAAATCCCAATATATTTCTCACTCTAGACCATCTTTTAAAACTAGAGCGATTTGCGGCAGTTTTGAATTTAAAAGCAGGAAATCAAAAGTCGAATAGTGTATTGGCCGGTAATTACGCCTCAAAATTACGCGGAAGAGGTTTAGATTTTGAAGAAGCTAGGCCTTATATCATGGGTGATGATATTCGGAACATTGATTGGAGAACCACTGCAAAAGCAGGAAAGACACACACGAAGGTGTTCACTGAAGAAAAAGAAAAACCAGCCTTTATCCTTGTAGATCAATCAGAATCGATGGGCTTTGGATCTCAGCATAAAACCAAAGCAGTTGTTGCCGGGGAATTAGCGGCTATCATAGCGCATAAGATTAAAAAAGGAGGTGACAGAATTGGAGGAATGGTCTATACAGGAGAAGACTATGATTTAATTACCCCAAAAAGAGACACCAAAAATATTGTTCATTTTCTGCAAAAAATTGTCTTAGCAAATCAAAAAGTATACGAACAACAGCCGTATGATTTTGAACTTTCTTTAACGGAAATGATGCAAAGATTAGAATCTGTCATTACACACGATTACTTGGTTTTCATCATAAGCGATTTTCACAGATATAATGATTCAGTATTGCAACACATTAACCAATTGGCATTACATAATGATGTTGTGTTAATAAAGGTGTATGACCCAATGGAAGAAGAAATTCCGTCAAAAAAAATAGCCCTTTCAAATAAGGAATTTCAAATAAGTGTCGATGGGAGAAATAAAAAATTACAACAAGAATTACAGGTTGATTTTAAGACGAATTATAAAACCTTCAAGTCAAATTTAGGAAAATCAGGCACCACCATATTTAAGATCAATACAGTTGATCCAGTAGATGATCAACTGATGGAACTTTTTAATAATTATAAAGTATAAGTGCAAAATAACGCAGACAACATATCAAATCAAACAATTGAATTAGGGACTTTAGTTGAAGCAAGTCCGGTGTCTTTTTCAATGGATACCGTTGGTTGGAAGGTTCTTTTTGGTATGCTGGGATTATTTCTTGTATGGTTGCTTTATAGGTTTTATATATCTTATAAAAGAAATGCCTATCGGCGTACAGCCGTTCTTAAAATTAAACAGCTTGCACAGGCACATCAAAACAGTGACGCATCCCTTATATCTGAAATAATGTTTCAGTTAAAACAAACTGCATTAAAGACTTATAACAGAACAGAAGTTGCATCATTAAAGGGGTTGCAATGGCTTCAATTTTTAGATGAAAAAGGAAAAACGACACATTTTTCAAAGAATGAGAAAGTAATTAAAGGGGCCCTATATTCAAATCAGCTTGATAAGGTACAGCATTTTAACAGTGCCGAATTCACAGCATCGAGCATAACATGGATTAAAAAACATGCCTGAAAATTTACACATAGCGTATCCGTATATCGCTTTTTTGATACCCTTGCCATTTTTAGTTTATTGGTTATTACCAACGATTAAAAATAGGACTTCGGCGTTGATATACCCTTATTTTGAGCGGACGGCCGCTGTATCTAAAAATAGACCCAAAAAAGCGGCATATATCAAAAAACAAAATTGGTTATCTTTAGTAGTACTATTTTCTATTTGGTTGCTACTTTTAGCAGCTTTGTCGTCACCAGAATTGGTAGGTAAACCTGAAAAAACAATCAAGACATCACGTAACTTTTTAATTCTAGCAGATTTATCATTTAGTATGGCCACTAAAGATTGGTCGATAGATAGCGAGCGTACCACGCGCTGGAATGCCGTTAAAGGGATCATGCAAGATTTTATCATTGAGCGTAAGAGTGATAAAATGGGACTGATCTTTTTTGGAAGCAATGCATATATTCAAGCACCTTTTACAACCGAACTACAGGTAGTACAAACCATGCTAGATGAAGCTGATGTAGGTATGGCAGGGCAAATGACCAACATCGGTAAAGCTATTATAAAGGGAATGGATATGTTTGAGCGCGATACGATACCAACAAAAGTTATGTTGTTACTGACCGATGGGGTAGACGCAGGTACAAGCATCGCGCCTTTAGATGCTGCAACTATTGCGAAAGATAATGACGTGATTATTTATACTATTGGTATTGGTAATCCGGGTACCAGTTCTTCTGACTTAGACGAACGTACACTCATTGAAATTGCGGCTTTGACGAATGGAAAATATTTTAGAGCAAAGGATAGTGAAACACTTCAAAATATCTATAAAGAACTCGAAGAACTTGAACCTGTAGAATATGAGGAGGAAAGTTTTGTACCGAAAACATTGATGTACTATTATCCGCTTGGGCTTGCATTAAGTCTTGCATTTATTGCTGTTTTTGTGAATAACGTACTTCAAATAATTAAACGCTTGCGAAACAAACAATGACAGTAAAAGATCGCCATATAAACTGGGAAAAATTCCACTTTCTAAGAGGTGAATACCTTGAGTTGATTTTGATATGTATTGTGGTGCTCATTATAGGTTTCTTTTTTTATAGAGAATTTAATTCTTGGAAAAAAAATATTGCCAAACATTTGCAGCCTTATGTCATACAAAAAGGGACAGCCTGGAAGTCACATTTGATCAAAGTGTCAGTTGTACTGATGTTTGTCCTTGGAGGCATCAGCTTTTTAGGTCCATCATGGAGTCAAGTGAAGGCTCCTGCAAAAAAGGTTAAATCACAATTAGTAATCGCATTAGACCTTTCTAATAGTATGCTTGCGAGAGATATTTCTCCTAGTAGATTGGAACGTGCCAAGTTTAAAATACACGATTTCTTGAAAGCAAACCCACGAGCAGAAACCAATCTACTTGTATTTGCTGGGACGATACATACTGCAATTCCATTTACAACAGATTATAGAATTATTGAAGACCAAATTGACGGATTAATACCAAGAATGATGCCTGTAAAAGGCACAGCATTTAATACATTATTTCGCGAAATAGACACGCTATTTACCGATAATAAAGCCGAAGGTAAAGTATTGCTAATCACTGATGATTTGGAGGATGTATCAATAGAAATAGTACGTAATTTTTTACAGCAAAATAATATAAAATTATACATCTATCCATTTGCTACACAAACGGGTATTGTCATTCCTAATACGAATAAAATTTCTTCCCTAAACTTAGAAAAAGTCAATAGTTTAGCTGCAATGGACAAGGTGGAAATATTAGAAATAACATTAGATAACAGCGACGTAAAGGATTTAGCAGAAGCTATAAGTGCTACAATTCTATTTGAAGATAAAAGCACAGAAGAACAAGAAAACTGGCTAGATAATGGTTTTTGGTTGGTGATTCCCTTAGTCTTTATTTTTCTTTTTAGCTTTAGAAAAGGATGGTCATTAAATATGGTACTTGTAATGGTAGTTCTCAGTTCTTGCTCAAAGAATACTGAGTCGAAAGGGAGTGATTATAAATTCAAGGATTTATGGTATACCCAAGAATATCAAGCGCAACAAGCCTATAATAAAGAAGATTATATGGTTGCGGCTCAAGATTTTTTAAATCCTTTGCGCAAAGGAGCAGCTTATTATAAAGCAGGAGATTATTTAAGCGCACAAACAGCATTTGAACGTGATACAACTACTACAGGACTCTATAATTTGGGGCTTACCTATGCTAAATTAGGGAAGTTAGAACAAGCTCAGGAAGTATTTGAGAAAGTATTAGAGCTAGATCCGACGAATACCAATGCTTCCAATAGTATGAAATATTTGAGTGGAGCAATAGCTGAACAAAAGGAAATGAATGTTGAAAAAGTTGGTGATGACGAGGGTGGAAAACAAGCAAAAAATACCCAGAACGATTCGCCGGAAGATTTAAGCGGTGGAGGCCAAGAGGCTACGAAAAAGGATATGGAAAAAGAGCGTAAAGAAGAGACACAAGAAACAGACATGCGCAAAGGGAAAGAACTCGATGAATTACCAGACGATTTTAAACCTGGAAAAGGAGAATTACCTAAAAACATCTTGCTTCGTAAGGTAGATGACGATCCAGCATTATTTCTAACGAAAAAATTTCGTTATCAGGTTCGCCATAAACAAGTAACCATCGAAAAAAACAGCCACAAATGGTAATACGTTTTTACATATTTACGATGTTTTCACTGCTCTCTTTCAGTTTGTCAGCACAAAATCTATTGAGTTATGTGACCGTTAACACGACCAAACCATATATCGGGCAACCCGTTCAAGTGAAAGTTCATGTGTATACCACGACCTTTTTTACCTCAGGAATAAACTTGGGAAATATTCAAGTAGATAATGCCCTTACGGTCTATTTTCGTTCTGTGAGTAGCGTTAAAAAGATCAATGGTAAAAAATATGCAGGTGTTGAATTCTATTATGACCTATTTCCAACACGAGAAGGAACCATCACTATCCCAAGTTTAGAGATTCAAGTTGAGACTCCTATAGAAGGGGGATTTAAAGGCATAAAGCGAACCCTTAAAACGAAACCAAAAAACCTTACGGCGAAGCCCGTTCCTTTGGGCTATGATCCACAAAAGTGGCTCGTTGCCAATAGTTTATCAATCAATCAGCAATGGTCGATACCACTTGCAAACATTAAAGTTGGTGATGTAGTGAAACGTACTATCAAGCGTTCTGCTCGTGGTACCTTGTCAGAGTTTATTCCCGCAACACAATGGGATAGTATTTCTGGGGTGAGCCTATATCCAAAAAGAGCTAAGGTAACTTCCAATAAGTCGCGAACCAGCATTTCATCTAATCGAGTAGAAATAGTTAGTTATTTGTTTGAAAAAGAAGGTGCGATTGTTATTCCAAAAATGACTTATATGTATTGGAATGCCATAAATAAAAAATATTATCAAAAACAAGTTGATTCTGTAGTAGTTCAAGTAAAACCGAATGCAGATTTAGCAATGTTAAGCAGTATTAAAAAGTCTTTGCAAAAAGAGAATCAGGAAGAAATGGGTGCTGAAGTTGAAACCCCGTTCTTGATTTTTGGATTAACCCCAAAGACCTTTGTTAAATACGTTTTATTTGGTCTATTTGCTTTTGTAGTGTTTTTTAAAATAGTTACCTTTATTGCTTCTTTTTTCAGAAAAGCTTATAACGATTATTTGAAGTCTGAAAGACATGCTTTTAAACAGGTTATAAAGGCTATTGATAAAAATGATCATGTATCATATTCTACAAAATCGCACGTTTGGCTGATGAAATTGGGGAATCCGTATCCTACAATAGCGCAATTAGTTCAAAACTATGGTAATGAAGAAGAAATTAATCTATTTAAAACTGCAAATGAAGTGTTTTTTAAGTTTGAAAAAAAGAATGAGAATAGTTCAGCAGCCATTAAAAATGGACTAAAACACATCCGTAAGAAGTATTTAAATGACCATCAAATAAAAAATAACAATGCTAGAGTAAATAAAGATTGGTTAAATCCAAAAAGATTATAAAGTTATCAAAAGCAAAATATAAAAGCTGAAAATTGCAAATAGCCGGCCTTTAGTCAGATTAAGTAGTTCAAATAAATCAATGAAAATATTGATGTTAGCTAATTTTAGAAGTAACGTAAATTCATAAACAATGATAAAAAATACAGCTTGTATTAGTATTCTTTTATTTTTAACAACTTTCATCGCAGCCCAGGAAGAGGTTGAAGATAAAAACAATGAAGAATCTTTCTTTAGACACAGTATCAGCCTTGGTTTTTCCAATTCTTTTATTCCAAATACGATTGAAGATTCAGAAAATAGCGTTCTTCTGGTCCCTACTTTTGGTTTAAATTATGACTATTGGTTATCTGAAAAGTGGGGTTTAGGTTTGCACAGTGACTTATTACTCCAAACGTTTGAAGTTGAAAAAGAAGACGATCAAGAACTTATTACAAGAGAAATGCCCTTTTCGACTGCTTTAGTGGTCGATTTTAGACCATCTCCAAGTTGGGTTTTTTTTGCTGGGTACGGTATTGAATGGGAACAGTCAAAAAGCTTTGAGCTTCTTAGAATAGGAGCTTCATATGGGATTGAATTGGAAAACAATTGGGAACTAGGTTTCTCAGCAGGGTATGATTATAAAATAAATGCTTTTAGCACGTATATCGTAGGGATAGAGTTTACAAAAAAATTATAAAACTCAAATTTAAAGATCACATTGGGTGCAGCAAAAACGAAGGAAAAGAACAATGAAAGAGTATAATTGAAGGAGAATATGAACACAATAAAAATCGAATCTTCAGAGCAGTAGTAGAAATAATTGGGAACAAGGAATCGTTTTCCCGGTCAATTAACTGTAGATTTCTAGTATAAAGAAAATTAAATTATCATTAAACCTTAAATATTAATTAATTAAATACAGATTATGAATAAAATGAAAATGATTGGATCTATCTTATTACTTGCCTTCCTTATGCAGGGATGTTCAAGTGTGAAAGTGATCAGCGCTTGGAAAGCCGATAAAGAAATAGTAGATGCATTTAAAGAAAAGAAAATTTTAGTAGTGGCTAGAACAGCTGATAATTATTCACGTATTGCTTTTGAAGAAGAAATAGCGAATCAAATGCGAGCAAAAGGAATGAAGAATGTCACTGAAAGTTTTAAAAAGATTCCTCAATTGCATCCCGATAAGGAAATGACAGAAAAACGTATGGAAATTGTTCGAAAAATTCTTTCATATGAAGGATATACAGGTATCGTTGTATCTACAATAAAATCAAAAGAAACAACAGAATATACATCAACTAGCGGAATTTATATGGGTGGGTCATATGGCAGTTACTACCCAGGTTATTATGGTGGATTCAATAGTTATTATAGGTATCCCTATGCTAATGGTTCATATTATAATTCTTTTGGTGGCTATGTTCCATTGTCAACTTCAACAAGCACTTCTACTGATTATGTATTGGAAACAATAGCCTATAATCTTGAAGAGTCGTCTGAAAAGCAAATAGTTGCGATAACGGTATCTAATTTAAACGACCCGACGAATGCACATAAAACGGCCGTTACGTATGCTGAAAAAATTGCAGAAGCCCTAAGCGAATATGGAAAAGAATAATAGAAAGTTGAATTTTTAGGGAGGACAAATTAATTTTGTCAAATCAAAATGAGCTTGTACGAAATTGTTATTGAGTATTTTAGTCTCAAAACCGCAGTTTAAGAACTTTAAGTTCGAGATTGACAATAAGAAAGTAGCATTAATAGAAATTAGAGTAAAGTATATGTAGATAAGGATATCAATATAAATCCGATACAACGACCCGGAGCGTTCTCCTTCGTAGCTTTTTGTTGAGATATCCTTAAACTATTTTTTATATATTTGTTGTATGGTGAAACTGATTTCCATTGCATT
>RCNB010003373.1_pt1 | contig 18774 bp, 16 predicted proteins | sample 2041321 | NCBI WGS metagenome assembly RCNB01 (sample SAMN09708232, study PRJNA481090) | Marine sediment metagenome, whole genome shotgun sequencing project. | reverse complement strand
ATTGTATAACCGTTTGAATCTGTTCTCTTACTCATGATTAAGCCGTTTTAAGTTTTGCTCGTTTCATTCTTTTCTTAACATTACCTTTAACGATGTAATGATCTATAGTTGGTGCAAATACATTCATTAATAGAATGGCAAGCATAACACCCTCTGGATATGCTGGATTGAATACACGTATTAATATTGATAAAAAGCCAATTAAGAATCCATAAATCCATTTCCCTTTGTTTGTCTGCGATCCAGTAACAGGATCTGTAGCCATAAATACAACTCCAAAAGCAAAACCACCAATTAGTAAGTGATGCCAAAACACCGTGCTCATTAAGCCGTGAAACTTACTTCCTTCATTTATCCAACCAGCATCTACAACTCCGTTAAAAATAAGTCCCATTACGATTGCACCAATAACTGCAGATAGCATAATTCTCCAGCTAGCAACTTTAGTATACAACAAATACAAAGCTCCTAAACCTATTAAAAGTACTGAAGTTTCTCCAACCGATCCTGGTATAAACCCATAAAACATATCCCAAGTTGAATACACAAATTCATTACCTTGAGCCAAACTTCCTAAAATAGTTTCGCCAGATATTGCATCTAATTTTGCTCCTTCAGATATTTCTTTTACTCGTTCAACTGCACCAGTTACCCAAACTTTATCTCCACTCATCCAAGTTGGATATGCAAAGAATAAAAATGCTCTAATTGTTAAGGCTGGATTTAAAATATTCATGCCTGTACCTCCAAAAACTTCTTTACCAATTACAACGCCAAATGTAACTGCTACAGCTAACATCCATAATGGTGTATCAATGGGTACAATTAAAGGAACTAACATACCTGTTACAAAGTAACCTTCTTCAACTTCATGATTATTAATAGTTGCAAAAACTATTTCAATTGCTAAACCAACAACATATGAAACAATTACTAATGGCATTAATTTTAAAAAACCTATCCAAAAATTATCAAAGTTCCAGAATTCCGTACTAAAAAAAGACATGTTTTCTGTGAAGCCATTAACTGCTGCATTGTACTGAAAGCCCGCATTAAACATACCAAATAGTAAAATTGGCATTAACGGTAAAACAACACTCATCATTATACGTTTTAGGTCGTCAACAACTCTAATATGACTACCTGAATGGGTTGTTTCTTTAGGTGTATAAAAAAGGGTGTGAACCGCACCAAACGTAGTTTGCCAATTCGTCCCTTTAACTTTTTCACTTATATTATGTAAATTTTCTTTTAATCCCATAATCTTATCCTATTTCTTTTAACATTAAGTCTAAACCCTCTCTTATAATTTGTTGATGAGGCTGTTTAGACACGCATACAAATTCAGTTAATGCAAAATCTTCAGGAGCTACTTCGTACATTCCTAAAGCTTCCATTTCGTCTAAATCTTTATACATGCAAGATTTTAAAATTTGCATAGGAAAAATATCTAACGGAAATACTTCTTCATACGTTCCAGTTGTAACAAATGCTCTGTGTTCACCATTTGTATTTGTATTCAAGTCGTATTTCTTATTCGAAGACAACCAAGAAAAAGTTAAGGCTCTTGAAGATGATATTTTCTTAAATTCAGGTTTTAACCATCCAAACAATTCGTAATCATCTCCTTCTGGAATTACAGTAATTGTATTGCTGTAATAATCTAAATAACCGTCTGGCTTCACTTGTTTTCCTGATAACACATTACCAGAAATAATTCTAACATTGGCATCTTTTTCAATACCATTATCGTAAATCATTGAAGCAACTTCACAACCTAATTTTGTTACAAAATATCTTGGTTTCTGAACTGATGCACCAACCAATGCAACTACGCGTTCTGCATTAAATTTTCCAGTCAACAACAATTCACCAATAATTACTAAATCTTGTGGGTTGATTGTCCAAACTACCTCTCCTTTATTAACAGGATCAATTTTATTGATTTGTGTACCAACATTTCCTGATGGATGCGGACCAGATACATAATGAAGATCTATTCCTTCTAATCCATTAAAAGGAGAATATTCTTTATTACCAATGCTAATATGTACTTTACCCTTGGTCAACTTACTTAAAGCAGTAACTGCAGCCTGCAATTCAGCTTCCTTGCCTTTTAACACAAAATCAAAATCAGCAGCTAATGGTGCACTTGCATAGGCAGAAACAAAAATTGATTTTGGTTCTCTGTCTGGATTTGCAATTACATCATATGGACGTTGCTTCATAAAAGGCCAACATCCACTTGAAAGAAGATGAGATTTTACATCTTCAGCTTTAGCAGTGTCTAAATTGAATTTACTGTAATCAGCAAACTTTTGGTCTTTATCAGCTAAAATCTTTATTGCTAGAATCCTACGTTTTTCTCCACGCTTAATTTCAGTGATCTCTCCCGAAACAGGTGATACAAATTTTACTTCTTGGTTTGATTTATCATAAAAAATAGGTTCTCCAGCTTTGATTTTGGATCCTTCTTTTGCAATAAGTTTGGGAGTAATACCGTGGAAATCTTCAGGTCTAATAGAAAAATAGTCGCTTTTTGCAGCACTTTCTGAAACTTTTTCAGCTTCACCAACTAATTTAATGTCCAGACCTTTTTTAATCTTAATGTCGTTTGACATATTCTTAAAATCTTTAATTAGTTATTGTTTAACAATTGATTTTGTTAGTAAATAAATTTATTTGGTAACTCAAAAATTGGTGCAAATTTACAAATTTTAAATCCGGATTTCATAATTAATTAGCTATTAATTTCAAGCATAAAACAGCTGTTAAATTTAGGGTATGAATTTTGATTATATTTACCATTGAAATACCTATTAAAGTATGTTGAAAATTTATTTCTATTTCGTTTTTTTACTCTGTAACACTATTGTTTTTGGACAAATAGAGTTTGAAGTCAATCCTCCAGAATACATTAAAACCATAAATTTTAAAGGAGATACTTCTGAAAGCCAATTACCCATTTTAAAACTTGGAGATAAGCTTGTATTGGAGTTTGATGCATTGAATGGTGAAGAGGCGGATTTTTATTATAAAATTGAACATTATGATTATAACTGGAAGTCATCTGTTCTGGTTAAATCGGAATATCTTAATGGTTTTGATAATCAAAGAATATTAGATTATGAAAACTCCTTCAATACCTTTCAAATTTATAGCCATTATATATTACAAATTCCTAATAATCAAACACGTAGATTTCTTGTTTCAGGCAACTACATGCTAAAAATTTACGATAGTTATGATGAATTGGTATTTTCAAGAAAATTTATGGTTTATGAAGATAAGGTTAGTGTTGGGGTTGACATAAAACGATCAAGGGATGTAAGTGTGGTTAATGAAAAACATTCAGTGGACATTATTATTTCCTCAAACTTTATGAATTTTAATAATCCTAAAGAGACGGTTAACACATTAATCGTACAAAATAACAACCTGAATACTGCAATCAGTGGTTTGAAACCACTTTATACACTTGGGAATCAACTTATTTATAAATATGATACCGAATCAAGTTTTTGGGCTGGCGGTAACGAATATTTATTTATAGATACTAAAGATTTGAGAGTTGCAACATTAGGAACAAGATCAATTGCGTTAAAAGAATTGTATCATAATTATTTATACACTAATTTAATAAGAGCGAACAGACCTTATACCTATAATCCGGATATAAATGGTAATTTTTTAGTTACAGCTTTAGACAGGGAAAATCCATCGATTGAAGCGGATTACGCTTGGGTACACTTTAGCTTGCAACACGATGAAATATTTGGAGATAAAAGTATCCATGTATATGGTAATTTTAATAACTATGCTATTGAAGAAAACACAAAAATGTATTTTGACGAATATTCAAATACATACACTGTTCCCATATTGCTAAAACAAGGATTTTATAATTATAAATATGTTGTAGTTGATAATAACGGACAAATAAAGGAAGGTGAGATCAGTGGTAATTTTTATCAAACAGAGAATGATTACAAAGTATTGGTATATTACAGGGATCTAGGAGCTAGATATGACAGATTACTTGGTATTGGTAACGGTAATTCAGTAAATATCTCAAATTGAAGCTTTTTAATGTTAATAATACACCAACCAACGATTAAATTATACATTGAATCGTATTATTTGCTATTTTTGCCTAGCAAAAAGTATATTTATTTTAAATAAAAAATTATAGACTGGTTTAATTTTGATGGTACAGCAAGTTACAAGAGGCATAAAAATTTCGGTTGAAACGACCTTTGAAGGCACATTTTATAAAAATTATAAAGTGCAGTTTGCTTTTGGCTATCGCGTAACCATAGAAAATCAGAGTAAAGATTCTGTTCAATTAAATTCAAGACATTGGCGAATTTTAGATGCATTAAACAATATTGAAATAGTTGAAGGAGAAGGTGTAATTGGCAAAAAACCTGTCTTAAAACCTGGAGAATCACATACCTATAATTCTGGATGCTTATTGACATCACCTTTTGGAGCCATGGAAGGTTACTATAATATGGTTAATTTTACTACAACCAAAAATTTTAAAGTGGTCATTCCTACTTTTAAGTTGAGTGCTCCCTTCGCTATCAACTAATCTTTAAGTTTTTTTACAAACTCAAATTTGTATCTTTTTTCGTTTTGAACCACATGGCAATAATGGCAATTGGAGTCATGGACAAATTCAAATACCTCATCCAGATTAAAGCTTATACAATCTACCTTATACAAACCATCAACATCTATATTCCCATGAGGTGACACTCGTCTAATTCTATAATGTTCTTCAATATATGTTTCTGATTTACTGATCTCAAACCAAGCTCCGGCTGCAATACCACTTAACCATTGCGCATTTTCTTTAAGACCATCCACTTGCTTTGGTTTTAATGTCCCAATTATGTGATATTCGTGATCTGGGATTTTATCTAAAAAACATCTAAAATTTTCCTTAAAAACAGTTGAATTAAACTCAAATATTGAATTGCCAATAATTTCATATATCTGATTTTGGGTATTCGCTCTGACAACATTTCCCACAGTGCTTGGAGTAAAAAGCAAAGAATTTTTTAAGGATCTTAAGATTTTTTTATCTGTTACTGAAGCTATCAATGTAGACGTCACAAATCTAGCACAATTTGAAGATTCTTTTTTAAAGGCTGCATATCTAAATGATCCATTACCCATAAGCTTTCTTATATGGTTCTTGGCTTTTTGATAGTCAACTTTTGAACAAACCGAAGCAATTAATTTACCATTTCCATGTGTTTTTTTAGGATTATTAGCCAAGTACAATAAAATTGTGTCAAGGTTCTTGATTGTATCGCCAACGATTTCAGCTTCTAAAGGAAAATCTAATTCATGATCCGTTTTAGACCCTCTGACTCTGCCATTTGGCTCTGGAGTAATGTAACGACCAAAATCATGATATTCCAAAAATCCAGTTTCCCTGTTAATTAGAACCAGTGCTGCATGTCCTGCTTTTACATAATTTTTTTTACCAATACCAATAAATTGAAGTAAAGGTGAATACCACTCATCTGCTACCATAACCACAGTGTCTGGATAAGCCATTGTTATGATCAATCCTGTGTTATTCATTTACTGAAAGTGGTAATTTAAACTCTTTTATAAAATGCTTATTTAACTTTAAATCGAAATATTTCATTTTTAGAACCCCTTTGGTCTTTTCTACTTGAGTAATACTCGTAGTTTTTACAAATTCTCTATTCATAACTATTCCATAATCTTTGTTATCAGATTCAGTTGAATGAAAATCAAATAAAGATGTTGAATTTAGCTTATTTCTAGATTTATAATCATAAAACCACTGGTGTCTTTCATTCTTCATTTCTTCAGTATACAATGTTGATGAAGACCAGATGTGTGTTTCTAAAGGAATCTTTTGGAAATGGAGCTCACTACCGTCCCAAACCACTTCAAAGAAATTTAATCCATCATTCCAATCGATTGCAACAACTGTAAAAGGTTCAATATTATTGAAATCATAACTTTTAACAGCTAAAGTGAGATCGTTTGAAGAAAGAAGATCCTTTACTATTAATCCTCTACTCAACCTATAATTTTTTCGTCTAGTGTGAATTTCAAATCCACCATTCAACAAACAAATCAATCGGTTTTTATCACTAATACCAATCCATGTACCACCAGATAATTTATCTTTTGGATAAAGCATTTTTGTTGAATCCTCATTATAAAAATTTGGAGGAAATGATTCCCTCATAGGCGCTTCATCTCGATTTGAAGTTAAAATGAAATCACTATCCTCTTTATAATAAATTGTAACTGTACACATGTTATACCTTTTCTCTCATTAAATCACCCAATTAAAACGCATCTTTTTCCTCTACTCTTCAAAATAAAAATAAACCGTAACCAAGGCTATGCTTGATTTTTCTTTTTCAACTACAGCAAAAATCTATTGTTTTCTTTATGTGTAATTTAAAAAAAGAAATGGTATTATTTTATGGTCTTAAAACCATTGAGCAACTTACAAAAAATTATTTATTATTTACTATCTGAATGTAATAACAATAGACCTGAAAATCACTTAAATATCATATCTTTGCAACTCAAAAATAAGTACAATAAAAATACAATAATCACTATGGCTACAGGATTTTATAAAGTACCTAAAGCAATTAATGAACCTATTAATTCTTATGCTCCAGGTACACCAGAACGAGATGCATTGTTAAATACATATAAAAAGATGTATAATGAGCATGTAGATATACCTTTTTATATTGGAGGTAAGGAGTATAGAACTGGTAATACAGTTGATATTCATCCACCACACGATCATAAGCATACCGTAGGTAAGTATCATTTGGCTGAAAAAGAACATATTGAATTAGCTGTTAAAGCTGCTGCTGAAGCAAGAGTAAAATGGGCAGCAACAAGCTGGGAACATAGAGCCGCCATATTTTTAAAAGCGGCAGATTTACTTGCAGGTCCATTTCGATATAAAATGAATGCAGCTACTATGATCGCGCAGTCAAAGAACGTTTATCAAGCAGAGATCGATTCTGCTTGTGAGCTTATTGACTTTTTTAGGTTTAACGTGGAATTCATGACAGAAATTTACAGTAACCAACCACAGTCATCTGCGGGAATTTGGAATAGAATGGAATATCGCCCTTTAGAGGGCTTTGTATATGCTATTACACCATTTAACTTTACCGCAATTGCTGGAAATTTACCTGCAGCTCCTGCAATGATGGGCAATGTTGTTATTTGGAAACCTGCAAGATCACAGGTCTATTCTGCACAAGTTATCATGGAATTGTTTAAAGCAGCTGGATTACCAGATGGTGTCATAAATATGGTAACAGGAAATTCTGCTACAATCACAGATGTTTTATTGGACAGCAAAGATTTTTCAGGTGTTCATTTTACAGGATCAACTCCAGTTTTCAACAGCTTTTGGGAAACAATTGGAAAAAATGTTGGTAAATACAAGTCGTACCCAAGAATAGTAGGTGAAACTGGTGGTAAAGATTTTATTTGGGCACATCCTTCATCCAATGCTAAAGAAGTTGCTACGGCAATTTCAAGAGGTGCTTTTGAATATCAAGGTCAAAAATGTTCGGCAGCGTCCAGAGCCTATTTACCAAAAAGTTTATGGAATGATATTAGAAAATACATAGAAAAAGATATCAATTCTTTTAAAATGGGTAGTCCAGAAGACACCTCTAATTTTATTAACTCGGTAATTGATGACAGAGCTTTCAAAAAGCTGTCAAGCTACATAGACCAAGCTAAAAATAATTCTGATGCAGAGATAATAATTGGAGGCGGTTATGATGATTCAGTAGGTTACTTTATAGAGCCAACAGTAGTTTTAACCACTAATGCACAGTATAAAACAATGTGTACTGAATTATTTGGACCTATCATAACCATATTTGTTTATGAAGACGATAATTGGGAAGACGTTTTAGATCTTGTAGACAACACCAGTGAATTCGCATTAACAGGATCTATTTTTAGTGGTGATCGCTATATAATTGATATAGCAACGAATAAATTAGAAAATGCTGCGGGAAACTTTTATATTAATGATAAGCCTACTGGTGCTGTTGTTGGACAACAGCCATTTGGTGGCGCCAGAGGTTCTGGGACTAATGATAAAGCCGGTTCAGTATGGAACCTATTGCGTTGGGTAAGCAATAGAACTATTAAAGAAACTTTTGTTCCTCCAACAGATTATCGTTATCCGTTTTTAGAAAAAAGCACCATTGAAACTGTGGAAAAGGAAGTTGAAAGTGCTATTGAAAAACTAAAAGAATTTGGTAAGGATTTATCTACTAAATTTAAGAAATAATAACTAATTAAAATTAAAAAGAAGTGCCAGTTGGCACTTCTTTTTTTGTTACTAGACACCTTTAAATTTATCAGCCCCATCTAACAAACCTATTAATTCTTGCGGGTTGTGAATTATAACAGGCATGTGTTGTGGACATATATAAAATTCGCTTTCCTTATAATAAAATTTTGTTACTGGTATTTCTGAAGATGGTGTTTTACAAACTATACATTCTTTTGATTGGCTCATAATATTTTTTTGGTTTCATTAATAATAATCGATTCAATAAAAAACTAACAGACTTAATCATAATCCTGTACAACCCCAATAGGAGCTTGTTGCACATTGACAACTGATCCAGTAGTACTATTAAGCACAAATGCCACTATTTCTAATTTTGATGTGTCTTGAACAGAAGCCGGTACAGTTAAACTAAAATTAGTTGTAAACTCTTCTCCAAAGACTCCATCTGGAATTGTATCTCCAAAAATATTGGTAAAGGCTCCTTTTAAAACATTATTATGTACAAAATCAGATATAGGATCGCCTGTTTGATACCATGGACTATTTATATCTTCATTATAATAATTCACTTGCGGATAAACCAATCCATCCTCTAACAAATAAACAACAATTTTATTTCCAGTTAAAGGCAAATCATAATCAATCTTGACATCAACAGAAACAGTATTACCTGATAAATTAGAATTTATTCCTAGTCCAAGTCCGGGATTTCCATCTAAATACCCTAATATTTGATTTACAGATTCATTCCAGACATTATTCCTATTGATTCTACCACTTGGCCAAGAGCTCACACCATAAGCACTTTCCAATTGGTTTGTTGCAGAAGTCTCCATAACATCCCCGCTATGAATTGCAACTCCAATAACTGCCTCATCTTGTTGTTCCGCTTGTTCTAAATTATAAGCCAACCTAGGACAAAAACCACACCAGGTTCCTGTGTAATCCTCTACCAAAACTTTTTTAGTAAACCTGTAAACATTAAAGGTCACTATAGCCGATTGCATATCTCCATTGATTCCTGAATAAATGGCATATACTTCATGTGGGCCATAAACATCAGTGTTATAAGAGGTGCCTGAAATGGCAATACCATCCACATAGAACACAGATTCAGAAGTCACATCATTGCTGTAATTATCGGAAGAAGAAAAATTAACACTTCCATTGACTTTAACGCTTAAATTGCTTACACTAATGCTTATTCCGTCTACACCACTAACTACGTCAACAGTTACCGTATTACTTGTTAATTCTCCTTTTTTGGCATATATTTCTAAAATCCCAATCTGAGTTGGAGTAAATGTATTTCCCGTAATAGCTACATCATTTATATAAATTGTAGAATTATTTGAATAGTTAACATTGTCATTACCCATAACAGTAATAGTAAAAAATCCTTGAGACTCTAGAATTACAGAACCAGCACTAGACAAAACTGTTATTGAAGTCAATTCGTTAGTATTCGAATTATTTGGTTCATTGTCAGAGGATTTACTACAAGAATTAAATAACACTAAAGTAAAAGCTAATAGAATCGCTGAAAAATTATGTTTTAAGTTCATTAACAAAAATATTTAATATTAAAAATGTGCCGAAATAAAAAAATTGAATTTATTAAGGGCTAACAAAAATATACAATATCCATAAAAAAGGCACGACTTTTGAAAAAATAATTGTTAATATTGAACTCCGTCTTCGACTAAACTAAAAAATATGAAAAATTTAATTGTAGTTTTATTTATACTTGTCAGTAATATTATAATTGCCCAAAACACTATTCCCAACACGCCAATTAAGACCCTTACAGGAGAAACTACTAATTTATTGGAAATCTCTCGTAATAATGATTTAATAGTTGTTTCTCTGTGGGCAACCTGGTGCGTGCCATGTAAGAATGAATTAGATGCCATTAGCGAGGTTTACAGTGATTGGCAAGAAGAAACAAAAGTTGTTATTTATGCCATTTCCGTTGATGATTCTAGAACTGTAAAACGGGTAAAACCGCTTATTAATGGTAAGGATTGGGATTATGAAGTGCTTCTGGATACAAATAATGACCTAAAAAGAGCTTTAGGAACTTCAACAATACCTTTGACTTTAATTATTAAAAATGGAGAAATTGTCTATCGTCATTCTGGATATGTCCCAGGATCTGAAGACGACCTATTTGAGGAACTAAAAAAGCATTCTTAAATTTTATATTACTTCCACAACCATGAAAAACATATTGATTATTTTGTTATTGACTATACCTATTATATTGTATAGCCAAAAAAAAGACGAATCAGATCAAAATAACCTTGACCAATTCTTTAATAATTTAACGGGCAGTTTTGAAAGTAATGCTCAATGGTATATAAATGATAAAACTTTAGGTGATTTTAGTGAAGATGAGCATATCAGAGCCAATTCGTATTTACGAATGGATTATAATTTTTTAAACAATTTTACTGTAGGATTACAATTAGAAAGTTATGAACCTATTCATTTAATTAACTTTTATTCCGGTTATGACCAAACAAATGTTGCAACATATTATGCCAATTTCAAAAATGAAAAACTGGATGTTACAGCAGGATATTTTTATGAACAGTTTGGAAGTGGATTATTATTGCGAGCTTATGAAGAACGTCAACTGGGGGTCAATAATGCCATTAGAGGAGGGCGTATAAAATACAGTCCAACTTCATTTATGAACTTTACAGCTCTATATGGTCAAAACAGGATTGCCTTTGATGTTTCAGATGGAAATGTTTTAGGATTTGATACTAATATTGACCTTTCAAATGCCTTTAATATCAAGGGCGTAAATAGCTTTACTATGGGCTTGAGTTATGTTGGCAAGCAAGAGGGGTTTATACCAGAATCTGATACTTTTGATACTACTGATTTTCCAGAAATGGTGAATTCATTTTCTACTAGATTAGATATTGATTTCGGAAAGTTCTATGTGAGTACAGAGTATTCAATTAAGGGTGAAGATGTAGCTTATACTCCACCTTCATTGGGATTACCAGAAATTATTGAAGGAAATTATTTTAATGGCAGCGCTTTATTGGTTACAGCGGGATATACCCAAAAAGGTATTGGGCTATCTGGGACATTTAGAAGAGTAGAAAATATGGCCTTTTTCTCTGAAAGAGAATTTGCAATTCCTGGAGGGAACCAATTCATAATATCAAGTATCAATTTTTGGCCGGCTTTAACCAAACAACAAGATTATTCATTAGCTAATATATACATATATCAACCGCAACCTTTTCTGTTTTTACAAGATTTTGCTGGTCAAGCTGGCGAAATTGGTGGTCAGTTTGATTTGTTTTATAGTTTTAAAAAAGGATCAACATTTGGAGGGAAATATGGTACAAAATTTACAGCCAATTTATCATATTGGTCTTTAATAGAAGCTCAATTTAATCAGGCAGAATCAACTTATAGTGCAGAATTCTTAAAATTCGGTAAAAAATTGAACAAAGACTTTAATTTTGAGATCAGAAAAAAACTATCTTCATCTTGGAGTGGGATATTCACATATATTAATACCATCATAGATAAAGGTGTTACTTTAGGAGGTCCACTAGGAGTTCAAGGCAATATAATATCTGATATTATAATAGCAGATGTAACTCATAAAATTGGAAGTGGCAAATCAATACGTCTAGAGGGACAACACTTGTGGACTAAAGAAGATAAGAAAAATTGGGTTGGAGGAACTTTGGAATATAACGCTAGCCGAAACATTTCCTTTTATGCAACGGACATCTATAATTATGGAAATGATGAAAAAGATGAACAACTTCATTACTATAACTTAGGCGGAAGTTTTACAAAAGGAGCTACAAGAATAGCTTTAAACTTTGGTCGTCAACGAGGTGGATTAGTTTGTGTTGGTGGAGTTTGCAGGTTTGTGCCAGAAAATACAGGATTCACTTTAAATTTATCAACTGCTTTTTGATTAATTGAAAATTAATTTTTGAAATTCGATTAATAAGTAAGTGGTAAATGCACTATTTTCTTGGTTTCAAAAAATTCTTCTTCAAAAAAATCACAAATATTATAAATACGAGCAGTTTTGTAACCTTTCAATTCTTCAGAAAGATCGCCACCTTTTAAGTAAAGAATACCATTTTTTAATTGATGAGTTTGTTTTTTAGCAATTTTACCTTTTACCCAATGTACAAATGTTGGCATTGCAGCAACTGCCCTACTGACGATAAAATCAAAACGTCCATCTATTTCCTCAACACGACTATGTGACGTTTTTATATTGGTTAAACCCAATCCAGTCTTAACTTCATCAACAACCTTTATCTTTTTTGCAATACTATCGACCAAATGAAACTTACAATCAGGAAATAATATAGCTAAAGGAATTCCCGGAAATCCGCCACCAGTACCAACATCTAAAATATGACATCCCTTTTTGAAATTAATAATTTTAGCTATTGCAAGGGAATGCAAAACATGACGTAAGTATAACTCATCTATATCTTTTCTGGAAACCACATTAATTTTTATATTCCAATCTTTATACAAATCTTCCAGAGCACGAAATTTAGAGATTTGAGAATCAGTAAGATTTGGGAAGTATTTTAAAATTAGTTCCATTAAATTAAGGTTTTAGCAAAAATAGCTAATTTTAGGGCTATTTTTTATGATATATTTATATACTTAGGTAGCTTTATTAATTATCTTTGCCGCTTATATAATAAAGTGACTTATATAATAAAGTGAAATTTTGCGTTATTATATTTAACAACATAAATATGACAAAACAAACTCTATCTTTTTCAAGAACAGATTCTGCAAAGTTTTTTCGAACTCTTAATAAACGAGTTAACTCTTATTTTAAGGATAATAATATTAAAAGAACGGGAAACTGGAAACTATACACTAAAACAATAGTAATGTTTACGTTGTTACTTGCTCCTTTAGTGATGGTTCTAACATTAGATTTACCTACCTGGGCTTTAATTCTTTCAATGATTGTTATTGGAATAGGAATGGCTGGAGTTGGAATGAATGTCATGCACGATGCCAATCACGAAGTTTTTTCGAGTAAAAAATGGGTAAACAAGCTTATGGGAAGCAGTATTTATATACTTGCTGGTAATGATTATAACTGGAAAGTTCAGCATAACGTTTTACACCATACTTATACAAATATTCAAGGACATGATGAAGATATTGATGCAGGTAGAATTATTCGCTTTTCAGAACATTCAAAGTGGTACAAAATTCATAAATACCAAAAATATTATTCGTTTTTACTTTATGGATTGCTAACCTTAAACTGGGCAATTACAACAGATTTTAAGCAAACGTATCAATATTTAAAAAGGCAATTGTCTTATGGTGAAATGCCAAATCCAGCTACACAATGGACTAAGCTCATCATTGGAAAAATAATTTATTACGCTCTTTGGATTGCTTTACCTCTAATTTCTGGTTTTGCATGGTGGCAAGTATTAATAGGATTTTTAATTATGCATTACACTGCAGGTATCATTTTAAGTGTTGTCTTTCAATTAGCACATGTTATGCCAAATACAGAAATGCCTTTGCCAGATGAAGAAGGTAACTTGAAAAACACTTGGGCAATTCACCAATTGTATACAACATCTAATTTTGCACCTAAAAATAAGCTGGTTGATTTCTTTACAGGGGGATTAAACCACCAAGTAGAGCATCATTTATATACAAACGTTAGTCATATTCATTATAAAAAAATATCTAAAATTGTTAAAGAAACAGCTTTAGAATTTAAATTACCTTATAACGAATATAAGACAATGCGAAAAGCAATCATAGAACACTATCACCAACTAAAAGCTTTAGGTAAAGAACCTAGTATGGCTTAATAAACAATTATAATTAATCAGGTGAAAGAGTTTCTTTCGCCTTTTTAATTGCTTTAGAATAACCAGCTTAAATTATGAAACCACTTTCTGAAAGAATTCAAAACATGTCTACTTCTGCTACTTTGGCTATGGCTGCCAAAGCAAGAGAATTACGAGCAGAAGGAAAAGATATAATAGGATTAAGTTTAGGTGAACCAGATTTTAATACACCAGACTACATAAAAGACGCTGCTGTTCAAGCAATCAACGATAATTATAATTCGTACTCTCCAGTTGATGGGTATGTGGAGTTAAAAGAAGCTGTCATCAATAAATTCAAAAGGGATAATAATTTAACGTATTCCTTACCACAAATTGTGGTTTCTACTGGCGCAAAACAATCTTTAGCAAATTTGGCTATGGTGATGTTAAACGAAGGTGACGAAGTGATATTACCATGTCCTTATTGGGTAAGTTATTCTGATATTGTCAAATTAGCGGAAGGTGTTCCTGTAGAAGTCACAACTTCAATTGAAACAGATTTTAAAATGACTCCAGAGCAGTTGGAAGCGGCCGTTACACCAAAAACTAAAATGCTTTGGTACAGTTCTCCTTGTAACCCAAGTGGGTCAGTTTACAGTAAAAAGGAACTCCGTGCTCTTGCTGATGTGTTGAAAAAGCATCCTAATATTTATGTGGTTTCAGACGAAATTTACGAACATATCAACTATGTTGGTGGTCATGAAAGCATGGCTCAATTTGAAGATATGTATGACCATACCATTACTGTTAACGGTGTATCGAAAGCTTTTGCCATGACAGGATGGAGAATTGGTTACATTGGTGCTCCAGATTGGATTGCCAGAGCTTGTAATAAAATGCAAGGTCAAGTTACCAGTGGCGCTAATTGCATTGCGCAACGAGCCGTAATTACTGCTCTTAACGAGCCTCCTTCAAGAGTTCAGTTTATGATAGATGAGTTTGAAAAACGAAGGAATTTAGTGTTGGAATTATTGAATGATATTGAAGGCTTTGAAACCAACAAACCTGAAGGTGCTTTTTATGTCTTCCCTAATATTTCTTTTTTCTTTGGAAAAACATTACGAGGCAAAACAATAAAAAATGCAACTGATTTTTCCTTATATCTTTTGGAAGAAGCTTTAGTTGCTACAGTTACTGGAGATGCATTTGGTAGTCCAAATTGTATTAGAATCTCCTATGCTGCAAGTCAGGATCAAATTATTGAAGCAATCAAGCGAATTAAAGAAGTTTTAAGTTAATTATAGCTTATGTATTATAATTATTAAAGCCACTTGAATAAGTGGTTTTTTTGTATATAACAATTTAGATCATTATTACCTATTTCTCCAGAAGAACGGTGTTAACAGGATGAGAACAGTAAATAATTCCAATCTACCTATTAGCATTAAGAACCCACACCACCATTTTGCAAGACTCGGAAGAGCAGAGTAATTATTCACAGGACCAAAATCCCCTAGTGCTGGTCCAACATTTCCTAAACTGGAAGCAGCCAATCCTACCGACGATTCAAAATCGATGTCAAACATTGAGAAACCCAGACTACCAATTATAAATGATAACATATAAACAATAAAAAATGCCAATATATTAAATACAATTTCCTTTGAAACAGATTTATTATTATAGCGTACTGGCAAAACTGCATTGGGATGCAAGGTTCGCCTAAACTCTAGGAACCCATTTTTTATCATAATCAAATGTCTTACCACTTTTACACCCCCAGCAGTACTTCCCGCCGAACCACCAAGAAACATAATACCAAAAAAGAAAACAAGTAAAAATGATGTCCAAATCGTGAAATCAGCGGTCACAAAACCAGTTGTAGTTATTATCGCAATAACCTGAAAAAGAGCATGTCTAAAAGAACTCTCTCCTCTACCCCAAACCATTGGGTGTTCTATAGATGAAATTGAAAGATCGGCTCTAAAATAGATTATTACTGCCGCAATAATTGAAAAGATAGCAATGAATTTGAAATACAATTTAAACTCTTCATCCCTAATGACTTTCTGTACTTTTCCCTTAAATGCAAAATAGCTTAATACAAAGTTTGTTCCTGCCAGAAACATAAACAATATTATAATGTACTGTATCATAGGCTGCCCATTCCAATGGGCAATACTAGCATTTTTTGTTGAAAAACCTCCAGTTGATAAGGTACACATTGCATGGTTAATGGCATCAAAAAAAGTCATTCCAGCAAGATTTAATAAAATAGCTTCGGCCGCAGTATATCCAAAGTATATTAACCAAAGTCGTTTAGCAGTATCAGTAATTCTAGGATGCAATTTATCGGCACTTGGACCTGGAGCCTCGGCAGCGAATAACTGCATACCTCCTATGCCTAAAAGTGGTAAAATAGCAATTGCCAATACAATAATTCCCATTCCTCCAATCCAGTGAGTTAAACTGCGCCAAAACAATATACCTTTCGGCATAGACTCAATGTCGTTCAAAATGGAAGCTCCGGTTGTTGTATAACCAGACATAGTTTCAAAAAAGGCATTGGTAAAACTAGGTATAGTGCCAGAGAAAACATAAGGCATGGTTCCCGAAAGAGCCATTACAACCCATCCAATAGTAACTACTATATAACCATCTCTTTTGTGTAATTCTTTATGGTGCTCCCTTGTTACAAACATAAGAGCTACACCAACAATTAGAGTTGTGATTCCCGCAAGAAGAATATTTAATGTAACTCCGTCACTATAAGCCCAACTTACAATAGCGGCTATTAACATAAAACCACCATTGAAAAGCAGTAATGAACCGAAAAGAAAAAATATTATTTTGTAGTTAAGTTTCACTTGAATTTATCATAAAAATAGCTTTTCTACACTTTTGATGGCTTTAGGCAGGCAGCAAACTACTACTTTGTCTAAAGGTTTTATTTTAAAATCCCCCAAGGCAATAAGACCCTCGTCATTTCTTATGACTCCACCAATAATACCCGACCGTGGAAAATCAATGTTTTTTATAAACTGATTGCATATTTTTGAAGAAGATTTTACTTCAAACTCCAATATCTCAACATTCATATTATTCAGTTTGGTCATAGCAACGACCTCACCTTTCCTGACATATCTAAAAATATTATTAGCTGCCAGAAGTTTTTTATTGATAAGCGTATCTATACCAATGGAATGGGATAACTCAAAGTAATCCATATTTTCTACCAAAGCAATGGTCTTTTTTACACCTTTTGATTTTGCCACAAGGCAAGACATAATATTGGTTTCTGAATTTCCCGTAACTGATATAAATGCATCCATGGCGCTTATAGATTCTTCATCTAAAAGTTCAACATTACGTCCATCACCACATATAATAAGGGTATTGGGAAGGTCATCTGCCAAATCTAAAGCTCTGTCCTTATCCTTTTCAATTAATTTTACATTAAACTTGTTAGCACTAAGATCTCTAGATGTCTTAAAACCTATTTTACTCCCACCTAGAATCATGACATTTTTTATATCCTCCCGAACCATCCCCGAAATTTTATAAAGCTCATCATCTCCTCCTGCTGAAGTTATGAAATAAACCTGATCGCGTTCCTCAAAAACCGTATCTCCACGCGGAATTAAAGTATACTGAGTACCATATCTTTGTATAGCAATTGGAATAAAGTGTATTTCAGGTAGCAAATTTCCAGCTTCCTTAACAGTTTTACCAACAAAAGATGCCGTTTTTGACAATATTAAGCCCACTAATGTAAGTGCTCCATCTTCAAACTGATAGGTGTCGTTAAATCCCGACTGATTTAGTAAAAGTTCTATTTCTTTCGCTGCTAATGCTTCTGGAGAAATCAATTCATCAATACCAAATTTTGTGAATTCAACTTCATCTTTATATTGAATGAATTCTGTATTCGAAATTCTGGCAATTGTCCTCATTACGCCAAGTTGCTTACCAATAACACATGCAGTAATATTGGTCGTTTCAGAAGAAGTAACTCCAATTAAAAGATCAGCGCTACCAATACGCGCATCCTTTAAAACTGAAATAGAAGTTGCATCACCTCTAATTACACGAATGTCTAGATGATTATCAGCGTAACTTAAGCTTTCTTTATCTGTATCTATTAAAGTTATCTCTTGAGATTCGTAAGATAATAATTTTGCTAAATGAAATCCTACTTCACCTGCTCCAGCAATAATTATTTTCATTTTTTAAGAAGTTGTTTTTTCGTTTGCATGCAATTTGCCAAAAAATATCTTTTAAAAGCCTTTAAAGAGCGCATATGATCTGACATATTACAATTAAAGTAGAACAAATATACAGCAAAATTAAGTATTGATTATTGAAATTTTTCATTTCTTTGCAGCAATTCAAAATAACCAATTATCAGCATTAATTTAAATAAATACAACTTGTGAGTAAGGTCAAGCCATATAAAAATAGTGACAGAACAAAGAAGGAGCAAGTGACTAAAATGTTTGATAATATATCAAATGAATACGATAGTTTAAACCGTGTTATCTCATTTGGAATTGACGTGAAATGGCGAAACAAAGTTGTTTCTCTTGTCAACAATTCAAG
>RCNB010001534.1_pt1 | contig 18776 bp, 14 predicted proteins | sample 2041321 | NCBI WGS metagenome assembly RCNB01 (sample SAMN09708232, study PRJNA481090) | Marine sediment metagenome, whole genome shotgun sequencing project. | reverse complement strand
TACCGATTTTATTATGGAGCGGATTGCTGAGCTTCTCCCAGAAAGCTATCGGGGATACTATGGAGATGGAAAAGGCTGCTGAAAAAAGTATCTTTTGGTATTTACAGATTCCATCCCCGATAGCGCCTTAATGCAATGGAATAATAATGGAGCAATATGCTTGAAAGGGAGCGGACCATGGAAATAAATATCACAGAAAACTTTGGCATTTATTTGAACGCTAAAGATATGAAGGTGGCGCGAATCAATTCTCCCTACTGGATCCCCTCGGGACCGGATTGGACCTTCCTTACCACAGAGGTTAACATGACCATGCTCAGGATTCGACAACTAGCCAAAGAGCGGAAGCTGGTTAGCGAGCCCGACAAGCTGGTCTGGAGTTAGTCGCTACGTTTAAAGGTATGTTAGCCCGGGTATCCAGGTATAGAGGTTCAAAAAAGAGCCTTTATGTGATATAATATCGACCTGCCAAGCCAAAAAAAAGGAGAGCCTCATTTATGGACAAGGACCCTATAGTAGTATGGTTTGAAGACGTAGGTAAAGACGACATATCCCAAGTCGGCGGAAAGGGGGCAAACCTGGGAGAGATGACCAGGGCCGGCATTCCAGTGCCGCCGGGTTTTATAGTTACAGCCCAAAGTTACTTTTATTTCCTGGAAAAATCAAAACTCACCACGGCAAAACTCGCCGATAAAATTAGAAATCTGCTCTCATCTTTAGATCCTAATGATAGTCATAAACTTCAGGATGTTGCATTAGAAATCAAGTTTCTGTTAAACACAGCGTATATGCCTGAAGAGATAAGCGAGGAAATCGCACGAGCCTATAAGGAAATGGGCGGCGGTCTGGTTGCAGTGCGCTCCTCAGCCACCGCCGAGGATCTACCTGAGGCATCATTTGCCGGTCAGCAGAGAACCTTCCTTAATGTAAAAGGCGAAGAGGAAGTTATTGCCGCTGTGCATGGTTGTTGGGCATCCCTTTTTGAGCCCAGAGCGATTTTCTATAGAGCCCATCAGGGTTTTGATCACCTCGCTGTCGGCATTGCAGTACCGGTACAGCGGATGGTGCAGTCGAAGGTCTCGGGTGTCATGTTCACCATAGATCCGCTAACCAGCGATAAAGGAAAAGTTGTTATTGAGGCGATATATGGTTTGGGTGAGGCTATCGTCTCCGGGGAGGTGAACCCTGATCTCTACATGCTGGAGAAAGAAGGGTTAAAGATCGTCGATAAAAAAATCGTTCAGCAGGAATGGAAACTGGTGCGCAATTCGAGAGGAGGCAAGGATCTAGAGAAGGCAAACATCAGGGTGGCCATCCCTGATGAGAAACAAGCGCTACAGAAATTGTCCGATAAGGATATCGTAGCGCTGGCAAAGATCGGTAAACAACTCGAAGATAGGTACTCTTTCCCTCAGGATATCGAATGGGCTAAAGATGGAGATTCACTTTTCATTGTACAAACCCGTCCCGTTACTACCATAAGGGAAAAAGCGACGCAGCTGCAGATATTGGACAAGACAAAGGAGCCCCTACTGACTGGTTCCCCCGCCAGCCCTGGTGTTGGCTACGGACCGACCAAGATAATTCAACATCCATCCGAGATCGATAAGATTTTGGTAGGCGACGTACTTGTTTCCGAGATGACTACCCCTGATTTCGTACCTGCAATGAAGCGAGCAGCAGCAATTGTAACCGATAGAGGTGGTAGGACGTGCCACGCTGCCATTGTTAGTAGGGAGCTGGGCGTCCCTTGTGTCGTGGGGACGGAGAATGCCACCCGGGTCATGCGGACCGGGAATGTTGTTACCGTGGATGGCTCCGAGGGGAAGGTCTTTGATGGCAAGCTTGCTACTGTGATGCGCAAGACACCGTCTATTACCCGTAAAGCACCAGTTAAGACAAAAACCAAAGTTTATGTTAATTTGGCTGATCCGGAGCTGGTGGAGAGGGTTGCCAGTCGACATGTCGATGGTGTGGGGCTACTTCGTGCTGAGTTTATAATCGCCCAAATAGGTGAACATCCTCGTTATATGATCCACCAGGGGAGAGGGAAAGCTTTCGTAGATATACTCACTGACGGTGTTACTACCTTCGCCAAGGGTTTTCACCCTCGCCCGGTGGTTTACCGCACTACCGATTTTAAGACCAATGAATATAGAAATCTCACGGGCGGGGAGAAATATGAGGCCATCGAGGAGAACCCCATGCTTGGATACCGAGGGTGCTCCCGCTATGTAAAGGAAGCCGATCTCTTCAATATGGAGATAGAGATGATCAAGCGGGTGAGGGAAAACTATAAGAATCTGTGGGTGATGATCCCCTTTGTAAGAACGGTTGACGAGATGACTCATTTAATGGGCGTATTGAAGAGTGAAGGGCTTAGCTCATCCAAAGATTTCAAGATTTGGATGATGGTTGAGGTACCTTCCAATATCTTCCTTATAGATAAATTCATCGATACAGGCATAGATGGTATATCCATCGGCTCTAATGACCTGACTCAGCTCATTCTCGGGGTCGATCGCGATAACCCGAAATTTGGAGAGACGTTCGATGAGCGAAACGAAGCGGTGATGCTAGCACTGGAGATAGCGATCAAAACGTCGATAAAGAGAGGGATTACCGCCTCTATATGCGGGCAAGCACCCTCGGTTTATCCGGAGCTAACCGAGAAGCTGGTGGAATGGGGAATCACCTCTGTCTCGGCAAGCCCTGATGCAATAGAGAGTACCAGGGATATAATAGCCAGTATTGAGAAGAAGGCAGTCACATAGCTTCTCTATCTAAGGGAATACCCAGTTGCGCTTTGAGGTAGCCTTATCCCTGTATTAATAGAAGCTAGCTATAGATGAGAGGGAGATGACTAAGAACCTGAGCAATGTAAACCAGATAATAGCTAAGTATCAAGGGGACCAAAGCGCCTTGATACAGATGTTACTTGAGATACAGAGGGAGAACCGATGGCTTCCCAAGCCGGTTCTGGCAAGACTGAGCCAGAAATTGGGAATCCCGATTAGTCAGATTTACCATATAGCTACCTTTTATAAGGCTTTCAGCCTGATTCCGCAGGGGCGCCATACCGTATCGGTGTGCTTGGGTACAGCCTGCCATGTACGTGGCGCTCCCCGTCTTCTGGACAGGGTTACGGATACTCTAAAAATAAATCCGGGGGAAACCAGTGTTGACTATAAGTTTACCCTAAAAACGGTAAATTGCCTTGGTTGTTGCGCCCTGGGACCGGTGATGGTAGTTGATGGTGAATACTATGGCAAACCCTCGGCGAAAGAAATTGAAAAGGTAATCGCAAACTGCGATTAGGAGGAGTCATTGTGCGATTAAAATCGCCTGCTGACTTACAGAGAAAAAGGCAACAGATACTTTCCCTGAGAGAATCCCGCAGACATTGCGTTACTATCTGCTCGGGCACGGCTTGCCATGCCTACGCCAGCGAAAAGACTGCATTGGCCTTTGTTGAAGAGATTAAAAGTAGTGGCCTCAAAGATAAGGTGGATATCAGGCGCACCGGATGCCATGGTTTTTGTGAGCGGGGACCTATAGTCGTTATCTTTCCGGAGGAGATTTGTTATCTTGGAGTTAAGCCGGAGGATGTCTTGGAGATCGTATCCACAACTCTGATGGGGAAAGGGTTGGTTGACCGACTATTATACAAGGATAGTAATGGTGAAAAGGTGGTCCATGAGGGTGATATACCGTTTTATAAACATCAGACGCGGATTGTATTTGGAAACAACCGGTTAATTGACCCCAAGAATATAGACGATTATATTGCCATGGGCGGTTATGCTGCCCTGACAAAGGCCCTCTTCGAAATGAGCCCTGATGATGTAATGCAAATGGTAAAAAGGGCGAATCTGAGGGGAAGGGGTGGTGGTGGTTTCCCTGCCGGTATGAAATGGGAGACCACTCGTAACGCGCCAGGCAAAACAAAGTATGTCATTGTCAATGCCGATGAAGGTGATCCCGGTGCCTACATGGACCGGAGCCTGCTAGAAGGCAATCCCCATAGTGTACTTGAAGGTCTCATCATCGGCGCTTACGCTATTGGTTCTCATAAGGGCTATGTATATGTACGCCAGGAGTACCCCCTGGCAATAGAGAATCTCTCTATTGCCCTGAACCAGGCACGGGAATATGGTCTACTCGGTAAAAATATTCTCGGCTCAAGATTCAATTTCGAGGTCACAGTGCATCGCGGAGCCGGAGCCTTCGTTTCTGGAGAATCCAGTGCCTTGATGATTGAGGGGAAGGTAGGGGAGCCACGACCAAAGTATACCCGCACCGCGGTGAGCGGGATCGGGGACAAACCAAGCAACCTCAATAATGTAGAGACCTGGGCCAATGTACCTCTGATAATAAGCCGGGGTGCTGATTGGTTTGCCAGCATTGGCACAGAGGGGAGCAAGGGTACCAAGATTTTTTCACTGGTGGGTAAGGTGAACAATACAGGGCTGGTGGAAGTGCCCATGGGGATGACGCTACGGGAAATAATATATGACATCGGCGGTGGCATTCGAAACGGAAAGAAATTCAAGGTGGTTCAGACTGGTGGACCATCGGGAGGGTGCATACCTGAAAGCCTTTTAGATATCCCGGTGGATTTCGATGAGCTTGCCAAAGTGGGCTCAATGATGGGGTCCGGCGGCATGATTGTAATGGATGAAGATGATTGTATGGTGGATGTGGCGAGGTATTTCCTAGCTTTTCTAACTGAGGAGTCCTGCGGCAAGTGTATTCCCTGTCGTGAAGGGATAAGGCAAATGCTCACTATATTGAACAGGATTTGTGACGGTGAGGGCAAGGAAGGCGACATCGTGATGCTGGAGGAGCTATCCGAGGTGGTCCAGGACGCATCTCTTTGTGCCCTTGGTACAACAGCTCCCAACCCCGTGCTGAGCACGATCCGGTACTTCAAGGATGAGTATGAAGCTCATATCAGGGAGAGGCGTTGTCCCGCTGGTGTCTGTAAAGCGCTTGTCTCCTACTACATTAATCCGGAGCAGTGCCAGGCCTGCCAGATCTGCCTTCGCGAATGCCCGGTGGGGGCGATCATGGGAGGTAAGAACATCGTGCATGTTATTGACCAGGATAAGTGTACCAAATGCGGGACATGCCTCGATGTCTGCCCACCACGTTTCACTGCGGTAGAGAAACTCTCCGGCCGGCCAGTTCCAGAAGCGCTTCCTCAAGGAACTAAGGTTAAGCGTGTAAAAAAGGCGCAGCAATGAAAAAATTACAGAAAGTCACTCTAACCATCAACGATAGGGAGGTCACAGCGAAGGAGGGTATGACTATCCTCGAAGCAGCCAACGATGCCGGGATATATATTCCTACACTTTGCTACCATGAGAAACTAGCCCCTTACGGCGCCTGCCGCATCTGTACAGTGGAGCTATCCCGCAATGGCAGAAGCAGGCTGGTAACCTCCTGTGTCTATACGGTAGAGGAGGGCTTAATAGTAAAAACAGAATCCCCAAAAGTCATCAAGATTCGCAAGATGCTTCTGGAGCTAATGCTAGCCTCTTCTCCGGCGAAGGCAATACAAGACCTGGCTCGCCAATACGGGATAGAGAAACGCAGGTTTGAGGCAGATAAGACCAATTGCATCCTTTGCGGCCTGTGTGTACGCTACTGCAGTGAGGTCAAGCAGGCCAACGCTATTGGGTTCGTGGGGAGAGGCACCGAGCGGCGGGTCGTATTCCATCCGGAGATCGCTTCCACTGTATGTGCGAGCTGTCGAGAGTGTTTCAGCTTGTGTCCAACAGGTAAACTCCCCTCGGAAACCGACGGTGTCTGCTTCGACGATCTAACCCTCGATGATTTTCTCAAGACGCAACAGTCCCCAGCGTAGAAAGACAGGCAAGGTAATCATATAAGTGCCATTATCTATTTTTCATTATGACATTCGCCAGAGACTTGAGGAACGGGAGGAGCACTTATCTCCTTATGCCGCAAAGAGCCGTCTGTCCAGGGGCAGGCAGCATAATGAGGAGCCGTGTCCAATGCGGACGGAGTTTCAGCGCGACCGCGATCGCATTATTCATTGTAAGGCATTCCGCCGCCTGAAGCACAAGACACAGGTATTTGTCGCACCTCTGGGTGATCACTATGTTACCAGGCTTACTCATACTCTGGAGGTATCGCAGATCGCCCGCTCTATCGCTCGTGCCTTAAACCTTAACGAGGATCTCGCAGAGGCCATTTCCCTCGGCCACGATCTTGGTCATACCCCATTCGGTCATGTGGGCGAAGATATGCTGGATAATCTTTACCCCGAGGGGTTTCGGCATAACGAACAAAGCCTGAGGGTTGTAGACTTCCTGGAAAGGGATGGGCAGGGACTCAACCTGACCTGGGAGGTGCGGGATGGCATACTGAAGCACTCCAAGAGCGGAGCAGACATCCTGAGTGAGGAATGGGGATCAGTGGATACGCTTGAGGGTGAGGTTTGCAAGATTGCAGATATCGTCGCTTATATCAACCATGATATCGGCGATGCGGTGAGGGCAGGCATTATCAGCGATGATGTTCTTCCCCGTCGGGCGGTAGCTGTTCTGGGGAGTTCTCATTCAGAGAGAATAAACACCCTGGTATCGGATGTCATCAACTTCTCATGGGGTGCAACCGGGGTAGAGGGTGGAAAGCCGCGTATCGGCATGAGCCCAGTAACCCGGAAGGCAGCAAATACACTTCGCCGGTTCCTTTTTGAAAAGGTGTATAATATAACTAGGGGCGAGGGGGAGCGAGCGAGGGAGACGGTACGCCTTCTTTACCAGCACTTAATCGATCACGATGCGGAATTGCCAGATGAATATAACCTTCGCAACGAGAGTGTGACACGGAGAGTGGTGGACTATATTGCCGGGATGACCGATAACTACGCCTTGAGAATGGCAGATGAGCTTAGCGAGCCTGGTATATGAGCGAAAGGTTATTATTTTACCAAACATGGTTTCATTGGTTAAATAAATGAGCGTTATCGATGAGATAAAAGAGAGATTGAACATCGTGGATGTCGTCTCAGACTATGCTACCCTGCAGAAATCCGGGCGTAATTTCAAGACAACATGCCCTTTTCATACCGAGAAGGACCCCTCATTTTTCGTTTTCCCGGAGCGTGGGACGTGGCACTGCTTTGGCAGTTGCGGTACGGGGGGCGATATATTTTCATTTGTAATGAAACAGGAAAATATCGATTTCGGGGCGTCTCTCAGGCTACTGGCAGAGCGGGCCGGGGTAACCCTGGTGCCAAAGCAAAAAGAAAAGGCTGCCGACAGGGAGGCGGAAAGACTATTCCTGATAAACGAAGCTACTGCTGAATATTATCATCACGTGTTACTCAATGCCAAAGAAGCTGATGCGGCGAGGCGCTATCTAAGCAAGCGGGGCATCTCTAAGGAAACGATCGTTAGTTTCGAGCTTGGATTCAGCCCCAATAAGTGGGACGCTTTGTACCAGCATCTCGAGGGGAGAGGCTACAAGAGGGATGAGCTGGTGCGTGCGGGTGTGGTTATCCTCAAGGAGGATGGAGGGAGACGGGATCTATTCCGAAATCGGCTGATGTTTCCCATCAGGAATGAGGAGGGGAAACTAGTTGGTTTTGGTGCCCGTGTACTAGACGACACCATGCCCAAATACCTTAACTCCCCACAGACGGCGATCTTCGACAAGAGTGGTCTGCTTTACGGGATCGACCGCGCGAAGGGGGCGATAAGGGAGCAGGGCTTGGCCATCATTGTAGAAGGATATATGGATGTGCTTGCTGCCCACCAATATAGCATAGCTAATGTAGTGGCTCCCATGGGCACCGCACTTACTCACAGACAAGTTGATATCATCAAGCGGCTGACAAGAAATATTGCCCTGGCACTGGATGCAGATGCCGCCGGAGAACAGGCGACACGTCGGGGACTGGAGGTGGCAAGGCAGTCATTAAGTAAGCAGAAAGACTATAGAGAGAGGGATTGGATGGGTGCCACATCCAAGGTGGATGGGAATCTGAAGGTCATTCTACTGCCGCGGGGCAAGGACCCCGATGAGGTGATCAGGGAGGGTCCTGAGGAGTGGCACAGGCTTGTTGAAGAGGCATCACCCGTGATGGATTACTTCTTTGACGCGGTTATCTCAAAAGTGGATCTGAGCCACGAGAACGGGAAATCAGCAGCGATAGAGCAACTCCTGCCTCTCGTTTCCGCAATTGAAGATAGTGTCGAGGGAGAGCTTTATTTAAGACGGCTCAGCCAACTGGTAGGGGTAGACCAAAAGACCTTAGCTGGCAAGGCAGCACGGTCCAAACCTACGCCAAAGGAGAGAGCGAGTAAAGAGTTGCCGCTTCCAACTACCCAAGCAACTGGCCGCTCACCGGAGGAGTACTGCCTAGCGCTCTTGCTACAAAACCCGGAAATACATGAACGTGGTATGGAGCTTACAGCCGATTATTTTGAAGGAACGGAAAATCGTGAAATATTCCTCGCCTGGAAAAAGACTGTCGATAATGAGGACTTTGAGAGAATTCGCCAGGGCCTTGATGTTAGCCTACAGGAGCACCTAGACAACTTAATCAGCAAGGTACTGCCACCAGCGAGCGAGCGGGAAACGGAGGACGCCTTTGCCGACTGTACCCGCCGCCTGGGGGAGCAACATCTGAGGAAGCTCAAGGCACTGGAGGAGATACTTCTTCTAGAGGCAGAGTCTTATGGCGATAAAAACGTGATAAAAGAGCAGGTGGAAAAGCTACTCCAAAAAGCTCTGGAACCAACGGCTCAGTTAAAAGACCTGTTTGAAAAAGCGAGCAGAGAACGGAAAGGGGCACAATGATGACTTCTGGAGATCAAGAGGCGTCAGATAAGCTACTGAAACGGAAGCGGGACGTGGAACCTTCTGAGGGTGTCTCTGAAATCAGCCGGGAGCATACCCTGGAATCGCTGGTAGATCTCTTTGCTGCTTTCTCGGGTAGCCCTATATTGAGCGAGGCGGTAAAATCCCATACTGCCTGGTCTGATAATGTGGCTGCCGAACCGGTGGAAGAGGAGGAACCAACGCCTGAGATTGAAACAGAGATCGTACCGGATGACGCCTTGCTGGAAATTGAGGAGACGGATGTCATCGACGACCCAGTTCGCATGTATCTTAGGGAGATAGGTAATGTATCTCTCCTCAACTTTCACGAGGAGAGGGTTCTGGCAAGCAAGATGGAGCGTGATAGACACCTAAAAAAGGTCAGGAATGATTTGCTCTCCAGATCTGGCACTCCACCATCGGCAACTGATGTAATGATCGCTATGTTGGAGCGGTTGTGTGAGTCAGCTGACCTTATAACCTTACTCGAAGAGGAGCTTGTCTTGCCTCCTGTAGCGAGTCTCGTAGAGAGGATATCAGACCCAAAGTTTCGTGATGCCATTGACAATATAATTGATCCAAAATTAATAGAGACCATTGCCGAGAGAACAAGTGAAGAAATTGCGACTGTATCCCAAGCGTTGATAATATTGGCACTAGATAGCAGTCTCTTGACTCCGGGCATATTGGAAGCCATAGAGTGCAAAACAATAAAGGAGATAAACGCTCTTTTAGATAAGCCTGATTTCCATGTATCGGTATGGTATAAAGAGAAGGAATATATAGCACACATGGAGATGATCGCCAATGAAGCGACCAAAGCAGAAAATCACCTTACCGAAGCTAACCTTCGTCTTGTGGTCAGTGTGGCTAAAAAGTACATCGGCAGGGGGATGTCACTTCTCGACCTGATTCAGGAGGGTAATATAGGGTTGATCAGGGCTGTGGAGAAGTTCGATTACCGAAAGGGTTATAAATTCAGCACATATGCTACCTGGTGGATCAGGCAGGCGATTACCCGTTCCATTGCGGACCAAGCGCGCACCATCCGAATCCCCGTCCATATGGTCGAGACCATCAATAAACTGCTACGTATTAGTCGCCGGCTGGTTCAGGAACATGGACGAGAACCCACCAGTGAGGAGATAGGAAATGGAATGGAGGTCACGCCGGAGAAGGTGAGGGATATCATCAAGGTATCCCAGGAGCCGGTATCCCTTGAGACTCCGATTGGGGAGGAGGAGAATAGCCATCTCGGCGACTTCATTGAGGATAGCAGCGCATTGCCACCCCCCGATGCAGCCTCCCACCAACTTCTTAAGGAACAGATTGACGACGTGCTCTTCTCACTAAATGCCCGGGAACGACGGGTACTGCAACTTAGATTCGGGCTCGAGGATGGGCGGAGCCGAACGTTGGAGGAGGTAGGCCGCGAGTTTGGTGTCACCAGAGAGCGTATTCGTCAGATTGAGGCCAAGGCGCTAAGAAAGCTGCGCCATCCCAGCCGCTCGAGGAAGCTTAAGGATTACCTGGAATAAATTGAATAAAAACATCATAAGAACATTTTTCGTCACCTTAGGCACCGTCTTCGCTATGCTGCTCCTTATAGCTGGCGTTCTGGGATATTTAATTACCGGCCCGCCACCGAAATGGGATAAAACATGGGTGAAGCCGAATGATGAAGCAGCCGCCAGACTGGATGAGAAGATAGAGGCGCTGGAGCTACAAATCGATGAAGCTGTTGATGGTGAGGAGTTGACGTTGGAGCTCACTGAGGAGGAGGTCACCTCCAAGATGGACCAGCTAGCCAGAGATGGAGACCTGTCAGTAGACATGGAACACCCACAGATCTACTTTAGTGAGGGGTTGGTTCAGGCTATATCCAGGGTCGATTTACGAATTGATGTTTGGGTGGCTGTTGAGGCTAATATAGGAGTCAAAGAGGGGAGACCTGATATAAAGATCGAGAGCCTTCACCTCGGCAGGCTTCCGATCCCCAAGACACTGGTCAACAGCGTGGTGACGGCTCTGGAACGTGCTACGGAAGAGCGATGGGATGAGCTCGATGTGGTATTACAGGAGGTCACTATTAAGCAAGGTGAACTAAGTATTATACTCGTAAAAAATGGGCCCTCAGCGGAGCATCGATCCCAGACCTTTCCCCCGCGCCATCTGCTTCATCAGCTTTCGGGTCTGACGGAACTGGTTTAGGAGTTGATTGATATCCTGAGGTGTGGTACCGCTGCCCCGGGCAATGCGACGCCTTCTGCTGCCATCTATAATCTCGGGGTTGCGCCGCTCCAGAGGGGTCATGGAGAGAATGATCGCCTCTATCTTGTTTAATCTACCATCATCTACCGCGTCCGGATTTCGGCGGGCAATAGAGGAGAACCCAGGAATCATCTCTGCCACTTGACTTAAGGATCCCATCTTCTGCATCTCACGAAGCTGCTCGAGAAAGTCCTCCAGATCGAGGGTAGCGTGGCGAATCTTTTTCTCCAGTTTCCTCGCCCGTTCCTCATCAAAGGTTTTCTCAGCCCTTTCAACCAGGGTGAGCATATCACCCATACCCAATATGCGCGATGCTAAACGGTCGGGATAAAAAGTTTCAAGGGCATCCATTTTCTCGCCGGTACCGATAAATTTAACCGGCACCCCGGTGATCGCTTTAATTGAGAGGGCAGCCCCCCCCCGGGCATCGCCATCCATCTTGGTAAGGATGAGTCCGGTGAGCCCTAATGTAGTATGGAACTCCTCAGCAGCGCGTACTGCATCCTGGCCAGTCATCGCATCTACAACCAGTAACACCTCATCTGGCTTGAGCTCCCTCTTGATCTCTGCTGCTTCCTTCATCATGGCCTCGTCGATATGGAGACGCCCACCGGTGTCGGCAATGATCCAGGAAGCAGCTATTTCCCTGGCATGCTTCAGGGAATGTGCACAAATGGAAACAGGTTTTGTATCCTCACGGTAAACCGGGACCTCGAGCTTATTTCCAAGCGTAACGAGCTGTTCGATGGCAGCAGGCCGGCGAAGATCAGCGGCAACAAGCAGCGGACGCTGTCCTGAGCTCTTCAGGTGAAGCGCCAGCTTTGCAGCTGTAGTGGTTTTCCCGGAGCCCTGAAGTCCGACAAGCATTGCTATTGTTGGGGGACGACTGGCCTGTACCAGGTGGCTTGGTGTTCCCCCTAACATGGAGGTAAGCTCTTCATTGACTATCTTGATCACCTGCTGCGCTGGAGTAAGGCTTTCCAGAACCTGACTTCCCAGGACGCGCTCTCTCAGTCTGACGATAAAGTCTTTAACCACCTTAAAGCTAACATCAGCTTCCAGGAGCGCCAGTCTAACCTCCCGCAGTGCTTCATCGATGTCACTTTCTTTAAGCTGGCCCCTGCCCCCTAACCGCTTGAAAACGCTACCGAGCCTCTCTGATAAAACCTCGAACATAAGTCACCTCAGACAAGCACCATTCTAATTAAAATAATGCTAATAATCAAGCAATAGGCCGTTGGATTGGTTATGTTACAATAACAGCGAAATGCCCGAGCTTGGCGCTTCTCCGCCTGTTACGAAGGTCGAGAGGTCACAAGCAGGTGGATATCATTATTTAATGGAGACCGATGTAAAACTCTCAATCAATCACCTATATCCCCCGATATTGGGAGATACACCCAGAGCTTCGGCAGGAAATATCCTGCACCTCCTTTTCAGCGGTCTAAATAAAATGCTATTTTTATGAAGTCGATCTTAGAGGAAATGAGCGATGATACCCATTAGGCTTGCGCTGAGAAACTTCATGTGCTATCGGGAGGCGGAACTCTCCTTCGAAGGGCTTCATGTGGCTTGTCTTTGCGGGGACAATGGCAATGGGAAATCGGCGCTACTCGACGCGATGACATGGGCCCTTTGGGGGAAGGCTCGGGCGAAAACTGATGATGAGCTGATACACCTGGGAAGGACAGAGATGGAGGTGGAGTTCGAATTCGCTATCCTGCAAAGAGGCCAGGAGCGTTATAGGGTACTCCGTAAGCGGTCAAAACCTAAGATTCGGGGTGCAGGTAAAACATTACTGGAGCTTCAGCAAGCTACGGATCAAGGCTTCAGATCGATCAGCGGAAATAGCGTTCGTGAGACGCAGCGAGAGATCGAGAAAATGCTGCACATGGATTATGACACATTTATCAATAGCGCATTCTTGCTCCAGGGTCGCGCAGACGAGTTCACCAAGAAGGAGCCCTATAGACGCAAGGAGATCCTGGCCGATATCCTTGGTCTATCCCTTTACGATAAGCTGGAAGAGCGGGCAAAGCTTTATGCCAAACAGAGGCGGCGGAATAAAGAGGACCTGGAGAGTTCAATCAAGATTATAGACGAAGATCTGGCACATAAAGGGGAGTATGAAATTCAGCTACGCGAGGTGATAGAAGCTATTGCTGATGTAGAGCAGGAACAGAAGGGGTGGGAGGACAAGGCCAACGCTTTAAAGAAGCAAAAGAACGAGCTGGATTTAAAGAAAGAGCAACGCGAGGAGATAGAAAAGCGTATTAAACAAACGGGGGAGGCGATAACCTCCTTTGACAATCAGGTTAAAGATCATGGCCGGCGCGTGGGAGAATATGAAAAGGTGCTCGCTAGCTATGATGATGAAATGACTGAAGTTCATACTCATCTCGGTGAGCTGGTCAAGCGGGAAGAGGAACTGGGCGAAAAGAGAGAGGAGGCTCAACAGGTCTCCAATCGAATCCACTATCTTACATCAACCAATGCACATTTGAAGGACGAGATGAAGGATCTGAAGGGGAAGCTTGACATGCTGTCCCGGGAGGAGGCAACCTGCCCATTATGTGGCACCGAGCTAGGAGCTGAGGGGACAGGGAGCATCATAGCAAAATACGAGGACGAAGGGCGGCAGAAGAAGGAAGTCTTTCGTATCAAAGAGGACGAAGCAAGGCGCTTGGAAGCAGGGCTAAATGCCTTGAAACGAGCGGTAAATGAACTGGAGAGGACGATAAAGGAGGAGCGGTCTAAGTGGGAGCGTAGAGCGGAGGTGCTGGAGAAGGATCGCAGTGAGGCGGAAATCTCCCTGCCGAAAGAGCAGGAAGCTATGAAGAGGGTCGAGGAGGACCTTGGGCGCTGGCGCTCCACTCTCGATGTTGATATCCACAGTCGGGATTCTCTTAACGCCGAGCTAACCAATCTTCCTGAGCTGGAAGATAATCTAAGAACCGCGCAGCAGAACCTTAACGAGCTAATGAAGCGGCTGGCAAACGGACGCCAGACGCTGGGGGCAGTTCAGGAGAGGATCGATCACCTGGCCTTGGTGGAGCAGAATAGGGGGGAGAAGCTGGCCAAGCTGGAAAATGCCTCCAAGGAAGAGGGACTATACGAAGAGCTGGCCGTTGCCTTTGGCAAGAAGGGGATCCAGACACTCATAATCGATACGGCGCTCCCAGAGATCGAGGATGAGGCCAACAGGCTGCTTGCCAGAATGACCGATAATCGAATGAATATTGTAATGGAGACGCAGCGAGCTCACAAGACTAAGAAGGAAGAAACTGTGGAAACCCTGGATATAAATATATCGGACGAGATAGGAACACGCCGATATGAGATGTATAGTGGTGGTGAGGCGTTTCGCATCGACCTCGCTCTACGCATCGCGCTTTCAAAACTCCTAGCGCGGCGCTCGGGAGCACCTCTACCCACTTTGATAATCGACGAAGGGTTCGGTTCCCAGGACTCCGCTGGTAGAGAGAAGTTGGTGGAGGCGATTAACTCGATTCAAGACGATTTTGAGAAAATTCTGGTGATTACGCACATAGAGGAGCTGAAGAATGCCTTCGATGAGCGCATTGAGGTTACCAAGACGGCTGAGGGCTCTATGATTGAGGTGAGCTGACGGATAATTGACATCGGGGCGGTTTTTCGCTTAATCTTATTTACACTACTTCGTGGAGGTTGAGATGGCAATCGAGGTAACGCTAAAAAAAACAGAGCAAATGACAGTTGCATTCGCATCAATGAAGGGGCCTTATAGCCTGATAGGCGAGACATTTGGTAAGCTCTACGGCTGGATTGGGGAGAAAGGCTTTGTTCCATCAGGCCCGCCGATAGGGGTCTATTTCAACGCTCCGGGACAGGTTCCTGATGCGGAACTATTATGGGAACTTCGAAGCCCCATAGCGGGCGAAGTGGCCCAAAGTGGTCCAGATGAACGAGGTCTGGGTGTTAAAAAAGTTGAAGAGGCAGAAGTCGCCTCCACCATGCACAGGGGGCCCTTCGATCAGGTAGGGGCAACATGGGGCGCACTTATGGGGTGGATCATGGAGAACGGATACCAGATTATGGGACCGGGCGAGGAGATATACCTCACCGATCCGGACAAGACACCGCCGCAGGAACTGCTCACTGAGGTCTGCTTCCCAGTGAAGAAGCAATAGAGGGCCTGGGGTATGCTAATTGCGCGGTATTTGAGCAGGTAAAGAAAGACACAGACATAGTCCCATCTACTATTGCGAGTGCAAAAAATCATCAAGTATTTTTACCTATTGGAACACCATCTAACGGAATATAGGTACCTGTTCCGATAGCAACAAGCTCTCCATTAGAGGATGACACTCGCATTTCAGCTACCGAAATGCGTCTGCCAGACTTCACTACCCATCCCTCGGCGTGAAGTTTGCTTTCTTTTGCCGGATTCAACAAGTGAACCTTGAATTCGCTTGTAGCAATCCAAACCCCTTCATTTTGAGCCGCCACTGCAAACCAACCTGCATTGTCTAGCATGGTAGCTATTGCTCCTCCATGAATACCCTTCAATGCGTGATCGAGATTTGGATTATACGGGAGATGAATACAAGCGTGTCCTTGCTCATCATACGAAAGGGACATGCCGAAAAATCTTGCTATCGGCACTCCCCTGAATAGTTCAATAAGCTCTTGCTGCCAGGCAATGTTCATTTCCATGTCTTTTTATCGTAGCTTCTCTACGTAAGGTTACATAACGACCATATATTAAAACTCATATTCTACCTAAGAGACTGCTGAAATAGTATCAGTCAACCCCCTGATTTCCCAATCTTGGAGGGCTTCTGTTTAAGCTGGGGGACACCCCTAGACCCCCGGCAGGAAGTATCCTGCACCTCTTTTTAAGCGTTTTCCTAATTAATTTTTAAAACTAAGCCTATTTTCCCAACCTGCCGAAGGAGATCCTGTATAGAAAAAGGTCCCAGGAGTTGCCCCAAAGATTGCCAACCCGGATCATACGCAATATTATATTTATCGCTTTTGCCTTTTCAGCCCCGTAGGCTTGCTCCAGTCTTCTGGTAGCTTCAGGGTCCGGGTTAGCATTAGAATCGGCCCAGTGCTGGGCATAGAGCAATGCTACGGCCTCCTCTGGAGGGCAGTTGTCCACACTACCGGTGAGAAGCACGGTGATTTCCTTCTGATCGATCCCACTTCGCAGGGCTTCTCTCGTGTGAGCCCAACAACAATAGCGGCAACCATACACGGAGGTAACCGAGAGCATAAGTCTTTCCCTGAAGGCACTGGATATCAGCTTCTCCCTACTTATCCGCCTGACATCCCTCACGTTCTTTATTAGGAAAGATATATCCGCAAATAACTCCTTGAGGCTATATGTCCTTTTCGTGAATTTACGGGTCGTTATATCCGAGATAGGTTTTTCTACAGCTCTTACCATCTCTAACCTCCTCGGGCTTGAACCGCTTCCATCCTGTCGGCGCGCTTGTCAAGCACCGATTTCAGGTATTTTCCGGTAAGCGAGTTATTCTCCTGAGCGACCTCCTCCGGCGTTCCAGTGGCGATGATGTACCCCCCGCGATCGCCCGCGCCAGGACCGAGGTCAATGACGTAGTCGGCGTTCTTGATAAGATCAAGGTGGTGCTCGATGAGTATTACTGTATTGCCCACATCGACTAGACGATGAAGTACTCGAAGTAATGCAGCGGCATCCGCGAAGGAAAGTCCGGTGGTCGGCTCATCGAGTATATATAGCGTTTTTCCTGTGGAACGCTTGGAAAGCTCTGTGGCGAGCTTTACCCGTTGCGCCTCACCTCCAGAGAGGGTGGTTGCCGGTTGACCCAGCTTGATATAGCCCAGTCCAACATTCTCAAGTGTCTCCAGCTTGTTTCTAACCTTTGGAAAATGCTCAAAGAAAGAAACAGCCTGTGCTACGCTCATATCCAGGATATCAGCGATATTCCTCCCCTTGAACCGGATCTCCAGCGCTTCGCGATTGTAGCGCTTCCCGTTGCAAACGTCACAGGGCACGGTGACATCGGGTAGAAATTGCATCTCTATCTGGATATGACCTTCTCCACTGCAAGCTTCGCAACGTCCTCCTTTGACATTGAAAGAAAAACGCCCTGGCTTATAGCCAAGCATACGAGCCCCGGGCACGGTAGCGAAGAGCTCACGAATCGGGGTGAAGGTGCCTGTGTAGGTTGCAGGGTTGGAGCGCGGGGTGCGCCCGATAGGCGACTGGTCGATATTGACTACCTTATCAATGTGCTCTAACCCCTCTATGCCGTCACAATCGCCTGGCCGGTCCTTTGCCTTATAAAATATCTGGGCCAGCTTTTTATAAAGGATCTCGTCTATAAGTGTGCTCTTGCCCGAACCTGATACCCCCGTGATGCAGACGAGTCTCCCGAGGGGTATGGGGACATCGATATTCTTGAGGTTGTTCTGACGGGCACCCCTGATGAGAAGACTCTTCCCTGAGCCAGGGCGGCGTACTTCAGGGAGTGAAATCTCCTTTCGTCCGCTGAGGTAATCACCGGTGCTGGAACCGTGACACTGCATAATATCCGCAATCGTTCCCGTGGCTACAACCTTCCCGCCATTCTCGCCGGCGCCGGGCCCCATGTCGATGACGTAGTCGGCGGCGCGCATCATTGCCTCATCGTGCTCTACTACGATGATAGTGTTACCAAGAGCTCTTAGCTTCTTCAGAGTCTCGATGAGGCGATGGTCGTCAGCGGGATGGAGTCCTACCGTAGGCTCGTCGCATATATAGAGTACGCCCATAAGTCCGCTTCCAATCTGGGTAGCCAGACGAATGCGCTGTGCCTCACCACCAGACAGTGTGCTTGATCCACGGTCGATAGCGAGATAATCAAGCCCTACGTCTTTCAAGAAGCCAAGGCGGGAACTGATTTCCTTGAGGATCTGGTGGCCGATGAGTGATTCGCGCTGACTGAGTAGTGGTTCTACCTTATTATCGCCGCTGAGCTTTCCGAGCCATGTCAATGCTTGATTAATGGACATTGCACTCACCCGAGCGATGTTTTTATTCCCAATGGTTACCGCCAAGGATTCGGCTTTGAGTCGCTGCCCCTGACAGGTGGGGCAGGGATGCGATGTCATATAACGCTCTATTTCAGTACGTATATATTCGGACTCGGTCTCTCGGAAACGCCGCTCAAGGTTAGGAATCACACCCTCGAATGTGCTGTCATACTGGTAGGTTCGCCCGAGCTGTGTCTCATGCTTCAATGTCACTACCTGGCTACCACTGCCGTAGAGGACAATATTAAGTTGTTCCGGAGTTAGGTTCTTAACTGGTACATCAATAGAGAATCCGTATTTAAGGGCTATGGATTCCAGCATGCTTGTATACCAGGGGCTCATGGAGCTTGCTCGGGTCCATGGCCGGATTGCCCCTTCAGCAATTGATAGCCTCTTGTTGGGAAAGACCAATTCGGGGTCGATCTCCATCTTGACTCCAAGCCCGGTGCAGGAGGGGCAGGCACCGTGAGGGCTATTAAAGCTGAAGGTTCGGGGTTCGATCTCACCCAGGCTTATTCCACAGTGAACACAGGCAAAGTGTTCTGAAAAGAGTAACTCCTCAGCGTCAATAACTTTGACCAGCACCACCCCGCCTCCCAGCTTGAGGG
>RCNB010000941.1_pt1 | contig 18784 bp, 15 predicted proteins | sample 2041321 | NCBI WGS metagenome assembly RCNB01 (sample SAMN09708232, study PRJNA481090) | Marine sediment metagenome, whole genome shotgun sequencing project. | reverse complement strand
CGTTTCGTTCTGTGGTAATTTTACCTCCATATCCTTAAGACTGGTATCACCAAAAATCACGTAGGCTGGGACGCCTTGTTCCGTTGCGAGTTGTTGTCGTAATAAGCGTAGCTTCTCAAATAGTCCTGTTTTACTTCCTCCTTTTTTGCGCGCAGATTTTTCGGTCGCTACAGCTTTTTCCAATATGGCCAATTGAACCGATTTCTTAGAGAATAAAACCTCCTTCGCTAAAGGGGTAAGACCCAAACGCGCACCCTCCCTAAAATTGATACTCAAAACCCCTTGATTTAAGAGTTGTATGACATACTGTTGCACGTCCAACCACGAAATATCCTTAACGGCACCATATGTCTTTACATGTTGATATCCCTTATCGAAAACTTGCGCGTTTTTCGCCCCCCGCAACACATCGATTACCGTTCCCATAGGTTCTTTCTCCTTTAAACGAGCCACCACAGAACAGATTTTCTGGGAGAGTACCGTACCGTCAAAATAAGCAGGCGGGCGTTTACAGATATCGCAATTCCCGCAGTCTTTGGTCACGTGCTCTCCAAAATAATTCAGTAATGCTATACGGCGACAACTTAAAGCCTCAGCAAACTGTTGCATGCGTTCCAGTTTTGCATATTCCACCTCAGCATTTTCGCTTTCTGAAATAAACCGTCGCAACTGAGCAACATCGCCAAAACTATAAAACAGAAGAGCATGGGCAGGGAGACCGTCTCTACCCCCACGTCCAATTTCCTGATAATACCCCTCAACATTCTTCGGTAAATTATAATGAATAACCCAACGTACGTTGCTCTTATCAATGCCCATTCCAAAAGCAATGGTAGCTGCAATGATAGGCACCTTGTCCGTAATAAATTCCTCTTGTACTCTGGTGCGTTCCTCGGCAGATAACCCTGCATGGTATGCTTTTGCCTTAAAACCTGCGTTGCGTAATTTTTCGGCAACCGCTGCGGTACTTTTTCTGCTCAAACAATAGATGATACCGCTCTCATTAGGTCGATTCTCCAAAAACTCTAGAATACGCTTTATACGATCTTGGGCCGGCTTTACTTCTAAAAAAAGATTGGGCCTATTGAAAGACGCTAAATGACGGGTTCCATTGGATATTCTTAACTGGTCCGCAATGTCCTCTTGGGTGGCACCATCTGCTGTGGCGGTTAAAGCAATAATAGGAATGTTAGGAAAACGCTCCTTTAAATTACCTAGTTGGGTGTACGCAGGTCTAAAATCATGTCCCCAAGAAGAGATACAATGCGCTTCGTCTATGGCAAAAAGACTTATCTGGATATTCTCGAATATGTTATGAAAAGCCCCCAAACTTTCCGGTGCTACATAAAGAAGTTTAAGCTCGTCTTTAGTGAGATTAGAAAGAATCTCTTGCTGTTCCTCCTGCGACTGTGAGCTATTATAGTAGGCTGCAGCAATACCGTTGGCCTTAAGTACATCTACCTGATCTTTCATTAAAGCAATAAGAGGTGATATTACAATGGCTGTACCCGGCAAAGCTAGTGCTGAAAGCTGAAAGCAGAGTGATTTTCCCCCACCTGTAGGCATTATCGCAAGCACATCTTTTTTCGCCAGTACGTCTTCAATAACAGCCAACTGGTTGGGCTTAAAGGTGTCGTAACCAAAATGGGTTTTTAGTAAAGGGAGTAAGGTTTCTTCTACAGTACTTATCATGGTTGCAAAAATAAGAATTGTGCAGCTGTCTTTAGGAGCAGCGCAAAGCAATTTGCTGAATCCCTGTCTTAATAGAACAAATCACTTCGTGGCACCTGATTAGGAAGACGGTTCTAATCTGAACAAGTCTTCGATTACGCTTAGGATTACATTTTACAAATTACAGTCCTGAGCGTCCTCGAACGACTTGGGGCGTATACTACTTCCCCAACATCAATAATTCATTACAACGCACCTCAGTAATATATCTTTTTTCGCCTTCTTTAGTCTCATAGGAGCGATGTGTTAGTTTACCCTCTACCACTACTTGTTTTCCTTTAATTAAATAATTCTCAACAATCTCGGCAGTCTTGCCCCAAGCCACCACATTATGCCATTGTGTATCCTCTACCTTTTCCCCCTTTGCATTTTTATAATTTTCGGTTGTGGCAATCGAAAACTTAGCCAATTTAGCTCCACCATCTAGGTTTACAATTTCTGGGTCTTGACCCAAGTTTCCAATCAACTGTACTTTGTTTTTAAGTGCATTCATAATAGTAAATTTTAAAGTGAAATAATTTAGTGTATCACGCCTCCTTGACTTGACGCTGCAAACATAGAACCCTCTTCAAAAGTTATTCGGTTACAAAATATTTACTTTCGTTTGTAATCGTTTATTGTCATTTGTAATCTTTTTTAATACTGATTGGTAGTTGTTTACATTAATTAATAGTAGAACAAAATCAAGAATTTAATTAGATACAGATTCGTGTTTGTGGGCATCTATATACTTTCTTCTGCTGCCTATAGTGTAAATAGAGGCTGAATAGCGATAGAAATATTTGGTATATTGATTTTATAATTGACTCTCAAAATATAGGTACAAATTGCACCTACTCTAAAATTAAAAAGCCCCTAATTTAGGAGCTTTAAAATACAGTTGATTCCATCACTAGAAATCACATAGACTGGAAAAGTGCAAATACAGCGTGTCATGTTCTAACCACCTAAATTGCGTAAAGTCGTTAAGTATTACTTATTCTTTGGCTTTATTGGATTTGTACTTTGTGTACAATAATCCAGCGATCAAGACGAATATGACTAAAATTCCATTTGCCATTACTATTGTCATTTGGCTATAATTTTTAAAGTTTTATTTTGCATCTACTAAGATAGAAAATATTTAATATCTCTATATTTTTACCCTCTCGCCCACATTTTATATAGGTGCCACTTAAAAGATAAATTACCTGTTTAATTTTTGTCGAAAATAACAATCGGAGTGCGATTGAAAAGTGATATAACTATTTGCGATTTACGTAGCGGTGCTAGTGGTTTGCACAATGGTATTCTACTAACCAACCTACCATATCAGCCCTCGGATTCTCTATTGGCTTTCTTGGACTTATAAGCTCTATACAACCAGACAAGGACTAAGGATAGAACTATTAAAATTGCACTTGATGCTATAGTTGTGATTTCAGTATTATTTTCCATTTCTGATTTTGTAATTACTAAGATAGCGAATATCTGATACTTTTACATTTTGGAAATAACCGGCTACATTGAATGTAGATGTCAAGTAAACTAAAAATAGCCTATCTACTGGTTTCTATTATTTTAGTAGCACATTAAAAAGTCATTTTATCCCTTAATCTACATAGTATCTTTTTAAATTGTTGAGAATTTTTTCAACTTCTAATATGAAATATCTTTACCTATTAACGTTTCTTCTTGGATGGATAACTGCATTTCTAATAGGATAGTGTTAGGGCTTTCCGAAACCGATATAATACCAAAATAATTCCACCTTCACCCTTTATTCATTATCTTGTTCGCTAAGAACGAAAACCTTAAACAAATGAAAAAATTACGTACCCCTTTAGTCCTTTTACTATTATTTATCTGTACTATTTCTTGGTCGCAGACCACGTCCGATATCGTGGCCGCCATAGAAAAAGAGGCAAATGAAAATTCACAGTTAGAACGCTTAGCCCACGAGCTAATGGACGTTAATGGCCCTAGATTGGTGGGTACGCCACAGATGAAAACAGCACATGATTGGGCGGTAAACGAATATAAAAAATGGGGCATTAAAGCAGAAAATCAAGAATGGGGTACATGGCGCGGCTGGGAACGAGGCATTACCCATGTTGATATGGTTTCTCCACGCATTGCTTCCTTGCATGCCACTCAGCTTGCTTGGAACCCAAGTACAGGCAAGAAAGGAGTAACCGCTTCTTTGATTACGCTACCAAAAGTTAACGACTCCACTGCCTTTGCAAAATGGCTGCCAAATGCTAAAGGGAAGATTGTAATGATAAGTATGTTACAGCCTACTGGAAGACCAGATTACAACTGGGAAGAATTTGCAACCGAGGAGTCTTTTGAAAAAATGAAAACAGAGCGTAGCGCCCAGGAAAAAGCATGGCGTGAAAACATAAGAAAGACGGGATATACTAGTAGCACCTTAAAAAAGGCTTTGGAGAAAGTAGGAGCTGTAGGAATAGCACAATCTCGCTGGTCCAACGGGTTTGGCGCAAACAAAATCTTTAGCGCCGGTACGGACAAGATCCCAGTAGTAGACCTATCTTTAGAAGACTATGGCATGTTATATCGTATGGTAGAAAGTGGTAGCCAGCCACAAATAAAGATTGTAGCGGAATCCAAGGAATTGGGAGAAGTGCCCACATTTAATACCATTGCCACCATACCAGGAACCGAGTTCCCGGATGAATATGTAATCCTTTCTGCTCATTTTGACTCTTGGGACGGTGCCACTGGTGCAACGGACAACGGCACGGGAACCATTACCATGCTGGAAGCGGCTCGTATCTTAAAAAAAGTATACCCCAATCCTAAACGAACTATCTTGATTGGACTTTGGGGTAGCGAGGAACAAGGATTAAACGGTTCACGGGCCTTTGTAGAAGATCATCCAAAAATTGTTGATGGTGTACAGGCTGTTTTCAACCAAGATAACGGTACCGGAAGGGTAGTACGACTATCAGGGCAAGGTTTTTTGCATGCTTATGACTATTTGGGCAAATGGCTAGAACCGGTCCCAAACAACATCAAGAAACATATAGAAACGACGTTCCCGGGTAGTCCTGCTGGAGGCGGATCTGACTATGCTTCTTTCGTAGCAGCAGGTGCTCCCGCATTTTCCTTAAGCTCCCTAAGCTGGAGTTATTGGAACTACACGTGGCACACAAATTTGGACACCTATGATAAAATTGTTTTTGACGATGTACGAAACAATGCCATTCTTACCGCTATTTTAACCTATATGGCCTCCGAAGATCCAGAAAAAACTTCTAGGGAAAAATCGGTCTTAGGTATCAGCAGACGCACCGGCGAACAAGCTACTTGGCCCACGCCTAGAAGTCCTAAACGTAAAGGAGGACTCGATTAGACCCAATTTCAAATCACCAAACAACCAAACCATGAGAAGCCTTACATACATTTTAATCGCCTTACTAGCGTTACCCCTGTCCCTGCAATCCCAACGGCGTAAAAACAAAAACGCCACCCCTGTGGTAAAAGTAGAAGACTCCACTTTTAACGGCCTAAAATGGCGAAATATTGGGCCGTTCAGAGGCGGCCGAAGTGTAGCTTCCTCAGGAGTTGTGGGTGAACCCATGACCTATTACAACGGTACTGTAGGCGGTGGCGTATGGAAAACAACGGATGATGGCATCACATGGAAAAATGTTTCCGACGGATTCTTTAAAACAGCAACCGTCGGTTCTATTGCCGTTTCGGAGACCAATCCCAACATTGTTCTTGCCGGAATGGGTGAACATGCAGCACGTGGGGTAATGACCTCTATGGGAGATGGGGTTTACAAATCTACCGATGCTGGAAAAACATGGAAGCATTTAGGCCTTGAAGAAACCAGACATATTTCTGACGTAATCATACATCCTACCAATTCCGATATACTTTTTGTTGCCGCTCAGGGTGCACAATATGGCTCAAGTGCACAACGGGGCATTTATCGTTCTTTGAACGGTGGCGCAACTTGGGAAAATGTGCTTTTTGTAGACAGCGACACAGGAGCTTCAGACCTAACAATGGACATGAAGAATCCGTTAATTCTATACGCATCCATGTGGCAACACCGCAGGTATCCATGGATCATGGAATCTGGAGGTAAAAGTTCAGGGCTTTATAAATCTACCGATGGTGGAACAACATGGAAACAATTAAAGGAGGGCTTACCAAAGGAATTTGGAAAGGCAGGCATTTCTGTCTCCAGAGCCAACCCAGAACGGGTCTTCGCCGTCATAGAGGCTGAAGACGATAAAGGAGGAGTCTACAGGTCTGACAATGCAGGTAAAAAATGGACCCAAGTAAATAAAAACCGTATCAACATTGCTCGGTCATGGTATTACATGGAGATTTTTGCCGATACCCAAGATGAAAATGTGGTGTATGTGCTCAATGCACCGGTGACCAAATCTATTGATGGTGGAAAGACATTTACACCACTATCCACACCTCATGGTGACAATCATCATTTATGGATTCATCCACATGACAATAAGAAAATGATTAATTCCAATGATGGGGGTTCTAACGTTTCAAACAACGGAGGTCGCAGTTGGAGTACACAAGAAAATCAAAACACGGCACAATTTTACCGCGTAATTACGGACAATCTGTTTCCCTATAATGTATACGGAGGTCAGCAAGATAATTCAACAGTTGCCATTGCATCCCGTACCAACGGAAGAGGTATCGGCTGGAAAGATTGGGACGCTTCCGCTGGTGGGGAAAGTGCCTTTCTTGCTTTTGACCCTGATAATCCGACCATTATATTTGGAGGAACCTATCAAGGAAATATTGATAAATGGGATGCTGCTACTGGCGAATCAAAACCAATTAAACAATATCCCGAATTAGGTCTTAGTGTAGCGCCAAAAGATGCCAGATACCGCTATAACTGGAATGCGCCCATTATTTCATCTTCTCATGACCGTAATACCATTTATCATGCAGGGAATGTTGTATTTAAATCTACCGATGAAGGTCAAAACTGGACGCCAATTAGCCCAGATCTAACCCGAAATGAAAAAGACAAGCATGGTCCAGGTGGCGGTCCTTTTACTAACGAAGCTGCCGGAGGAGAAAACTATAACACTATTACCTATTTAACAGAATCGCAACACGAGGAAGGCGTACTATGGGCTGGCACCGACGATGGTCTATTACACCTTACACAAGACGGCGGAGACAACTGGAAAAATGTTACTCCTGAAGGCATTAAAGATGGAATAATTAATACCATTGAGGTATCGCCCCATGATGCGGCAACTGCTTATATTGTGGTTATGCGCTATAAATCATTGGACTTAAAATCTTATATATTTAAGACATCTGATTATGGAAAAACATGGTTGAAAATCACCAATGGCATCAAAGGGGAACATACGTTTACAAGAGTAGTTAGGGCGGATCATAAACAAAAAGGATTACTCTATGCCGGCACGGAAACCGGACTCTTTATTTCCTTAGACGATGGCCTAAACTGGCAATCATTTCAGCTGAATCTGCCCGTAGTTCCCATAAACGATATCACCATACAAAATAATGATTTGGTCATCGCTACTTCTGGTCGTGCATTTTGGATTTTGGATGATGTGACGCCCATTCAGCATATAAAATCTCCTAAACAAGACCTCACTGTTTTCCAACCCAAGGACACTTATCTCTATTTTGGCGGACATACGGAAAAACCCGTTCCCGGACTGGGCCAAAATCCTAAGAGTGGTGTAACTTTTGATTATTATTTAGAACGTAAATTGGATACTACTGCGCTCACATTGGAAATCTTGCAGGATGGCAAGGTCATACGAACCATCAGCAACCAAAAACCAAAAAAGTTTAAGTCGTGGCCAGGTGGCCCCTCCAAACCCCAAGTACTTCCTTCAAAACAAGGATACAATCGCTTTACTTGGGATTTCAGAAAAGATGATTTACCTAGTATAGACAAGGTATTTGTTTTTGGAGGACATGAGGGCTCCACAGTGGGACCTGGCGCGTATACCTTGAAATTAAGCACTAAAGAGTATAGTTCTGAAACAACGGTCAACATTCTACCCAATCCTAAAGTAAAAGGCAGTATGGACGACTACACAGATCAACAAACAGCACTTAATACCATAGAGCAAACGGTACTGGAAATTCATTCGGCCGTAAACGCAATGCGTTCAGCAAAATCACAATTAGAACAATACGGAAAATTATTAGAAGGAAATGAAGAAACTTCGGCACTACTAAAAAAAGGGGATACCCTTATAAAACGTATTACCACTTGGGAAGAAAACCTAATACAGCCAAAGCAAAAGACTTTTCAGGATGTTATTAATTTTACGAACAAGCTCAATGCGCAATTGCTCCATTTGCGAGGGTATGTAGCTGCTATTGAACCAAAAGTAACCGCTGGAGCACAGGAACGACTTCAAGACCTTCTAAAGCAATGGCAGAACTTTAAAAGAGAACATGATGCCATTGTAAACGAAGAAATGAAGGCCTTTAATACACTTTATAAGGAGTTGGATATTCCTGCAATTATTCTTAGTAAGGAGTAAATCACAATTAAAATCGAATCTAGAACATGAGCGAATTTATTTCTGATAAAACGTACAAGGGGTCTGATTTTACTACGAAACGTCTGCCTAGAGCGGAGTATGAAAATTGTGTTTTTGAAGCATGTAATTTCTCCGATGGATATATTGACGGTCAGAACTTTATGGAGTGTACGTTTACAGATTGTAATTTAAGTAATGCGAACATAGCGAATACCACATTTAAAGAGGTAAGCTTCCAATACTGTAAAATGATGGGGCTTCGCTTTGAGACCAGTAATACATTCCTTCTGGATTTTACTTTTCTCGATTGTAGATTGGATATGGGTTCTTTTATAGGGATGGAACTAAAAAACCAACGTTTTACCAACTGTAGGCTTATTGGTGTAGATTTTACGCAGGCCAAATTAGCTCACGCTATTTTTGATACTTGTGATATGGACAAGGCTATTTTCTACAATACAGACCTCAGTAAGTCAGATTTTAGCACCGCTTATAACATCACCATAAATCCGGATAATAATTCTCTTAAAGGAACCTCATTCCATCTTAATAGCTTGCCTGGCTTATTGATAGAACATAAAATAAAAGTCCAAAATCCTTAAGAGTCATTTGTAATCGGATAATTTGTATCTTATGGAATATAAACGGCTATATATGAAGTATTTTCTCTTCGTTTTTCTAGCATGGTCAATAAGCCTAACGGCGCAAAACACAATGTCTTTAAAAGAAGGAGACGCTCCTGCACTTGGATCAATTTCTCAAATAGAATGGATGACCGGGCATTGGAAGGGAGAGGCTTTTGGTGGTATTACCGAAGAAATTTGGAGTCCACCAGCAGCAGGTTCTATGCTATTTGTATTTAGATTAATCCTAGATGATACCGTAAACTTCTACGAAATTGGCCATATAAAGGAACTAGAAGGCTCATTGGTTTTTGAGCTGAAACATTTTGGTCCAGACCTTAAAGGGTGGGAAGAAAAAGAAGAGGTACAACGTTTTAAATTCATCAAGGCCGATGACAACAGAATGTACTTTGAAGGGTTTACCTTTGAGCGAATCAGTTATCAGGAAATAAATATCTATGGGCTCATCGAAAATGATGCTACATCAGCTGAAGAAGTAAAGTTTAACTACAAAAGACAATAGGTGGAAAAGCGAAAGTGTATGGAATGCGGCACCGCAATTATGGGCCGAATCGATAAAAAGTTCTGTAATGATTATTGCCGAAATGCCTTTAACAATAGAGTAAACAAGGACAGCAAGAATCTTATCCGAAACATCAATAACCGTTTACGCAAAAATTATCGCGTTTTAGACAGTTTCAAACTAACCGATGGTAAGACCAAGACCACACGCACGCGTTTATTGGACAAAGGCTTAGATTTTGATTTCATTACCAATCTCTATACCACCAAAAAGGGAACTACCTACTATTTTGTTTATGACTTAGGGTACCTACCCTTAGATAACGATTTTTATATGATTGTAAAGCGCGAATAAATCCGCCTTTAGCAAATCACTATTTCCAATTATGCCCACTTAATTTCAAGGCAGCAATAACAATATCCTTTCTACTAATCTGGCCTACAAGAACATCATTCTTGGTAACGGGAAGACGTCTTCTGCCATGCTTTACAAAAATACCGGCAGCATCAAAAATGGAAATATCATGCGGAATAGTCTCCACATTTTTGGTCATAAACCGCTCTACACTCTTGTCTAAAATAGGTTGATTGAAGTACCTGCTTTCCGATATCTGTTTCATACAATCGGCCTCAGAGATAATACCAACTAAAAAACCGTTAGTATCCAAAACGGGACCACCGGAAATATGATTTTTAGCAAATTGCTCCATAACCTCCAAAATAGATTGGTCGGGGCGAAAAGTCACCAATCTTTTTGTCATATAATCCTCTACCAAGATAGGAGCATGAAATTCTTTTTTTATCGTCTTACGTACCCCCTGAAAGCTCTTGATTCCCATGTCTATTTGTTAAAAGGTTGATTACTAAAGATAGGAAAAAATAACGAATTCTGTAAAAAAACTTATGTCAGGCTATGGAAACCTTAATATTTCATAATTTTAGACCACAACACCAAACCAATGAAAAAAACAACATCAGTACTCACCTTATTATTTATTCTGTTTGCCATTTATTGGAGTTTTAAATCCTTAATACCTACATATACTCCAGATTTAGACGCCTCAAAAATAGAATTCTCTACAGATAGGGCATTGGTACATGTGAAAGAAATTTCCAAAGAGCCTCATGGTGTAGGTTTTCCAGGTCATACTAAAGTGCGTGCTTATATTATTTCAGAGCTCAAAAAACTAGGATTACAAACACAAACGCAAGAAGGGTATACCGTAGGAGACTGGGCTAATTTGACCAAGGCAACTAATATCCTAACCAGGATTAAAGGAAGGGAAAATGGGAAAGCTCTTTTAGTCATGAGTCATTATGATAGTAATCCTCACTCCTCATTGGGTGCTAGCGATGCTGGCAGCGGAGTCGCCATAATCCTTGAAAGCGTAAGGGCTTTTATAGCACAAAACAAGCAGCCGAAAAACGATATCATAATCCTTATAACAGATGCAGAAGAACTAGGGCTTAACGGAGCCGATTTATTCGTTAAAGAGCATCCGTGGTTAAAGGATGTTGGTCTTGTCCTTAATTTTGAAGCCCGGGGAAGTGGTGGCCCAGGGATTATGTGGATGGAAAGTAATAGGGGGAACTCCAACATGGTGAAAGAGTTTATAAAGGCAGCGCCCAAATATCCTGTTGCCTATTCTCTGGTGTATAGTGTCTATAAAATGTTACCCAATGATACCGATCTTACCGTTTTTAGAGAAGGTGCAGATATCGATGGATTCAATTTTGCTTTTATTGATGACCATTTTGATTACCATACAAAAAGGGACAACTATGAAAGACTGGACAGGAATACACTTGCCCACCAAGGCAGTTATTTAATGCCATTATTGCGTCATTTAAGCGAGGTAGATTTAGGCAACATAAGAAGCCTTCGGGATTCTGTGTATTTTAATGTTCCTTTCTTTAAAACGATCTCTTATCCTTTTGATTGGATATGGCCGATGTTAGGGTTTGGGGCTATCCTATTTTTAGTACTTCTTGTATATGGGTTTAGAAAGAAAATTTTAAACAGTAAGGATATTTTAAAAGGCTTTATACCAATTCTATTCTCTTTACTACTAAATGGCCTGATAGGGTTCTATAGCTGGAAATTCCTTAAATGGATGTACCCAACTTATGAAGATATACTGCATGGATTTACCTATAACGGCCATGCCTATATTTTTGCTTTTGTATTTTCATCTATCGGTATCGCGTTTTATGCCTATCATAAATTAAGAGTCGTAAAAACACCTAATCTTTTAATCGCACCAATATTCATCTGGTTAGTGCTTTGTGCTTTGGTAGCTCATTATTTAGATGGTGCTGCTTTCTTTATCATACCAGTATACGGAGTTTTGATTGCCTTATATATTCTTATCGACCAAAAAAAACCAAATGCATTTTTATTGGTTTTCTTAGGACTCCCAGCCATATTTATATGTGCGCCGTTAATTCAATTATTCCCCATAGCACTTGGATTAAAAGTAATGGTTGCTACGACGGTTTTGACAACACTTACTTTCTTTTTGCTTTTACCCATATTTATACAATATAGAAACAAAGGCGCCTTGGCATTATTAAGTTTTTTACTTTGTGTAGGGTTCTTGGTATCTGCACACATGACCTCCGGGTTTACATCGGATCGCGCGAGGCCCACTAGCTTGCTATATGTATTAGATATTGACAATCAAGACGCAAAATGGGCAACATATGACAAGACACTTAGCGATTGGACATCCCAATACATAGGAGACAAGAAAACAGTAGCGAAACAATTATCTAAAAATATTATTAGCAGTAAATACAGTTCCGGATTCAGCTATGTTTCCCAAGCTCCAGTGAAGCGCATTGCGGGTCCAAAAATAGAAACCCTTCGGGATACCGTTATCGGCGATAGGAGGGTACTGAATTTTTGTATCACACCACAACGAAACGTAAATAGACTAGAGCTATTCACAAATGATATTCCCATAAAAAAGGCAACTATAAACGGAATAGCATTGTCCGACTATTTTCTTGAAAATAGAAATAGAGGGAAGCTTGTTACGCATTATATAACTACTAACGACTATACCGATGTTATTTTAGAAATCGCAAAAGATGCAGTTTTAGAACTAACTATTTATGAAGCTTCCAACGACTTATTAGACAATGAACAGTTCTCTGTGCCAAAACGACCAGAAAACAATATCCCTATGCCCTTTATCCTGAACGATGCAATACTAACCATACAAACCCTAACTTTTGAATAAAACTATAGGCATCATGGGCTGTGGTTGGTTGGGCCTACCCTTAGCAGAAAAGCTTATACAGGAAGGGTTCTCAATCTGTGGCACTACCACATCAGAAGATAAACTACGCGTATTAGGCAATGCGGGAATAAAAGGATTCCGCATCGCTATTAAGGAAACCACGATAGAAGGTCCGATACAGGATTTTTTAAACTGCTGTGAGATACTCATTATAAATGTGCCACCAAAAGTAAGGAGCAGCGGACCAAAAGCATCTTACATTTCTAAAATGCAGCTTCTGCTGCACCATATTAAAAACAGCACGGTTAAAGAAGTTGTTTTTATAAGCAGTACATCAGTCTACGGGAATGCCCAAGGTACGGTTACCGAAAAAATCACACCAGAGCCCACCTCCGAATCTGGCAAACAGCTTTTAGCAAGCGAACAACTCTTTACAACCCAATCTACTCTTAGAACAACGCTAGTTAGGTTTGGTGGACTTATAGGTCCTAATCGTCATCCAGTCTACATGCTTTCTCAAAAAGAAGTTCTCCATGATGGCACCGCACCTATAAATTTAATTCATCTGAATGATTGTATTCGTGTATTAGAGGCGATTTTAAAAGAAGAAAAGTGGGGCGAAACTTTTAATGCTGTACACCCCGATCATCCAGAAAAACAGGATTACTACACAAAAGAGGCTGACTCTAAAGGGCTAAAACTCCCCTCTTATGAGACTTCTGAAGACAAAATCTATAAAAAAATCAATTCTTGTAAGCCATTTCTTGCTAAAATGCATCCCTATTTCACTCCATTGTAGGATTAACTGACAACAATTTTAGCTAGTTTCACAACAAAACCCATGTTTTAATGTTAATATATTGCTGATTTTTAAGTAGTTATCGATGAAATGCATAACTTTAAGTAAACCTTATAAATCGATATGTCATGGAAAAGTCCAGATTAAAAGGGAGGATTTTAATGGAACTAGAAAAATTGATCTCCTTAAGTTGTAAGAGTTCCAAAAGTTTTAAGAAATATGAACAGCTGCATATTGCACTACTAAAAAAGCATTATAACGCAGCAACTGTATCCATAGATTATCATAGAAATCGTGTAAAAATGGATATTGTTACTGACGATTCCTATTACCACCCTAGAAAGGTAAACACCTATTTACCTACTTTGTATACCAATTTAATATTCAATAATTTAAGTAGTTTTTTGACCTCATGTGTGGATAGGGACGAAAAGAGTATTGGTTTTTATTCTCAACTACTGAATCGATTTACTGGAAAAAAGCTTACCCATACCTTGGCGTAATACTCCGTAAAAACATAACTTTTAAAAGACGTCTAATTAGGCGTCTTTTACTTTTTACAATATTTAAACCTTTCCTTAACAAGTTCTTACGGATTATTTTAATAGTTTAGCCCACCTAAAAAAAATAATCAAAATGAAAAAAGTATTCCTTGTGTTACTAATGCTTATCGGGATGAGCGTTAATGCACAATCCAATAGCGAACTTGAAAAACACTATGAAGCATTCTATGAACAAATGCGTCTTCAGGGCGATGTAAACGGTATTATTAATGCGCTTACCCATTTGAATTTACTAGCACCCTCCGTGGAGCGTAGGGATACACTTGCTTATATCTATGCAAATGAAAACAAGCATCTACAGGCATTGAACACCATAGGTATTGAAAAAGTGATTACAGACTCTGACCTTGCCGTACAGGTAAAGGCCATTTCCTTAAAGGCTTTGAACCAGCCTAAAAGAGCCTTAGAACAATTTGAGTTGTTGAACACCAGAATGCCAAATCCATATTTGGCTTATGAATTGGCCGACCTTAAAATTCAATTACAAGACTCTCCGGGAGCCAGTGCTCATATAGAATACGGAATCGCAAATGCGAAGGACGACATGAAATATGCATTTTACGAACGTCAGCAACCTTACGAAGTTCCTTTAAAAGCTGCTTTTTTGCACTTAAAGGCTTTGGTGCAATTTAACAAGGACCAAAATAATGTGGATGCCGCTATAGTTTTCATTGATGAAGCCTTGGCCATTGACCCCAACTTTAACCTTGCTAGCTTAAGCAAACAAGCCCTAGAGGCTAGGAAAGAAGCTCCAGAGGCTCCCAAGGAATAGCGCTATTTTTTAAAAACAAAACACCGTCTCTAAATTTTGATAGATAAAAGTCAAAAGTAGTAGGCGGTGTTTTTATTGATAGTGTAGTGTCCTATTAGTGTTTACTGCTTACGTAATTTTTCTAAAATCAAACTATCTTTTTCCTCCTTTAGCTCAATTAAGGCAGTTACATTCTCATTAGGCACGGCAATGGATAGTACATAATGTACTATTTTCCAATTCCCATCTATTTTCCTAAGTACTCCAGAACCTCTGCAAAGCTTCATTTGGGTATCCAATAGTTCATCAAACCAAGCCATATCTGCTTTTGGGCTTAAAAAAATAGTACGTTGTACGGATGTAAAACTCCAAGCCTTTCCCTTATCAAAGTGTGGTTTGGAATAGGCCTTAAATTCCTCCAAGTTCCAGTTTTCCAAAGCATCTGTTCCTATAAAAACAGCATCTTGAGACATCAAACCAAAAAAGGTGTCAAAATCAGCAGCTGCCGCTGCATCATGCCAAGCGTTCAAAGTAATGTCTACATTTTGCTTCTCAACATCTTGTGACAAACCACAAGATGCCCAGAGTAAAATTAATAGGCTAATTCTTTTCATTTGCAATAAGGTCTTTAGGAAGAGTATTATTAACCACCACATTAAACTGATTGCGAAAGCTATTATAGGCAGCTATCATTTCCTCAATAGAAGTTTTAGGATCTTGACGGTACTCCAAATCTCCTTTGGCCTTAAGAATAAAAGTCTTTAACACCTTCTGCCTACCTTTAACTTGCGGGATATCAAATTTTATTGGGTATGGGGATTTTTCCATATTATTTTGACTTTCTACTAAATCATCAATAATTAGAACCAGGTCCTCCCGGTAGGTGGCCTCATACATTCTATCAAAACTGGTATCGAAAGTTGTAAATGCCTGCCAATCCTTTACTGCAGCTTGAGACTTCCCATTCAAGGCTATTTTTCTAGGAAGCTTATTGGCTACCATAGCCCAATCGTTTTCTTGTTCCTCTTCAACAACAACCTTGTTCTCCTTACAGGAAATAAGCAGGAACAGCACGGCAAATAAATAACAGATTTTTGGCATGAGACGAATGTACAAATTTTAAGAAAAGGTATCTTTATCCTAGAATTCATTTAACTCATTTTTTAGATGCAAAAATACATTTTGATTATAGGCGCCTGCGGACAAATTGGAACGGAACTGACCTTGGCTCTTCGCGAGAAATATGGCAATGACCAAGTGGTTGCCAGCGATATACGCGAGGGTAACGAAAATTTAATGCAAAATGGACCGTTTGAAATTTTGGATGCTACTGATTATGATGCCTTAGAAGAGGTAATTGCTTACTATGATATAAGCGAAGTGTATTTAATGGCAGCCATGCTCAGCGCTACTGCAGAGAAATTTCCCATGCGCGCCTGGAACCTAAACATGAATTCGCTCTTCAATGTATTGAACCTTGGTAAGGAGAAGAAGGTAAATAAAATTTTCTGGCCATCGAGCATTGCTGTTTTTGGACCAAACACCCCAAAGGAGGATACCCCTCAAAATACTATAATGGAACCCAGCACAGTATATGGTATAAGTAAGCAGTCTGGGGAACGTTGGTGCGAATATTACTTTAATAAATTTGGTGTTGATGTGCGCAGTATCCGGTACCCAGGTCTTATAAGCTGGAAAACAATGCCTGGAGGAGGCACTACAGACTATGCCGTAGAAATCTACCACAAAGCCCTAACGGAAAATGCATACACCTGTTTTCTAAAAGAAGATACGGCCTTACCCATGATGTTTATGGATGATGCCATTAGAGCCACCTTACAGATAATGGATACAGATGCTGATGCCATTAAGGTTCGCTCCTCTTATAATTTGTCCGGCATGAGTTTCACCCCAAAAGAAATGGCGGAAAACATACAACAACAGCTTCCTGAGTTTCAAATTTCCTATGCCCCCGATTTTAGGCAAACCATCGCCGATTCATGGCCAAGTAGTATTGATGATGCTCCTGCACGAGAGGATTGGGGTTGGAAAGCCGAGTTTGACTTAGAGAAAACAACTGAGGAAATGTTGGGTAATTTGAAGGAATAATTGAAAATAAAAAAACAGGATGTTAAATTGCTACAAACACCGTTCGTTGTTTTAGTTTTAATTCAACACCTTGATTTTTAGTAGATTGATTTCCTATATTTAGGCTCAAATTATACACCAACGCCCTATGAAACTATTATTTTTCCTTATTTTTTGTTCCTTTTTAGGAGGATTGCTTCAGGCAAATGCTCAAATAGCGTCAGGGGTGTACATCTCTGATACTGAAAATATACGGCACGAAGTAAAAATTCATGACAACTATTTTGTCTACTCGACCTATAAGACCAGTCCGCCAGAGTTCATACGTACCTTAGGTGGTTTTGCCCAAATCGAAAATACAACTGTTGGACAACAGTTAATCGTTTTACTTGAATTTAACTCCGAATACGAACGCGATTCTATACGGCAGTTAAGTATCCCAACCAAAATGGAAGGGGAAACACTACACCTCAACTGGTTTAAAAAATTAAAACTGACAGCGTTAAAAAATACGGAACAGGACTTAGACGGTGCATGGCTTTTTGCTACCAGAGGACCAGATAAGGGACAGGAGAGACGAGGCGAGGCCAATAGTAGAAAAACCTTAAAATACCTGCAAGATGGACGTTTTCAATGGATCGCATATGACACCAATAACTTAGATTTTAAAGGTACAGGCGGTGGAAACTACACTTCTAAAGATGGTGTATATATGGAGAATATCGAATACTTTTCAAAAGACAATACCAGAGTAGGTGCCAGCCTGCAGTTCCAATATGAGGTAACCGGTAATGATTGGCATCATACAGGAAAAAATAGCAAAGGAAAACCTATGTACGAAATTTGGAGCAAAAGACTAGCTGTAGATGAATAGCCGTGTTCATTTTTTTTAGGGAAAATTGATAAAAAATTCTATTTTTGCGGCCTTAAATGGTCTCGTAGTTCAACGGATAGAATAGAAGTTTCCTAAACTTTAGATGCAAGTTCGATTCTTGCCGAGATCACTTTTTAGTAATCAAATCGACTCATTTAGAATCAAAACATACTGATTATCAATGTTTTAATATTTTATGGTATTTTTGGATATCATTTAGTATCATCTATTTGAGTTCACAAATCGTCAACATTTTTTCTGAATGTTTTCGTGTTCTATAATTGTTTATTTTTAAACTGTTAATTAAACAATTTACTGGTGATTTGACTTTCGTCCTTAATTAAGTTTAACTTAAAAGACGTTCGTTATGCGCACTACTTCTACATTTTCTATTTTATTTTGGATTTATTCCAAAAGAACAAAAAACAATAAGGCACCCTTATACACTAGAATTACGGTTAATGGTGAAAAGCTCAACATTAGTTTAAAAAGGAGAATAGACACCAACCTTTGGAATGCCCAAAAACAGCGTGTTAAAGGAACGGGTGAACAGGTTAAATCTGTTAATCAATACTTAGGCGAAGTATACTCCAAACTATTTCAATCCTATCAAGAACTTCGCACGGAAGGCAAGCATATTACTCCTCATAAAATAAAATCGAAATTCTTAGGAGATGATAAGGCAGAAATCTATACCCTCACAGATATTATAGACTATCACAATTCCAATATGTTTCATAAGCTACATGTGAATACTTCGCGGCTATATTTAATCAGTCAGAAATATATTATGTTGTATTTAAAGAAGAAATACAAAAGTGAGGATATAGAGCTAGAACTACTAGACTACAAATTTATTCTAGGGTTTGAAAATTTTCTTCGAGGTCACAAACCTAGACATTATCAAAACAAGATTGGAAATAATACCGTAATGAAACATATCCAACGTCTTAGGAGAATGATAACGCTGGCATATGATATTGAGTGGATAAATCAAGACCCGTTCCGAAAGTTCAAACAAAAACTTGAACCTTCTAACAGAGGGCATTTAA
>RCNB010001984.1_pt1 | contig 18794 bp, 18 predicted proteins | sample 2041321 | NCBI WGS metagenome assembly RCNB01 (sample SAMN09708232, study PRJNA481090) | Marine sediment metagenome, whole genome shotgun sequencing project. | reverse complement strand
AATACAACAAATCAGTTTTATGGTTTTGAGATTTATGGTAAAAACTCCTTGTGAATATGGAATATGGGATGTACTTCCAGTTATACGAAAGGAATTAGTATGCTGTATTGTCCACAATTTTGGTTTAAATCAAAAGGAAGCCGCTGAAAAAATGGGTTTGACACCTGCAGCTATTAGTCTTTATATATGTCATAAACGAGGTATACCCATAATCAATGATGAAATCACCATGAAAGAGATTAATTTTTCTGCTGCATTAATTGTTCAAAAAGGAGAAACGGTTGTAGGTTCTGAGATATGCAGGATTTGCAAAATCATAAACTCCAAGTGGTTACAAATAATCGAATAAATCAGCTCTCTTTGATTTTTTTCAACACGGAAAACTGTTTTTGTCACAGATGGATGCAAATTAACATGCTCACACATAATAGGAAAACATGGATTTTGGAGTTTATACCATCATATACAAAAACAACTTACGTTGATATATAAATAAAAATTGTGTAAATCAATAGGAAAACTCGACAATTGTCGTAAAAATCATGGAAAACTTTATAAACTAATTAACAATTGTTAATTTGTGAGAGTCTGAAGGAAAAAATTGGAAATTCCATCCCATCATCAGCTAGTTTTTTCTCTCCCATCCCTCACCTATTTTAATCGGACTCTCACATCCTCCCTTTAAGAAGTAATTGAATACAACAAATAATTACTATTTTTCTTCTATAGCATTGCATATACAATTCAATAAACCTGACAAAATCAAGTAAATTTAATTCAATTTATCTTAAGCAGATATTAACCAGAATAATAACAACATAATACCAGATTGTCTTTTTTTACCCATAAATATATATAGTTTGTATTAACATAGTAAGTATATAAGATAGTATGAAACAAATATTAGAAATGAAAGACGCCAATGAATTTGAGATAACACATGAAATCAAAAAGAAATTATTAGGTAAGTATGCCCCAAGGATATTCAAAATTAAATCAAGTGACGGAAAAAAGGAATACTTGATCACTCTTGCAAGAAATCATCTAAATTGTAACTGCCCCGATGCCACTTACAGAAATCTTAATCCCGATGGTACAAGAAAGAAAGTACACCATTATTGCAAACATGAACGTCAATTGGCTATTGAGTTATTGAGGGACAAATAATGAATTGGAAAATTAGAGCATTGAAAAGGGATTTTATAGAATATCTGCAAGGGGTGAAAGTATATAGATAGTTATTGCATACATACTATGGAGGCGTCAAATGGCAAGATTTAAGCATATACACATAACACTAACAAATGAAGAATATGAGGAGCTAAACAAAATTAAAGAAGGGAAGAAAATAACATGGGATGAGATGTTAATTAACGCATATATTAAGGTGGAATAAAGTATGGCAAAAAAGCGATTAGACGAAAAACCGTATAAACGAAAGTATATCTAGGAGAAGAACATATATTCCAGACGGGTGAAGAAATGACAGAATCAATAAAATCAAAAATACGGACGATTCCTCATTGGCCAAAAAAGAATATTATGTTTAGAGATATTACAACACTTCTAAAGAGTCCGGAAGGGCTAAGGGAAACCGTTGATCTTTTTCATGAAAGATACGCCAATAAAAAAATTGATACAGTCATTGGCATTGAAGCACGTGGATTTATTTTAGGTGCCCCCCTTGCGTATCTTTTAGGATGTGGTTTTGTCCCTGTTAGAAAACCAGGGAAGTTACCAGCAGAATGTGAATCTGAAGAATATTCATTAGAGTATGGCAAAGATAAAGTCGAGATACACAAAGATGCGATTAATAAAGCAGACAGAATTCTAATTGTTGATGATTTGCTTGCGACAGGTGGAACAATCAATGCCACAAGAAATCTTGTAAAAAAATTAGAAGGCGAGATTGTTGAATGTGCTTTTGTTATAGAGTTGCCAGATCTAAATGGCAGAGATAAAATTAAAGGTGAAAATATTTTTTCTATTGTGAAATTTGAAGGAGAATAGATCAAGTAGGTATGGTTGACTATAATACAAAGAATAAGTAAAAGGACCGGCTAAAAGAGAATCAACCCATCCCACTTGTTAGTGAGTTTTAATGTTATCTCTCACTCAAAATCTTACGTCTTAATTTATTATATAACTAGTTAAAATTTAACGTTGTAAGGGAGTTTACAGCCTATACTCTACACCCTTTTATACAAAAATAGTGTTATCTCTAAAATCTTGCATTACTTTGAAGTTATATGTGTTTTCTATAATTGCAGGCAACAGGTGAACTAATGGAAAAAACAGGAAATACAATCTATGAGCATACTCAGGTTAAGAAGATACTTCATCGTGTGAACGTATGGTTTTTACCCTTTCGATGGGGCATCAATACGTATCGGGGATGCGAACATAACTGCACGTATTGTAATGCGCGATACACTCATGAGTATCTTGGACTCCCAACTGGGGAATTTGCATATAAAATCATGGTCAAAGACAATGCGGCAGAAGCACTTGATAAAGAACTCTCGAGAGAAAAATGGAACAAGAAATGGACCGTTAATATGGCAACTGTCACAGATCCATATCAACCAGCAGAACGTAAATTCAAAATCACAAGGGAAGTCCTAAAAGTATTTCTTAAACATCATAATGCATTGATGGTTACCACTAAATCAGATTTGATTCTGAGGGATTTGGATATACTCACAAATATTGCTAAAACAGGTTTTCTCAATGTAGTGATCACTATACCTATTTTGGATGAAGATTTAAGAAAAAAGATTGAACCAAAAGCAGCAAGCATACAAAAGCGACTTGAGGTAGTTCAAAAGATTCATGATGCAGGAATAACAGTAGGAGTGACTTCGATTCCTTTGTTCCCATATATTTCAGATAGTGAGAGTGATGTGGAAAAACTTGTCAAAACATTATCTGAGAATGGTGCAGATTATGTGATAATAGATATGCTTAATTTTCGTGAAGAAGCAAGGGATCGAGTTATGGAATTTATCAAGAACTATTATCCAGATCTAATCTCAAAATATGGTGAGCTGTATAAAACAAACTACTGTGATAAAGAATATGCAAAAGTGGTAAGAAAGCATGCGAACAAACTCATTAAGAAATATGGTGTAGACAATTATGATAAAATGTTTTCTTATCGAAAGAATTCAAAAAAGTAGAAATGGGGTGGATTTTTTTCAAGTTCGGTGCTAGAATTGTGGCATAGACTCAGTGCATTGCATTATGGTTTCCAGATAGCACTTCCCAGGGGTAGTATGGTCTTGCCAGCCATTGTATTTAGTAATATCGCAGCGGCCGCATAGAATGAAAATACAGAAGTTAACAGCAAAAAGATACCTGCAGGTACAGCCGAAACATCATAGAGATAATGAGCTATTAATGCTATCACTGCCAAATCAACGAATGTCAATATTGCAAACAATATCTTGTTTGTCATCAAGGAAGCGGCAGTGGCGATGATGCTGAATACCAAAATAGCAATGAGGCCATATGCATAGTGTGTTATGTCAAATCCAGCATCTGTAAAGATAGTGATGAATAGTGTTAGTGATATGGAGTACATTGTCATAGAGTATGTGGTAAACACAGTAGCTCCAAAGATATTTTTACGTTTAAACTCCATTGCACCTGCTATCAATTGGGCTGTCGCACCAAAGAAAAGGACCCAGGGTATCATGAGCGATTTAGAAGAGCTTGATGTCAATCCAAGATCGGTAGATGCTAGCACAAGAGCTGCAACTGCTAGACCAATAAGGCCCAACGCCGCAGGTTCAGCCGTAAACATAGGGAAAGCCTTTACTGTTGTTTCAGATTTAATGATATTTTTCTCAGTCATGTAAATCACTCATTATTTTTCTCCCAGTATAGGATTCCATATTAAAACGTTATCTTTCATTTTTATAATCAAAATCTATATTGAATGTTAGATATATGATTCAAGTTTTATAGCTCTATGCCATCGTTGCCTTGGATGAGTATATATATTTCATGGTTTTTTTGCACAAGTTCGAAGGTAAGTGTTGTTTTTCCACCATTATTAGATATGAAACCCTGTTCTCCATCATTGATAATCCATTTGTCATCAGCGAATTCTCCCTCTCTAAATCTAAATTCTTCGTTAGGTAACCATATGACTTGCTTATTGTCGCCCATGACCTTATAGAATATCGCTGAACCATTACATGTTAACCCCGTCTCCAATATTCCGTCATTATTTGGATCAGGATCCACACCAAACGCTAGAAATATCAGGGTGTCTGGAAGATTAAACGTATGAGTTCTTTTTGTACCATCACAACTGTTGATTTCATCCACATTTCGGGCGATGCCACTAGATATCATTGTATAAAGCTTTGACTCTAGAGTTCTGCATTCATTTTCCACCTGATTTTTAGCAAGTACAACACTAAGATTGTTATATCCAACAGATACCATTATCACCATAGCTGCGATTACTGCTATGCTGATGATAAGTCGGATAGGAATCATATCAGATGCAATATTATCCATTTTTCTCATAACAGTGCCATCCAGACAATATGGATTAATTTGATTTTGGTTCCATGGCAAGAGACTCATCACCACCATGCCAACTACGGCGATGTCGTATCTTGATAACATGTGATGACTCTGAGGTATCATCAATTACAAATGCGACACCTTTTTCATCTCCTACTTTTCTGATAGACTCTTTGATATTACCGTGCATGTAAGTGGGACGAATTCTACTCAATGCAGAGATATCATCCTGGGATGTAAGTCTATGACAAATGATGAGATCGCAGTGAGACATAACCTCCTGATCTAAAGCACTAGGGCGCTGAGTAGCCATTATCATGGAAAGACCTGGTTGTCTCCCTTGCCGCATCCATTCGTTGATAAAAACATCCTTGCTTATGGCATTCTTACCATCTGGCAGGAAAAGCTGCGCTTCGTCAATAGCTAGCCAAACCATGGGGATACCTTTTTCTTCTACATCATATCCCATCTTTTTAAGTTCATGAATCTTACGCTCCCGTACACGTTCTTCAAAGATTTTTTCACCGACAATACTTGCTAATATAATCTTCAGATTTGGATCGGGCAAATGACTGACATCAAGAACAGTGATGCCACCCCGAATTACAATGTCTTTAATGCTCATTCCATCTCTATCAAAAACGTCCCAGGATTCTGCCATGGTTAAAAAATTCTCGGCAGCACCCTTAACATTATCATTAATTCTTTCATCGCTTTTGATGCATTCCAATAAATCAAAGATCGAAAACCGGTTAGATTTTGACTGCATTTCAAGAACAGCGCGTGTCAATACAATCCCGAAAGGATCTGTAGATTTAATATTGAAAAGTTGACACCAATGAAATGGGGATAACTCAGATGTTCTAATGGAAAAGCTACGTGCATTAATGTCTCTTTTCCTATATTCCTCAACATGCTCTTTTGATACGAGAAGATTTATATCGATGCCTTCCGGCTTATGGTTCCATTCGTTTAGTTTTTCAGCATCCCTTGTATTTGGAAAATGCATTGTCCAAAAAATTCCAAGTGTGTCAATAACGACGACTCCGAGGTTATCTCTGACCTCCTTTTCAAGATGAGAAATTTCTTCTATAAAAACACCCATTGTGTATGATTTACCATAACCGCGTTTGCCACAGATTAGAATTATGTGTGGGCTCAAAACATCCACATGAACTTCTGCCCCCAAAGATGAATCTAGTGCATAATATCTCCCGATGTTCAATAGACCCTCCAACCTTTTCTCCTTACGTCCCAGGACATATTGCTTTTTCATATCACGCTCTATAAGTATGGTGGCCTTTTTTTCCAACCTCAACTAACCTCCATTTAATTTAGAAAATTATATATTTGCAATTTATATATTTTGTCGTCTGAGGAAACAATAGAATGGTAGAAAAGCTCTGTTCATATACTACGGTAAGAAAAGCAAATGTTAAAACAGTGACGCTAAACTGCAGGGACTGCGACATAGGAAATTCTACAATATTTGATGAAATTTGTAGGTCAAATATTTTTAAGATACTTCAAACAGAACATGGGGTAGATCAGCTTATCCTCAACCACACTTTTGTTAAAATTTTCAGAGATGAAGCGCTTGAGATTCTCAAAAGTCTTACTCATTTTATTGAAAATATAGATATATACAATGATCTAGAATTTCCTACTGGGGACTTGGAGAAATGCAAAAAATGTACTAGAATTAGACGCGAGGAGATACAAACAATAATTGAATCATCTAAAACCAATCCGGTTAAGACTCTATTGAATCTTGAAAAAATACAGAAACAAAAAAAATCGTTAGATACAAAATGTAACGAATGTGGGAGAAAATATAATGATATCATTGCCGAGATGATTTCAAAAGCAGAGTTTAAACGATATGGCATAGAGAAAAACATTGACAGTGATTCGTTTTATACTAATTGCATAAGGCCATATGTTAGACCCAGTTTTATCGATTCTTATATTCAGCTTGAGCCACCCCCAGACGCCGTCTTTATGGAATCATATGAAGTAAAACGCAAAGGCGGACGCCCCATAAACATCTCACTATATGTTCTCAGAACACGTCCTGAAAAACTTTATTTTGTTATTCCTCCGGAGTATGATTTGCCCCGTAGAGAACTGCATCTTCTAGAGAATGTTAGATCGCATCTTTCACGTCATAGGCCCAAAGACGCTTCTTTTATGGATGCGGAAACTGCTAGAGATTACTTTCAACATTTCGGAAAACAAGTGATAACTGGATTTGTTAAGGAACATCATTTTGATATTGGTGCGGACAGGATTGAATATCTTGCCGATATCTTTGCACGCTATACTGCAGGTTTTGGTATTCTTGAAGATATTCTGTTAGATTCTAGGATTCAGGACATTTATGTGAACGCACCTGTGGCAAATAATCCATTGCATCTTGTGGTTGAGGGTGAGGAGTACACATCTAATGTATACTTGTCCGTTGGCGACATTGATGCTCTTGCATCTCGTTTTAGAACTCTTAGCGGCAGAGCGTTTTCTGAAGCTTCGCCTGTACTTGATATGGATCTCGCGAGTTATCATACCCGTGTAGCTGCGATCAGTAATCCTCTTACGCCTCATGGTATTGCTTTTGCATTGAGGAAGCATCGTCAGAAACCTTGGACTCTTGCACATTTTATCGCCAATAAAATGATTTCTCCAGAGGCTGCTGGTTTTCTTAGTTTCCTAATCGATGGTCAAGCATCTCTCTTGGTAGCTGGGAGTCGCGGGGCTGGTAAGACGTCTCTTCTTAGTGCTTTAATACTTGAGATTCCTCAGCGTTTTAGGATTCTCACTATCGAAGACACCGCTGAGATACCAGTTGAGATTCTTCAAAGGTATGGATATAAGATGCAGTCATTGATTACTAAGTCAATATCTTCTGGTTTAGGGTCCACTGAGGTTAATCCCACTGATGCGCTTAGAACGGCCCTACGTTTGGGTGAATCAGTTTTGATAATAGGGGAGGTTCGAGGTGTTGAAGCTAAGGTTTTATTTGAGGCCATGAGAGTTGGAGCAGCAGGTAATCTGATCATGGGAACAATACATGGGTCGACCACTAGGGATGTATATGAGAGAGTAGTCTATGACATTGGTGTACCAGCAACATCATTCAAAGCAGTAGATTCAGTTGTAATCACAGCACCTATAAGAACAGAGGGAGGAATAGAACGTAAACGAAGGGTTGTTCAGATATCTGAAATCACAAAAACGGGATGGACTACAGACCCCGATTCTGACAGTATATTTCAAGATATGATGACATACAACACGGAAAAAGATGAACTTATTTCTACAGATTTACTTGATATGGGGCAATCAGAGATAATAGGAAGCATCGCTAGGAAATGGGGAATCACCGTAGAGAAAGCTCTTCGTAACATAAAACTCAGAACCGATATCAAACAAACGATAGTAAACTACGGCAAACAAAACAAGGAATTACTTGAGGCACCTGTAAATCGTGATGCTAACAATGCATTTTGGATGTTCATAGAAGAAAGTAAAATGCGAAGCGGTGAGGTGGACTACAACATTGTACGAAGAAAGTGGATGGAATGGTTTAAAGAATATGCTGGAAGAAAAGTAGCATGAATGTAGATACACATTGGTTTGAAAAAGGAGTGTTTTTTGCCAAAAAATATTTTTCATGGATGGCAAGAGATAACAAGAGAACACGACAAAAAATCAAGAAATATTTTACACCAGAATACATGGATGCTCTCAACTTTACGGGATTAAACATTGAGCCACTTGACATACTAGTTTTTGCCCATGCGGGGGCTCTCATCTCTTTTATGATTATTTTTATGATTGACTTGGTCGTCATATTCTCATATGGTCTTAACATTGGGGCGATCGACACTTTGACATTGCTACTTATGGTAATCACCTCTAGTTTTCTTCCACTCATTATAATGAATTTGCTCGCCAATTATCCTAAAACATATGCGCGATATGTGAATATCCATTCTCTTGGTGACATTCCTGAAGTGCTGAGTTACCTCGTGATGTATCTTAAGCTTGTACCCAATCTTGAGAACAGTGTAAAATTCGCAGCTTCAGAATCCTCCACGTCTCTTGTAAGAGATCTGCGCAAAATGCTTTGGGATATGGAAATTAGGGTTTATCACGGGATCAATGATGCATTAACAGATTTTGCGGATTATTGGGGTAGATGGAGTGATCATTTCAAAAGAGCGTTGCATCTGATACGGAGTTCCATACAGGAACCCGAAGAGGCACAAAGAGTAATCACACTTAACAGAGCCCTTGACGTAGGTTTGGATGGTACCAGGGACCTGATGAATCAGTTTGCTAGCAAATTACATCAACCTACAATGTTTATCTATTCCGTAGGAATTATGATTCCTCTTTCACTAATTGCTATGCTTCCTGCTGCTGGATTGGTAGGGATGAATGTTACCATATTCCAGGTCTTTTTCTTGTATGATATACTCCTTCCGTTGTTTGTCTTTTTATACACTCGTAAAATTCTCCTATCTAGGCCTGCAACTTTCAATCCGCCTGCTATACCTAGCAATCATCCTGATCTGGTAGGTATTGATAATCATAAAAGATTGGTTATATCTCTAGTCGTTGGTTTACTGATTGCTATGCCCGGTATCCTGTTCATGGCGATTCCAATGTTTATGCCGGGCAACTCATCCAATGAAATTCTAGACTTTATATCCAGTCCAAGTGGTTTGAATAGTTATTTCCCAGTAACGCTTTTTATCATATGGGGTATTGCTGCAACAGTTACGCTTTACAGTCTAAGTGTGTACCGGCCTTATAAGAAGATAAGAGACAACATTAAACAGATAGAAAAAGAATTCAGCGATGCGCTTTATATTCTTGGTAAACGAATTAGTGAGGAAAAATCACCTGAAGAAAGTTTTATGTATGCAGCAAGTACCATGGAAGGTGCAAAAATCGCTAAGGTTTTTAGTCATACTAGCTATAATCTAACAGCAATGCATACCAACATCCGGGATGCATTATTCAGTTTGGAATATGGGTCATTGAGGCATGTTTATTCTGATCGCATTAAAGCAATCATGCGTTTGTTTGTAGAGGGCATTCATAAGAGCCAGAGATCTGTAAGTATCTCTATTATTCGAATAGCTGATCATCTTAAGGAATTGCAACAGGTTGAAAACAAGATAAAAGACACGCTTTACCCCCTTACATCCACCCTGAGATCAACCGCTGCGGTTTTTGCCCCTTTGATAGCTGGCGTAACTCTTGCTATCACTAAGTTAATATCAAACATTATTCACTCCATGGCTGGCAGACTTCCCACCGAAACATTTGCAGGTGGATACTCGAATACCTTTGCAAGTATCACTGATGCGTTTACTCTAGAAAACGTCCGTCCCGAATACTTTGTCCTTGTAGTAGGCATATATATAATCGAACTTGTTTTTCTTTTAACTAGATTTACAAATGGTATTGATGAAGGTGATGACAAAGCAGAATATATGTACTCTCTTGGAAAGATTATGCCAACAGCAGTCATAGTCTTGACTATTACAATCATCATTGGCCAGATACTGTTTTCTTCGATTGTCCGAACGATCTAATTTTTAGATAGAATTTAATTTTTCGTGAGCAAATCAGAGGATACTTAAAAATTAAAGGTAAAATATGTTAATGTCGGGAGCGGGATCTGAACCCGCGACCTCCTGATATCTTAGCGAAATAGCTAAATGACGAACCCTTCAGCTGTGCTTATGAGTCAGGCGCTCTAACCAGGCTGAGCCACCCCGACATTTCAAATGATGAATTTGTAACCTGGAATGCAGGTCTAATTTATAAAAACTTTCCAAACAAATATGTATTCCTACTCTAAAACCAATCGATTTTTTCCTCGCAGGTATATAACATGCAAAGATTCCGCTCTGAGTCTCTTTCTCAATTCACGATCATTAGTTAAAACAATCCCCGAAAGTTTCTTGGCCAACTGTATAACAGCGTTATCTCCCTTTTCATCTATATCGGCTACATCATATCTTTTTACAAATTCCAAAGCGGGTTTTGCAATAAGTCTTTTTTTGCCTTTTCCATGTTTTGACAAAAATTCCAATTCCTCAATAATTGGTTTAGGAACAACCATATGATATTTTCCCAGTAAACGGGTTAACTCGTCCTCTAAATCAATAGAAAATTCAAAAAGCATCATTGGGGCATTACTATCGAGAATTACTATTTTTTCTTCTCTATTTCCCCATATCCTATCAGATGCCATCTACTGTCAATCCTTCTACTTATTGCAATTCTTTGTCCCTCTTCAGCACAAACAGGTAATTTTAATTTAACGCCAATCTTTTCTCCATGAAACTCTGACACGATTCCGACTGTGGTGGCTGTGCCAATAGTAAGCATGAGTGGTTCATTTGTTTTTATTGGTTCAACATTTTTTTCTTCTATGGTTCCTACCACCCTCTTGAGTAAAGTTATAGATAAATTAAAACTTTCCAACGTCTCTGGTAGCTCTCCAGGTCTACCAACCACTCTACCTGCAAAAGAATCTGATTTTGTTCTAGCCGGGTCAAGACTTGTTCCGATAGCAATCAATCCTCCGGGTTTAGCCTCTTTTTTAGACTTACCGCCCGTAAATAAAGAATCAACTGTTGTTCTGATCTTTTCAAAGGTTTTTTTACCTTCTAACTCAATTCTCCTGCCAGGGGCTATTTCAATCTCCTCGCCTTTTTTCAGGACACCTTGAAGTAACGATCCACCCATTACACCTCCCCTCAATTCACTAGGATTTGCCCCAGGTTTGTTAATATCAAAGCTTCTGGCTATATACATTAACGGGGTTTTGTTCAAATCTCTTTTAGGGGTAGGAATATGTTCTTCCATTGCCTTGATAAGTACCTCAATATTGATGTCGTGGTGAGAACTCACGGGTATAATTGGTGCATTCTCTGCACATGTGCCTTCTACAAATTTCAGAATTTGCTCATAATTCTTTATAGCATTTTTTTCCGATACTAGATCTATTTTATTCTGTACGATGACAACATTTTTTATACCTGCTATATCAAGGGCGGCCAGATGTTCTCTAGTTTGAGGCTGAGGGCATTGCTCATTTGCGGCAATAACAAGCACCGCACCATCCATAATAGCAGCGCCAGAAAGCATGATTGCCATAAGAGTCTCGTGACCCGGTGCATCAACAAAAGAAACAACACGCAATAACTCAGCAGTACCGCCACACGATGAACATTTTTTTGTAGTGCTATAACATTGAGGATCATCGCAATTAGGACATTTATAAAATGCAGCATCAGCATAACCCAACTTTATAGATATGCCTCTCTTTAACTCCTCAGAATGTTCATCGGTCCATTTTCCGGTTAATCTCTGAGAAAGCGTTGTTTTTCCATGATCGACATGACCGATCATGCCTATGTTTATTTCAGGCTGACTTGGTAAACTCATTATTGCTCCTCTTTTTTCTCGCCCTCATCCTTTTTTTCTATGTTGATGAGTTTATCTATAGGCTTAGAGCTGTGTTTAGTAACCTTCATATTTATTTGGACGATGTCCTGATTTACCGTGTTTCCCCTAAGAGATTTTTTTTTCCTAAGTCCTTTTTCTTTTGGTTTAAATCCAGAACTTTTACTTAATAATAATCTTCTTCTACTCATTCCCGGGAGATCCCTTCTCATTGCAAATCCATTTTTATCAGTTCCACCAGTAACCTGTAGCTTGTATCCGGGGAGTGATATGAAGATTCCATCTACTTCATCACCAATTTTTTTACCTATCAATGAGTTAGCATGATGCCCGCTAACCTGCACCTGATGTGATTTACCGTTTTTCGTGTCATTTATTGTTACCTTAAACTCTACCATATCTACTTCTCCTTAAACTGATCTTTTAACTTGATTTTTTCTGTAGTATCCTTTTGGGATAACAAGCCAATATATTAATTTTACCTTTCTAATAATAACTTATATTGGATGTTATTGCCACATTATTTCTTGGCGAGTAACTCTTGAAAGTATATTATTTGTGAACTAGCGATTTTGCTTATGAATTACTTTCAAAACGTCTTTAATCCTTTTTGGATTTATAGTTTTTCCAGTTAGATCCCAACACTAAATACTCTGAAATCCATGCACCATATCTTGATTTTTCCGTATCTGTCACCTTATTTCTTCTGCCTAAAATATAAGTTTCTTTTATTGATTGTCTAGTTTTTCAAAACACGCTGACTTCAAAATTTAAAAAAATATTTAAAGATGTTATTGTTAGGTTAACGCTGAGTATAGTAATTGTGGGGGAGAGAAATGTCAGAATATGTTTGGCACTGGACAAAGGGGAATAGCAAGATATTTACTAGGAAATTAGATGTTGCTGAAAAAGCAATGAGAGATGGATTGTCTGTAATTGGGGTAAAAGCAAAATCCAATATCATTAGATATTAGATACGAACTTGCTTTTCTAAAATTCATCGTCGGTAAGATATTTTTTCAACGGAAGTTTTTTAGACACCTGTTGCATTGACCAGTAGTAATATGTCTGATTTAGATTACAGGAAATTATTGAAAAAGGTTCAGGAAAATACTTCAACCAGGGAATTTGTTGAAGATCGTTTCAAGTTACCAAAGGCAGAAATATTCTACGAAGGAAACACAACGTTTATAAAAAATTTCGACAAGATATCTGATGCGATTAACCGCGATACAGACCATGTCTTAAAGTTTCTTTTAGGGGGGTTAGGCACTTCAGGTGAAATCCTTAGCGGCAGAGTAGTATTTCAAGGTAAAATACCTGCCAAACAAATACAGGATAAACTGAAAGATTATATTGACACATACGTCATGTGTTCTGAATGCAATAGGCCTGATACACATCTTGTTAAGCAAGTTAGAACTATTTTGGTTAGATGTGATGCATGTGGTGCCTTCCGTTCAGTGAAATCTCGTAGGAAGAAGACGGTACAACAACCATCTGAAACTCTGAATGAGGGAATGACCTACGATTTGACAATAAAGGACGTTGGCAGGAAGGGAGATGGTGTTGCATATTTTGACAAATATATTGTTTATGTGCCTGGTGCAGTTAAAGGTTCTATGATTAAGGTAAAAATAGAAAAGATTTCAGGAACCGTGGCCTTTGGACACGCTGTAGCAGTTTAGATCGGAAATTAGCGAAAGATATTTAAACCGATTTGCGCATTCGTTTTTGTCAGACAAATGATGTCTTATGTCATTTGTTTGGTGCATATTTGACATGCAGCAGGCATGCAAATGGTATCCGTCTGACGTCTATTTGATGTGTGTGAGGAGAGATATGGAAAATCATCGTATAACAATCCGAATTCCCCAGTATGATCTTCATTCGATAGATCTTTTTATTAGGGCTGGAGATTTCTCTTCTCGTTCTGAAGTCATTCGCCGTGCGGTTAACGAATTCGTTAAAGCATATGCTGATCAAGTCATTGAGAAGGTAGATAAGGCGAGGAAGATGCAGGACTTGGAATTTGCGGTTGAAACCATGGAACCTTACGTGCAAAAATAACGCTTAAGACACTATGGAGAGGGATGGGATGCACCCTTTAGAAGGGCGCCTAGGGATGGGCGTCCTTCAAACTACCAGAATAGGAGGAATGATATGGCAGGAAGTAGAGGTATGGGATCTTTAATTACAGATGCAATAGAAAATAAAACAGAAGAAGAAAACAAATTGAAATTTGATGGAGAAGATATGTTTGGCACCCCTCGCATAACAATTGTCGGCTGTGGTGGTGCAGGTGGCAATACAATAACAAGATTGAATAAACTAGGCGTTAAAGGTGCCGGCACTATTGCTATTAACACTGACAGACAAGCTTTGGATTTAGTGGAAGCAGATCACAAGTTATTGATTGGAGGCAATCTCACACGTGGTCTTGGTGCAGGAGGTTTTCCTGAAGTAGCAGAACGCGCTGCTCGTGAATCAAGCCGAGAAATAGAAGAACTTATAAAAGGCTCTGATCTGGTATTTATTACCGCAGGTATGGGTGGAGGAACTGGTACTGGTTCCGCTCCGGTAGTGGCCGAGATTGCAAAGAAACACAATGCAGTGGTTACTTGTATGGTGTCAACCCCATTCAATGTCGAAAGGGCAAGACTCATCAAAGCAGATGAAGGGCTTGATCATCTAAGAATAAAAGCGGATAGCACTGTTGTCCTTGACAACAATAGATTATTAGAATTTGTCCCTAACCTGCCTATCAACCAGGCATTTTCTGTTATGGACCAGATGATAGCAGAAACTGTAAAAGGTCTTTCTGAGACTATTACCGTTCCATCGCTTATCAACCTAGATTATGCAGATATGAAATCCATTATGAATTCAGGTGGTTTATCTGTCATGCTTTGGGGAGAAGCAGACGAAGATGCAGGAGTAGATGCCATTGTAAATGAGGCACTTAATCATCCGTTGTTAAATGTTGACTATAAAGGAGCCAATGGGGCACTTGTCCACATAACAGGTGGGCCAAATATGAGCTTGAAATATGTACAGGATGTAGCAAAGTCGCTTACAGAGAATTTGGACTGTTACGCCAATGTTATACTTGGTGCAAGAGTATTACCTGAGTTTGAGGGGAAATGCAGAGTTATGGCAATAATGACTGGAGTGGAATCGCCTAATTTGCTCGGTCCAAAAAGTTTTTCTTCAGTTCAAGAACGTCCATTACAAACGGCAATTACAAGCTCAAAGTGTGATATCGATTTTGTACGATAATCAACGAAAAGCAGTAAATTACTTAATATAGGATGTGTGAAAACATCCTATAACCTACTTTTTTTATCAATAATCTTGGGATACGAATGGTATTCATACTTCACAAGTTCTAGTTATGTCACCAATTGGAATATTAACTTTAATGGTATTGCTAAGTCTCATATCTTTCATGTAGATAAAAAGAAAAAATAATAAAATGTTATATCTCATAGTATGAATATGTCAATAACATCCTTTGATATAACATCATTTTTATATGCAATTACCTCTAGAATGTGCAATCCCTTTGAACATGATAGATCCCAAGAAAATGGTTGAGATTCATCTTTAAATTGAAAAGAATCATCAAGATAAAATTCAACATAGTCTGTATTTTCCACATCAACTATTATGGTCATATCTCCATAAATTCGTGGGGCACCGGTTTGAATAGATAATATATATGGAAATATTGTTGAAAATTTAATTCCACTAATATAGGTGTTATAACACTGGGGTTTTATTATTTCAAGTTTTGGGACATCAGGAGTGAAATTACCATATATGCCATCAACATAAAGGATGCCTGTTCCACCATAAAATGGATAAATAAATGAATATAATTCATCAAATCCTTGATATGAAATTCTGAAATATCCTTCTTCTCCCCAATTTTCACCACCACTATTTCGAACAATCCAGCACTGTTCATTATCATCATAACCAAATATTGCCGTAACATGACCTCTTTGAATTGGACTTGCTAATGAGGGCATATAAACACCAGTACTGTAATAATCTAAATCCCTTCGAGTCATTTGACAAATTGTCAATGGACCATAATTGATTAATGCATGTTTAATAGCATTGATGTCATTGTCAACCCAACCCCATTCTTGAATTTTGATTGTTCGTTTTTCCCAATCATTTATACTTTCAAATGGGAAGTCATATGTTCTGTGCGGGTCTGGAAAACATCCTTCATCGGGTACACCATAATCAATTAAATATTCAACAGGTTCAGTTACATCAACACCCCAATCGGCTGTTCCACCTGGATAAAAGAATAGATGCGCTTCTGATAAATCACATCCAATATTTTCCTTTAATTTATAATGAACTAATGTTTCTAAAGCAGAACAAAGAGCATATGCTTCACAGGTTGGTGTTGGAATTTGATTTTTAACAGGAGATGTGAAATCTTTTCCATCTATATTTGTCCAGGAAAATGATTCAGGAAATTTAAAATTATTATTTATTGTTGATTTTTGAATATGATTGAGATTATTGTTAAATTTAATAAAATTAATTTCATAAGGGTTATTTGATGGATTCCAATCAACATTGAACCATGGAATATTATTTTTCTTGCCTTGAATAATAAATGCGAAATTGATTGACTTTCCCCAATAGTTTTGATTCCAATATGACTCATCACAATCAGTAAAAAAAGCATGCATATCGTTATCTACAAAGTTATTTTCAATGACTCTTGTGTTAAATGAATCTAAAAGAATAATTCCATATTTTTCGTTATTTGTAATATCATTACTTTGAATAAGATTATTATCACATGACCAATACGAACCAATTCGTATTCCTTCTTTATTGTATGAAATTTGATTGGTGATAAAACTATTATTAAAACAAAATAATTGTAAATGAATTCCCTTATCCTCATTATATTGAATTAGATTTTGTGTAAATGTATTATAAACACTTCCTCGTAAAAGCCATATTCCATGATTTTTATTATAAGTTATTTGGTTTTCTGAAATAGTATTCCCTTGACCATAAACAAAGAGGATTCCCCATCTATTATTAGAAATAAGGTTGTTTCTTATTGTATTTAGATCTGAATAATACAAATGTAATCCATAATCTTTGTTATTGATTAGAATATTATCTTCAATTACGTGGTGACTTGAATGATATAAAAAGATTCCAATAGTGGAATTTGTAATGATGGTATTAGTTATGGTTGTTCTATTTGCAATGGTTTCAATACCCGCATCTCTTCCACTTTTCCCACTATCACATATTTGCATATTTGATATAGTCACCTGTTCAGCAATAATGTAAATAACATCTCTTTTTCCGATCCCTTTAATAATTGTTTTCTCCTTATTTTCACCAGTTATTGTCAATGATTTATCAATAATGATTTGTTCATTATATTCCCCTTGTCTAACAACAATAGTATCCCCATTTGATGCGGAGTTAATTGCATCTTGAATTGATATAAAATCACCGTTCCCTGATATATCAACGTAATATGTATTTGATTGGCAAAAATTATTATCATTTATATCTGCAAATCCATAAGATGGAATAATTAAAACAAATAATAGGAAATATATTGTAATTTTATTCATATTTGACCCCTTTTCAATATATAATTTAACAACTAGCACATAAATTTTTCTATTAAAATATTGAACATAACAATAATTTCTATCAAAATTAGTTTCATTTAAATATATTAATCATAAGTCTCGCTACTTTGATATAATAAATAAACAGTAAAAATGTTACACTGATTTCATTTCAACATTGTTATAATCCTATTTATATCTGTAAAGTAGGGTGGGAGAGTAAAAAGCACCTTTTAAACCATTATCCCTCTCGAGGGGATGTGGGACAAAATAAAATGATCAGTCCTTTACGATAACGACATATGCCCTCCCTCACCCAATATTCTATATTATTAATTAATCTTTATTATAATTGTAGACGCTCTGATTCAATTCTTGAAACAAGAGAAAACAATTGTTTTCTAACATCTTGAGATATAGAAAAATGACTTCCATAAGGACAGTCCTCATCGATAATTGCACAATCATTATCCATATCGTATATCACAGGATACAAGGTACATCCTTCAGGCCTATGTGTATAGATCAAACATTTCATTCCATCATGAAATACACAATGACCGTTTTGATTCCTCAACTGTAGCCAGCCCTCAACATCATCAACAAATAAATCACGGGGGAAACCCAAATTTTCTATTCTCTTAATATCAGCATTTGAAAGAAGCATTACTGTTTCCTTACAGCATTGAATACAATTAAAATATCTACAAGGGCTCTTCATTAAATTGGGTATAAAATCACACCTCCGTCATATCCCAAACACTTTTCTTTTTTTTATACTATTATTCTTGTACCATCAAATAATTGATTATTTATGACTTTTTCTAGTTGATCCAATTGTTTACCGTTTACAACAAAAGTAGGTATTTTTGCCTTATCAATTATTTCCAAGGCAGGGCCATCAATAACAACGTTACTCCCCGCTGCACTCCATTCCGTTCCATATTTTTTAATCAATTCTTTTATTGTTAGTTCTTTCAGTTGCTTTGCATCAGAATATTTGTTCGGATCTTTATCATAAATTCCATCCACGTTTGTCGCTATGATAAATTTGTTTGCCCTGATTTTCTCCGAAAGTTCTGCACCAACTAGATCTGTGCTGTGACCTGGTATCGTTCCACCCATGATTACTAT
>RCNB010000940.1_pt1 | contig 18795 bp, 18 predicted proteins | sample 2041321 | NCBI WGS metagenome assembly RCNB01 (sample SAMN09708232, study PRJNA481090) | Marine sediment metagenome, whole genome shotgun sequencing project. | reverse complement strand
CTTTGAGTAGTTTAGGAGCCCTGTTCTTGGGCACGCTCCTAAAATAATATCATAATTATTATTATGATTTGAACTAATTTGTATTTCTTTATAATTTGATGTTTTCCCTGAAGCAATTGAGATCCTACTTTTTGGTATTGAAAGAATCCCTGCAATAAATTTGATAAGTTCTTTGTTCGCTCTTCCCTTTTCAGGGGGGGCACTTATCCTTATTTTTATTCTATCCTGATATATCCCTTCAACTCTTGTTTCTGCCGCACCTGGTCTTATGTATAGTCTAATATTTTCAGTCTTCATCAGTTTTGAAAAAATCATTGATTATATCAGGATTTGCTATATCGATTTTTTTCCTTGTCTTTTTTTCACCTTCTCCATCATCATCTTCACCAGCAGCATTTTCCATTTCGATATCGGGACCGCTACTTTCTTCCAGGTCATCCTCTTTACCCTCTTCCGGGTCACCAATACCTTGATAATTCATTTTTTCAATAATATCATCTGATAGAGTAGCCGGCTGACCGCTATTGTCCCCTTGTATTTCAGGTTCTTCAATTAATTCTTTTTTTGCATGCTTGTATTCTTCCTTATTATCCATGAAGCTATTTATTGTTCCCTCATCTTCCGGTACTGTGCTGTCCTGTGTAGCTTCATCTTCATTTTCACTAATATCAGCTACCTCGTTCATGCCTATTTTTTCAGAAGTAATGTCGATTTTCTTTAAGGTATCCTCCAGCTGGATATCACCAATACTTAAAGTCTTTTGTTTGAAATCATCAGCAAACTTTGATATTTGGTCCTTGAAACTATTATAATCTTCTTTGAGCCTGGCAATATTTTGCTGAAGCATTTCCTTTTCTGTCCTGATCTTTCTAATTGCCTGCTCTTCTTCTAATCTTTTTTGGTTTACCAGTTTTTCTGCTTCTGTTTTTGCCTTTTGCTTTATTTCTTCAGCGACTTTATGGGCAGATACAAGAGCTTCCTGTATTACCCTCTTCATTTGTACAGATTCTTTGTCACCCTCATATTTAATGCTGTCTACATTTTCTTCAAGCTCTCCCACCCTCTTTTGAAGCTTACCAAACTCAATTGAAAGCTGATCTAAAAATTTATCTACTTCTTCAGGCTTGTATCCCTTGAAGACTATGTGAAATTCTTTTTTTTGTATATTCTCAGAATTAATATTCATCATTTCCTCCATAAATCCTCTTATTACTATATATTATTGCTATATATATCTTAAAACTACATATCTTAGAAGTATTACAAGTAATTGTACCACTAAAATTGCCGCAATATAAGAAAGATCTAAATACGATCCCCCTATTCTTACCAGGGGGATAAACCTCCTGAATAATTGTAAAAATGGTTCAGTTATATCGACCAGAAACTTATATGCCCTGCCCCATATTCTTCCTCTTGGCATTATCCTGAACCATGAAAGGATGATCCTCAGAAATAAAATATATGAATATACTCTTAAAATAATTATAAGTATTTCTACAAGAACCGCCAATATTTACCATCCCATTATCTGTATTATTATTATTTACCTGAGCACTTCTTCCAGCTCAACCGATCTTTTTACAGCACTACTGATTGCCCGGGATATTATATCTCCCAGGGATTCATCAGAGAAGACTTGCAGCGCTTTTTCGGTGGTTCCTCCCGGCGAGGCTACCCTGGAAATAAGTTTATCCATTTCAAGACTGGATCTGCTTATCATGATACCGGAACCTATCATCGTCTCGGTCACCAGTTTTCTGGCATCATCTTCCGGTATCCCATTCTTCACCGCTGCCTCTATCATGTACTTACAGAAAAGGAAAAAATATGCCGGGCCGCTCCCGTTTATTGCTGTAGATATATTTTGAAGCTCCTCATCGATAATAATACACTCTCCGACCTGATCCATAAGATCAGCAGCAAACTGCTGGTCCTTTTCACTGGAATACTTTCCACTACTTATTGTAGCCATCCCTCTATTGAAAAGTGCGGGTGCATTTGGCATCACCCTCATAACCGAACATTCACAATCAAGGCTTTTTTCAATAAAATCAGTAGAAACACCTGCCGCTATACTTATCAGGGAATTAGTGTCCTTATCAAAATACTTCCCTATCTCTCCCAGCACCTGTTTGATATTCTGTGGTTTTACAGCAAGGAGGACATATTCTGAAAAACGGACACCTTCGCCTATATTTTTTACGCTTTCTATAGCATATGTTTTCTCTATATATTTAATTCTATTTTTATCTAATTCATAAAAAGCTATATCTTTGCTCTCGATATACTCTGAAGAGATAATCCCCTTCAAGATAGCTTCACCCATATTGCCGCATCCTATAAATATGATCCTATATTTTTTCAAAACCTATACCTCTCTGATAAGTTTCTTTTTACTTAAAAAGGCTTAAAGAACCCTTCCTCGCTCAGGAATTCATTTTCCTTTGAATTGACTTCAATATTTGATGGTGTTATCAAAAAAACCCTGTCTGCAACTTTTTTTATATCTCCTTCAAGAGCATAAGTAAGGCCGCTGCAAAAATCTATTATTCTCTTAGAAATATCCTGATCCACCTGCTGCAGATTAACGATTATGGGGATATCATTTTTAAAATTATCAGCAATTCCCTGTATCTCGTCAAATTCTTTTGGTTCTGCTATAAATACTTTTGCCTTCCTGCCTTCCCGTACGCTGTTTATAAGAGAGACTTTTTTTCTTGAGGTCCTCTTTGGAGTAGCAGGCTCAGGCAAAATATTTCCGGTCTCAGTCTCCATCTCGATTTCCTCTTCGTCTGCCAGCCCGAAGAAAGACAAAGTCTTTTTAAAAAATCCACTCATTTATCCTCCCAAAATCGATTGATCAAGGAGCCTGTCCGAGAACTGGATATTGGCTGAGCCCAGTTCTTGGACAGGCTCCTATTTGAAAATGTTTGAGCCGACCCTTATCATCGTGGCTCCCTCTTCGATCGCTATCCCAAAATCATTACTCATCCCCATTGATAATTCTGATAAGTCCAGTCCTGTAAAAGAGCGGGACATCTCTTCCCTTAAAAGTCTTAAGCTCCTGAATATCTTTCTTATATGCTTCATATCGTCAGTATACGGCGCCATCGTCATAAAGCCTTTTATCTCGATATTATTGATTTCTGACGAATCACTGATAAAAGAGCCCACCTGATCCATGTCTAATCCATATTTAGCCTTTTCTCCTGAAATATTTATTTCTATCAGGACTTTTTGTATCTTATTTATTTTTTTGGCTTCTTTTCCAACTTTTTCCAATGTTTTAAGGCTGTCAATGGAATGAATATATTCAACAAGCGGAACTACTGTTTTTGCTTTCCTTGTCTGCAGATGACCTATAAAGTGCCATATTGAATCCCCGGATAGGGCTTTCTTCTTATTTACTAACTCATCTGCTCTGTTTTCACCAAAATCATTTATTCCTGATTTATACACTATAGCGACCCCTTCAGGACCAACATATTTAGTGGCAGCTATTATGGTTATGTCTTCCGGACTCCTCCCGGAACTGTTGCATGCATCTTCTATATCCTTCTTAAGTGAGGAAATGTTTTTCCTGTACTTTAAAAAGATCTCATTTTCCTTCTCTTCAGTTAAAAAGTTCATTGTGATCATATTTATTTCCGTATCCAAGATCCTGGCCATTACATATCAATGGATCATTGCGATCGCTGCCTGGCGCCCGGTATCTTTCTCCTTTCTATAGGAGAAAAATCCATTACCGCAACTGGTACACTGCCCGACATCGAAGATATTATCTTTCTGTATACCAAAATCTTTTAAGTGAATCAAGTTTAATTTAATAATATCAAGAAAGAAATCTTTGCCCTCTTTATAATAATAATCCTCTCCATAAAACTTTTCCCGGAAGCGGTTTACGAACATACCGTCTACCTTATAGCAGCAGCTCCTTATGCTTGGCCCAAAAAAGACACTGATGTTTTCAGGAGATGAATTGAAGTGTTTTTTAAATTCAAACAGGGTTTTTCCCAGCACTCCATTAAGCGTACCCTTCCATCCTGCATGCACAACGCCTACAGCTTTTTCTTTCATATCTATTATGATGATCAAATTACAATCGGCACCTAATACCATAATAGGCATATTTCTCTTATCTGTTATCAGGCTGTCAGCTTTAATGGGTATATTTCCATCTTTGTGTCCAGTATATCTATCCACATAAAGAACACTGTCTCCATGGACCTGGGATGCAGAATAGATATATTCAGGTCCCGGTCCCAGTAACTTACTCGCGATCAGCTGCCGGTTTTTAAGAACCGATCCATCATCATCACCTACATGATATGCAAGATTGAGTGAGTTAAAAGGTTTGCGGCTGGACCCTCCATCCCTTGTAGTAAAACCACAGAATAAATTATTTTGATTGCACATAGGGTGGCTGAAGATCTTGATCCCTCCAACTAATATCTTCTCAATATTTAACATAAACAATAAGCTTTATTTTTTATCTTTCCTTAGAAAAGTAGGGACATCAAGATAATCATCATCTATTGATCCAAAGTCATCATCCGGGAATTTGTCTGGCTTGGTCTCTTCTTTGTCTTCCAATATCTCTTTTTCAAATATATCAAGTTTTTTATTGATATCTTTTTTTTCTTCATTTTTTTCTTCTTTGCCAGGGCGTGAGGCTCTATCTTTCGTAGATGAAAAACCAGTTGCGATTATCGTGACCTTGATCTTATCATTCATCGCTTCATCTATTACTGAACCAAAGATAATATTTGCATCCGGACTGGAGGCATTTCTGATTATTTCAGCTGCCTCATTTATTTCAAACAATTTCAAGTCTGGACCACCGGAGATGTTTAAAAGTATTCCCGTGGCCCCATCGATCGATTCTTCTATCAGGGGGCTGCTTATTGCATTTTGAGCCGCTTTTATGGCTCTATTGTCTCCGGAAGCGATCCCCTCGCCAAGAAGTGCGTTCCCTGCATCTTTTATTATTGATCTAACATCTGCAAAATCAAGATTTATTAGACCAGGTAAAGTTATTAAGTCTGTTACTCCCCTGACCCCGGCCTTTAAAATATTGTCAGCCAGTTTAAACGCATTGAGAAGAGTAGTATTATCATCAGCTATTTCAAGCAGCTTATCATTTGGTATGACTATAAGGGTATCTACCAGGGGCCTGATGATCTTTATGCCTTCCTCTGCCTGGGCCATCCTTTTTCGCCCTTCAAAGGCAAATGGTTTTGTGACAACAGCAACAGTAAGACATCCCGACTCCCTGGCCGCTTTTGCTATTACAGGGGCAGCTCCAGTACCGGTTCCGCCACCTTCTCCAAGGGCAATAAACACCATATCTGCGTCTTTGACTGTTTCCTTTATCTCATCAAGAGACTTCTCTGCAGCCATTTTCCCGATCTCTGGATTTGATCCGGCACCAAGTCCCGTCTCGCCGACCAATACTTTCCGGTCTGCATTGGACATCATTAAAGCCTGTGCATCAGTATTGATGGCAACAAATTCACATCCTGTCAGATTGTCCTCCATCATCCTGTTTATTGCATTGCTGCCGCCTCCTCCTACACCTAATACTCTTATAACGGCATAATAGCTTTTATCAAAATCCAAAGTCACCTTAATACCCCCTGTATTAATTTTTTAAAATTTTTGAAATAAAACTTCTAAATCTATCTAAAAATCCACCACTTTCAATACCATCATCATGTTTCTCTAATTCAGCAAAATTTTCCAGCTGATAAGCATACTTTAAAAGTCCCACACCCGTAGAATAAATAGGATTATTTATGACTTCAGCCGGTCCTTCGACTTCATAAGGAAGACCAAGGCGGACAGGCAGGTCAAAGACCGAAGAAGCAAGAGCATTCAATCCCTTCAGCTGGGATGTTCCTCCAGTAATGACAACTCCGCATGGTACTGAATGCATAAATCCATATTCTTCAATTTTTTCTTTTATCAGCACCAACATCTCGCGGGCTCTTGAATTTACAATATTGTATAATCTGATATTCAAGGTAGTCTTATTGTGGTTGATCTTTATCTCGCCCATATTGACCTTGTTTAGATTTTCATAAAAATTATAATCCACATTCGCATATTTCTTCTTGATATCTTCAGCTTTTGGAAATGTTATATTCAATCCAATCGAAATATCATTAGTTATAAGATTCCCGCCAACAGGCAGGCAGTATGTAAAGATCATCTTTTTATCCCTATATAGCGCAACATCTGTAGTTCCCCCGCCAATATCAAGAAGTATAACGCCACTTTCCTTTTCTTCAGGGGTCAAAACTGCTTCACTGGAAGCCAGGGCTTCCAATATGATATCCTGTACCTCTATTTTTGAATTCTTTATGCTGTTTACAATATTACTTATCTGTGAAGACGATCCATAAACCGCTAAGAGTTCTACAGCAAGTTTTCTGGCTGATAATCCTATAGGGTCTATAATACCCTTTTCATCATCTATTACAAACTGTTTTATGAGTGTATGGACTATTTCATTGGAGGAAGATATGTTTACCTTATTTGCCTGGGTCAATAGCCTGTCTACATCGATTTTTCTTATTAGATGATTGGGAGAGTTTATGCTTGTCTCGCTCCAATTATTAATAAAAGAAATATGCTTTCCAGTTATCCCGATAAATGCCTTATCGATAAAAGTTTTCGTTGACTTCTCTGCTGAATCGACTGATTTTAAGATTGATTTGGTTGCCTCATTTATATCTACGATCAGGCCTTTTTTCATTCCCCTGCACTCTGAAATACCATATCCTTTTATTTTGAAAGTATTGTTTTTACCAAAATTACCTATGAGGGTGGTGACTTTTGTGGTTCCAATATCTATACCCACCATATGCTCGTCATTGACTGCCAAAAAGACCTCCGACTATTCTTTTACCACTGGGTTATCAGGGTTCCTTAAATCTATTATATTATATTTTGTTTCTTGTTTTAACAATAGCTTTAATACTTCGATTTTTTTTATTATTTCATTACTGTCACCAAATATTATTTTTTCATTATCATATGTCATAAAAAAAATATCGCCCGCAATATTCTCTTCAATACCAGCTTCTTTTATAAGCGCCCTTACCTTTTCATCCATTATATTGTATATACTGCCGCAGCTAAGTATGTTTTTGGCAGCAATAGCTTCTCCAGGGTCCAGCTTATGATCAAATGCATTCCTTACCAGTATAAGGTCCCCATAACTTTTAAGATCCTCTAAACTAATTTTTTCCAGTATCAAACCTTCATCATCCAAAAGATAGTAATCATTTCTATAACTGGCAAGGAGTGCGGGATTTCTTTCCTGGATAATTATAACTATACTGTCAGGAAATATTTTCCTGAGTTCCACTGATCTCACCCACACCAGGCCTGATCCAAGAGAGTCTTCTATGTCCTTTTTATTTACTTCAAAAATATTGGTCCCGGGGATATCTCCTGTAAACTTGCCCAGGCTATTTTCATCATAATGGGTATTTCCTTCAATGGTTAATAATTTTATCTTAAAGTAGCTGCTATTGTAAAATAAATTTAGCCCCCAGACAGCAGCCGCAAGAAAACAGACCGCCAATAAAACCCTCATCACCAGCCAAAATCTTCGTACCAGTATCTTTCTTTTTCTGACCTTTATGAGGTTTTCAACTTTTTTTTGTTTTCCCACGGATCAAATCTTTAATTTGGCGCTATCCAGTATTATTTCTACAAGTAAGTCAAAGCTGATCCCCACTGCATCAGCAGCCATGGGTACGAGACTTGTAGATGTCATTCCCGGCATTGTGTTTATCTCCAGAACATAAGGAGTGCCTGCACCGTCAAGAATAAAATCGACTCTTGAGATACCGCTGCATCCCAGGATCTTATGACAGTCCATCGAGATCTCCATTATATTTTCTGCTATCCTTTTATCTATATCTGCAGGTATGATATATTCCGTAAGATCACTTTTATATTTAGAATCAAAATCAAAAAATCCACTTTTGGGTTTTATTTCAATGATCGGAAGCGCCTCAGGTTCTAATCCTATTATTCCTACAGTCAGCTCCCGTCCCTTTATATATTTTTCAAGGAGTATTCTTCTGTCATATCCAGCTGCTTCCTTTATTCCGTCCTCCAATTGGGACCCGTCATATACAGTCCTGATCCCTATTGTCGAACCCTCGGAATTTGGCTTTACCACAAGGGGGTAGCCGGTTTTTATCTCTACATCTTCTTTTAAACTGTCAAGCTCCGGCATCGGCCCGTTAAGGTCAAGTTCAATAAATGGTGGGGTTGGAATGTTTTCCATAATAAAGATCTTTTTAGAAAGTATCTTATCGAGCACTACCGCACTGGAAAGAACACCCGAGCCAGTATATGGTATTTTTAGCAGTTCAAGCAATCCCTGTACGGTACCATCTTCTCCGTATCTTCCGTGAAGGGCCAAAAAAGCAATGTCGATCGATCTCACTTTTTCCAGCAGATCATCTCCTACATCAATAAAATCAGCATTATATCCGGATCTTTCTAAGGACTCAAAAATATTTATTCCAGTCTTTAAGGAGATCTCTCTTTCGGAAGATATACCACCTGCAAGGACGCCTATCTTTTTATTTTTTTGTTCTCTTATCCCGATTTTTGAAAACCGGCCGGCCAGCTCACTCATATTTAAAATCCTATCATCTTGACTTCATGTTCAAGTTCAGTATCAAATTTTTCCTTTACCCTGTCTTTCATTATCCTTGACAGGACCACAATATCTTCACTGGTCGCGTTCCTGGAGTTCTCAATGAAATTAGCATGCATGTTTGATACTTTTGCTCCTCCATAATAAAAACCTTTCATGCCGCATTCATCTATCATAGCGCCTGCAGATTTTTTTATTCCTGGCGGATTTTTAAAAAAACAACCACAGGTCTTTGCACTGACCGGCTGTGACATCTTTCTCTTCACCGTAGCCCCATGTATTACCGATAAAATATTTTCAGCCTTATCCTCCCGGCCCTCAAGTATCAACTCTGTTATAGCAATAAGACAATTTAGTTTAAAATATCTATAGCCGTACTCTATATTTGCTGAGTCTATCTCATCATAGACTATTTTATCATTATATTTAAAAATTGCTTTTATGGTAATAATATAATCGCATATCCCCAATGACCCGGTTCCGCTATTTCCGGATACAGCTCCTCCTATTGTTCCTGGTATGCCTGCCAGGGGTGAGAGATCATAACCTTGCTTCGCCGCTTTCATCACCAGGGCCCTGGTGCCGCATGCTCCACCGGCACAAATGGTGCCGTCATCTTCAAAACCACAGTGATCAAAACTTTTTCCAAGTTTCACTATTATGGTCCCAAACGCCCCGTCTGGAAAAACTGTATTAGTGCCTGAGCCCAGAATTACATAATCCATACTATTTGAGTACAGCAGCTCCAGGATAGAGACAAGTCCTTCTACTGAGTCTGCCCTGATCAGTGCAGCTGCTTTCCCTCCTGTCCCCAATGAATTGACCCTGGATACATCATAGTCAAGGACCATTTTCCCAGATCCGGACCTGTCGATTTTTTCTTTAATTTCTAAATAGTTCATCTGAAACCCGGGTTATGTCACCCGCTCCCATAAGCAGGACTATATCGCCTTGCCTCATTTTAGTATTAAGATACTCGGCAATATCGGAAAGGCCCGGTATATACACAATTTTACCGGAAAATCCATTTTCGATAAGGTTATCTATAAGCACTTTCCCGTTTATACCCGGAATGGGTTGTTCACCGGACCCATAGACATCAGTTATTATAAGTATATCTGTTTCATCAAAACAAAGGCTGAACTCATTTTTAAGATGTTCCAGCCTGGAATACCTGTGCGGTTGAAATACAGTTATTATCCTTTGCATCTTTTCTTCTGAAGCAGCTTCAAGGGTGGCCCTTACTTCAGAAGGGTGGTGGGCATAATCGTCAAAAATTATTGCACCCTTTTTTTCACCTCTTTTTTCAAACCGTCTTTTAACCCCGGTGAAATACTTCAATATCTCCGCAGCTTTTAAAAGGTCGAGCCCGATCGCATGGCAGACACAGAAAGCAGCCAGGCTGTTTTTTATATTATGTAGCCCGGGAACATTCAAGTTAACCTTAAAGAGCTCATGTCCAATACCCAGATCATAGCATGACCCAAGATTGGAATACTTTATATTGGAAGCTGTAATGTCATTACCTTTATCCAGTCCAAAAGTAATTATATTTTTTTTCTCCTTATCCCTGATCCGGCTTTTATCTATCTCATCACTATTTATTATTATCCATCCTTCATCCTTTGTATTTGAGATGAATTTAAAAAAGCTTTTTTCCAGTTCATCCATATCCTTATAATAATCAAAATGATCCTCTTCTATATTTGTCACAACGCTTATGAATGGATTATATTTCAAAAAGGAACCGTCACTTTCGCAGGCTTCTGCTATCACAAAATCACTTTTACCATAAATAGCATTAGAACCCAGCTCATTTAATTCACCACCAACAATAATAGTAGGATCCATATCCAGGCCCCTGAACATCATCGAGACCATAGAAGTAGTAGTGGTCTTTCCATGTGTCCCAGCAATAGCTATGCCTTTGCTTTTATTAAGTATCCACGATAGTATGTCTGACCTGCTATGGACAGGGATATTTTTTGACTTTGCTTCCAGTATTTCAATATTATTTTCGGGTATGGCAGCTGAGTAGACCACAATATCAGCATCAGCGATATTTGTGGCATTATGGCCCGTATATATCTTTATTCCCTCTTTTTTCAGGGAATCGGTATAGCGGGATTCCTTTATGTCTGATCCAGCTACTATACACCCCATACCATTAAGGACGAGAGCGATCGCGCTCATCCCGGCTCCTCCGATACCGACCAGAAAATAATTTGTATATTTGCTAAAATCATTATCAATCACCAATATTGCCCTCCATCAGTTTACCTGTAATTATTTTAAGACTTTCCTCCCCGGAATTAGGGATAGAGACTCTCATCATTTTTAAATATCTTTCCATACCATTTTTAAGAAAGTCCTTTATTATATCAGAAAGGGTCCTAACTGAAAGTTTGTTTTCCCGGAGGAGCACAGCTTTCCCCATATCCGCAATATATTTTGCATTATAAAACTGGTGATCCTCTATAGCGTATGGATATGGTATCAGTACTGAAGGAATGCCTGTTGCCGCAGTCTCAAATACAGTGTTTGCACCAGCTCTTGCTATTATCAGGTCAGCTAAGCTGTAGATCTGGTCCATTTGATCGATATATGCTTTAACTTTAAAAATAAGATTATCACTTTCTTTTATTTTGCCTTCCACAATTCTACTGATATCAGCATAATACCTGTTGCCGGAAATAAGCAAGACCTGAATCCTGTTATCTCTGGCGAATTCCCCGTAGAGGCCGACAATAGTATTATTTATCTTCTCAGCTCCCAGGCTTCCTCCAAAAGCTATGATCGTGAATCTATCTTTATTAAGACCCCATTTTCCATATGAAGGTACTGCTCTCCTGCACTCCCGGACCGCACGGCGCACTGGATTTCCCGAAAATACGACTGAGCCCTCTTTTGCCTTCAGGTATTTTTTCGTTTCCTTAAAACTGGTAAATACATACTTGGCTTTTGGTGAAAATAACTTATTCAATCTTCCAGGAATATAGTTCTGCTCATGTATTGAAAAATCAATTTTTTTTACCATTGCTGCCAGGAAGACAGGCGCACAGACATAACCTCCCATACCAAGTATTTCAGTTATCTTTTTCCTCCTCAGTATCTTTAGCGCCCTTACAAAACCGGGCATCATAGCAAATATAAAACCGGCATAACCGAAGAATTTTTTTAATGCAGATCTGCTCATCATAAGTCCGCGGGCCTTTACTTTATAAAAATCTATGCCCATGGCAGGTATCAGCTTGTACCCCATGCCTTTCTCGGAACCAATAAAGGTGAGACTTGAGCCAGGATATTTTTCCTGAAGGTATTCTATGACCGCCATTGCAGGATAAAGATGTCCCCCTGTTCCCCCTCCGGTTATAAGTATATTTTTATTTATCTTCTTTCTACCTTCCATTATTTATCCTATTATTTACATCTTTCTTTATTCTTCTTACAAGCAGGTTTTGTCTGGAAATATTAAGAAGGATACCCACACTTACCATGCTCAATAAAAGCGAGGAACCTCCGAAGCTTATAAAGGGCAGCGTGAGTCCGGTAACAGGGATCAAACCTATTACTACTGCAATGTTTATTATGGCCGGTACGGTTATAAGGCTTGTAAGCCCTGCGGCAAGCACTCTGCCATAATAATCATTTGTCTTTAAGCATACCCTGATACCAAAAAATGCAAATAACAAAAACAATATCACAATAAGCATTGTCCCTATTAAGCCGAGCTCCTCACCTATGATAGCAAAAATAAAATCAGTCTGCGCCTCAGGCAGATAGGAATACTTTTGTACACTATTGCCAAAGCCAAGTCCCAGGACATTCCCTGATCCAAGCGCTATAAGCGATTGGTTGATCTGAAAATTAAATCCACCGCCCTCACTGCTTCCATTGAAAAAAGCCAGGAGTCTTTCTCTCCTGTAATCCTCGAGAAACATATACCCGGTAGTTACCAGGGCCCCGATAAATCCAAGGCTGATCATATGTTTTAACTTCACTTCTCCAACATACATTATTATAAAGATTATTAGCCATATGACTACAACGGTACTCAAGTCAGGTTCCAAAAAAATAAGGACGGTCACAAGGCAAAGTATAAAAAATGACGGCCATAATATTCTCTTTATGCCCGGATTTTTAATATAAACTCTGCCAAGATGATCGGAAAAGAAAAACACAAGGGCCAGCTTAGTGAATTCAGATGGCTGGGGACTAAAAAACCATAGATCAAGCCATCTTTTTGCTCCACCGGATTCTATACTGAAACCAGGTATGAGGACAAGTGCAAGCATCCCTATGACTATAAGTATAAAAACATTTGAAAACTTGCGGTACTTCTTATAATCTATTCTTGTGGCGATCAGAAAGCATGGGAAAGATATTAACCACCATATGACCTGCCGCCTGATAAACCAGTATGAGTCATTAAATAATCTTTCGCCTACCGATATTGATGCGCTGGATATCATCACTATACCTATTATAGATAGGATAAGTGTGATTATGAACAGAAAATAATACTCAAGACCGATACTGAATATCCTGTGTCTTTTAACCTGTCTTTCCATCATATTTTCCCAAGTGATAGCACCAGTTTTTTAAACCTGTCTCCCCGGTCCTTATAGTCTTTAAACATATCCATACTCGCACATGCGGGTGAAAGCAAAAGTACCCCGCCAGGTTTAGTTATTTTAAATGATAGCTCTACTGCTTCTTCAAGACTACCTGATAGATGTATTTTGTAATTACCTGAAAGCGGCCCCAAAAGTCCATTTATCTTTGATGCGGCCTGTCCAATCAAAATAAGATCATTGACTTTTAATTCGATCATCTCTGCAAGCATCAGGAAATCCATATCCTTGTCTTTGCCTCCCAGTATCAGGGTTACTTCTTTTTCGAAGTCCTGTAATGCAGCAATGGTCGAGTCTGGATTTGTTGATTTTGAATCATTAAAACACCTGATCCCCGAAAGTACCCCAAGATATTCAATACGGTGATCAATAGCTTTATAATCCTTTACCGATCTTTCAATGGATCCGGGGGAGACACCGGCTAGCAGTGCCGGGATCATGGAAGCTATAATATTTGAAATATTATGCTTACCCCTGAGCAGGGTCCCGCCGGTATCGATACTTCCTGTATATCCTTCAAAATCAAAGAATATACTACTGCCGTCATACCGGAAATTATGTTCAGGGGAACTATTGAGACCAAACCTGATCAGCTGCGGATGTTCCATGTCTTTTTCAAGATCATGGATATTCTTTTCGACAAAACGGTCATCTATATTTAAAACTGCGGTATCATCACTATCCTGGTTAGAAAATAGATCAAATTTTAATTTTCCATAATTACTAAGACTGCCATGACGGTCCAGATGATCACTTGTAATATTTAAAAGTACTCCAATGTGAGGTTTAAATGTCTTCGTCCTCTCTAATTGAAAACTACTGACTTCTATCACACGCATGATATCATCATCCAGGACCACTCCGTCACTGGACAACTCAAGTGTATCTAGCAGCGGGAAACCGATATTGCCGCATGCTATAGAAGAAATTTTTGAATCAGAGAATATCTTATTTATAAGATTCACTACAGTAGTCTTACCGTTTGTACCGGTCACTGCAATAGTATTTTTCTTCTGCCCCGGACCCATAAGCGACCAGGCGAGCTCTAGCTCATCCCATATGGGAATATCTTTTTTAAAAGCCTCCTCAAATAAAGCTATATCTCCGGGTATTCCCGGACTAGAGATGATCAATTCGATACCCTCAAGCAATGAGATATCATCATTGGTGCAGCTGTCGATTATTATTTCAAGATATCTGCCGCTGTTTTTCATCTCCGGAGGACTATTCTTTACTATCCTCTTATATATATCTTCCCTGTCCAGGTTTACATCATTATCTACGGCCAATACCTTTCCGCCAAATCCCATAAGCATGGAAGCTGCAGAGATCCCGGTCATTCCAAGACCGGTAATAAGTATTTTTTTACATTTAAAAAAAGTATCAAGATCTATCACTATTAAACCTCTCGGGTTAATAAACTAATCTATGAATTTTAAATAATATATGAAAAATCCCAGTGCTGAAAAAATAGCACATATCAGCCAGAAACGTATTATCACCTTGATCTCCGGCCAACCCAATAATTCAAAATGATGGTGGATGGGAGCCATCTTAAAGACCCTCTTCCTTGATGTCTTAAACCATAACACCTGGATGATCACCGATAGAGTCTCTATCACAAATAATCCACCTATGACTATAAGCAGGATTTCCTGCTTGAGTACAATGGCTATAGCCGCTATAAGTCCTCCAAGTCCAAATGAACCAGTATCACCCATGAATATCTCTGCAGGAGCAGTGTTCCACCAAAGAAAACCTATGCAAGCCGCAAGAGCGCTTGCGCCTATCACTGCAACATCGATCCCATATGAGACATCAAGTATGGTCCATTCCAGGAATGCAATAAAACAAAAAGTCCCCAGCACAATAGAAGCACTACCCGCAGCCAGACCATCAAGCCCATCAGTAAGATTGACTGCATTAGTGGTTGAGAGGATTATAAAAACAGCGATTATATAATACCAATTTCCAAGTTCAAAATTTATATTTGTAAAAGGAATACTTATGTATGTCGCAAGATCGAGGACATATTTTGAAAACAATACAAAATATACACATATTATTGCCAGAAGGAATATTTTCACCCATCCCCTCAGACCAAGTGAGCGCTGCTTTTTAAGAGCCATATAATCATCAATAAAACCTACCATGCTGCATAAAAGCAGTATTGAGGTTATAAAGATCCCTTCCATGCTATAGTCCTCATGACGGTAATATTTTAGAAGACTGACTATTACAAATGCTGCGGTAGAAGAAAGTACAAAGATGACGCCGCCCATAGTAGGTGTTCCCACTTTTATAGAATGGCTCTTCGGGCCATCCATCCTTATTTTCTCACCAATGGATCTCTTTTTTTGAAAACTGATAAATAAAGGAGTCAATAAAAGGGAGATAAGACCCCCTATTGTAAGTGATAGAAATATCCAGTTCATTATTTATTACTCCTTCTTTATTAAAAGCTGCGTTTCAGCGGGACGGCCCCGCAGTCTGTTTAAATATACGAGATTATTTCTTCCATTTTATTTGCCCTGGAGCCCTTTATCAATACAATATCCCGGGGTTTGATAAGATTTTTCAAGCTGGTCCGGAATCCTTCCCTCTCCGGAAAATAATAACACTGCTGATCATCAGGATCGGTCCGGTTGTCCTTGAAGCCCCTATATATGTTTTTTGCAAGTTTACCTAATGCTATTAAAACGTCAATATCTTTTTTAATCAGATATTTTCCAATATCAAGATGAAGCTCTTCCGAACGGTCCCCCAACTCCAGCATATCACCAAGTATGGCCACACAACGTCTATTATTCTTCTCTCCTATCAGACCGAGTGTATCAATAGCTTTCCTCATCGAAAGCGGACTGGCATTGTAGCAATCATTTATAAGGGTTATATCACCTGAATCTATTATTTCCATCCTGTATTTCTCTACAGCCGCACTCTCAATACCATTCTTTATCTTACCGGGACTCACACCAAGATAATCACATATTCCAGCTGCAAGACAACCATTGTATATATTATGATATCCCGGAAGATTTAATCTTACCGAGGTCTTTTTATGGTCATTTTTAAAAAAATCAAAGCCAAATCTTCCCCACTCATCTGGAGCCAGGTCCATAAAATTATAATCAAGTCTATTATTGCGGCCAAATTCAATAATGTCAGCCCTGATATTATCCTTAATATAAGGAGTCATCGTATCGTCTGCATTAAGGAATAGTTTTCCTCCATTTTTATATATGATACTGGCGATCTCCGCTTTGGCCATGGCGATCTCCTTAAGATCAGTAAAAAACTCAAGGTGTGAATTTCCTATAGCGGTTATGGCACCGATGCTTACATTGCATATATCAGCAAGAGGGCCTATCTGGTTTTTACCTCTCATTCCCAGTTCTGCTACAAAAAAATCTGTATTTTTTCCAATATTTAACATCGCAGCTGCTACACCGATCTCAGTATTATGGTTTTTAGGCGTATGGACCACATCAAAGTCCTGGGACAATATGCTTACAATGATATCCCTTGCTGTGGTTTTACCTACACTACCTGTTATAGCAATAACCACAGGATCAAATCTTATCATGGAACATCGGGCAAGCTCCTGATAAAAAACCAGCACATCCTCTGCCTCCAGCACCAATTCTGTGAAGTTCTTTTTATTTTCATATTTCTTTAGGATCTTTTGTATCTTTCCTTTATGTTTCCGGCTATACACAAAACCTCCTGCTCCGGCCCTGACTGCATCTTCAATAAAATCATGGCCATCAAAGTTTTCCCCTTCTATTGGAATAAAGAAATCACCCACCGAAAGTGTCCTGGTATCTGTTGATATGCACTCAATAAAACCACCAGTATTGCCACTGATCATTGTCGCTGCTGTATCACTGACAACTAGATCTATTTTAATTTTTTCCTTTATTTTCATTTCTCCAGTTCTTTACTATTTCAGGATCATATAGATGTATCCTTCTGCCGTTCTCAAATTCCTGGTAATCTTCATGTCCTTTCCCAGCTACCAAAACGATGTCTGATTCCCCGGCTATACCCATTGCGTGATGGATAGCTTCTTTTCTGTCTACAATAGTCGTATAGCTTTTAGAACCCTCTTCCTTCAGGCCTTCCTCTACCATCATGATTATATCCTCAGGTCTTTCGGACCTGGGATTATCTGAAGTTATAATGGTGAGATCTGCGATCCTGGCAGATACCGCACCCATCAGTTTCCTCTTTTTTCTATCCCTGTCTCCTCCGCAGCCAAAAACTGAGAGTAGTCTTCCTCCGGGACCAAGAATGTCTTTCGCTGTCTTTAAGACATTTTCCAGCCCATCAGGTGTATGTGCATAATCAACTATTACTATAGGGCCGGGACCGTGATCGATTTTCTCAAATCGTCCGCCAAACCCCTCCATTGATTCCGGACCTGCCATTATATTGGTTTTTTTGATTCCGATCTCAAGTCCTGTACTTATAGCTGCAAGTATATTGTAAATATTAAAAACACCGCATAATGATGACCTGATCTCCATATCTTCCTTATTCTTCCTCTTCAATATCATACTTATCCCTGATATGGAACTCTTCATATCGGAGGCTCTTATACCTGCATTTTTATCTTCTATTGAATACGATACTTTATCCAGGTCCGTCATCTTATATAACTTTTTTCCAAAATCATCATCAAGATTTATTATGGCGCTTCTTCCGCCGAATATTTTACGGTAAGCCGGGTCAAAAAGCCTGGATTTGACTTCAAAATACTCATCTATTGTCCCATGATAATCCAAATGATCCTGTGACAGGTTTGTAAATACAAAATAATCAAAATCAATATGATCGACCCTGTGCAGATCTATAGAATGAGAAGACACTTCCATGCAGACAAATTTCACATCATTTTTCAGGCTCTCCGAAAAAAATCTTTGCAGGTCAAGCGATTCAGGTGTTGTCCTGTCCATATATACTTCTCTCTCATCAATATATGATTTAAATGTACTGATGATGGAAGTCTTAAAGCCTGCATCCTTTAAGATTGAATTTATCAGATAGCAAGTGGTCGTCTTTCCATTTGTTCCGGTTATTCCTATTATTTTCAATGATCTTGAAGGATTGCAGAAAAAGTTGGCACTCACTTGCGGCAATACTGCTCTTGTATCTTTAACTATTATCTGGATGATCCCAGGCGGCAGGTCCAGCTTCCTTTCGGATATTACAGCTACCGCTCCTTTTTTCACAGCATCACGGGCAAACTGGTGTCCATCCAGCTTAAATCCTTCAATAGCTACAAATAAAAAACTATTTTTTACTGTCCTGGAATCTATGGAAATATCACTAATTTCTATTCCGGTATCACCATATATTTTTTTTACAACTATACCCTCAAGTATGCTGGAAAGCCTCATAAAGTATCTTTCTATCTAAGAAGCCTGTCCGGGAACTGGATCTTTGCCTGAGCCCAGTTCTCGGACAGGCTTC
>RCNB010000939.1_pt1 | contig 18805 bp, 14 predicted proteins | sample 2041321 | NCBI WGS metagenome assembly RCNB01 (sample SAMN09708232, study PRJNA481090) | Marine sediment metagenome, whole genome shotgun sequencing project. | reverse complement strand
GGAAAGTTTGAAAACGGATAGTTTTCATGAAATGTTAAAACTTTCTTCCGTTGGATACCTCGATGGCTCTGCCTCGGGGTAGTTCATTTCCGAACAAAAGATAGTAAGCGAGTTTGCCGATTACAACAATAGAAAACTGAAATTTTCACTGGTGTCTTCTAAATATTTTTGTCTATTATCAAGACCATCTCTTATTGAATGAGACTAACTAACTTTATTTCTGCTACGCCCTAAAAGGTTGGGCGTCTTCTAAAGTACAATTTTTGAGACGTATTAAGTCTACTGAGTAATTGGTAATATTGGTAATATTGGTAAAGTAACTGCCAACCGCTATTCCACATGATTAAGTTCTTTCTTTATCAAATCATTGTTTTGGAATGTCCCGTGAAATGAACGTTTTATGGCAAGAATCGATTTCAGATATGACTATTTGATATGTTTTGATTTTAAAAAAATATTTTCTTAAATTTATAGAATAAAGAATTACATCATTTGTGCTTATTTAGCTCATAAATTGCAAAGCGGTGTACAGCTTGAAATTAGCAAAGTAAAATATTGAAAGTCAAAGTGGCACGATGGTTCTTTTAAGTCTGGCATCTCGACTTTTAACATTTTGCTAACACTTAAACCCTGTCAATTGATTGACAGGGTTTTGTGATTATACGCGAAATTGCAAATCAACCCAAATAGCATCAGATTTCATATTGAACGTGCCTTATAAGAAATTAATAGTGCTCCACTTTATGAGATTGCTTGCCGTAAAACCTCCTTGATCCGATTGGCTACAATAGCGACCTGCTCTGGTCTTAGCAATACCAAGCCGACACTCAAAAGTGCCTCACCATCTTTTTGCCCGAGAGCACAGAAAATACTTGGTGTTCCGCTCTTTAAGGCCTCATGAACTTCTTTAGGGGTTATCTTGACCTGTTTTTGATCCCAGGTCACATGTAGGCTGGGTACTACATTTGCTGGTCCGTCAGGTACATGGGTCGCTCCCTTTACACTTCGGATGGTTACGATTTCCGATTTAATGCTTTCGGCACGGGCTAGCCAATCTTGCCACTCTTTTTCGTGGTCACGTTCCAAGTAACTTTTTAGCGCGGCATACATACCGAACATCTCTTCTTTGTTTACTTTCATAGGCCTGCCGATTGGTGCTTCATGTGGGCTACTGTTCAGTTTAGCGGCCTCGATCAGGTCTTTCCTGCCGAAAAGTATACCTGCGCTCTGAGGGCCCCGAATCATCTTGCCACCAGAGAAGGTAACTAGATCAAACCCCATTTTTTGATATTTGAATAGGTTTTCTACAGGAGGAACATCGGCTGCAGCATCTATAAAGGAAGGGATGTTATGTCCCTTACAAACGGCTACAAATTTTTCATGGCTTATCGAATCTTTGATGCCAAACCACGATACGGCACCATTAAAGAAAAGGGCCATTATTGTGTTCTCGTTAATGGCCTTTTCCATTTCGTCCGGGCCCTCTACCTCTATAATCTTTGCACCAGTAGTGGTAATGGCCTGATCGAAAAGGTAGCGATGGCTTTTTTGCATGATGACTTCGGGGCCCGGCCCGGGGATATGAGGCAGTTGTTTTCTCTTTTCAGCATCGGTGCCCGTAATGACGGCTGCCGTACCCAATACTAATGCGGCTGCAGCTCCGGAGGTAACCATGGCCGCCTCGCAATGTAGCATTTCGGCCATCTTGGCTCCGATTTTGTCCTGTAGCTCGTACATATCGGCAAAGTCGTGTGCTGTTGCATTGATTGCCTCCACTGTTTCGGGCATCATTAAAGACCCCGATAAAAACGTCATGGTTGCTCCTGCATTGATGACACGGGTAATACCCAGTTCTTCGAAATAATCATGGGTTTTTGGAGAAGCGATCGCTTTTTCTGTCGCTTTTTTATCGTTCGCAACGGCCATATGTCCAAGACCGACCAATGCTGTTGTCGAAGCCAACATTTTTTTTATCGCTGACCTTCTTTTAGTTTTCATCTGTTGTTATTTGATTGGTCTCTTTTATTCAAAACCGCTTTTATTTACTGGATATTTTTCTGATTTCGGCCACTTCTTCGGGATCTATGCCGTTTGAACTATTGCCAAAATTCTGCCTGATATACGTTAGAATGAGGGCTATGTCTTCGTCTTTCAGGCGGTCTTGCTTGGGCATCACGTTGTTATACGATTTGCCACGGACCATGATCTCGCCTTCAAGGCCGTTCAATATCACATCTATCAACCTTTCCTTGTCGCCAGTAACCCAATCGGAATAGTTCAAAGGCGGAAAGCGATCGTTGCCCCGCCCGTTCTTCTGGTGGCAAAGCGCACAATGTGTATTATAAAGTCTAGCACCTTCCGCCATATTTCCCTCTTTTGGGAAAAATCCATCCTCTTCGGTAGCTACAATATCCTTTACCTCATCGGGAATTTTTAAATTCGGGGCCTGTTTTTTTCGTTCTTCCATTTTCGCCAATTGCGCTTTGCCGAATTTTCCCCTATCTCCTTTGTACATTACGCGCCATATCTTGCCCTTTTCCGAATCGGATATGTATATCGAGCCGTCCGGGCCCATTGCAAGTCCCATGGGCCGATATTTGGCGTCACTGGTATTGATAATAGTATCGACTCCGGCAAAACCATCGGCGAAAACTTCCCAAGGTCCTGAGGGCATTCCTTTTTCCATGGGTACAAAGCCAATAAAGTAGCCCGTTTGCGGATAGGGAGCACTGCTGGTAGAGCCGTGAAATGCCATAAAAGCCCCATTTTTATAATGCTCGGGAAACTGGTCTCCCGTATAGAACAAAAGGTCGTTGGGGGCAAAATGCCCTTGAAACCCTACTAAAGGCTTTTCCAATGACTTTACATTTTCACCTTGCTTGATCCCGTCCCCGCCGTATTCGGGACTTAGAAAATAATCATCCTTTATCTGATTGTAATAATGGTATGGCCAGCCCCCATCGGAACCGTATTTAATCTTTAAAAAAACTTCAGAAGGCAATACGGAGCCTTCCCATACCGAAAAGGTCTCGGGCCAGGTATTGTAAAGATGGTCCCTGCCATGAACAATTGTGAACAGGTTATCATCCTGATCGTTCCATTCCAAGGCTACGACACTTCTCAGGCCCGTGGCGAACTTTTCCCCGTCCTTTTGAAACTGCCCTTTTTTATTCGCATCGAACTTCCATACGCCCGCCCTGTGTTCAAGGATGGGGCAGGGGTTTATACCGGGTGACATGAATACCCTATCATCTTCTTGACAGGCATCAGAGGGCGCCCCAAAGACGGTGTATAGATTTCCCTTTTTATCGAACGCTATGGGTTTGGTGTCGTGTTGCCTTGGGGGCTGGGTGTCGCGCACTATCAGTTCCATTTCGGAATCCGGTACCAACTTATCGGTCAATTTTTGACGGAAGATGCGGGTTACGGAACTAAAATAGAGATAGCCGTTATGAATGCGCATCGCCGTTCCGTAGCTGCTTTTGTCGAGATAATCGTTAAAAGTCTTTATAATATCGGCCTTGCCGTCGTTGTCGATATCCCGTAGGGCAGCGTTTCCTCCCAAGGAATCGGGAAACCGCAACTTTACGTAGATGTCACCGTTGTCGTTTACGGCAAGGTGTCTGGCACGGCCCTTCAGGCTATCGACCACGACCACTGCTTCGAACCCTTCCGACAAAAAAAGTCCACCATTGCCCTTATCGCCAGCGGGCAATTCCGGGGAGCATTGACAAAGGCTTAAACAAACTAGAAAGGTGAAAATGTATATGGGCCAATTTCTACCCGATGTTACTATTTCATAAGAAGATTTAGATTTTTTTCTCATGTAATACAAAGCATTATTTTTGAAATCGTGATACTCTTATCATCTTTATAAAGATAATCCAATTTTATATTCGAACAAAGTCAGATTTAAGAAGATGCCTTCAAAAGTCCCTCAAAAATTCGTTTCCCGACAATTTTCTCATGTCCCGGCTTTAACATAAATATGCTCAAATATTACAGATACGACAGAACCTGTTTAAGGGGCTAGACGAATGGTTCTGTCTCATCTGTCAAAATTTACAATAATTTGGTCATAACAAAATAAATATTTAGACTAATCTTCAGGTACTTACGTTTTTTAAGTTTCCTACTATCTTCTAAAAATAGTCTCAAATATCACAGATGCGACAGAACCCTAAATTGGGCTTGTATGTATTAATATCAATGCATTAATCCATATGAGATGCTTATTTTTGGAGCGTTAAATTAACTAGGACTTCCAAAGCATATGGAAATTGCTTAATAAACCTTAGTAAATTCACAAACTTCAAGTACAATCACTTTTGGTTATTGATCTAACAAATACCAATAAAATTTAGAAAAAATGAAAAGTATTCTTGGCATTCTGATTTTTTTAATCACTTTTAGTTCTGCATTTTCTCAGAATGAAGATGATAAGCACCCAATTCTTAAGGATAGATATTCTATTGGACTTGGCTGGTATTTTCCGAACAGAGATGTGAAACTTGGGGTAGCGGGTAATATCAACACAGAAGATATAGATGATTTAGAAGATATAGACTTTGACGAGACACTTGGTCTTAATGAAGGGGATAACACTTTTAATTTAAATTTCACCTGGAGGTTTTCCAGGAATAAATTATGGTCTGTACGCGGAGAGTATTTTAAAGTCGGGAGCACAAAAAATGTAACCCTGGATGAAGAGATAGAATGGGGTGATACTACTTATCCGGTGGGTGGTGAAGCCAAGGTATCTTTTGGGCTTGGCTTATACAGAATCTTTTTCGGAAGAGCTATAAGTACCGGTCAAAAGCATGAGTTGGGTGGAGGCCTTGGTATACATGGCCTTAATGTTAACGCTTCAGTAGAGGGTGAAGGCTTTGTTGGCGATGAATCAGCTGGTATTAGTAGGAGTGAGGTATCGATATTTCTTCCCTTACCCAACATTGGTCTATGGTATATTTGGGCTCCTACGGATAAATGGGCATTTTCCGCCAGTGTGGATTGGTTTGGTATAAAAATAGATAATGTATCTGGTGGTTTATGGAATGTTAGTCCGGGGGTTACTTACCAGATTATAAGGAATCTTGGGGTGAATCTTAATTATCAGTTTTTAAATTTTGGCGCGGATGTAGATAGGGATAATTTTAAAGGTAGTTTTGATTTGACATTCGGTGGCCCTTCCTTTCGTATTATAGGTAACTTTTAAATCAAAGCGGATTTAAATTTTACGTTTAAAGTTTATTATGAAGAATTATCATCGGATTCTCTTGGTGACGCACCTAGAAAGACTTGGGTAACAGATATAGGTGGTCGTGCAAGTTGGGTCCTTCCAAAGATATCTGGGCTCTGTATAACCTGAGAATTATATTTCTGAACTTATCTGAAGAGTCACATAAAACAAACGTTTTATGTGACTAATCGATTTCAGATATTGCTATTTGATTAGTTTTGATAAAATAATAGGTTTCCCTAAATTTATAGGATAAAGAATTACGTCCCTTGTGCTTATTTGTATTAAAAATATTAAAGAGGTGTGCGGTTTAAAATTATCAAGGTAAAGTATTGTAAAAGGGTGTGTTACGACCATATTTCTAGATCTGCCACCCTAACGTACTAAATAGCTAACTGTATACTAAAAGGGTATTCATGCAGATATAAAAAACATTAAAAGCCAGAATTAATTTAAAGGTATATATTAAAGATGCAATACATTATAAAAACGTTTCTTGATTAAAGATAGATTAATCCAGGAGTAGTTTTTTCTATTAATTCATATTGAGAACAGACTCCAATGCTGTTATGTTTTCATTCATCATTTCTGTAAAATCGAGTTTTGTAGGTTTGTTTGCACAAGGCGAAAAAACCACAATCTCTGTAAGCCCAATGAAAATAAATTTGTAGCCTAGACAACTGCGAATATTGATAAACTGGCAAATATTAATATATTGGAAAAACCTTAGGCTAGTAAAATTGCTAGCTCCTTAAAACAAAATTAATAGTGATCAAGACAGCGTTTCTCAATGATTAAATTCGTTCGGCTTTTTAGTTGCCTTATGCTTATGGTGCTTGTAATTTCCTGCAATGAAAAGGAGAAGTACACATCAGTTTCAGATTACGAAGCAATAGAAGATAAAACATACGTAGGTTCGCAAACCTGTATTGAATGTCATACGGAAGCGTATACTAAATGGGAAGGATCTCATCACGATTTGGCCATGCAAATAGCGAATGATGCTACTGTTCTTGGAGATTTTAATAATGCAAAAGCTGAGATTGATGGCGTCTCCTATCTTTTTTTTAAGAAAAATGAAGAGTTCTTTGTTAAGGTCAAAGAATTGGATAATTCTGAAACAGAATATAAAATCACATATGCTTTTGGAGTAAGGCCGTTACAACAATATCTGGTTGATTTTGGTAAAGGAAAAAAACAGGTATTAAGAGTTACTTGGAATGTTCTAGAGAAGAAATGGTATCATCAATACAAAGGAGATACCATTGTACCCAATGATTGGTTGCACTGGACTCAGGCTGCGCAGAATTGGAATACGATGTGTGCCGAATGTCATTCTACCAATTTGCAAAGAAATTATGATGTGGGGTCAGATGCCTTTCAAACCACCTATAGTGAAATAAACGTGGCTTGCGAAAGCTGTCATGGGCCGGCCAAAGACCATATAACTTGGGCTACTAAAAGTCCGTTGGGTAAAAACACGCATATTTTAAAGGGAAAAGATCAGACCCAACAGTTAAACCAATGTGCCGGTTGCCATGCACGGCGTGCTAAGCTAACTGCTAACACGGAGCCAGGAAAGAAGTTTGAAGATCAATTCATTTTGCAAACCCTCTCCACAGAATATTATCATGGGGATGGCCAAATAGATGATGAAGATTATGTGTATGGTTCTTTTAGGCAAAGTAAAATGTATGCCGAAGGGGTGAAATGCAGTGATTGCCATGACCCCCATTCCCTAGACCTTAAGTTCGAAGGAAACAATTTGTGTTTGCAATGCCATACCCCTGCAGAGTACAACACAGAAAAGCATCATTTCCATGCAGAAAATACCGAAGCAAGTTTATGTATCAACTGCCATATGACAGGTAAGAATTATATGGGCAATGATTTTCGTCGGGATCATAGTTTTAGAATTCCCCGCCCTGATCAGTCCGTTGCATATGGCACCCCTAATGCATGTACTGGATGTCATGAAGATAAGACTGATGAATGGGCGGCGCGTACTATTAAAAAATGGTATGGCAATAAACGGCAGGCACATTTTTCAGATGCCTTATTGGTAAGTAGTAAAACAGATATTAAGGTATCTGAAAGACAAATGTTAGATAGGTTTATTTATGACCTGAATTCTCCAAATATTGCCAGGGCCAGCGTTATTCAAAATTTGAATTTCACGAACCAAGAGCAATTCAATACCCTACTGAAAGCCCTTAATGATTCTTCTGCATTGGTCAGATATCATGCATTATTGAAGTTTAGGGCATTGGCCCCTGAAATTAGAACATCAATCGCAATAAAGCACATGAATGACTCCGTAAAAATGGTAAGAATCGGGGCTGCCCAATTAGTAATTGGTATAGATGAAAGCAATTTTAGCGCAAGGGATAAAACAGGCTTGAACAGATCTTTAGAAGAACTTGAAACCATGTTATTTGCCAATGCAGACTTCGCTTCAGGAAGATTGCAACTAGGAGATTATTATTTGCAGAAAAACGACATCAATAGTGCAATCAAGCATTATAATATGGCATTGCAAAAAGACAGTTTGCTTATTCCGGTATATTCCAATTTGGCAACGGCGTATACCTTGGTTAAAGAGTATGCAAACGCAATTCAAATTTTTGATGAATGGGTATTACGTAACCCAAAATTAGGGCGCCCACATTTTTTAAAGGCTTTATTATATTTTGAGATGAAAAATGATGCAGGTGCCGTATCAGAATTAGAATTGGCGATAAAATTAGATCCTAATGATACTAGGTCCATGTATAATTTGGCCACTTATTATTACACGGACAACAAGAATTTGTCGCTTGCAGAAGGTTTTGCGAAGAAGGCAGTTAGCATTGAACCAGACAATCAAAATTATAAATATTTATTGGCCTTAATATATCAAAATCTCGGACAGGTAGAAAAATCGCAGCGGCTAATGAAGCAGTTACAACCTCGCCAATAATGGTAGGTAACTTCCCCTATTTAGGTTTTTCTCATATCTTAAAATTTTGGTAAGTATCGGCTTCATCCATGCACAGGACGATTAACTGGTCGTCGTTATCTGTCTTTCTGTTTTACTCATTTTCGGCCACCGGATTCACCAGTATTTGACGGCTTAAATTATCTGCCTTTAACAATTTATTGATCTCACCCTAATCAATGATTTTCTCATGATTGGTATCGTGGTAGACCACTTGTATTCCGATTAGCAATATCCCTTTATTCCTCAGTATAGGGACTAATTCATCATAGGTTTTAACTACCATGGACTTATGCCGTTCGGACTTTAAATCGACCGTATAGAATTCGTTAAATTCATTGTAAGTAAGTACTTTATCCAGCACTTTCGAAACCCCGTGATTTAGCAAACTTTCCTACAATTTAAACCAACCTTTGGGTATGACATGTAGACCCAATCGTTTGACAGCATCTTCAATGGTAACAACACTCAGAAGCTTCGTGGTGTGTATAATAAATTCCCTAGGAAAAACTCCCTTTACGATTACAATACCCTTAACACCATCAATCTTTTCTAAGAACGATTTTATTTTTTCGATTTCTTCATCAGAAGAAGCATTGGTCCCAAAAATTCTTCCATGATTTCCTGGGATTACATTTTCTGTAAGTATGCTCATATTATTAAATTTTCGTTTTAAATGATAGAGTACTACTAGTACAAGTGTAATCTCAATATTAATCTTTTTTTATTGCAGGGAAATATAGAACGTCGGGAACTCCGTATTATGCTTAAAATCCTAACTAAAGTTATTACTCGATTTGACGCCATTTAAAAATTGGCGACTCCTATGATTTACATGAACCCCAATGTTGATTTGGTAGGTTACTTTGTTCAAAGGTATTTGATATTTATTTTTTGTCTAATGACATAAATCATTTTAGGCCAACCCAACAAAATGTAAGTTTGGATTAAACCTTACGGGTTGGAGAAAATACTAAGGTCTTTCTTCGGTATAGCATATGCATAAATAGATTAAAATTGAACATTTATGAAAACGATAACTCCCGTAGTGTTTTTTATATTGTTACTGTCACAGACAGCCTGAAATCAACAAAAAAAACAAGGATATCAAGGGTAATGAATTCATATTTTCCAAATAGTACTGATGCGTTAATATTTAATTGTCAAATAAATTCATTTGTTCATTGAAATTTTGATTTGAAAAATCTTCTGTAAGCAGTTCTGCGATGGACGTTTTATCCATGGCGGATATACCAAGTATTTTTAGTATCTCGTATATTGTTAGGTTGCTGCGTAAGGTGTGTTTGATATTCGCTATGATCAAGTGGGTGCAAATTGCCGTCCATACATGGATGTTGACCGCATTCTCCGAATGCCCCCATAGTTTCTTTATGGTCAGGTTCTGCTTTATCCACTTGAAGAACACCTCTATTTGCCACCTGTTCCTATACAGTTTTGCTATTTCAAGAGCCGAGACTTCATGGTTGTTGGTCAGAAAATATAACGTTATATCCTTTCCGCTATCGTGGTATTCCACTAATCTTAGTGGTTCGGGGTATAACTTTTTGGACCTGCACCCATTGAGCAGAACGGTCTTGTCGCTTCTCAGACCTGTTTTCATGTTTATGTTGTAGTTCTGGCAAGTGACGGTATAATCCATATTGGCCTTGGCCCTTGACACGAAGAAAGCGCCGGCAAGATCTATATTGTAAAGCGCCTCGAAGTCGATATAGGCCTTGTCCATTAGATAGATCGCCCCGAACACCGGCATTAATACATCCAATACATTGCTGTCGTGGTATTTTCCGTCCGTGACCAGCACAAAGGAAGGGATGTTACCGCGTAGGTCCAGTAGAGTGTGGATCTTTATGGCCCCTCTGGAATATTTTCCCGGTGCCCATTGAAAAAGTACCAGGCTAAGTGAGATCGTGGTCGAATCCAGCGCGAACACTTCATTGTCCAGTTTGATATTGGGTATGGGGGTGTCCGCATAAAGAGGCCGTACCTGACTGATCAAGTACCGTCCAAAGTCCGCGAATATCCTCCAATCCCTGTTTTCATTGGCGCGTGATAGCGAGGACTGGTTGACGTGGGCGCCCGTTCCCAAATGGTACAACTTGTTCTTGTGCGCTTTGAGGCATGTAGAGATATCCCTGAGAGAATTAAGGGCGGTCAATTGACCGAAGAACAATTGGACGAACTGGTTCCAACAATTGAAATCGCGAGTTCTATGATCACCATTGTAGCGCTTGACACATTTCCCGAACTCATACTTGTTCACATGTTGTAGGACTTGGGCAAAAATGTATTTTCCAGAATTCATTACGGTCTCATTTAGACCGCTAAGCTAAAATTCATTTCAAATCAAAAAATCAAAGAACGTCTTGAATGTACCGTAAACATTATATTACAACAAAAAATTAAAAAGTTAACGCATCACTAGTATTTTCCAAAAGAGAATTTACGGGCAACATCTTCTTTCTTTTAGTATCTAGGAATGATTTCCAATCCTATCATACGTGCTGTTTAAAAGACAGGATAACCACTTGGTACTATCTGAATTTACAGAAAAGTCTGTTACAAAAACTACTACTTAAACTGACCTAGATCAGTTTAAGCTACTTTGTAATGGCGTACATTTAATTGATTTTTTTTGGTAAAAGTAAAGTATGATCAATAAAATTCTAATAGCGATAGATGGTAGTGATTCTGCCCTTAACGCAGCGAAGTACGGCATACAACTGGCAAAGCAAGTTCATGCGGCATTGGAGCTGGTTTATGTAGTAAGATATTCAGCCGGTAATATCGATGGCGGTATTTTTCCGGCAGAGATTGAAGCACAGGAAAAGAAAAAGGCCATTCAACTTATCAATAAAATAAAAGGGGATTATCCGGACATCAAAATTCAGGATTTCGAAACCAAAGGGCAACCTGGAAAAGAGATAGTCAAAGTCATACAGAGTTGGGAAGCCGACTTACTAATTATCGGTCACCATACCCATCATTTTTTAGAAGGCTTATTGACCAGTAGCATAGAAAAAAAATTGTTGAAGTATCCCAAAATTCCTGTTTTGATTATTCCTGAAAATTATAATTTCTGATAAATTTGTATTCCCCAATTTTGTAGGTCTAAACCCTTTCGATTTCAATTATTTGTCTTGGATTCTATCAACCCCGGATGGTTTTTCCTTAAAAAAGAGTTTCGAAGGGGATCTATTTTTCTTAGCATTTCGTTCATGTCCATAGGTTGTCTTTTCCAGCGGTCAAAGAAATAGTCATCATTATAAAAGTCTTTCATAAAAAGGGAGTCGCGCCCCGGTAAATAAGAAAAACGTTCGTTCCAGTTAAAAGGATTGTTTTCCTCAAAATAGCATGAAAAAAAATCATGATGCTATCCAGATTTACCATCACGGAATCTCCCTCGCTATCGGAATATGAATATATAGAATCATATTTAGTCAAATTTCCTTGTTCATCATATACCCTATGCACATCCCATTGGCCTTTAGGCTGCTTAACGCTATCCTTTTTTTGTTTGGTTTCTTCTTGCTTTTTTCCCTTTTCCTGTCCATTACATCCGTAAGGAGCATTAAGAAAAAAGTGCCGTCATACTTTTCATGATATATGATTTTTAAGTTAATTAATGCTACTTCTAATAGTGTCCTTAATATTCGACCTGCCCTTCCGGACATTAATCATAGCTTTTAGGTAGTCGGTCTATAAGTAATACTGCAACAAATTAAGATTGGAGCCATGTAGTGCAAAATGATTTAAATCATTCTGTATGTGCTTTTCTAGAAATAGCTTTGAAAAAATAAGTTACAGATTTAATAAAATAGATGAACCATGACAAAAGATTTTCCAAAACATTATGACACGCTGACGGAGTTAATGAAAGAATTGGGTGCCAAAATCCCTTCCACCATGACAGCGTTCGGCAGTTTGCACGAAGCAAGTATTGCCGATAGTGCCCTAACTTCCAAAACAAAGGAGCTCATAGCCTTGGGCATTGCCATTACCGTACGTTGTGATGGATGTATTGCATTCCACGTTCACGACTCCTTAAAATCGGGTGCTACCCCCGAGGAAGTCACAGAGGCCATTGGGGTGGCAATTATGATGGGTGGCGGACCATCGGTAATGTACGGCTGCGAGGCCTTGGAGGCGCTACAGCAGTTCCAAAAATTGGAGAAAAATTGAAAGTAGAACAGAAAAAACAAAAATTATGGAAAAAGAAGTACTGTACAATTCGAATATGCATTTTGAACATAAACAATGGAAAGGAGAGCTTTTTTTTTGGGAAGACGAATTGAAGTCATTTAAAAATAGACTGAGTGAGCTTGTCAGTCGTTGGACCGATAAAGAAGTATTGGCCCAACTGGAACATTATCAAAATGAATTTATCCTTCATAATGAGGTTATAGACACCCTCCAGCATGAAATCAACATTCATGAAACAGAAATGGCCGAACATAGCAAAAAGGGAGAGGACGTACTGAACACCCATTTTGTTAAAAACCATCTGGAATTCAGAAACCGGATGGAAACACAGAGGCAAATATATGCAGACCTTAAAAAAGGGTTTTTCCGCTTTCTTTCAAAATATATGTGATTATCCATGCTAGGGGGTTAAACTTCCAAAAAAGAAAGAATTTATTAGGTATGCCATGCTGTTTAATATAGTGGCAAAGTATGGTTTTGAAGATGCTATGGCCGGGGGTCAGTTAAAAAAGTTAATTCCGAAAAAGCTATCTAGAAAAACACCCCAATACCGAAAAAATCATTTCTTTTTCAAGATATGAACGCATTCGAATGGTATTGGAAGAATTGGGGGCAAACTATGTTAAACTAGGGAAGATATGTTGCCCCCAGATTTAATAAGGGAACTGTAGAAATTATAGAATCATTTGCAGCAATTGATACAGCCACTTCGAATGGCCCTGTGAAGCCTTTATCAAGTATATGAACGTGCTTTCCGATTTGCAGATGAGGCTTCAAGATAAAGTTAAAACGGGATCGGCAAGAACAAGGCGTACGAAAAACACACAAGTTTAAGTATCTAAAAAACAATAGATGAAACCATCCATTATCAACAACCAAGTATATGGTTTTTTGCCGACCGACATTGACGGGGTAGATACACTTGCGGATCTTGCCCTCGACCTACGATGGTCGTGGAACCATGCCGTAGACGAAATCTGGTATCAGCTTGATCCAGATCTGTGGATGGAAACCCATAACCCATGGGTAGTTTTGCAAAACGTATCCCGTGATCAGCTTAAAAAGCAAATGGCCGACCCAACTTTCAGGAAAAAGATAGACGAAATGATGGAGTTGAAAGAAAAATCAATTTCTGAGCCCGCATGGTTTCAAAAAACCCATCCGAATGCTCCTCTTAGCTGTATCGCATATTTTAGTATGGAATTCATGCTCAGCGAGGCGCTACCTATCTATGTAGGGGGGCTGGGTAATGTTGCCGGTGATCAATTAAAATCGGCTAGCGATTTAGGGGTACCTGTCGTCGCCGTAGGATTACTCTACCAGCAAGGCTATTTTAGACAGATCATAGACCGGTATGGAACCCAACAGGCACTTTTTCCATACAACGATCCTGGCCAACTACCCATAAGCCCATTACGTTTGCCCAATGGCGAGTGGTTAAGATTGGCGATAGACTTATCCGGGCATACTGTTTGGCTGCGCACTTGGCAGGTTCAGGTAGGGCGTGTAAAGCTTTACCTAATGGACAGTAACGACCCTGCAAATAATCCGATTCATAGAAGGATTACGAGTGAGGTCTATGGCGGGGGATCCGACCTTCGTATTCAGCAGGAAATTATATTAGGAATCGGGGGATGTAAATTACTCCATGCGTTGCAAATAGAGCCAGAAGTTTACCATATGAACGAAGGTCATGCCGCATTTCTGGTATTGGAGCGTGCCCGTATTTTTATGAAAGAAAAAGGAACAAGTTTTCAGGAGGCATTGGCTAGTACCCGGGCGGGTAACATTTTTACGACCCATACCGCTGTTGGTGCAGGTTTTGATCATTTTGACCCTTCTTTGATGTGGCAGTTTTTTGGAGCTTATGCCAAGAATGATCTGGGTATTGATTTTAATGATTTGTTAGCGTTGGGCAGGGAGAATCCTTATAACTCCTCAGAAAGGTTTAATATGGCTTTTTTGGCCATTCGGGGAAGCGGTGCCGTGAACGGGGTGAGTCGTTTGCACGGAGAAGTGAGCCGCCAACTTTTCGCGAATATGTTTCGGCGTTGGCCAAAAGATGAAGTACCTGTCGGTTCAGTAACCAACGGAGTTCATATGCCTAGCTGGGATTCGGAATTTGCGGATAAAATCTGGACAGAATTTTGCGGAAAAGAGCGATGGCGGGGAAATCTCGAAACCGTAGAAGGAGATATTTCAGGAGCGTCCGATGCCGAACTGTGGCAACTTCGCAAAGATTCGCGAATCAAATTGGTCGATTATATACGGGAGAGATTTACTAAACAAACAAAGGCTGCTTCGGAATGGCCCGAAGTTGCCGATATAGCAACTGACATCTTTGATCAAAATACATTGACATTGGGTTTTGCAAGACGTTTTGTGCCCTATAAAAGGCCAAATCTACTTTTACACGATGCGGAGCGGTTTATTCGCATATTGACGAATCCTGAGCGTCCCGTACAACTTGTCATTGCAGGAAAATCGCCACCTTTTGATGAATCGGGAAAAGCACTTATACGACAATGGGTACAGTTCATCGAACAACATAATTTATATCGGCATATAGTCTTTTTAAGTGATTATGACATGTTGTTGACGGAACATCTAGTGCAAGGCACCGATGTATGGGTCAACACGCCTAGGCGCCCTTGGGAAGCCTGTGGCACAAGTGGCATGAAGGTACTGGTCAACGGTGGTATCAACTTATCCGAATTGGATGGCTGGTGGGCCGAAGCTTACACTCCAGAGGTGGGGTGGGCATTGGGCGACACCTACGAACATGGTAATGACCCCAATTGGGATGCAATGGAAGCTGATGCATTATATCGGATACTTGAACAAGAGGTTGTGCCCGCATTTTATAACCGGAATAAAGATGGTATCCCTGAGCATTGGGCAGCAAAAATGCGAAGTAGCATGGCAACATTGACACCAAAGTTTTCGGCCAACCGTGCTGTACGGGAATACACAGAGGAGTATTACATACCTGCTGCCGTCAACTATCTAAAAAGAGCCGCTAAAAATGGCAGTGTTGGGAAGAGAATCGTAAGCACTAGAAACGACTTGAGGAACAAATGGAACGGTATCTCTTTTGGGGAAACCGCCATTGATCATGTCGAAGGTGGTTTTCAGTATAATATGTCGATATCCCTGAACGCCATAGACCCTAAGACCATTTTGATTCAACTTTTTGGAAATGGGTTGAATGGAGGGATGCCGGAAATTATAAAAATGGAGATTGTGGACGAACAAAAAGAGGGAGTATATAGATGTCACGCCCATGTAAACACTACACGACCCGATGGCCATTATACCGTACGGATTATACCGAATTACGAAGGTATTTCAGTACCCTTGGAAGATAATCTGATACGATGGCAACATTGAATTGGCGGTATTCTCCATTTTTATATCAAACAACAATAACTTCTTCAATAGATTAAGTTTAATTATTTAAAATAGGATGACAGATTTAAAAACAAACCAATGTATCGCCATTCTGAAGAACAATTACCTTGGTCGCTTGGGCTATATTGCAAAAAACAGCCCTTATATCGTTCCAATTACCTATTTCTATTATGACGACTCCAATAATTCGATTATATGCTATTCAGGGGAAGGTCATAAGATAGAAGCGATGCGTAAAAATCATTCCGTGTCCTTACAGGTCGATGAAATTGACTCCGTAAACAAATGGCGCTCGGTCTTAGTGCATGGTGTATTTGAAGAACTTAAAGGAATCGATGCCAGACATTTACTACACGAATTTGCCGAAGGCGTAAAAAGTATTATTTCCAAAAATGAACCTACCATGCCTCATGCTATAGGTGATTTTTCGAGTAAAATACATCAAGAAAAGATTCCCATAGTATATCACATCAAGATTCTTGAGATTACCGGAAAAATAAGAAAAGCATAGACCTACTAGAATTAGCATTCCATCACCATTGCAGGGGTTCAGTTCGGCCAATGGTTTAATTATTAACTTTGAATACTAAGACGAAATAGCTTAAAAGAAGATTATAAGAAATGAATACTAACTTTTTGATACTGAAACTATGATAGATTTAAGAGCAAACGAAAGTATGCGTATTCTCAGGCACAATTATGTAGGCCGTTTGGCATTTATTGCCGAAGGGAAGCCTTTTACAGTTCCCATAACCTATTTTTTTGATCCGTCTGATAATAGTATTATCAGCTATTCTGGACAGGGGCATAAAATAGACGCGATGCGTAAAAATCATTCCGTGTCTTTGCAGGTCGATGAAATTCAGTCAGTTCACAATTGGGAGTCGGCCCTTGTTCACGGCACATTCGAAGAACTTGAAGGTAGTGCCGCCAAGCAGAAGTTGCATCGGTTTGCCGAAGGTGTAAAAAGTATCATCCATAGTAAGGAGAGAAAAGAGGTCGAGTTTATTAATGAGTTCTCAAGTAAGGAATACTCAGGGGAGAATTCGATTGTTTATCGCATCAAAGTACTTGAAGTCACAGGAAAGCGTAAAGAGACTTAATGGTACTTATAGCTATACTTTTTTACAGATTATTGATAGGTTTTTTTTATTCTGAATACGTTACAAACATGAGCATAGTAAGAGTTTGAGTAGCTTAAGAATTGTTGCCAGAAATACCCCCCTTTAATGCCTCGAACCCTGAAACTACATCAAAAAGTTCCTCATCAATGGAGCTTTGGCGCAAGCGGTGGTAGGTGTGGCCAAGATCCTCTAACAACTCCCCTATGTTCTTTTCGGCACGTTGCATGGCCACCAAACGACTGTGGTTTTCGCTCGCCAATGATTCAGCGCACGCTTGGTACAGGGTTACAAATAGGAATTCTTCAATCAACTTTGCTATGATGACCTTCCCATTCCCAATGATTTGTGGTATTTTTTTCGTGGGCCATTTTTGTTGTGACAGTTCTTTTCGCCATTTCTCATCCAAGGGTAGCAACCTCTGACAAGTAGGTTCATACAAAGCCCCGGGCATAGAACGATTGTAAAAGATGTAGAATTCATCCAAGCTTCCTTGCTCATGACTTTCTTGAACATTTAAGAGAATAGAACCTATTAAGGCCGTAACAGTGGTAATTGCGCTCGGGAGCGTAAATTTTTCGGTAACATTCTGACCCGCATCAAGCAAAAGCAATGGTATTCTGGCACCGATGGTCCAAATTTCCTTTGCTTCTGACATTTTATTGAGATAACTGGAAACATAGCTGGTGAGGGAATCATTAAATTGCCCTACAAAGCCCTGGTCCGAACCGAAAACAATGGCGCAAATTGATTTTTCTTTTTTTCCATTGGCTCCTTCCAGTTCGTTTAATAGTACTATTTTGTTAGTCTCAAAGTAGGCAATAATACCGAGTGCGACCGTTTTGTTATAATCTCCCAACGACTCCACGGCCTTTTCATATTGCCCAATATTCGAGGCTGCCATGGCTTTCATAGTCCGCACAATCGAATTTAGCTCCCCTGCACCCTTTAGTTTTCTACTTAAGCTTTCTAGGGTCTGCATTATGATTCCTCAGGTTTTGTAAGGGTTGTATTTTGCAAAGGAAACAAAGCTTCCTTTGCACTTTTCAAAATCGTTTCGCGGTCATCTGTATTCAAAATTGATTCGGAAAGTAGCCGCTGTACCAACTCTTTGGGAAATTCCGCTACTGTTTTGAGCAGCTCGGTCTCTGCAAGCTGTATTTTGTTAATCGGAACTTGGTCAAAAAGGCCATCCATTAGGGCGAGCAGTACTATAATCTGTTCTGGAACAGACAAAGGCTGAAGTTCCTTTTGTTTAAGACACTCCCTTATGCGTTTACCATGTTCAATAATAGCCCTTGTGTTTTCATCAAGGTGAGAACCAAAACGGGCAAAAGTTTCCAACTCCTCAAATTGGGAGAAGGCGAGTTTTAAATTGCCAGTTATGGAATGATATGCCGGCAATTGTGCCTTTCCGCCCACACGTGAAACGGATTTGCCTACATCTATAGCTGGTAAAATACCTAATTCAAATAGTTTTGGGGAAAGAAAAATCTGTCCGTCCGTAATCGAGATCAAATTGGTAGGAATATAGGCCGATATGTTTTGGGCTTCAGTTTCGACAATAGGCAAAGCACTTAACGAGCCACTCCCAAGTTCCTCGCTTAAATGGGTGGAGCGTTCCAATAATTTCGAATGGATGTAAAAAATATCGCCTGGGAACGCTTCCCTGCCTGGTGGCCTTCTCAATAGCAGAGATAGTTCGCGATAGGCCCTGGCATGATTGGTAAGGTCATCGTAAACAATTAATACATCTTTGCCCTGCTCCATAAAATATTCCGCAATACTCGTAGCGGCATATGGAGCTATGTATTGTAATCCGGGAGAATTGTTCCC
>RCNB010000938.1_pt1 | contig 18810 bp, 22 predicted proteins | sample 2041321 | NCBI WGS metagenome assembly RCNB01 (sample SAMN09708232, study PRJNA481090) | Marine sediment metagenome, whole genome shotgun sequencing project. | reverse complement strand
ACACTGGGCGTGGGGGCTTTGAAGCGCTTTGCGAAAATCCAACCAAACTATGAAAAACTAATATCAACGCAGTGCTAAACTAGAGCCTTATTTTATAACTAAGTTATTAATCAACCATTTATCTATGATGACATATCCTTTGTCTGGCATAAAAAAATATAGCCGTTGCTGTGCAACGGCTATATCCCCTACTAATTAAAATAATAACTATTTACCTATAAGATTTTAAAAAACTTGAAACGTTACATTTTAAATACCATTTATTAGGTTCTCGCTTTGGCCTATGATTTCACAAGTAAAAAAATTCATGTTTTTTTCGGCACTTCAAAAACTATAATCCGTGGACTACAGGCAGTTCTTGCAACGCAAAAAATACCTTAGATAGCAACGGAAAAAACCATCTTTAAGATGTCGAGAGCCGCATCGAAATAATTTTGAATCCCATCCATTAAGTCACCCTGAGTTTATCAATCTGGGTACTTCAAGGGTCGGGAATCTATCGTCAAAATACCAATAATTACGATTTAAGAAATTTTTTAACAACAACTTTTGGGTATTTGACCACGTCTAAACGCCAGTTCGCAACAACACATTTTTGTTGGCCATTGTTTTTTATACATTAGTAAAAGAATTAAAAAACATACCCCCATGTCTGAAAGATTAAAAAGCTCCATGTACTTAGCAGGTTTTGTAATCGCATCTCTAATCTATTATAACCAAACGAATATCGACCAAGCTCCCCAAACGGTCGAAATGGCAGCTACAGGTATGGAACAAGTTTCAGAAATAGCCGCCTTGGATTAACAATATACATTACGAACAACCTACTTTTTTTGGGCGAAGATAAAATCTTCGCCCTTTTTTATACCCAATATTCACTTCTCCATCTTGTTAAGAAAATTATAAAATCTGAAGGGCCATTAAACCAAAAGGGAATTGCTTTGTCTTATACCCGAAATCTTAAAAAACAAACAGATGAAAAAAGTAATTGTAATACTATTATTTATGGTCGGATTGACCGCTATGGCGCAAAAGGGTGAAAATCGACATCATGATGAAATGAAAAACCTGACCCCAGAGCAAACGGCCACGCTGCAGACCAAAAAAATGACCTTGGCATTGGACCTGACCCAGGGCCAACAAACAAAGATCCAAGGCATAAACTTGGAAAAGGCCAAAGCGCGTAAAACAAAAATGGAAGAGCGTAAAGCCGCGAAAGAAAGCGGTGAGGCTAAAAAACCGAACTCCGAAGAACGCTACGCCATGCAAAATGCACGATTAGATCAAATGATTGCCCAAAAGGGCGAAATGAAAGGTATACTTTCTGCAGACCAATATGAAAAATGGGGGAAGATGGCTCATCACAAGGGGAAGCATGGAAAGCGAAAAGGAAAAGATATCAAACGAAAAGCCGAAAAATAATAAGAGCTTCATTTTTGATGTAGGGCCGTTCACCTAAAGGTGGGCGGCTTTTTATTTTTTAACAACAGCTTAAAACCTACAAACGTTTATAGTCGTTTGTACTTATCTGTACACATTTACCGCGCACTTGAGGCCATCTATGCTTGTTTTCTTCCGATTTTTAACTGAGTTTTGACTATTCACTATATATCAAAGTTACCTGCAAGCATAAAAACTTGATAATAATAAAAATGAATGAAACAGTCAGAAAAAAAATAATTGGCATTTGCAATGACAAGATTGAGAAAAAGGGAGAAAATGTCGGACTTTCATTTTATGCATTTTTTGCTAATAAAAATGACAATCCTGAATCATTAATGGAAGTCGCTGAATGGTGGATTATGACACATAAGCTCAATCATTTTGAAAAAGCTATTAAAATAAGAGAGATGATTAAAAACGAATTATTATAATTGAGTGAAATAATCTTAAAAATCACTTGATATATTTAACACAATTAATTTACGTAGTTGAAGGACAAGAAGATCTATTTCATCAATTTGAGGAAATGGCAACACCAACGGTTTTAAAATATAATGGACGACTTATATTACGAATTCGACCATATAAAATCAATAATTGAAAGTAATATTGAGGTTCCATATAAAATTCATCTTGTGGAATTTGATACAGAACAAGATTTTGGGATTTTAAAAAAAATGATAAGCGAAAAAAATTCTTGCATCTAAAAGAACAGTCTATCAAATCGACTATTCTAATTCAAGGAAAAAGATTGAATTGAGCAAAAGCCAGCTTTACAAAACAGGCTCAGTCAAAATATAGTGTAAACTATGTCCCTTTAATTCTGTAAACTATCTACCTTAACTAACATATAAACATTATGAATCCAATTGATACTATAATACGCGAATTAGATTTAGAACCACATCCAGAAGGCGGCTATTTTAAAGAGACTTACAGAAGTCTTGGAGAAATTACTAAAGAGAGTTTAGGACAGAATTATAGCGGTAAAAGAAATTATTCTACCTGTATTTATTTTCTTTTAACTTCAGATAATTTTTCAGCGTTACATAGAATTAAGCAAGACGAAATTTGGCATTTTTATGACGGCTCTCCTATACGCCTACATATCATTTCCGAATTAGGAATTCATTCACATCATCTTATTGGACGTGATATTAGCAAAGGAGAAACTCCTCAATTTATTGTTCCAGGCGGTTGTTGGTTTGCAGCTGAAGTCGTAAATAGAAATACATATTCTTTAATTGGTTGCACAGTATCTCCTGGATTTAGCTTTGAAGATTTTGAGCTTAAAACCAGAAAAGAGCTTCTTTCCTTGTTTCCTGACCATGAAGAAATAATATCAAAATTAACACATCATTGAAATACTATTGCCAGCGGCGTATCTTATGAATAATGCGTCTGATTGTTATTTGAGTTGAAATCCCTACTTTTTAACTAACTTTCAATCCAACGGATAAAAACGAAACCGCAAAACACCCTTTCATTTAGAATAACGTTGTGTTTCATTAAAAATATCAGAATTAATCTACGCTAAATAGTACTTGCCCGAAAGAAGAAAATGAATATAATATCGGTAAGGGAAAATCCCAACTACAAAAATATAGCCATAGCATATTTTCAACAAAGCTGGAAAAGTGTGTTGCCCATAATATATGAGGATTGCATTACTCATAGTATAGGAGCAAATAATTCTTTACCGCAATGGTATTTACTTAAAAAAGGCAGTGAAATAATAGGTTGTGCCGGACTTATTACAAATGATTTTATAAGTCGAGGGGATTTATATCCATGGGTTTGCGCACTATTCATTGACGAAAATCATCGAGGTACTGGTTATGGTTCATTATTGATAGAAAAAGCGAAGACAGATGCCAAAAAAGCTGGATTTGGATATGTATACTTGTGCACTAGCCATATTGGATATTATGAAAAATATAATTTCAAATATATAGGTCAAGGATACCATCCTTGGGGGGAGCAATCTAGGATTTATGAATTGGAATTAGAATAAAAAAAGCTATCAATTTCGACCATGAAAACACAAATCCTATTCCTTGTTATAATTCTTCTAGTTTCCTCTTGTAAAAAAGAACAAGACTCAAGAAAAATCAACTTCCCAAAGACCGTAAATCAGGTCGAAGAAATGCCGAGTCCTGATAATTTGTGGCTATTCATTATGGCAGGGCAATCGAATATGGCAGGGCGCGGCTTCGTTGAACCACAAGACACCATTGCGAACAAAAGAATATTGACTATTGATGCGACCGGCCAATGGGTGTATGCCAAAGAACCGTTACACTTCTACGAACCCAACCTTACAGGCTTGGATTGTGGACTATCTTTTGCCCATACCCTCTTAGAAAACATTCCAGAGGGAATTTCAATTGGGGTAATTCCCTGTGCCGTTGGGGGCAGTGCGATTGAACAGTGGTTAGGCGATGAAACCTTCCGTGGAGTACAGCTTCTTTCGAATTTTAAAAGCAAGGTCGCCGAAGCCCAAAAAAAGGGAACGATTAAAGGCATCCTATGGCATCAAGGAGAAAGTAACGCCAAACCCGAACTGATTCCTAATTATGCGGCCAACTTGAATGAACTAACCGTTACGTTCAGGTCAATCGCGGAAAATGATTCCTTACCTATTTTTATTGGGCAACTTGGCTCTTATGCTTCCCCTATTGAAAAACGCAACCGCTGGGGTTCCATAAATTCTGTAATAAGCGATTTTACTCAAACGGTAACGCATACCTATGTTATAAATACCCAAGATTTAGTACATAAAGGGGATACGGTGCATTTTGATTCCAAATCACAAAGATTGATGGGCAAACGGTTCGCCATCAAATATCTTGAGACTGCAAAGCCGACCCCATAGCATTCGTTTTTAAAATGAGTCGTACAGGAACTCGTCTGCTTTTCATATCTTTAAGCGAGGCCACACTTCCCGACGATGAAACAACCGAATAAAAGAAGAACCTTCGTAAAAAACACTGCCCTAATGAGTTTAGGGTTACCATTGCTCGGCACGAATATCATCTCATGCAAATCTGAAACGAAATCTTCAAAATCTACCAAAAACGGGATACCGAAAAGTCTACGTATCCTAATTTTAGGTGGTACGAGCTTCTTGGGTCCACATCAAATTGGCTATGCCATTTCGAGGGGTCATTCAGTTACTACATTTACCCGCGGAAAGAGTAAACCCACAGTGCATCAAGAACTTTTTGATAAAGTCGAGCAACTTATTGGAGATCGTGAAAACGACCTAACAGCCTTAAAAAAAGGCACTTGGGACGTCGTTATCGACAACTCGGGCCACAAAGCCGAATGGACGAAAAATACAACCGCCATGCTTAAAGACAGGGTCAACCTTTATGTATACACCTCATCTACAGGTGTCTACTACCCTTATTTAGAAAGAGATATTGGGGAAAGCACTAAAGTCTTGACCAACCTACCCGAAGGCATTGAAGACGAAGAAATCAAAATGGAGTATAGTTATGGGGTGATGAAGACCAATTCTGAAAATGAAACTATCAACGCTTTTGGCGAAGATCGTTCCCTTATAGTGAGACCCACGTACATGATGGGCCCTGCTGATAAATCGGACCGTTTTATTTACTGGCCCATTCGACTATCAAAAGGAGGTAAAATTATGGTGCCCGGCAAACCTAAAGACCCCGTACAATATATCGATGTTCGCGATGTGGCCGAATGGACCATAAGCTCCATTGAAGAAAAAAGAACAGGCACGTTTAACGTTGTCGGTCCGAAAGAAGGACAAACCATGCCCGAATTTGTTCGTCATGGCCAATCGGTATTCGATGTGAAGTCGACTTTCGTACTAGTCGATGATTACGAATTTCTGAAAGAAAATGGAGTACCTTACATCGTACCTTGGATAATGCCCGAAGGAGACAATTATGGCTCGGCACTCGTCGACAATCAAAAAGCGCTAGAAGCAGGTTTGACGTTTAGAACCCTCGAAGATTCCATAAAAGATACTTTTCAATGGTGGAATTCAGATGCCTTGACCAATGAAAGAAGAAACGAATTTGAGCAAAAAGAGGGCTCCATATTCCTACAGGAAAAAGAAATACTTGAAAGATGGAAAGCCCGTTAACGAATAGAAAACAACATTACATAAAATGAAAATTAAAACGCTTCTTTCCTTAACATCTTTTTGCTTAACAATTATAGTAAACGCTCAAAACCCCATTGGTGTTTTTAACCATACGGGGGACGTCGGGCCTGTTAATCATTCGGGGGAAACCAAATACGATGTCGCGACACAGACCTACCGATTGGCCGGTTCTGGTGCAAATATTTGGTTCGATAAGGACGAATTCCATTATGCTTATAAAAAGCTGAACGGTAATTTCATTCTGCGTACCCGGGCCAAATTTCTCGGAGAGGGCGTCGATCCGCATCGTAAATTGGGATGGATGCTGCGAACCGGTATCGATACTAGTGCAGCAATGGTCTGTGCAACGGTTCATGGCGACGGACTGACTGCTATTCAATATCGCAAAAAAGCCGGGACGAACATCGAATCGGTCGCATCGCCAGTAATCATGCCCGATATTATTCAACTTGAACGACGGGGCAGTAGTTTTTTGTTTAGTGTCGCCAAGTATGGTGAACCCTTCTGGACAGTCGAATTACCTCATTTTGAGCTTCCTGAAGACATATTAGGGGGCTTATTTATTTGCTCGCACAATGCGGATGTAGTAGAACAGGCCGAGTTTGAAAACGTTCGTATTGTTCTCCCTACTGCTCCCGATTATGAACCGTATCGCGATTATATAGGTAGTCATTTAGAGATTATCGAAGTAGAAACTGGGAAGCGAAAAGTCATATTTACCGTAAAAAATTCGATTCAGGCCCCGAATTGGACACCCGATAATCAAGCCTTGATTTACAATAGTGAAGGCTTGATCCATCGTTATGATCTAGCTACCGATAAAACAACTGTACTACCCACTGATTTTGTAAAGCACAACAATAATGACCACGTACTGTCTCTAGATGGCACCATGTTGGGGCTGAGCAGTTCTAGTGGAAAAGCAGAATACGGCTCGTTGATTTATACCGTTCCGTTGGAGGGCGGGGTTCCGAAAAGGATTACCCCAACAGGACCAAGCTATTTACATGGGTGGTCTCCTGATGGAAAATGGCTCACCTATACAGGCGGAAGAAATAAGGTATACGATATTTACAAAATCGCCTCCGATGGAATTGGTTCGGAAATTAAGTTAACCCATGAGCCAACCCTCGATGACGGATCGGAATATAGTCCTGATGGGAATTCTATTTATTTCAATTCCGACAGAACCGGTTCTATGGAATTATGGCGCATGCATCCAGATGGTAGCCAACAAGAACAGTTGACCGATGATAATTTACAAAATTGGTTCCCTCATATTTCACCAGATGGTAAATGGATCGTCTTCTTATCCTATTTACCAGAAGTGGAGGCCGCGGACCATCCCTTTTACAAACAGGTATATTTAAGAAAAATACCTGTCAATGGAGGACGCGCAAAAGTAATAGCCTATCTCTACGGTGGGCAGGGAACGATCAACGTACCCAGTTGGTCGCCCGATGGAAAATACATTGCTTTTATCAGTAACTCAATTGTCAAATAAAACCGATTCCAACCATGAAAAATTACATCTCTATCGTACTACTCCTTTTGCTTTTCAACTATGCGCATAGCCAAGATGCTATGTTATGTGTAGGTCATCACTGGTCAGAAGACGAGGGCAACCTTATGCTAAAACAATTTGCTTCGGAGTGGGACGATCACTCTTCTTGGGAAACTCGCGCTACACAAATCAAAAAACAGATAATAGACGGGATGCAACTGGAAAAGATGCCCGATACAAAAGGTAATTTCAACACTATTTTAAGAAACAAACGTGAAATGGATGGGTATACCGTCGAAAATATCGCTATTGAGAGTTTTCCCGGTTTTTATGTCACTGGAAATCTATATCGCCCGACACTCGAAAAAGAGAACTATGCGGGTATTCTTTCGCCCCATGGGCATTTGGCTGATAAAAGATTTACCCATTACATTCAAAAACGGGCGGCAGTTATGGCCCGAATGGGCGCCGTCGTATTTGCTTACGATATGGTGGGCTATGGCGAGAGTAAGCAGGTCGAGCATAAAATGCCAATTGCTATGGTACTACAGACCTACAACAGCCAACGGGTATTGGAATATCTATTGTCAAGGCCTGATGTAGACCCAGAACGTATCGGCATGACCGGCGGCTCGGGCGGAGCGACACAGACTTTTTTATTGACCGCTATCGATGACCGGATCAAAGCTTCGGCACCAGTGGTTCAAGTTTCCGCGCACTTTTTCGGTGGATGTGTCTGTGAAAGTGGCATGCCAATTCACAGGAGTGAAAGCCTCCAGACCAGCAATGTTGAAATCGCCGCACTCTGTGCCCCAAGGCCTATGCTAATCGTTTCCGATGGCGTCGACTGGACAAGGAATACCCCTCGGGTCGAATACCCGTATATTCAAAAAGTATATGCACTTTACGATGCGGAACATAAAGTAGAAAATGTACACCTGCCCATGGAAAAACATGACTACGGTTATTCGAAACGAACGTCAGCCTATAATTTTTTCGCCCATCATTTACAGTTGAACTATGGAGATATTCCCTACGAGGAAGGGTATCAAGAAGATTTTGTAACCATTTTACTTCCAGAAGAATTAAAGGTTTTCACCGAAGAAGAGCCCATGCCCAAATCCGCTTTGCAGGGTAATGAAGCGGTCATGAATTATTTGAAGATTCGGTTGTAGAACCCTGTTATCTAAAAATCCAAATTGTCTAAAGCAGCTATGGTCTCATCCAAATCAGCATAACTTAGCGCATCGTTCAAGAAATAACTTTCAAAAGCACTCGGCGGTAGATAGACCCCTTGTTCTAACATGCCATGGAAGTATTTTTTAAAGGTCTCATTATTTCCTTTGGCCGAAGTCTCAAAATCGATTACGGGCTCGTCCGTAAAGTGCACAGAAATCATGCTCCCGAACCGATTAATCTGATAGGGAACTCCCTTATTCTTTAGAACATTATCAAAACCTTCGTGTAAGTGGGTAGTTTTATTATCGAGGCTTTCAAAAACCTCGGGGCGGTCATTAAGTTCGTTGAGCATCGCGAGTCCGGCGGCCATGGCTAAAGGGTTTCCACTTAGTGTTCCCGCCTGATAGACCGGGCCCTCTGGTGCGAGATGCGACATGATTTCCGTTCGTGCGGCAAAAGCACCCACTGGTAGTCCGCCGCCAATGACTTTTCCAAAACATAGAATATCGGCATCGATGCCCAAAGCTTCTTGTGCTCCGCCTTTTCCCAGTCGAAATCCGGTCATGACCTCATCGAAAAGCAGCAGAATACCTTCGTGATTACAGATTTCACGTAATCCTTTGATAAATTCATCCGTCGGAACGATGCAACCCATGTTTCCAGCTACAGGTTCGATGATTATCGTTGCAATTTCACCTTTGTTCGCATTGACCAGTTCGCGCACACTATCTAGATCGTTGTACTTGGCCAGCAGCGTATCCTTTGCCGTACCTTGAGTAACACCCGGGCTATTCGGACTCCCGAAGGTAACCGCTCCACTACCCGCTTGTATCAAAAACGAATCGGAGTGACCGTGGTAACATCCGGCAAATTTGACAATCTTATCTTTTCCTGTATAGCCACGCGCCAAACGCACTGCACTCATACAGGCCTCGGTACCACTGTTTACAAAGCGAATCTTGTCGATATTCGGCACCATTGAAACGGCCAATTTGGCCAATTCGGTCTCGATTGCAGTAGGCATGCCGAAAGATGTTCCATTTTTAGCCTTCTCGATTACGGCATTGATAACCGGTTCATAAGCATGACCCAAAATAAGCGGCCCCCAAGAAGCGATGTAATCGATCAGACGATTACCGTCTTCGTCATAGAGATAAGCCCCTTTTGCCTTCTTTACGAAAATCGGGTCGCCGCCAACGGCCTTAAAGGCACGAACGGGAGAATTCACGCCACCGGGAATATACTTTTGAGCTTCGGCGAACAAGGCACTGCTTCTTTGGTAAATCATTATTTAAAAATTATTGGAGCGTATACTGCAGTGAAATTTATTCTTTTTATTAAATCATTTTCAAGGAAGAAGGACAGAACAAAAAAAAGCTATTTATTAAAGCTCTCAATGTCCACGGTAAGTTTTTGCCCCACGGAAAGGTTGCTATCGTTCATATAATTCCACCTTTTCAAATTATCAACAGAAACCGAATAACGTCTTGAAATGGAATACAACGTATCTCCCTGTTTAACAACATACATATTACTTTGGTTATTGGCAATTAGTACTTCTTTACGTTGTTTCCCATAACCTTTCCCAGCAACGGTTTTGTCAAATTTATATAGCTGATGCCGTTCTATAAGTGCAATCAGTTTTTGAGGGTAGCGCTTGTCAGTAGCATATCCGGCTTGCCGCAAGCCCTTTGCCCACCGCTTATAATCATCGTTGGGTAAATCGAACAGAAAAGCGTAACGTGAGCGGTTCTTCAAGAATATACTGTGATCTCGGTAGGAGTCCATCGGGTGGTTGTACTTTCGAAAGCACTCCCCTTTTTCGTCATCATCATGAAAATCGTAGTCGCCTTGCCAACCGGTATGGCATTTGATACCAAAATGGTTATTAGTCTTAAGCGCTAGTCCGCCTTTGCCAATGCCACTTTCCAACAGGCCTTGTGCCAAGGTAATACTGGCAGGAATGCCGTAGACCCTCATTTCCATTTGGGCGATTTTCGAAAAGGTTGCGATGTACGCTTCTGGTGATTCGATTTCGAAGTGAATAAATTCCCCGGTATCATTGGTCTTGGGGTAAAGACCGTTGTGTTCTTTTTCTTTCTTAGTCTCCTTTTTTACCTGAGCTACCTTGGGTTTCTTTTTGTGCTGGTCTTTATTGGATGAAACGGTCTGTTTTACTTTGCATCCGATAAAAAGAATGCCTAGAAAAGATAACAATACAAGTCTACGTACTATACGCATATCAGTGGTAGATTTTTCTTTTTCAAGTTCTCGTTCATTCCGGCTATACCTTGTAATCCACCCGTATGGATGGCCAGAATATTTGTTTTTGGCAGAAAATAGTCTTTCTTAACAAGGTCCAAAATTCCAAAAATTAGCTTCCCGGTATAGATGGGATCTAGGGGAATTCTGGTCTTTTGCTTAAAATCATTTATAAAATGGATGAGTTCTGCGGTAACTTTGGCATAGCCCCCAAAATGATAGTCGTTATACAATTTCCAATTTTCTTTCGGAGTAAATTTACGAATATCTTCCTTAAAAAAATCGCCTTTGAGCGCTGGGAAGCCCAAAACTTGTTGTTTGGCATAGGCTGCATTGCTAATTCCGGATAAAGTTCCGCCAGTTCCAACGGAGCAACAAATAACGTTAAAATCGGTATCCGATGTATTCAATATTTCTTCGCAGCCCCTTATAGCCAGCGCATTCGTACCCCCTTCCGGGAGGAGGTAAAACGGACTAAACTCCTTTTCCAAACTTTTTATATAAGATGGATTTTCCTTATCACGATAGTTGCCCCTAGAAATGAAATTAAACTGCATTCCATGCTCGTGGGCCAATTTCAATGTAGGATTATTGTTCCATTTTTCGGAAAGTTCTTTTCCTCGAATAACCCCAACAGTCTTAAAACCATATTTTTTTCCAGCATATGCAGTTGCAGCGATATGGTTCGAAAAAGCGCCCCCAAAAGTCAAGATTGTATCAAAACCTCCGGTTTTTGCTTCGATAAGATTGTATTTCAGTTTACGGAACTTGTTGCCAGAAACCAACGGATGAATCAAATCTTCCCTTTTAATAAATAGGGAAACGTTTTTTTTGGCAAGTAAAGGAAGGTGTATTTCTTGATTTTCAGTCTGTTCTTGCATGACCACATTAAGGGTTACACAAAGATAGAACTATTCGATTATTTACATAAACCCCTTTAAGAATACTATATTTCTTCCCTTCAGGGGCGGGCTAGGGTGGGGACTATTCCCAAAGATATTTAATAAAGCTAAAAGCTCTACGTTCACTCGGATAATCAAGATTCTTTTCGTTGTTATAGGCCTCGCGTTCAAAACTGATATTCTGATAGGCTTTATAACTATCAAAATAGATTGCAGTTCGTGTAAGCCATTCGGAGATATAAAAAATATAAAAGAAAACGACCAGCAATTCTTGTTGCTGCTTGAGATGTATTTTCTCGTGATTAATCAATACGATATCTTCTTTAAGCGTATCGTGCTTTAAGAAGATAAAGGGCCAGAGCGACAGCCCAACGTAGTTCTTATAAAAAAAATGTTTAAAGACTAAGACCATAATCAAAGATTTAAACGGTTACTCACAAAGATAATTGTTAGTTGGCCGCTATATTCGATAACACAACTTTTTTGCCAACAATTGTAATCATTCGTTAAAATCACTTTAATTACCCATAAAATGTATGGTTTTGAAACTACCTTTGGTCTTTTATTAACAAAATCAATTAATTTTCAAGATGTTATTCGGTTATCATGTTACCATGTAATTGGATTGATTATCAATAAATTTAATGCGTTAATAACTTAAACTAAATGAAAAATATCATTCCCTTGGAAGATGGTGATTTTTACCTCTCTGAAGAAGGCTATAAGGTTTTTACCAAACAGTACCATCTCAAAAGAGGGTATTGCTGCGAAAGCGGCTGTAGGCACTGCCCTTATGGATATGATGTAAAGCGAAACCAACAATAAAAACTGTAGTTCTTCGGCATGGTTTTTGAGACCTAGTTGTTAGCATAAAAACGCATGAACTCCAAATAAAAAATTTAGGTATGAAAAAGATTAAACTGTTGGCCGCACCGCTGCTCGTGATGCTTTTCTTAAGCTCTTGTAGTTCGGTTAGCGTGCTATCCGATTACGACAAAGAAGCGAATTTTGGCTCTTATAAATCATATGCCTTCTACAAAACAGGTATCGATAAGGCTCAAATTTCCGATTTGGACAAGAAACGCATCTTAAGGGCAATTGAAGCCGAAATGACCAAACGGGGATTCGTAAAATCTGAAAACCCCGATTTGTTGGTCGCCATATTTACAAAGGAAAAAAAAGAAGTCGATATCTACAACAACAACAACGGTTGGGGCTGGGGCGGCTGGGGCTGGGGTCCAAGTTATGGCTGGGGCTGGGGCCCAGGTTGGGGCGGTGCCGGCTGGGGCGGCGGTAGCCAGGTAAGTACAAGCACTGAAGGTTCACTATATATCGACCTCGTCGACGCAAAAAGCAGAAATCTGGTCTGGCAGGGCAAGGGTGTCGGTAATATCAACAACATTAAAAATATCGAAAAGAAAGAAGCCCGTATTCGAGAATTCGTTTCTGAGATATTGATGCAGTATCCACCAAATGCAGTAGCTGCGAGATAAAGTTATTTCCAATTCCTCTGGGAGGGAATTAAAATATGTGCGTCATTGCGAGCATTTCAGCGAAGCAATCTGTAACTTTTGAACTCAAAAGTTACAGATTGCTTCGTCGTTTTATGCCTGATGCCTAATTAGATATTTCGTAAAACTCCTCGTAATGACGACATGTCGTTAACACCTTCCTAGGTTATTTCTGTTTTCTGTTTTCGTAACTTTACAGCTACATTAATCTATTATGTCATACCAAAGCAATCCCGTTCTCGACAAGCTGCCCAAGCACTTGCGACAGTACATCAAACCCCAAGATTATGGCGACTATTCAGCCATTGATCAAGCAGTTTGGCGCTACGTTATGCGCAAAAATGTGGACTACCTCAGCAAAGTGGCGCATAAATCGTATTTAGAGGGATTACAGAAAACGGGTGTTTCGACAGATTACATACCGAATATGTACGGCATGAACCGAATCTTAAAGGAAATCGGTTGGGCCGCTGTCGCCGTTGATGGTTTTATTCCGCCCTCGGCCTTTATGGAATTCCAGGCCTACAATGTGTTGGTCATCGCTTCGGATATCCGTCAATTGGAACATATCGAATATACCCCTGCTCCCGATATCATACACGAAGGTGCCGGACATGCGCCTATTATCGCTAATCCGGAATACGCCGAATACCTACGTCGATTCGGCGAAATAGGCTGTAAGGCCATCTCGAACGCAAAGGATTTTGAACTGTACGAAGCCGTACGGCATCTTTCCATCATCAAGGAAGCTGCAGGAACTCCAAAAGAAGAAATACATAAGGCCGAAAAACAAATCGAAGAACTTCAGCTAAATATGGGCGGGCCCAGCGAAATTGCATTGATTCGAAATCTTCATTGGTGGACGGTGGAATATGGACTGATAGGCATGCCTGAAAATCCGAAGATTTACGGAGCCGGACTGCTCTCATCCATCGGCGAAAGTGCCTGGTGCATGACCGACAAGGTGAAGAAAATGCCCTATTCCATAGCCGCAGCTTACACCTCCTTCGATATTACGAAGCCCCAGCCCCAACTTTTCGTTACGCCCAACTTTGCCTTTCTGAGTCAAGTGTTGGAAGATTTTGCCAATACCATGGCTTTGCGAAAAGGAGGCTTGAGCGGAATAACTAAACTTATAGCATCAAAAGAATTGGGAACCATCGAACTCAGCACCGGATTACAAATTTCCGGTAATTTTGATAGTATTATCGAGTATGAGGGCAATCCTGTCTTTTTTCAAACTATAGGAAATACTGCACTTGCCTATCGCGAAAAAGAATTGGTGGGCCATAGTGTAAAAAGACATGCCGGTGGTTTTGGCTCCCCGGTCGGAAAATTAAAGGGCATCAATATTGCCATTGAAGATATGAGTCCTCGTGACCTTAAAGCCTATAATATCTACGAAGGGCAAACAGTATCTTTGGAGTTCGAAGGGGGTATAAAAATAGCTGGAGAGATTATAACCGGTACACGTAATCTAAGGGGAGAAATCATTCTAGTGACTTTCAAAAACTGTATAGTTATCTATAAAGAAAAGGTATTGTTCAAATCTGACAAAGAATTATATAACATGGCCGTTGGTCAAGAAATCGTTTCGGCTTTTAATGGCCCAGCCGATCTTTCTAGTTTCGAATTGCTTACCCACTCGATTTCATCTTCATTACAAAAAGATGAAATATCAGAAGAGCAAACAAAACTCAATCAATACTACGAGCAGATACGCCATTTTAGGGAAGGGAAAAACGCCACCATTTCAAGACATAAGGTATTCGAGGCAATCGTAGCGAACCATTCCAATGATTGGCTATTATCGGTCGAACTGTATGAACTTGCCAAGGCGAACGGAGATACAGACTTTGCCGAAGAAATCGCTGCACATCTGGAAACCGTAAAATTGAACAACCCAAAATTAGGACATTTAATCGATGATGGATTAAGCCTAGTAAATATGACGTTTCAATCGGAGAAAACGGAATAAAATGCGTAAATTTCTTTCACAACCAAACCTTTTGACCATGAAATTTTGCTATTTTATCATCTTTATTTTCAGTTCCGCTATAGCATTCGGACAATTCGAGCCCAATTATGATCAGGCCAAGGTGCCTAAGTTTGTTTTACCTGATGTACTCACCACATTTAGTGGGGAAGCCATTAGCGATGTTCAACAGTGGGAAGAAAATCGTAAGCCTGAAATAGTTCAATTCTTCGAAAAACAGATATACGGCAAGGTGCCTGGAAAATTGGACGAATTTTCTTTTAAATTATTGGAACAGAGCGACGATGCCTTTAACGGCAAAGCGCGACGCAAACAGGTGGCCGTTAGTCTAAAAAAGAACAACCGGACACTTAGTTTTAACATCCTTATTTACCTGCCAAAGGGGAACGAAAATGCTCCTGTTTTTTTAGGGTATAACTTCTACGGAAACCATACCGTGACTTCCGACCCCGATGTTATGATTACCAATGCTTGGACAAGAAACAATGATGATCTTGGGATATCGGATAATAAGGCAACGGAACGTTCACGTGGCGCACGAACGAACAGATGGGCCATTGAAAAAATGTTAGATAACGGTTTTGGACTGGCAACGATTTATTATGGCGAAGTAGACCCTGATAAAAATGATTTTTCAGATGGCCTGCACGCGCTGTTCTATAAAGAAGGCCAACAGCAACCTAAAACCAATGAATGGGGAAGCATTGCGGCCTGGGCCTTTGGGTTAAGCCGCGCGATGGATTACCTTGAAAACGATTTCGACGTATCTAAAGTCATCGTATTTGGCCATTCAAGATTAGGGAAAGCCTCGCTTTGGGCAGGTGTAACAGATGCCAGATTTGCGGGTGTAATCAGTAATGATTCGGGCTGTGGTGGAGCCGCACTCTCAAAAAGAAAGTTTGGTGAAACCGTTGGGCGTATCAATAGTTCTTTCCCGCATTGGTTTTCCGATAGTTTCGAAAAATACAGTGAAAATGAACAGACCCTACCGGTCGACCAACATCAACTATTGGCACTGATAGCTCCTCGACCTTTGTATGTGGCAAGTGCCAAAGAAGATGAATGGGCGGATCCAAGAGGTGAATTTCTTTCCACGTACTATGCCTCTTCGGTCTATAATTTATATGGGAAAACCGGGATAGCAACACCAAAGATGCCCGCGATAGATCAACCGATTCAAAATACGCTCGCCTATCATATAAGAAGCGGAGGGCATGATGTAACCGACTATGATTGGGAGCAGTATATCCGCTGGGCGAAAACTTTTATGGAATAACATCTTTTTTACAAAGACAGAACGCTTCGCTAACTCATTCTACCTTTTAGAAGTTTGATTTGCCGTTGTGGTTTGATTCGTGTTCCACTATATGAAACCATTTATAGTACTTGTTTGTCGGTAAGCCGTCAAACCCTTTGGTGAATTCCATTAGCCAACTATACTCTCTGTTCTTGAGTTCTTTAAGGGATAACTACCTGACCCGCGCCAATGCATCAAGATTATACGATACCGGTTTCCCTTTGAACAATTGCCTTCCGTTATCGCCAAGACTACTGGCAGCTTCCCATCCGCTATCGGCAACACCAAAACCAAGGTCGCTTTTAGAAATTCCGCTGAACGTTTTAATCTGATAATACCGTTCTGTACCGGCCAAATGCATGAGCATGGCACCAACGGAATTGGCTTCCTCATCCAATAAAAAATCGATATCTTTTTGCGAAAGCCCTACGACCGAACCTAATACGACTACTCGCATCCCATCCATCATCGAGACCAGAAAACTGAACTAATCGGCATTGCCTTCCCGTTTGCCAGATTGATGAATACTGTCGCCATCCGATTCTGGTGTCGGCGTTGCAAAAGTTATGTCCTGCATCAACGGACCCGCATCTAAAAGTCCTGATGATTTGATGAAATCTCTTCTATTGTTTGTTGTTTCAGCTAGTTTCAAGTTTGTGAGTTTTAAGGAAACGCAGAAACATTAAGTCAATCTAAAAATTTCTTTTCAATAGTTTAGCGAAATAAAAGAGGCTAAAATCAGTCTTTGAACAGAATTTTCCCCATGTTCTGGTCAACGGCTTCATCGTTGTATACAAGTGTCCATCCCATGGAATTTGTGAGGATATAAAATTTATATAGTTCGCTAATCAGACGGCTTTGGGCGTTCGTTTTTAAGGATGAAGCTTCCACCTTTTTCATAAGGGAAGTGTTTACGTTCTTCTTGATCTTATTATAATCTGAAGCCTCGAACATGTTCAAATAGTCGGAAGTTACATCGTAATACTCAAAATCAGGATTAATCTTTACCTCCGGTTCGGGAATACTTTTGATTCGTAAGGTCTTCGTTAGTTCATCGACTTCAAAATTGATTTTTGATAGGTCGTAAGCTATAGTAACATCTGCATTTACAACCACCAATGCTTTCTTTTCTGCTGAAAAAAAAGGCCCGAAAAGCATTTTTGAATCCTCGTAATTATAGACTTCGGCAAAATGGCCTTCCGTAACGATCAGTTTCGATACGTTATCGATTTGTTGCTGTATCAGCATGGAGTTTTCCTGAAGTATGGATTTCTCTTCTTTATCTTCCGAACACGAGCGGAAAACAAATACAACGGCCAATGTAACGATTACGCCAACAAAGACTTTTTTCATGGGATTAAGTTACAACACATATTTAAGATTAGGGAAACAACCACCACAAACTAACCTCTTAAATCCTCATTTTCAAACTCCATAAAACAGTATTCCTGCTTAAGGATTTTTATTTTCGTGTCCAGCGATTTCCTGAATTTCTTGTGTTGCTCCGTATCAGGATGGAACGGACGGTGCTGTAGGCCTCTCTGAATAGCATCTACTTCAACCATAGTTTTATCGGCCTTTCCTGAAATCCAAACTTTTTTAAATTTATCCCATATATAATCTATGGCAAGTTTGTTGGGGTGTACCATATCTTGTTCGTAGAAACGATAATCTCTCAGTTCATCCATTTGCAATTCGTAAGCAGGAAAATAGGAAGTATAAGATGCGAGATTGGAGGTATTCAAGATTTCATGAACGGACGTAATCAAATTTGCCTTGCTCCGCTGGTTTTCAACAAAACCGTCTTTGAGATGCCTTACTGGGGAAATTGTGAAAATAAATTGAATTTCTTTGTTTACAGATTGAACGAGTTCGATAACAGCCTTCAAACCCGCTACGATTTCATCGATAGGGAGCAATTCTTTTGAAAACTCCTTTTGGGGTACTTTATGACAATTCGCTACAGTTTTACCGGAAGCTAAGTGCCGATATGCCCAGGCAGTTCCTAAGGTAATGGTAATGTGGCTAGATGCTATGATTTGTTGCAAGGTCGCATCCAAACCATCGTTCAGCTTTTTGAGAAGGTTTTCTTCGGATGTATCGCTCAAATCGGAATGCGCATCGAAGCACTGCCAACGTTCATTAAGATAGAAGACATCGGTGCCGGTGTATTGCTTTTTGTAAACAGCTCGCGCGATCAAATTTTCGATAGCCTTCGGATGAAACAAAATCCCAAAAGGGTTCTGTAAAGTCCGGAATTTGAAATACTCCAATTTTCGTCCAATATTTTCCGAAAAACAAGACCCCAAAAGTAATAATTGACTATTGTAATTAATTTGATTACGTGCGATAGCTATCGGGATTTTTGTCTGGAGTTTCATTTCATCATTCCGTTTTAGACCTGCAAGAAAACCTCATCTTCAGTATCTCCTAAAAGGTCAATCCCAGTCGAAAACCTGCAAGGTCTTTACTCGACCTTGTAGGATCGAGTAGACCAGGGGAATTTCACCCCAAGCCTCTCACAGAACCGTGCTTGAAAGTCTCCCCTCACACGGCTCTTCTAATTTGTAAC